>UOFU01000198.1_pt1 | contig 14363 bp, 17 predicted proteins | sample 1988841 | NCBI WGS metagenome assembly UOFU01 (sample SAMEA4712195, study PRJEB27164) | hydrothermal vent metagenome | biome: marine basaltic hydrothermal vent biome; feature: marine hydrothermal vent; material: mineral | place: Pacific Ocean | collected 2011-06-14/2011-07-23 | depth 1719 m
CCAGGCTGAAACTGCCCATGCCGGCCAGTGAAAAATCATCGCTACGGGCGTGCAACTCGTTGGTTTGAAGGTTTTCCAGTTGGACGGAGATCCGTGGGTCATCGCTGGAGCTATCAGACTCAAACGTGAATTGGATCCCCAGTTGCAAATCCTGTTGGGTGATATTCAATGGCGGCTGCGGGAGGGTGGTATCGAGCTGTTCGCCCGTAATATCACCGCTGCCGCTCACATGAAGAACAGCCTGTTGCGATGTCCCGCCGGTCTGTTTCAGTTCAACATTGCCGGCCCAGCGCAGGGACTCCTGTTGCAGGTGGATTTGCGGCGTGATCAGTCGCAGCTGATCCAGCCGTAATGTGTCGGTCTTCAACTGCAGGTTCATGTCTGTCACGGACAGATCGAGTGAAATCGCCGTCTCCAATGTCAGGCTGCCGGCCAGTTCATCGGCGATGCCGGTGAGCTGCTGGAAATTCGCCAGCGGCAGGCCAAGAAGGCTGAGGTGGCCGTTGACTCGCAGGCTGTCGGCAAAAAGCGCGATGCTGCCCGTATAGTCCAGCGCCGCACCATTGACGGTGGCCTGTAATGAGATCTGTGCGTCCTGATCCGGTCGCCAGGCCGCCAGATCCCGCAGACTGAACTGCACAATGCGGGTATCCATTTCCAGCTTGGCGTCGCTGTAGTGGAGGTCGATGTCGGAAAAGGTCAGGCTATCAATGCCGACTTCCCAGTCAAAGGTCTTTGTCTCGTGGGTATTTTCCTGCAAGGTTTCAGCACTTTCACCGGACGGAATCAATATGCCGCCGGTGCGCAGTTGTCCATCCTCGCTTTGCTGGATCTCCATGTTAATGCCTGCGACCGCCAGCGCTTCGATGACAATGCGCCTTTGCAGCAACGGCAACCAGGCAAGTTTCAATCTGACCTGCGCGGCGTTCAGGGTGTTGTGTTCATCCACATCGATACTGACGCCTTCCAGCTGCAGGGTGCCGGTGAACAGGTTCAAGTCCACATCGGCGACTTGCACCCGATCGCCACCGTTTTCCAGCAGCCACTGGCGCAGACCGACTTGCAGGCCCATCGGCAGCAGCACCAGCACGCTGATGACCACCAGCACGAAGGCGGTGGTGATGATGATCCATCGGCGTCGTTTCCCGCCGGGTTTTGTGTCGGGGACGGTATCGTTCATGTCGGTTCCATTCATTGGCACCCGTGTGGTGTATCCGGGGTTTCAGTATAACCCCGGATATGCCGATAATGGCGCCATGAGAAATCATGCAAAAGAATCCCTCGATGCGCTGGTCGCGGCCGCTGGCCGGATCATGCTGGGCAAAGAAAATGAAATCCGTCTGGCCCTTGCTTGCCTGCTGGCGCGTGGTCACCTGCTCATCGAAGACCTGCCGGGTGTCGGCAAAACCACTCTCGCCCATACCTTGGCACGGGTATTGGGCCTGCACTATCAGCGTATCCAGTTCACCAGTGACCTGCTGCCGGCCGATATCCTCGGTGTCGCCGTGTTTGATCAGAAAAGCGGGCATTTTCGCTTTCAGCCCGGCCCCATCTTCGCCCAGTTGATCCTCGCCGATGAAGTCAACCGTGCCACACCCAAGGCGCAGAGCGCACTGCTGGAAGCGATGGAAGAACAGCAGGTGTCGGTGGAGGGCGAGACCCGCCCCCTGCCTATGCCCTTCTTCGTCATCGCCACACAGAACCCGGCCAGCCAGATCGGCACCTTTCCACTGCCGGAATCGCAGCTGGATCGCTTTACCATGCGCATCTCCCTCGGCTACCCGGATCTGCTCGCGGAGCGTGAACTGCTCGCCGGGGAGGATCGCCGCGAGCTGTTGCACGAGTTGTCACCGGCGCTTGATGGTGCGCAGTTGCAGGCTCTGCAGGCCGAGGCGGGCCGTGTACATGCCGCCGAGGCCCTGCTCGACTACCTGCAGGCGCTGCTGGTGTTTAGCCGCCAGTCACCACACTTTGTGCATGGCCTGTCGCCGCGCGCCGGGCTGTCGCTACTGAACAGCGCACGCGCCTGGGCGCTGATGGCCGGGCGCGACCACGTGCTACCGGAAGACCTGCAAACGGTATTGCCCCACGTGGCAGGCCATCGTCTGCAGGCCGCGGAAGCCGGTGGCGATACGCAACGGCTGGTGGCTCTGTTGCAGGCCGTGCCCATCCCCTGATATGTCACTCACCCTGCGCCAACGCCTGAGTCCAGCCCGCTTTCTGCGCGGCGAAGGCCCTGAGGCGGGGCCAGTGGAGCTGCGCCAACGGCGCGTGTTCATCCTGCCCACTCGGCAGGGCTTGTTGTTTGCCGTTATCCTGCTGTTGATGCTTATTGGCAGTATTAATTACGACGCCAGTCTCGGCTACGCCCTCACCTTTCTGCTTGCCGCTCTGTCGGTGGTGGCGATGCTGCATACCTACCGTAATCTGCTGGGCCTGCGGGTTGACATCGGCCCCACCGAACCCGTGTTCTGCGGTGAGACTCTGCGCGTGCCGGTGACCCTGGAAAATCCTGCCGGACAGGCTCGTTTCGCCGTGTCGCTACATTTCGTTGAACAGAAAACGGAACAGGCGAAGGTGTTCTGTGAGGTGCCCGCTGACGGCTGGGTACGCGTCGAGCTGCCCCTGCCGGCCAAACGCCGCGGTCGCCGCGCGCTGCCGCGCATCACCCTGGCCACGGTGTTTCCGCTAGGCCTGTTCCGTGCCTGGGCCTATGCCGAATTCGATGCCCGCGCACTGATCTATCCGCGCCCCGCGCGTGCCACGCCGCTGCCCAAGGACAGTGCCTGGCAGACCGACCTCAGTGGTGACTGCGGTCAGGGCGCCGATGACTTTGCCGGCCTGCGTAATTATCAGCCGGGTGACGCACCCGGTCATGTGCACTGGAAGACCCTGGCGCGCGGTCAGGGCTTGTACACCAAACAGTTCGGTGGCGACCGTGCCGAGGAGCTGTGGCTGGACTGGCAGGCCACTGCTGGCGGCCTTGAGGCGCGCCTGTCCCTCCTTACCCGCTGGGTGCTGGATGCCGACGTGGCGCATTACCGCTATGGCCTGCGTCTGCCGAATCAGACCCTGCCTCTCGCCCATGAACCTCAACAACGTTGCCGTTGTCTCAAGGCCCTGGCCCTGTTCGACGGCGCCGCGTCACAGTGATGGAACATCTGCGACAGGCCCTGGCGTGGCGCTGGCGGCAGGTGGAACGACCGCAGCTGTGGCTGTTGGCCGGCCTCGCCCTGGCCTTGCTGCCACATGTCGGCCGTCTGCCATGGCTGCTGATCCTGCCCGCCGTGCTACTACTGGGCTGGCGCCTGGGCTTCGAACTGAAGCTACTGCGTCTGCCGCCGCGGACGCTGCGCTGGTTGCTGGTGGGTTTGGCTCTGGCCGCCACTTGGGCCAGTTACCACACTTTTGTTGGTCGGCAGGCCGGGGTGGCCTTGCTGGTGATCATGCTGTGCCTGAAGCTGATGGAAATGGACAAGCCTCGTGACGTGGCCATCGTTATCGGTCTCAGCTATTTCATCGTGATTACGGTGTTTTTGTTCGACCAGTCCCTGCTCATGGGTGGCTACATGCTCTTGGTCGTTACCCTGTTGACCACCGCGTTGACAGCCTTTTCGCGTACCGGCGCTACGCTGCCAGAACTGGCCAACCTGCGCCTCGCTGCTACCCTGTTGATACAGGCCGCGCCGCTGGCCCTGCTGTTGTTCATGCTATTCCCGCGCATTCCCGGCCCACTGTGGCACTTGCCGAGCGACGGTGGCAATGCTAGTACCGGTCTTTCCGACACGATGTCGCCCGGCAACATCAGCCGCCTCAGTGACAATGATGCGGTGGCCTTTCGTGTGCGCTTTGCGGGTGAAATACCGCCGCAGGACAGGCTTTACTGGCGCGGTCTGGCGCTGACTCACTTCGATGGCCGTACCTGGCACAACCCGAATGAAGCGCGGCGTGGACACGGTGTGTCGCACAGCGTCGATTACAGCGCTATCGGCGAGCCGGTAAGCTACACCCTGACCCTTGAACCCCACCAGCGTCACTGGCTGTTCGCGCTGGACATGCCGGTCGGCGCGCCGCTGGGCAGCATGGTTTCGGTGGACGGCGAGATCATTGCCCGCGACAGTGTCAAAACCCTGCGCCGGTATACTTTGCAGTCTTACACCGAGTATCGCCTGGATGCCAGCCATGCGCCGCGTGATTTCGCCTACCTGCGCCTGCCGTCGGACAGCGCGCCGCAGACGCGTATCCTCGCCCAACAGCTGCGTGCCGAGTCCAGTAACGATGCCGACTATATGCAACGCGTGCTGAACTTTATTCGTCAGCAACCTTTCTATTACACCCGCCAACCGCCCCTGCTGCTGGATGACCCGGTGGATGAGTTTCTCTTCGACAGCCGGCGGGGCTTCTGTGAACACTATGCCTCCGCCTTCACCGTGCTGATGCGCGCCGCCGGTCTACCGGCGCGGGTGATGACCGGTTATCAGGGCGGTGAGGACAATCCGCTGGGTGATTATTTCATCGTGCGCCAATCCGATGCCCATGCCTGGAGTGAGGTGTGGCTGCGCGGACGTGGCTGGGTGCGTGTCGATCCGACGGCGGTAATCCCACCCGAGCGGATCGAAAATCCGGCTGACCTTGAGCGTATTGATCCTGCCTATGCCGCCCGTACCCGGGAGACGCCTGACTGGGCGAAGCGGCTGTGGCGCAAGGTGGGTTTTGGTTGGGATCGCGTCAATAATGCCTGGAACCAGTGGATCATCGGCTACGATCAGGGGGCACAGAGGAGTTTTCTGGGCAGATTGGGACTGGAGGATGTCGACTGGCAGCGTATGGTGGGTATGTTGTTCGGCGGTCTTGCGCTGGTGATTGCTATCATAGCCTTGCAGCTGTTTCGCCGTCGCCCGGTGCGGCGGGATGCCGTAGGAGAGGCCTATGCCCGCTTTTGCCGCAAGCTGGCCCGCCGTGGCCTGCCGCGCAAGCCCGCCGAGGGTGCGCAGGACTATTCACAGCGGATCATTCCCCGTCGCCCTGAACTGGCTGCGCAGATCCAGCACATCACGCTTCTCTATCAGCGTTTGCGCTATGCTCGCGCGACGCCCCGTGACGGCTTGCGCCACCTGAAACAGGCGGTGCGGCGTTTTCGGCCGTAGTGTCTTTTTGCCCCTTTAGCGCTGGGTCGCCACAAAGCCTTTTTCGGTCACTACGCCTTGTAGCGGCACGTCCCAGGGCTGGCGTTGCAGGTGGTCTATGCGCTGAAAGTCATAGGCCATCCCGACCAGGTGAGGCTTGAGCCAGTGCCGGCGGCGGTGCAGGAAGGCAAAGCTGCGATCATAAAACCCGCCGCCCATGCCCAACCGGTTGCCTTGCCCGTCAAAGGCCACCAGCGGTGTCAGCACCAGATCCAGGGCCTTCAGGTCGATCATGTGGCGTAGTGAAACCACCGGTTCGGGAATGCCGAAGCGATTTTCACGCAACGCATCGCCCGGTGCATAGGGGGCGAATAGCAGATGATCGCTGCGCAGGTGGCTCAGTACCGGTAGATACACCTGTTTGCCCATGGCCCAGGCCAGGGCCATCAGCGGCGTGGGATCCAGCTCGCCGTCGTTGGGCTGGTAAGCGGCCACGCGCCGCGCACTGTAAAACAGCCGATGACGGCTGAAACAGGCGGCAGCGCATCCACTAAGCCGTGTGCGCTGCGCATCGCCGAGGATCCGGCGACGGTTGCGCATTTCCCGGCGGAGGTCGGATCGTGAGTTCATGGGGTATCGGAAAACCTGTCGGGTTTGGAAAAAATCGGTTGTCTCTGTAGGATGCTGGTGATTACAGGTGTTACCGCTCTCGATCGATGCGGTTCGTGGAACTCACCACATCCTACCTAGATCCTGCAAGCGCCTACTTTTGGTGTGCTGAGCGAGTACAAGCACTTGCAGGATTTAGGTTCTACAGGGATTCCCGAGATTCATGGCAGGGCTGGGTTTTAAAAACGGCTCTACCGACCCGTATCCGGACTTTCCGTCCGTAAGACTAACCCACCCACTTTAGCAGGTAGTTGTTGAGTCCTGCCTAAGCGGGTACAGGGGCTTGTACTATTCTTAATGCTATTCCCTGTAACTCTTCATCCTCAGTCTGCACACGTACCCTTAGTACACACCGTTCTTCGAACTGAATGGGAGAGAAAACCAGCATAAACTGGGCCGATAGTACACGCTCTTTCTTTTCTTTTTCTGCCATGCCGTCTGATAATTCCGAAGCAGCATTCAATTGCTCTTCGTCGATACCGATCTCCTGCAATACCTCTTCATTTTTAAAAACACGCATTGTCAGCGCTCCCAGAGGTCTATCGGCGGGTGTCACAACCTTTACCGAAAGACACAGCTTCGGCAGGATGACAGGCAATGATGGCACGATTAGCTCACTGGAATACACACCAATATAGGAGACCTTGCCACTGACCTCATGGCGGATATCATCGCAAAAGATGGTCTGAATATGACGCCCGATCATTTAGATTTAGCCTTCTCGCGGGCAATGAGCTCCTGACGTTTGAGCGCTTGATCGAGGGTATTCAAGTCGACCTCCAGGGCCTTGCAGAGCTTCCGACAGGTCTCAATAGCCAAGTTCTCAGTGCCTCGCTCAATGCGGGCAATGTGAGACTGACTGGTTGATAATACTTCTGCCAAGCGGGACTGAGACCACCCTTTACGCAAACGCAGGGTGCGCACAGTTTCACCATCTTCACCATGAAACGCATCGGCAACCCAGCGACGGGCGTCATCCAGAGCCGCACGCCGTTTATCGTCCTTCTCCCATTGGCTAAGCAAATCACCGATGGCGGCATGCTTGGCCGGGGCCTTCGGCTGAAGCACGGTAGTGTGTAGACCAAAGTCGAAGACTTTGCAGCGGGTACGACTGGTAGGCTCTGTTATTGTGCCTGGTTGGCTGATAACCCTATCGAAGGTCTTCGTAGCTACGGAGGATACGCTGGCTGATGGGGTGGTTTGTTTCATAGTTAAAATCCCGTGGCGCTATCGCCAATACATGGTGGCACTGTGTACGAGGAACAAAGGCGTAAATAATGCGATATTTCAGGCCCTTGTCTTCTAAATCCCAAATCTTCAGTCGCCAGATATCCCGGCCTCTGTTCCAGTGCTCCAACCACTTACTGACGTTGATATCGGCGCGACCGCGAACGCCGTAGCGATGCTGAGTCAGGCGATCCAGTAAATCCTCATTGCCATTCAACTCCTCCAACAGCGCCACGATTCTGGCAGCCACCCGAGACTCGTTTTCCCAAAGGGCTTCCAGATCGGCGACGGCATCATCATGTATACAAAGAGAAGGTAATATATCTACCTAGATATAATACAGTCAAGATCAAGCTCGGGTTCAAGGATACACATCATAAAGTAAGTGCAAACAATGTTGATGAATCCTCAGAGATTAAGAGGCGTCCCCCACCTGTGCCGTTTGCACCATCGCCCCTGGAACCAGAGCGATAAGTGGGGACAACGATTGGTGCGTCAGGCTTTCCGTCAAGCGGACATGCACACGGCTCCAACGTCATGCCCCCGACTGTAGAATTATGGGCCAGGGGATTTCAGCGCAGTAGCGAACACTGCAGGAGACGCCAAAACAGGAAAAATTTACAACTCTAACTGTCGGCCACGGCTTATCGCGGCTTCAACCTTGTTTTGCAGCTGGCGGAGCTTGTTGTCCATTCCCGCCGAATTGCCATTGTCCGCGCGGCATTGGAGCAGGTCGTGGGCAATATTCAGCGCCGCCATTACTGCCACCCGTTCACTACCGATCATCTTGCGGCTGTCACGGATTTCGCGCATTTTCTCATCGAGATAACGCGCCGATTCCAGCAACGCCACCCGTTCCTCGGTGGGGCAGGCCACCTGATACTCCTTATCCAGTACGCGAATGGTCACCGTGGTGGTCTTTTCGCTCATACTTCCACCTCCATGGTTTTGAGGCGCACCAGCATGGCTTCCACCCGCGCACGCGCCAGCTCGGCCTTTTCGATCAGCCGCGCACGCTCCTCGACCAGCACATTCTGCCGCTCACGCAACAGGGTGTTTTCGGTACTGAGCTGGTCGCAGAAGTCGATCAGGTCATCGACACACTTCTCCAGCTTGCTGATTTCAGACTCGGCCATGGATTCGCTACAGAGTTGCAAACTTGATGGGTGCACTATAGTTCGGGGCGCAAAAGGGGTCAACGAAGTGGTAGAATTGCCATCCCTTCTTTGCGATTGATAATGACCCCCCATGCAATACGACACCATGAATTACGATGCGCTTGCGCTCGTCACCCACAAACTGGGCGCCCAGCAGGAGCCCGCCGAACTGCACGGCACGCTTACCGGCCTGCTGTGTGCCAATGGTAATGCCACAGCCGATATCTGGTTACAAAACCTGTTTCCCCATGGGCCCAGTGGCGATCTGTTGGGCGACGAGGCCTTCGGTGAACTGAAAAAGCTGCACGAAACCAGCCGCAAAGAGCTTAATGCCACCGGCTGTGAATTCCACCTACTGTTGCCTGATGATGGCAGTGATCTCGATCAGCGCGTGCATGCCCTCGGTGAGTGGTGTCAGGGCTTCCTGGTTGGCCTCAGCCTGGGTGGTATCAGCGACTTCAAGGCGCTGCCCGAGGATGGCCGCGAGATTGCCGAAGATATTGTCGAGATCGCCCGCGCCGACAGCTCTTACAGCTTTGACGGCAGTGAAGAAGACGAACATGCCTATGCCGAACTGGTGGAATATCTACGTGTCGGCGTGCTGCTCATCAACGAAGAGCTACAGCCCAGTCATGCGCCAGTGGTTGGTGATACCACCCTGCACTAAGTTCGTATCTCAACCCATAAATCATCCTAATCCGAAAAAGCCACCCATGACCCTCATCAAAATTATTCATATGGGCTTTGCCCTGCTGAGCATCGCGGGCTTTTTTGTCCGCGGCGTGCTGATGATCCGTGATTCCGCCCTGCTGCAACAACGCTGGGTCAAGACCGCTCCCCATGCCGTTGACACCGTCCTGTTGCTGAGCGCCATCATCCTTGCTTCTCAATGGGGGTTTGCCTCCCTGGGCATGCCCTGGCTACAGGCCAAGATCGGCGCCCTGCTGGTGTATATCCTCTTCGGTGTTGTCGCCATCCGCCCGGGCTGCAGCAAACCGGTGCGTATCGGCGCCTGGCTGGGTGCCCTGCTGACCTTCGCCTATATGGTCAGCGTGGCCATCAGTAAGAATCCGCTGGTATTTGCCTGACATAGCGTATTTCATGTAATTCATGGCCGGTTAACTGTGTAGTAAATTTCTCGCGGCCTTGACGTGAAAACCCCATCTGCTCATAGAGTCTCCTTGCGCGAGTATTCTCTTTAAGAACCCATAAATAAAGAGAACGCCATTGATAATGATGGGCAGATTTTACGGTTTGTTTTGCCAGCTCTGTACCTAAGCCTTGGCCCCAGCAATCGGGGGAAATATTCAGAGCAACCAGCTCACCGGCATTCTCGTTGGACAGATCGTCGTCTCTCGCCGGGCCATAAACACAGAAACCTGATATAACGCCATTGAGTACGACAACTCGGTTAATGCCTGGGCCTTTTGTTGCTAGCGCCTCATCCCATTGCCGTGTTTTTTCTTTAACGGATAGTGATTTCAAATACTCATCGGGCATTATTCCTTTATAACCAGAGCGCCATGCTTCTACATGAATCCTTGCAATATCCTGGGCATCCTTCCTGGTGGCGTATCTTATGAGCACTTTGATCCTATAGCCTGGGGCGGGTCATGCCCGCGATGGACTTGCCGTTCCCACAGATTAACGGCTCCCCTGCCAGGCTACTTGCTACGATTCAACGGATTAATTGAGGATAAACCATATCCAGCCTGCCGGGTTACTCTTCACTGCAATGCTTGAACAATATATCCCACACCCCATGCCCGAGGCGCTGGCCACGCCGCTCGAACTTGGTCAGGGGGCGCCACTCGGGGCGGGGGGAATATTCGCCTTCTCCGGCAACATTGCAAAACCCGGGGACGCTACTGAGCACGGCTATCATTTGTTTCGCGTAGTCCTGCCAGTCGGTGGCGAGGTGGAATACCCCGCCAGGCTTGAGCTTGCGGGCAATCAGGTTGGCAAACTCGGGGCTGACGATGCGCCGCTTGTGATGACGTTTTTTGTGCCAGGGATCGGGAAAATAGAGCTGCACGCGATCCAGGCAGGCATCGGGCAGGTGATGCTTGAGCACTTGCACGGCGTCGTCGCAGATTATCCGCACGTTGTGCAGATCACCCTCGCCCAGCAAGCGCAGCAGGGTGCCGACGCCGGGGCGGTGCACCTCGATGCCGAGGTAGTCATTGCGGGGTAACAGGGCCGCCATCTCGGCCAGCGACTGACCCATGCCGAAACCGATTTCCAGCACCCGCTGGTTCGGTGTGTCGCGGCCGAACAGGGTGTCCAGATCCAGTGGCGCAATAGCCATGGCCTGACGTTTCGGCTCCAGCGCGTCAACACCAGGGGTGTCCACGCCATAGCGCGGCCACAGCTCGTCCATGGCGCGCTGCTGACCGCGTGTCAGGCGGCCTTCGCGGCGCACGAAGCTGCGGATGGGGCGGTGTTTGTGTTCTGTTGGTTGCTCAGACATGTGGATCTGTTGCAAATAGAAGGGGCGGGTCATACCTGCGATGAACCCCGCCCAGATTAGGGAGTCATTAATTTGTAGCGGCTTCAGCCGCGAAGAAAACGGGAATACCGTTCGCGGTCGAAGCCACTCCTATGCAATGCCAAAACAACAACCCGCGTGGTGAACGGCAACACTATCGCGGGCAGAGCCCGCTCCTTGTTGTGTAGTTATGCATGGGTACGTTTTACTGTACCCACGCGGTTAGCCTTGCGGTTTTCAGATTTTCCGCCTCAGTGGGCGGCAGCCACCCTGTCGGGCTACACGTTCAGAAAAATTTAGAAAAAAGTACCGTCAACAGGCGACGAGGCAGAGGCATAGCGCTTGCGCGGAATACGCCCGGCGAGAAATGCCTCACGGCCGGCCTCGATGGCCTTTTTCATCGCCGAGGCCATCAGTACCGGGTTTTTGGCGCCGGCAATAGCGGTGTTCATTAATACCCCATCACAACCCAGCTCCATAGCAATGGCGGCGTCCGAGGTCGTACCGACGCCGGCATCCACCAGAATTGGCACCGTGGCATTTTCGATGATCGTCAACAGATTATAACGATTCTGCACACCCAGCCCGGAGCCGATGGGCGCGGCCAACGGCATCACCGCGCAGCAGCCGATCTCTTCCAGACGCTTGGCGAGAATGGGGTCGTCGGAGGTATAGACCATGACGTCGAAACCGTCCTTCACCAGGGTCTCGGCGGCCTCAATGGTGGCAATCATATCCGGATAAAGGGTCTTTTCGTCACCGAGAACCTCCAGTTTCACCAGCTTGTGCCCATCAAGCAGTTCACGTGCCAAACGGCAGGTGCGCACGGCATCTTCGGCGGTATAGCAGCCGGCGGTATTGGGCAAGATGGTATATTGGCTCGGCGGTACCACATCGAGCAGGTTGGGCTCACCCGGATTCTGGCCGATGTTGGTACGACGGATAGCGACGGTGATGATTTCGGCACCGCTGGCCTCGGTGGCTCGCTGCGTCTCGTCGAGATCCTTGTACTTGCCGCTGCCGACCAGCAGGCGGGAATGATAGGTCTTGCCGGCGATGGTAAAACCATCGCCACGGGAGGTTGTATTCTCTGACATAAGATTGCTTACCAATGACTAAAGGCGACAAGCGCCGGGATGGAAATGGCGGCCATTATAGCTCGCGAGAAAGATTTGCGTAGGACTGGGCTCAACCACCGCCAATGGCGTGGACGATCTCTACTTGGTCACCATCGTGCAGGACGTATCCGGCGTATTCGCTGCGCGGCACGATTTCACGGTTGACTTCCATCGCCAGTCGCCGACCACTCAGGCCCATGTCAGTGACCAGCCGTTGCGCAGTACTGCCATCGGGCAGTTCGCGTGGCTCGCCATTTAATTGAATTTTCATGCGGCGGAAGCCTACCCAGCGCACCCTGACGGGTCAATGGGCAAGGTGGTGGGAGCTCATTGGACAGCCACTTAAAACCTCCCTCTTAACAGTAGCAAACATGGGTGTCACGCCAAGGTTAAGATTGACGGAGCGGAGCACTGAACATGCCACATAGTGATACCGAAACCATAAAATTTTTATGATCACGGGTAAGTCTGAAGCGTGTATGCGGCGAGCGGCCAAAAACGCCACATTATTTTGCTGGCATTGTCCTGAAACGGGTGTTTATAATCCCCCGCTACAGAAATAGTACGGGCATGGATCTCCCCGCTGCGGTGGATCGCCGTTACCGCAGCATCTGCACGACGCGATGAATAATATCAATCCAGAGTCCGAATCCCATGAAGGCCAATATCCTTTTCCAGAACGACGAACACACGGTACTTACCTTCACTGACCTGGTGAAGGGCGAGGGTATCCAGTCCAACCAGATGGCCATCATCCGGGAAGGGCACTCCGCTATCTTCGACCCCGGTGGCGACCTGACCTACATGCCGCTGTCCATGGCCATCAACAAGTTCGTCAAGGTGAAGGACATCGACTACATCATTGCTACCCATCAGGATCCGGACATCATCTCCTCGCTGGACAAATGGCTGATGTACAGTGACGCCAAGATCGTCATCTCCTGTCTGTGGGAGCGCTTCGTGCCGCACCTGGTGCCCGGCTATATGAAAGAAAAGGCCGAGGGGCGCCTGATCGCTATCCCGGATCAAGGCATGGACATCCAGCTGGCGCACTCGGTCATCAAGGCCATCCCGGCGCACTTCCTACACTCGGTGGGTAATTTCCAGTTCTACGACCCCATCAGCAAGATCCTGTTCTCCGGTGACGCGGGTGCCTCACTGGTCGACACCGCACCGGAGCGCCCCGTGCGCAACTTCGACAAACACGTCAACAAGATGCTGGGCTTTCACCAGCGTTATATGGTATCCAACAAAATTTGCCGCCTGTGGGTCAACATGGTGCGCGATATGGATGTCGAGATTATCGTACCGCAGCACGGTCGCCCCTTCGTCGGCAAGGAAATGATCGGCAAGTTCCTCGACTGGTTTGAAACCCTGGAATGCGGTATCGACCTGATGACTCAACAAAACTACACCGCACCCTGACGAGAGCGGAAAACCATCGGCAGGCATACCTGCCACTGCCGCCATCGGGAAAAATTGTCATGCCAGGGGGTGTCCGCCCCTTCAATGGTAATATCCCACAATGACGTCGACACGGGGAACAACCCTGTTCAATATCCTGATTTTTCACCTCCGATACCGACCATTTCGCTGACATTCAGCCTGTGCTCAGTTTGGGTTCAGCCTGTGTTCAGCTTACGTCCGCCCCTCATTCATCCTACGTTCATCTTTAGGGCGCTTTACTGGCGCCGCTGATTCAAACTTCGTAAGTTAATTCAAGTCGATAACTTGAAATGTCGAATCATCACACGGGTATCCAGCTATTGAATACCAAAATTTCGCCCATTGACGCAGGCTTCGATAGCTGCAACAAGTTTTTGTTGGCCAGATTTTGGAAAGCTGGAAATTTAGTCTAGCCTAAAGAGATTACGGACTGAATAACCAACTATTTTAATCCACCTTGGAGGAATACCATGTCCCAGAAAATAACCGCTAAGACCATCGCCATGGCTGCTGCCCTTGTCGCCCTTCCTATGACCGCTGGCACCGCTTTCGCCGCTGATGGCGCGGCCGTTTACAAAAAGACCTGTAAAATGTGCCATGCAACCGGCATAGCCGCCGCCCCCAAAATGGGTGATGCAGCAGCCTGGAAGGATCGCATTGCCAAGGGCATGGACACCCTGTACACCCACTCCATCAAGGGTTTCAAGGGTAAGGGAATGATGCCACCCAAGGGTGGCAACTCCAAGCTGTCTGACGATGAAGTCAAGGCCGCTGTTGACTATATGGTTGAACAGTCCAAGTAATCTCGCCCGAGATTGCTGATAGCAACAGCTCGTCGGAAAGCGGCCTTCAGGCCGCTTTCTTTTTGCCCGCTCATTGCTCGCTCAATTTTACCCCTCATACAGTAACCCGCCCCCCTGTGCCCAACGGTGCTATCATTCCGCTCAGTTACACCTAACTCGCAGGGATCCGGCCTTGTCTGAAATGAGCTACATCGGCGTCATTGAGCGCTATCACCAATATCACGACGCCATCCATGATCTGCTGGCCTCCATTCTTTCCGGCATCACGGAACAGCGCCTGTTCGATGACGAAAAGCTTCAGCAGTCCGCCATCGAGAGCCTCAGAGAGC
>UOFU01000315.1_pt1 | contig 14288 bp, 14 predicted proteins | sample 1988841 | NCBI WGS metagenome assembly UOFU01 (sample SAMEA4712195, study PRJEB27164) | hydrothermal vent metagenome | biome: marine basaltic hydrothermal vent biome; feature: marine hydrothermal vent; material: mineral | place: Pacific Ocean | collected 2011-06-14/2011-07-23 | depth 1719 m
GCCTCGGTGTGCGGATTCTCGGTGAAGTAAAAAAGGAATACGCCGATACCCTGCGTCCCGCTGATGCCATTTTTATCGAGGAGCTGCATAAGCATGATTGGTATCACAAGACCAGTCAGGCCTTTGCCGTGTTTTTGCCGGTGAAATCCGTCGGTGTCACTGGCGACGGTCGCCGCTATGATTATGTGATTTCGCTGCGCGCGGTGGAGACTGTCGACTTTATGACGGCTCGCTGGGCGCACCTGCCCTATGACCTGCTGGAAACCGTTTCCCGTCGTATTATTAACGAAGTGCCCGGTATCTCCCGTGTTGCTTACGACATTTCCAGTAAGCCACCTGCCACCATTGAGTGGGAGTGAGACCTGGCAACGGCAGGCAACGGTTGGCAAGAGGAACAGAATCGGCTTTAACCCAATGAATCCCCCTACGGTGGCAAGCTTTTCCTTGAGCGACGCCAATCGTTTTCGTAATAATAATTCTTGACAGAATATTACATAATGCAATAATCATCTTATGCACGAAATTCAATACGCAAGGAAGGCACTGAAAGGACTAAGGAAAATGCCAAGTGACGCGTCAGACAGATTTATCAGGAATTTTGAGCAGCTGGCCGAAGGCAACGAGGAGGGCTTGAATATAAAGGCCCTGCAAGGTCGGGATGGTTTCAGGATGCGGGTCAGGGAGTGGCGGGCAATCTACCAGATTGATGGCGACAGAGTGGTTATTCTTGTATTGGACGTCGGTTCATGCGGAGCTATATACAGATGAGCGCACAAATTATTCAGAAAGATGGCGAGGCAGAGTTTGCCGTGATCCCCATTGAGGAGTACAACCGTCTGCTTTCTATGGCAGAGGATTTTGATGATTTGGTGGCCTACGACAAGGCAATAGCAGAACTCGAGTCCGGTGAGGATGAGGCTATTCCTGCTGAGATCGTTGCACGCCTAGTAGCAGGTGATGAGCATCCGCTCAAGATATGGCGCGAGTTTCGTGGTATGACTCAGGCAGGGCTTGCTGACCAGGCGGGCGTTTCACAAGGGCAAGTAGCCTTGATTGAGGGTGGCAAACGACAGGGAACGGTTGATGTATTAAAGGGCCTGGCCAGAGTGCTGAATGTAGATCTGGATGAGCTGGTTTAGTCTTTTGGGAAAATAACCTGGTCGAATTGCAGGTCAGTGAAGGTTTTTCAACAGCCTGTTAAAAGTGGCATCGGGTTGGATCTTCAGTAAGGTATAGCCATATTTTTTCAAGAAATTATTGATTATGGTATTTTCCATGGCATCACCCATTATGACCGCCATAAAACCCGCGCCAATACTGAACTTTTGTGGGCTATTTACAATCGAGTGGGAATAGGGCGGGCGGTTTTGAAAAACCGGACAACTTCCGTTAGCCAGGATTTCACCAACGGCACACCGCGCGACCGGCAGTGGATGCGCCATGCCATGGTGCTGGCACAGCGCGCCGAGGCCGCAGGCGAAGTGCCGGTGGGCGCTGTTATCGTACGCGATAACAGCCTGTTGGCTGAAGGCTGGAATCAGCCTATCGGCGCTCACGACCCGACTGCCCATGCCGAAATCATGGCCCTGCGCGCGGGGGGGCTGAACACGGCCAATTATCGCCTTACTGGCACCACCTTGTATGTGACCCTGGAGCCCTGTGTGATGTGTGCTGGCGCCATAGTTCATGCGCGCGTGGCGCGGGTGGTGTATGCCGCCACAGATCCGCGTGCCGGTGCCGCCGGGAGTGTTTTTTCTCTATTGGAAAATACGCCACTGAATCATCAGGTACAGGTGCGGGGTGGGGTGCTGGCCGAAGCATGCAGTGACATGCTGCGGCAATTTTTTCGTGCACGGCGAAAAATACCCCGTTAATAATGACGTGCGATGTATTGAGCGCGAAATCGATAGCGCGTATCCTACCCCCCCTGTTTGGAGAGGTGCCAGAGTGGCCGAATGGGCTTGACTCGAAATCAAGTGAACGCGCGAGCGTTCCGAGGGTTCGAATCCCTCCCTCTCCGCCATTTACGCAATTCCGCGAAATTTTTCGCTATAACCCTCAGAAACCGCCACGAGTCCCATTGGGCTGCCAGCCAGGCTGTCGATTTACGGAAAGGAGTACGAGATAGATCGTGACTCACTCCATAACTTGTAATGGCACCTTTGTCCTGTCCGCCACTCTCTGTCCGCCACTCTGCGCCGCACCAAAGCGCCTACTATTGGTAATTTTCTTTGTTATAAGCTCATTCTGGCTGTAGAAAAACGCCTCGATGGGCCGCTAGATGTGGCGCAGAATTAATGCGCCATTTCTGACATTTAATAGATTCTTTCGTAACAGACTCTTCTACGGGACAATGGCCTCAATTATCTGGTTTTTCTGTTATTTTTCAGGCCATGAAATGCTACTATTCGTGGGCGTATTCCATGCATTGGTATGTGCCAATGTTCTTTATTTTTTGATGTTGATTTTAATAAGATAAATAAGAGGTTTTCCTATGGATACATTGTTTAATTCTGATGTAGATTATCTTGGCACCTATATTATTCCCTGGGCCGTTAATCTTGTTCTGGCATTGGTCATTTTCATTATTGGGCGATGGATTGCGCGAGCGGTGACCAACGCGGTGGGCCGCCTGATGAAAAAGGGTGGCATAGATGAGTCCTTGGTCGACTTTCTCAGTAACCTGATTTTTGCCGCACTGTTGGTCGTGGTTATCATCGCGGCGCTGGGTCAACTGGGTGTAGACACAACGTCAGTAATGGCTATCTTTGCGACCGCCGGCCTAGCTGTAGGTTTGGCACTGAAAGATTCACTGGGTAATCTGGCGTCGGGGGTGATGCTGGTGCTGTTCAAGCCTTTCAAACTCGGCGATTTCATCGAAGCAGGTGGTGTGACGGGGGTGGTGGAATCGATCCGTATTTTCAGCACGCTGTTGAAAACTGCGGATAATCGCGAGATTACGGTGCCAAACGGACAGATTTATGGCGGCACTATTGTCAATTTCAGCGCCCGTGATACACGTCGTATTGATCTGATATTCGGCATCGGTTATGACGATGATATCCGTCAGGCCAAGCAGTTGATTGAAAAAGTGATGGCGGCCGATGAGCGTATTCTGAAGGATCCGGCCGCTGCGGTAATGGTTGCAGAGCTGGCCGACAGCAGCGTGAATCTGGCGGTGCGGCCGTGGGTGGCGACTGCGGACTATTGGGGCGTACGTGCCGCGCTGTTGGAGAATATAAAGATTACCTTTGACGAAGCCGGAATTTCAATCCCCTATCCGCAAACGGATGTGCATCTGTTTGCGGTGGATGAACAGGCCGCCTGATCGTCTACGGCAATCCTGGTCAGGATGAAGGGGGCTTTCAGTCCCCTTTGTTCTTTGCATGCAACGCGGGAGTGGCTGCGTGGTATTTTTCCTTTAAGGTTGATCGGTCGTGTTGGAGAGGCAGCGTGTGGTGTTTTCTTTCGCCGTGTTAACGCATGCCAAGTGCTTCTGTGGCTCATCCTGCCGATATAGCTGAGTGCATATTTCATAACTGCGAATCAGAGCCCAGTTGCATTCCATCTGTTGTTCAATTCGTTGCAGGACTGCCCGTTGTCTGTTGTTGTGCTGCTCATGTTTATCAATGTCTCCGAGCAACTGACGGAGTGCCTGCTTTGTCTGAGGGGGATCGATTTCCGTCGCACTGGCAAGTGAGAGGGTGAGTAGGAACAGGACGGTGCTGCGAAGAACAATCATTGTGGTTACATCTGTGATCAAGCGGCCAAGAATAGCAAATACGAAGGCCGGTGTGCAGGCCTTTGAGCCCCCGTTTGTCACCGCTGGAATGACGCAGGCCTCCTAAAGAATCCTCTGCTTTAAGCCGATGTCTTTCCGGCGAGGACTCTTTTGAGGGCGGGGGGCGATGGATCTCACGGATGCGGTGTGGCTTGCCGCACGACCAATCAATGCGAGGGCTTCAAGGGGTGTCTGAGCTGCTGAACGTGCTACTGGTGGAAGATTCTGAGGATGATGCAATCCTGACACGACGCCAGCTGTCACAGGCAGGTTTCGCACTTTATTGTGAGCGGGTCGACAGTGCCAGACTCATGCAGGCTGCGTTGGATTCTCGTGATTGGGATGTGATTATATCCGATTATCATATGCCCAGCTTTAGTGGCTCTGCGGCGTTGAGACTGTTGCAGGCAACGGGGTTGGATATCCCCTTTGTCATCGTCTCCGGGGCGATTGGTGAGGAAATCGCCGTCGAGTTGATGCGCGCCGGGGCGCATGATTACATTATGAAAGACAATTTGGCGCGGTTGGCCCCGGCCATTGAGCGTGAGCTGCGCGAGGCCGGTGAACGCCGTGCGCGCCGGGCGGCAGAGGCGGATTTGCGACTGGCCGCCAAGGTCTTCGAGGGGAGTGTCGAAGGCATCCTGATTACGGATAAGAACGGCCGTATTCTTCGTATCAATCAAGCCTTCCGGGATATCACCGGTTATGGTGAGGACGAGGCGATCGGCCAGAGACCCCGTATGCTGCAGTCCGGCCGTCATGATGAGGCCTTTTTCCGCCATATGTGGGCATCATTGGTCGACACGGGCTCCTGGCAGGGTGAGATCTGGAACCGGCGCAAAAATGGTGAGATTTATCCCGAGTGGCTGACGATTAGCGCGGTCAGTGATGAGTCGGGCCAAGTCACGCATTATATTGGTGGTTTCACCGACCTGAGCCAGCAAAAGCAGGCTGAGGAGCATATCCAGCATCTGATGTACTACGATGCACTGACTAATCTGCCCAACCGTACGCTGTTCCGCGATCGCTTTCAGCACTTCATGCTGCGAGCCCGGCATTCCAATGACCATACGGCTTTCATCCACCTGGATCTTGATCGCTTTATCAAGGTCAACGATACCCTTGGGCATGCCGTGGGTGACCAGTTATTGCTGCAGGTGGGGCAGAGGCTGTCCAAGACTATTCGCCCGATGGACTTCGTGGCGCGCCTGGGGGGGGATGATTTTGCCATAGCCGTGCCGGCGCTGATGACGCGTGCCGAAGTGGAAGATTTCCTGAAGAAAATCGTCGATGTCTTCGCCGAACCTTTTTGTATCGCGAAAAGGGAGATATTTCTTGTGCCCAGTATGGGGACGGTCATGTACCCGGATGACGCCAGCAGTTATGACGAGCTGGCCTGCTATGCTGAGACAGCCCTGCAATATGCAAAGCGGCAGGGGGAGCGCTATCAGTTCTACCACAGCGCCATGAATACCGATGCCGATGAACGCCTGAACATGGAAAGTGCCCTGCGGCGAGCGTTGGAACGCGATGAGTTCCGCCTGCACTATCAGCCCCAGGTGGATGTAACGACGGGCGATGTCATTGGTGTCGAGGCCTTGCTGCGTTGGGAGCGATGCGATGACGGCATGGTGATGCCGGGTCGCTTTATCCCCCTTCTGGAGGATACGGGATTGATTATCCCGGTCGGCGAATGGGTATTAAGACGTGCCTGTCGAGATCAGCAAACGTGGCTGGCGGAGGGAGGCAGGCCGGTGCCGGTTGCGGTCAATTTGTCACCACGCCAATTCCGCAACCGGGATCTGGTGCAGATGATCGATAAGGTGCTGGAGGAAAGTGGTACAGATCCGCACCTGCTGGAGCTGGAAATTACCGAAAGCAGTGTCATGGATGACCCGGAGTTTGCGATGCAGACCCTTCAGGCTTGCCACGAACGGGGTATCCGTATTGCCATCGATGACTTTGGTACAGGGTACTCGTCGCTCAGCTATCTGAAGCGTTTCCCGCTGGATGTGCTGAAGATTGATCGTTCCTTCGTCGCCGATGTGCCTGAGAATGATGACGATGCAGCGATTATCGACACTATTATCGCCATGGCGCACCGTTTGAATTTGCGTGTGATTGCCGAAGGCGTGGAGACTGCGGCACAGCAGGATTTTCTGCGTGAACACGGCTGCGATTGGGTGCAGGGCTATTATTTTGGCCGGCCCATGCCGCTGTCGGATCTGCTGCACTATCTGCAAAAGCAGGCAGCGACTCCTGCACAGGAGGGCTTGCGAGACGGTTGAAAAGGCAACACACCCCCCCTAAGCTATAGCGACGGGAAACTGCTTATGATTGCCGGGTAATGACCATTGAAAACAGGGGAGAGAATCGGCGGCATTCTCGATGTTGGGGGATATCCGTGAGAGAATCCGTGTTTATTGCCGTACCCGCCTGAATTATGCCCAGATCGCTGATTTCACCCTTGAATCAGGCGGGCCCTGTGGTAGATTCAGGAAGGCACGGAAAAGCTGGTATATCCCAATTGCTATGCTAAGGTAAATGGAGGAGTTGTGAGGGATTACACAATGTCAGACAAGGTAATTTTGCTGGTCGAGGATAATCCCGACGATGAGGCGCTGACCCTGCGCGCCCTGAAGAAAAATAATATTTTGAATGAAGTTGTCGTTGCTCGTGATGGTGAAGAAGCCTTGGATTACCTGTTCGGCACCGGAAAATATGAGGGACGCGATACCCGTAGCCAGCCTCAGGTGATCCTGCTGGATCTACAGTTGCCCAAGATTAATGGCATTGAGGTGCTGAAGCGTCTACGCGCCGACAAGCGCACGGCATTTCAACCGGTCGTGATATTGACGACCTCCAGCGAGGAAAAAGACATTACCAGCAGCTACGAGAGCGGAGCCAACAGCTATATCCGTAAACCGGTGGATTTCAATCAGTTTATCGAAGCGGTAAAACAATTGGGGCTGTATTGGCTCGTATTGAACGAATCTCCAGCAAAAAACAGGAGCTAGCTAAATGGGGAATTCGTTACGGGTTCTTGTTGTCGAGGACTCGGAGGATGATGCCCTGCTGCTTGACAGGGAGCTGCGCCGTTCTGGCTACAGCCCCCGCTCCCTTCGCGTACAGACTGCCGAGCGCCTGCAGGCAGCCCTGCAGGAACATACCTGGGACGTGGTTGTAACAGACCACAACCTGCCCGGTTTCAGTTCCGAGGCCGCCCTGGCTATCGTCAAGGACTCTGGTCTGGATCTTCCTGTGATCATCGTTTCCGGCAGTATAGGTGAAGATATTGCCGTGGCCGCCATGAAAATGGGCGCCCACGACTACATCATGAAGGACAACCTGATGCGTTTGGTGCCCGCCATCGAGCGTGAGCTGCGTGAAGCCGAACTACGGCGCTCTCATCGTTTGGCCGAAGCGACCATTCATCACCTTGCCTTCCATGACCACCTGACCGGGCTGGTGAACCGACACGAATTCGATCGTCGTCTCAAGGAAGCTTTACGTAGCGCCAAGGAAAGTGAGCATGCTCATGTCTTGCTTTACCTGGATCTTGACCAGTTCAAGGTCATTAATGACACCTGTGGCCACCAGGCCGGCGATCAGCTGCTCAGGCAGCTGGCGGTAGTGTTGCGCGAAAAAGTGCGTTCCAATGATACCCTGGCCCGTCTTGGTGGCGATGAATTCGGTCTGTTGCTGGAAAGTTGTCCGCTGGAGCAGGCGCACCAGATTGCCGAGGGAATCCGCGAGGCGGTCGCCAATTTCCGTTTTGTCTGGAAGGATAAAACTTTCAGTGTCGGCGTCAGTATCGGTATGACGCCAATCACCTCGGATGCCCAGGGCGTGGATGAGGTGCTTAGTGCGGCGGATGTGGCCTGTTACACCGCCAAGGATTTGGGACGTAATCGCGTCCATGTCTATCTTGACGACGATTCTGAGTTGTTGCGACGGCATAATGAAATGCGCTGGGTATCACGCATCAAGCAGGCCCTGGAAGATGAACGTTTCGTGCTTTACCTCCAGCCCATGCAGGCGTTGGATGCGGATGCCTGCCTGCGTGCGCACAGTGAATTTCTGCTACGCATGGTCGGTGATGATGGCAAGATTATTTTGCCTGGCGCCTTTATCCCCGCAGCGGAGCGCTATGGCATCATGACGATGCTGGATCGCTGGGTGGTGAAATCGGTGATTGAATATCTTGCAGGCCTTTATCAGCGAACACCGGATACGACTGAGCTGGGTACCTTTTTTGTCAACCTTTCTGGCGCATCCCTCAATGACGCCGCCTTTTTTTCGTACATCAGTGAACAGCTGAAAATTAACAGGCTGCCCCCCGAGTTGTTGTGTTTTGAAGTCACGGAGACTGCGGCTATTTCGAACTTGCACTTGGCTGTGGATTTTATTCATGGCATACGCAGCCTGGGCTGCCAATTTGCATTAGACGACTTTGGTTCCGGTCTGAGTTCTTTTTCATACCTGAAGGCGATGCCTGTGGATTATTTGAAAATCGATGGCGGTTTCGTGCGTGACATTACCAGTGATCCAATGAATTACGCCATTGTGCAGGCCGTCAATGAAATCGGTCATGTCGCGGGCCTGCGTACCATTGCGGAGTTTGTTGAAAATGATGCCGTGTTCAGCACATTGCAGGACATTGGCGTGGATCTGGCGCAGGGTTATGGCATTGCCAGGCCAATGGCGGTGCTTCCGGTTGCCCTGTTGTAGTGGCTGGGAGCTGTATCTGGCAAAGATGTTGAGTGTTGTCTGCCGGCTTTTTAATCTCTGTGGGTTTAATTCCCCGCAGCTTGCTGCGGGGTAGTTCATTTTTTCAGAATTACGTGTGCCGATGGAATGAGTCGTTGGTCGTGACGTGCAGAAGGGAGTTGTGAATTCCCAGTGTGCTGAGTGTCTGGCGTGGATTGGTGGGGTCATTGCGCCACCTGCCATTGACGATCAAGCGATACGGGTAATCTCCCGGTTTCACATAAAACACCTTGTAAATGATCTCGTCCTCAATAATGGTTTGGACGTCTTTGTCCGCTATCCACTGGTTGAATTCACCCGCAATCCTGATGTCACGTTGCGGATGATTTTGAAAGCTAAGCACCACCTTTTGTACGTTGCCATTTTTTTCTGCTGGGCGCTCTTTGTTGCATGAGACGAGCTTGGTAGGTTTTTTTTCAGTGGATGCGGCATGTGAGAGAAGCCAGGAGATATTGGCTTGCACCATGTCCTGAGCCCTGTGATTGCGCATGATGAGTTCATCGGCAAGATCGCTGAAATACTCTGCTACAGGGGAATTTGGGGAAAAATCTACCATTACTTTACGAATTTTTTGTACCGAGATGCCTATCTCGATCGGTTTTTTGGCCGTTTTCAAAGCCAGCAGGCTGAGAATGGTGTAACACCAGAGGCCTGCACGGGAGTGTTTCGAGTCTGGTATTGTGCCAAGTTTGGTCAATTGGCGTCTGGGGAGCCTGCTTGCGAATATGGCTTTGCTGCTGACTGGTAAGTCCGGGCTTCAATGGTTTTCCCCTGCCGTGTAGCGGGTTTTTGCTGATTCTGGTCGGTTGTCGGTGAATGTCAAGATAAATCGTATCTAGGTCGTATAAAAAACATAAAAAAATGTTCAGTTCGCTCCATGTTTCTGGAATGTATCAGAGGGATGGCCGGGAGTGGGTGAGTAAGGTAATCGGTTTGTCCCGGATATTTCATAAATTATAATTTGACCTGCGCGGCCTCTCCGGTATGATCGTAATGGTATAGAGGGAGGGGGGGTAATTAGCCCTGGCTAGATCAGGGCTAATTACTTTTATTTCACCACTTTTTTTCTTGAATTCTCGCCGTTTTCGGCTTCGTTTTCTGTAATCCAATACTTCCCGAGCTGGTTCTCCGTTAGGAAGCGGGCGGTTTCTGCGTCCATCGGCTGGCTCGTGTGCCTGCAGGCACAGGTAGGCGGGGTACCCTGCCATCATCTGAATTACCTGCTGGCCCTTCAATGCTTTTGCGGAATGGATCTATCCTAACTTGCGATGGGTGGCCCGGGCTGGTGATGCACCCCGTTGTCTCCGTCCCGCTTATTTGGAGTTGCCGTGTCACAACAAGTTGTTGCTATCGATGAGTTGGAAATTCCTCAGGCCTCTGCCCAGGCTGCCCAGGTTCTGGAAATGCTGGCTGAAGCAGACCCGGATTTCAATGCCCTCGAAGAGGCCTTGATGAGTGACCCGGTTCAAGCCGCTGGGTTGCTGCGCTACGCCAATTCTCCCCTGTGTTCTTTTGATTTTCCTGGTTTTTTTCTATGTCATTAATTCGTTTTGAAAAGGTATCATTGGCCTTCGGTCACTGGCCATTGTTGGATAATGTCGAGTTGCAGATAGAGCCGGGTGAACGGGTCTGTCTGGTGGGTCGGAACGGCACCGGCAAGTCCACTTTGATGCACGTCATGCGCGGTGCCATTGTCCCCGATGACGGCAACGTCTGGCGCAAGTCCGGCCTGCGGGTGGCCTACTTGGCACAAGATCTGCCTGTCGATGAGACGCGTACCGTCTTTGAAGTGATCACTGACGGACTGGAGGCCATGGGTGCGGCGATGGTGGAATATCATCGTGCGCTGCAGGTAGTGATGGAAGATCACTCCGAGGCAGCGATGGAAGCCCTTTCGCGGGCGCAGCAGGCGTTGGATGCGGGCGATGGATGGCGTCTGGAGCAGCGCGTGGAAGAGGTGATCTCGCGCCTCGACCTGCCGGCGGACAAGGCCCTGAATACTCTCTCCGGTGGTTTCAAACGCCGTGTGCTGCTGGCGCAGGCATTGGTGCTGGAGCCCGACCTGCTGCTGCTCGATGAACCCACCAATCACCTCGATATCGAGGGAATTCAGTGGTTGGAAGAATTTCTGCGTGGTTGGAATGGCAGTCTGCTGTTTATTACCCATGATCGCGCCTTCCTGCAGAATCTGGCCACGCGCATCGTCGAGCTGGATCGCGGTGCGTTGACTTCCTGGCCCGGTGACTACGCCAACTATCTCGTCAAGCGTGAAGAGCGCCTGGCGGTGGAGGCCGAGCACAGCGCCAAATTCGACAAAAAGCTGGCCGAGGAAGAGGTCTGGATACGTCAGGGCATCAAGGCGCGCCGCACCCGCAACGAAGGCCGTGCCCGTGCCCTGCAGGCGTTGCGAAATGAACGCATGCAGCGCCGTGAGCTGCAAGGTAAGGCGAAGTTGGAAATGTCGCAGGCCGATGCCTCGGGCAAGCTGGTGGTCGAGGTGGAAAATGCCACCGTGGGCTATGGCGAGACGCCGGTGATCCGTGATTTTTCCGCCAAGATCGTGCGCGGCGACCGTATCGGCATCATCGGCCCCAACGGCGTGGGTAAGTCCACTTTGTTGAAATTGTTACTGGGCGAACTGACGCCGCAGCAAGGCGTGGTCAAGTTGGGCACCAAACTCAAAGTCGCCTACTTTGATCAACAGCGGGCACAACTCGATCTCAATAAATCCGTCATCGACAATCTTAATCTCGGTGGCGACATGGTGAGCATCAACGGACGTGAAAAGCACGTCATGGGTTATTTACAGGATTTTCTGTTTCCGCCCCAGCGCGTGCGTTCGCCGGTTTCCTCCCTGTCCGGCGGCGAGCGCAACCGCTTGTTGCTGGCGCGGTTGTTCACCCAGCCGGCCAATCTGCTGGTGATGGATGAGCCTACCAATGATCTCGATGTGGAAACACTGGAATTACTGGAAGAACTCTTGGGCGACTACAACGGCACTCTGCTGCTGGTGAGCCATGACCGCGCCTTTGTGGACAACGTGGTTACCAGCACCCTGGTGTTCGAGGATGCGGGGCGAGTGAACGAATATGTCGGTGGCTACAATGACTGGCTGCGGCAGCGCAAGGACGCAGTCTCTGAGGCGAAAGTGAACAAACCGGCCAATGTCAGGGCAGCCGAGCCGGCGGTGCCGAAGCAGGCCAAAAAACTCAGCTACAAGGACAAGCACGAACTGGCATCCCTGCCGGCGCAGATTGAAGCACTGGAGAGTGAACAGGCTGCTTTGCAGGAGCAGGTCAACGAGCCCGGCTTTTACCAACAGGACAAGGTCACGATCAATGCTGATCTGGCCCGCCTGGAGCAGCTGCAAGCGGAGCTGGCGACGGCCTATCAACGCTGGGAGGCCCTGGAAGCGCTGGTGGCTGACGAGTGACAGGAAGGGTGGAGTGGGCACAATAAAAAAGGCGCGATGACGGCGCCTTTTTTATTGCCTGACGTTATTGCCAGGGATGGGCATGGGTGTTAATGGATGGATGGCGGCGACTTGTGGCGATCGACATTGGCGCCGGTCTCTGATGGTGTGGGAGTCTCCGAGGCGGGTTTCTCCTCGTCGGATGTTGTCGCGGTAGAGGTCGCGGTAGAGGTCTCCGTAGCGGGTTTTTCCTCGCTGATGCCTGTAGGTGCTGGGGTGGCATCGGCGCCGACAGGGGTATCGGTGCTTGATTTATCGTCGGCGGAAGTCTTGGTGGCATCGGCTTGTGGCGCTTCGGTTTTCGCCTTCGGCGGCGTAGCCTCTTCAGACATGGGAGTTTCTGCAGCCGCCTCGGCTGTGGGCTTTTCGCCGTCCTCAGCCTTCGTCGGTGCGGTAGCTGCGGTATCGGGATGCGGCGAGTGTGTGGCGGTCGGCTCACTTTCGCTTTCACACTCATTTTCAGCGGTGCTGGTGGCCTCGATGGCCGGCAGCACGCGTGTTTCCGGCTGATCCAGTTTTGGTTTGTTGGTTTGTGGGCTGCACAGGGTCTGTGCACCGGTGGCCAGGTGTTCGTAGATTTCGCGGTAATTGTCGGTCAGGCGATTGAACAGCAGCGCCGTCTTGAGAAAATGCTTATCCACCTTTTCGCGCTGTTCCTTGATTTCAGTGCGGGCATTCTCCAGCTCGTCATTGAGTTTATCTCGTTGTTTATCAAAGCCTTTCAGGGCAAGAAAATAACCGGCGGCGGCACCGGCGGCAATCAGCGCCGCGCCTTGCAGGACCATAAGTAGGGTGATTTCTCCAAACATGGGCGTAGTCTCTGAAGTGTGAAATTGTGAGTGCCCCCCTAAAAATCAGGCGGGCTGCCGGAAATCCTAGCGCAAACCGTGCCGGGTGGCTATGTTGGCGGTCAAGGAAAGCTATTTGGCCTGCTACCCGGCAATGCGGCTGGCAAGAAAAACTTGAAACTGCCCATTTACTGTATATACTAACAGAAAAACACTGTATGGATGGACAGATTATGGAACAGCTAACAAAACGCCAGCAGCAAGTGCTGGATATGATTCGTGAGTTTATCGAAGAATACGATGTCCCCCCAACACGGGTGGAGATTGCCGATGCCATGGGCTTCCGTTCCGCCAATGCCGCCGAAGATCACCTCAAGGCGTTGGTACGCAAGGGAGCCGTCGAAATTTATCCCGGTGCTTCACGCGGGATTCGTCTACTAACCGAAGAGGTCGATCCGGGAGTGCCCGTGGTCGGGCGGGTAGCTGCAGGAAACCCCATCCTCGCCGAGGAGAACATTGAGGATCATGTCCAACTCGATCCCAATCTGTTTTATCCCTCGGCGGATTACCTGTTGCGAGTGCGGGGTATGAGCATGCGAGACGTGGGGATACTCAATGGCGACCTACTGGCTGTGCATCGTACATCCGAGGTCAGAAGTGGGCAGATTATTGTCGCCCGCCTTGGGAACGAGGTCACCGTGAAGCGATTTCGGCGGCGCGGAAACAAGGTTCGGTTAATGCCTGAGAACAGCGATTTCAGCCCCATCGAGGTTGATCTTCGCTCTGAGGAACTGGCGATCGAAGGTTTGGCTGTTGGCGTTATTCGGAGTGAGATGTAGCCATGAATCCTGCAAGCAATGTGACGACTTGTGTTTCTCATTACTCCACGGGAACTGTTGAAGGTGCACTTGCATTGACCGGCGGGCTGACCGAAATTCGCACCCATCAGGCGGGCAATCGAGCCCTGGCCTTGGTCTTGCCGGCCTTGGCCCGCCTTAGTCAGGAGCGTCGCTGGCTGGCTTGGATTGCGCCGCCGAATATTCCGGCGGGGCCGTTACTGGCAGCGGCCGGTGTGGATTTGTCGCGGGTATTGGTGGTACACCCCCGCGCCTGTGCCGATGGTCTGCGAGCGGTGGAACAGGCCTTGCGGGCGGGTACTTGCGGCGCGGTATTGGCCTGGCTGACCTGCGCAGATGACGAAACCTTGCATCGCTTGCGTTCGGCGGCAGAGGATGGCCACAGCTGGGGCGTGATGTTTCATGCCCTTTAGGGAGGTGCACGTTCCTTTAGCGCGGCATATTCTAAAGAATGAATGGATTTACTGGAAGGAAAAGGGGACGCTACCCAAGGGGAAAAGGGGACGCTACCCTTTAATAAGCCTCTGTGATAATATTGGCATATGCCTAGAGTAGCGAGAGTCGTATTTTCAGGAGTGCCCCACCATATAACCCAGCGTGGCAATCGTCGCGAGGATGTT
>UOFU01000044.1_pt1 | contig 14186 bp, 10 predicted proteins | sample 1988841 | NCBI WGS metagenome assembly UOFU01 (sample SAMEA4712195, study PRJEB27164) | hydrothermal vent metagenome | biome: marine basaltic hydrothermal vent biome; feature: marine hydrothermal vent; material: mineral | place: Pacific Ocean | collected 2011-06-14/2011-07-23 | depth 1719 m
GGCGCAGCATCTTCTGCGCGTCGTCGAACAGCTTGCGCGCTTCTTCGCCCTTTTTCGGGTCATCGAGGATCTTGGGGAAGCTGCCCTTCATTTCCCAGGCGTGAAAGAAGGGCGTCCAGTCGATGTAGTCCACCAGTTCTTCCAGAGGGTAGTCGTCGAGCACCTTGACACCGAGAAAACCAGGCTTCGGCGGCACGTAGTTGTCCCAGTCGATGGGTGTCTTATTGTCGCGCGCCTGCTGCAGGGTGAGCCAGCGGGTGTTCTTGCGCCGCGCCGCATGGTTGATGCGTACCTGTTCGTATTCGTTGCGGATTTTTTCCACGAAGCCGTCGCGGAATTTCTCGCTGATGAGATTCTGCGCCACGCCCACTGCGCGTGAGGCGTCCTTTACCCACACGCAGGGGCCGTTGTCGTAACCGGGTTCGATTTTTACCGCGGTGTGGGCGCGCGAGGTGGTGGCGCCGCCGATCATCAGTGGGATATCGAAACCCAGGCGCTGCATCTCCTTGGCGATGTGGGTCATCTCCTCCAGCGAGGGGGTGATGAGGCCGGACAGGCCGATGATATCGACGTCGTGTTCGCGCGCGGCATCGAGGATCTTTTGCGCCGGCACCATCACGCCGATATCGATGACCTCGAAATTATTGCACTGTAGTACCACGCCGACGATGTTCTTGCCGATGTCGTGTACGTCACCCTTCACCGTGGCCATGAGGATCCTGCCAGCGGCACGGGCGCCTTCCTCTTTTTCGGCTTCGATAAAGGGCAGCAAATGGGCCACGGCCTTTTTCATGACACGGGCGGACTTCACCACTTGGGGCAGGAACATCTTGCCCTCGCCGAACAGGTCACCGACCACGTTCATGCCGCTCATCAAGGGGCCTTCGATGACCTGAATGGGGCGCTCGAATTGCTGGCGGGCCTCTTCGGTGTCTTCCACCACGTAGGCGTCGACGCCCTTCACCAGGGCGTGTTCGAGGCGCTTCTCCACGGGCCACTCACGCCAGGCGAGGTCTTCCTTTTTCGCCCCGCCGACGGCATCGCCGCGATATCGGTCGGCGATCTCCAGCAGGCGGTCGGTGGCGTCGGGGCGGCGGTTGAGCACCACGTCCTCGACCCGCTCGCGCAGATCGTCGGCGAGGTCGTCGTATACTGCCAGCTGTGTGGCGTTGACGATGCCCATGTCCATGCCGGCCTGGATGGCGTGGTAGAGGAACACCGAGTGGATGGCCTCGCGCACCGGGTTGTTGCCGCGGAAGGAGAATGACACGTTGGACACGCCGCCGGAGATCAAGGCATAGGGCAGGGTACGCTTGATCTCGCGCGTGGCCTCGATGAAGTCTACGCCGTAGTTGTTGTGTTCCTCGATGCCGGTGGCGACGGCGAAGATGTTGGGGTCGAAGATGATATCTTCCGGCGGGAAACCGACCCTTTCCAGCAGCAAATTGTACGAGCGGGTACAGATCTCCACCTTGCGCGCGAAGGTGTCGGCCTGGCCCTCTTCGTCGAAGGCCATCACCACCGTGGCAGCGCCGTAGCGTCGGATCAGACGGGCATGGCGCAGGAAGTTTTCCTCGCCCTCCTTGAGGCTGATAGAGTTGACAATGCCCTTGCCTTGCAGGCGCTTGAGGCCGGCCTCGATGATCTCCCACTTGGAGGAGTCCACCATCACTGGCACGCGGGCGATGTCCGGCTCGGAGGCGATCAGGTTGAGGAAGTCGATCATCGCCGCCTTGCCATCCAGCATGGCCTCGTCCATGTTGATGTCGATGATGTGGGCGCCGTTTTCCACCTGTTCGCGCGACACACTCAGGGCCTCGTCGAAGCGCTCTTCCAGGATCAGGCGCTTGAACTTGGCCGAGCCGGTGACGTTGTTACGCTCGCCGACGTTGACGAACAGCGAGTCGGGGCTGATGTTGAACGGCTCCAGGCCGGACAGGCGGGTAAGGTGTGTGTCTTCCGGCACCTTGCGCGGCGGGAATTTGCCCACCGCATCGGCGATGGCCTTGATGTGCGCCGGAGTGGTGCCGCAGCAACCACCGATGATGTTGATGAAACCGCTCTCGGCCCATTCACCGATCTCGGCGGCCATCTGCGCCGGGGTTTCGTCGTATTCGCCGAAGGCGTTGGGTAGGCCGGCGTTGGGGTGGCTGTTGATGTGGCAGTTGGCGATGCCGGCGACTTCCTCGACGTATTGGCGCAGCTCATCGGCGCCCAGCGCGCAGTTGAAGCCAAAGCTGATGGGCTCGATATGACGTAGGGAATTCCAGAAGGCCTCGGCGGTCTGCCCGGACAAGGTGCGTCCTGAGGCATCGGTGATGGTGCCGGAGATCATCACCGGAAGGCGTTTCCCCGAGGTCTCGAAGTAGTCTTCGATGGCGAACAGGGCGGCCTTGGCGTTGAGGGTATCGAAGATGGTCTCGACCAGGAGGATGTCCGAGCCGCCGTCCACCAAGCCCTTGATGGCTTCGAGATAGGATTCACACAGGGTATCGAAGTCGATGTTGCGAAAGCCGGGGCGGTTGACGTCCGGCGACAGCGAGGCGGTGCGGTTGGTGGGGCCGAGCACGCCGGAGACGAAGCGCGGACTGTCCGGGGTGGCGATGGCGTCGCAGGCTTCGCGCGCTAAGCGTGCGGCTTCTACGTTGATCTCGTAGACCAGCGATTCCATGCCGTAGTCGGCCATGGATACTGAGTTCGCGTTGAAGGTGTTGGTTTCGAGGATATCTGCGCCGGCGGTCAGATATTCGCTGTGGATGTCGCGGATGATTTGCGGCTGGCTCAAGGTGAGCAGGTCATTGTTGCCCTTGAGGTCGCTGGGCCAGTCGGCAAAACGTTGGCCTCGGTAGCCGTCCTCGTCCAGTTTATACTGCTGGATCATGGTGCCCATGGCGCCGTCGAGGATGACGATGCGCTCGGCGAGGAGTTGTTCGAGGGTCTTGCTCATGGGGAATACCGGCCTGCTGGAAAATGGCTGGTCATTTTAGCATGGGATATATCTGTAGGAGCGGGCCATGCCTGCGATTGCTCGCAGGTGAGGAAAAGAGACAGATCGCGGGTATGGCCCGCTCCTGCAAAATCGGGTGATTTTTCAGCACTGCTCCCACGGCAGGCCGTGAAAACGCCAGCCAGCCAGCGATGAACGGTGGTGCTCGTCATCCAGCTCGCCCTCGAAGCCTTCCAGTACATTGTAGACATCCGGGAAACCATCCTTGAGTAAGGCCTCGCCGGCCTCTAGTGAGCGCTTGCCACTACGGCAGATGAGTAGCACCGGGGCGCAACTCTCATCGTGGCAGCTGAGGCCGCCGAGCATGACCTGGCGCACATGGGCGGGGAAGTCCGGATCGACCTTCCAGTCCGGCTCATCGATCCAGGCGACGTGGATGGCGCCTTTGGGATGGCCGACGAAGAGGAATTCCATTGATGAGCGTACGTCGATCATTACGGCGCTGGGGTTTTTTTCCAGTAGTTCGTAAGCCTCTTTGGGGCTCAGTGACCTGACTTTACTCTTGCTCATGGGGGGTACCTTCGTATGATTGATCGCTACGGTGATCTCGCATCGGGTTACACTATGCACCTATGGAAACCTTCGCAACATATCCTGGATGTCTGCTGATCTGTCAACAGTGTCTTGATGGTTTCAGGGCTTCAATGTTGGCCGTTCCGGGCCAGCGCATGAGAGCGACGCTGGCTGTCATGCGGTTTATGCTAAGCGGCAAATTCTACGCCTGCCAGCGGGGAGAGCAAGGGGCGTGATCCGTGGTCGAATCGTCTACATCCTATTCAGGGCGACTGCTTATCTATCATTGCCGCTGGCGCAGGGGCTGGGGATGGCGCTGGGTGGGCTGCTGAGTCTGTTTCCTAACGAGACACGGCGGGTGGCGCGGCGCAACATCTACCGTTGCTTCCCCGACTGGAGCCCGGCGCAGCGCCGCCGCCTGTTGCGTCAAAGCCTGATGCAGACCGGCCGCACCGCCGCCGAAACGGCCACTCTCTGGCTGCGACCACTGCCGCAGGTGCTGCCGTTGGTGCGCGAGGTGGAGGGGGAGGAATTGTTGCAACAGGGCATGGCCCAGGGGCGCGGTGTGATCGTGCTCTCGCCGCATCTGGGCAGCTGGGAGATGACCGGGCTCTACCTGTCGGCCCAGTGGAGTCTTACCTGCATGTATCGTCCGCCCAAGTTGGTGGCAATGAATGAACTCATGCGGCATGGCCGCGAACGCGGCGGTGCCCGCCTGGTACCCACCGATGCGAACGGTGTGCGCGCCCTGCTGCGGGCCCTCCGCCAGGGCGAGATGATCGGCATCCTGCCCGACCAGGATCCGGAGCGGGACTCCGGTGTATTCGCTCCTTTTTTTGGCCATCCGGCCAATACCATGGTGCTGTTGCCCAAGCTGGCGCGAAAATCCGGCGCTACGGTGTTATTCGTCTATGCTGAACGTTTGCCTCGGGGGCGTGGTTTCCGCCTGCACATCCGTCCGGCGCCCGCCGGCATCGATGACGCCGATCTCGGTAGCGCCGCTGCGAGTCTCAATCAGGGCGTGGAGGCGTGCGTGAACCAGCTGCCGACACAGTATCAATGGGGCTACAAACGCTTCAAGGGCCAGCCCGAGGGCGAGCCGGATTTTTATGCGCGGGATGTGAAAGACGACTAGATTTTCCCTCTTTCATTTCTTCCATTTCATCTTCATGACTTCTTCATTTCTCGAGCTTAGCCCGCCGTTGCCTGCTGCACTGCGCGGATGGCCTCCAGTTGTCGCACTTGCAGGGCCTCGCCCAGGGCCTTTCCTGCCAGTCCCTGTTCGCACAGCTCGCGGCTGTCCACGGCGGCTGCGGCGTTGCGCACCCGGCGCAGGATGTCAGGTTGCGCGAAGTGGGCATCCTCGAGCCCCCAGCGGCCACGGGAGTCCGCCTCGCAGGCGAGGATGAATTGCTCGAAACGTTCGGCGCGGCGCAGGGCGTCCGTGCGCCGCAGCAGTTTTAGCAGGGTCTCCGGGCGCAGCTCGGCGGCGCGGTGGTAGTGCAGGTGGAATTCGGTCACCAGCAGGGCCAGATCACGGAAGTGGTTGGGGATCCGCAGGCGCTTGCACAGGGCCTTTACCAACGGCACGCCGCGTGTCTCATGGGCAATGTGGCGGGGCCATTCCTGTTTTGGCGTGGTGCCCTTGCCAAGATCGTGCACCAGGGCGGCGAAGCGTACTGTAGGTTCGGGTGAGAGACGTGCTGCCTGTGTCAGTACCAGCATCGTGTGCACGCCGGTGTCGATCTCCGGGTGATGTTTCTCCGGTTGCGGCACGCCGAACAGGCGGTCGACCTCTGGCAGCAGTCGTGCCAGTGCACTGCAGTCACGCAGTACCTCGAAATAGTGTGCCGGGCTGTCCGTACGCAGGGCACGCTCGGTTTCCGCCCATACCCGTTCGGCGACCAGGGCATCGATCTCACCAGCTTTGACCATCTCGCGCATCAGCTGCATGGTTTCGTCGGCGATACGGAAGCCAAGGTGGGTAAAGCGGGCGGCGAAGCGCGCCACGCGCAGGATGCGTACTGGATCCTCGACGAAGGCAGGGGAGACGTGGCGCAGGATGCGATCATGCAGGTCGCGCTGGCCGTTGAAGGGGTCGACGAGTTTGCCGTCCGGAGTCTCGGCGATGGCGTTGACGGTGAGGTCGCGGCGTAGCAGATCTTGCTCCAGGGTCACGTCCGGTGCGGCGTGCACGCTGAAGCCGTGATAGCCCGGCGCGGTCTTGCGCTCGGTGCGCGCCAGGGCATATTCTTCGTGGCTCTCTGGGTGTAGAAAGACCGGGAAATCCTTGCCTACCAGGCGGTAGCCGCGGGCAGCCATTTCCTCCACAGTGGCGCCCACCACCACCCAGTCACGTTCCTTGGGTGTCAGTCCCAGCAATTTGTCGCGCACCGCGCCGCCTACCAAAAATGTCTCCATACGGGTATTTTACGCCCATGCCGCACTGTCTGACACGCCTCTTTCTCCTTGTCTTGCTCATTTCGTCTCTCGTCGGCTGTGGCTACTACGGCCAATCTATCCGCGGCCAGTGGGAGCTGATCAGCAAACGACAGTCCATCGAGGCCCTGCTGGCCGACCCGCAGACCCCCGCCGCGCTGCGTGAAAAACTGCGCCGCGTGCAACAGATCCGCCATTTCGCCAGCGTGCAGCTGGCCCTGCCCGACAACGGCAGCTACCGAGACTATGCCGACCTTGGGCGTCCTTTCGTGGTCTGGAACGTGTTCGCCGCCCGTCCGCTGTCCATGCGGCTCGAAACCTGGTGCTTTCCGGTCGCCGGCTGCGTGGGCTACCGGGGTTATTTCGATGAGGCCGAGGCGCGGGCCTATGCCGCCACCCTGGCGGCGCAGGGATTGGAAACCCACGTTGCCGGTATCAGTGCCTATTCCACCCTGGGCTGGTTCGATGACCCCCTGCTCAATACCGTGATGGGTCGTTCGGAGGCAGGCTTAGCGGGGCTGATTTTTCACGAACTGGCGCATCAGCGCGTCTATGTGCAGGACGACACGGCCTTCAATGAGGCCTTTGCCTCGGCCGTGGAACAGGAAGGCGTGCGGCGCTGGCTGGCGCAGAACGGTGGAGAGCAACAAGAAGATGCCCGTTTCCGCCAGCGCCAGAATGATTTCGTGGATCTGGTGACCGCTATCCGCGACCGTCTGGCGGTACTGTATGCCCGCGAGCTGCCCGAGGCGAAAAAATATGCCCGCAAGGCGCAAATCATCGGTGAACTGCGCGCCGGCTATGCCGCGCTGAAACGACGTTGGGGTGGCTATGCCGGTTATGATGCCTGGTTTTCCGGGCCGCTGAACAATCCCCAACTGGCGGCGGTGACCACCTACCGTGATGGTGTGCCGGCATTTCAGGCGTTGTTGCGTGAGCGGGGTGGTGATCTGGAGGCCTTCTACCGCGCGGTCGAGACGTTGGGCGAGTTGTCCGTGAAGAAGCGGCAAGCCAGACTACGGGATTTATCGGCGGCGGGGCTCGCTGGCCTGCCGCCAGGCTGAAAAAGAGCGACAGTGGATAGGATTGACCGCTACAGTCATCGCCACTCAGGGGGCTGCGGTCGTCTATTTATTGTTGTGAGACATAAAATAATTGTTGTGAGGAACGAAAATGAAAAAACAGGTCTATGTGGATGACAGCCCTATTCACGGCAAGGGGCTATTTGCCAAGTGTGATATCCCCAAGGGCAGCGTCATTGGTGTGGTCAAGGGTGTGAAGGCGAAGAGGGATGGCCCTTATGTGCTATGGCTCAGCGAGGACGAAGGCATCCGTGTGCGCTGCGATCTGCGTTTCATTAATCACAGCAAAAGGCCCAATGCGGCCTATTATGACACCCTGGAGGTGATCGCCCTGCGTGATATTCCCCGCGGCAAGGAAATCACCCACAACTACGAGCAGTGATTGTTTTTTTTGAAATGGGATGCTTCTGTCGTAGCGTGCGCCATGCGCACGATGGCCCCTGTCCATAAAAATGTCAGTCACGGCGTGCCCGTTGGCGCAGACGCGAGAGATAGTGATTATGTTCACGCGGGCCAAGGTAGGCGGGTACCACAGCCTCCACCGGTGTCGGTGTGATGCCGAAGACCTCGGGGAAGTGCGACTTGCACAGGCTGTCGCACAGCGTGGAGCGGTAGTTGTCGCGCGTGAAGGGTTTGCCCGGCAGGAATTCCATCACCCGGGCCTGCAACTGTGACAGGCGCGGGCCGAGGCCGATGATGTGACGTCGATAGCCCCTGAGCTGCGCGACGTAGGTGACGATCTCGCGCAGTGAATAGGGCCTTGGCCCACACAGCTCATAGCCCTGGCCGAGGGTCTCCTTGATGCGCAGGGCGCGCACGAAGGCCTCGGCCACGTCGCCCACGTACACCGGCGCGAAGCGTGCCTCGGCGCAGGCCAGCGGGAACATGCCGGGGGCCAGGGCCAGCAGGCCGGCGAAGCGATTGAAGAAGTCGTCCTCCGGGCCGAAGATCACCGAGGGGCGGAATACGGTCGCGTCCAGGCCTTCCGCCGCCAGCACCAGCCTTTCTCCCTCGCCCTTGCTGCGCAGATATTCGCTGGGTGGATCCGGCAAGTCGGCCTTGAGGGCGCTCATATGCAGTAGGCGGCGCACCCCTGCGGTCTGACAGGCGGCAACAATGCGGCGCGGCAGCTCGACGTGCGCGGCCTGGAAGCCGCCCTGGCGGCGCTCGTTGAGGATACCGACCAGATTGATCACCGCCGCCTGGTCTCGAAATTGTACCGCCAGTGCCGCCGGGTCATGGACATCGGCCTGCCGCAGCTCGACGCCGGGCAGCACCCGGATGTTCTTCGCCGCTTCGGCATTGCGTGTCAGTACGCGTATCCGGTAGCCCTGCTTCACCAGGTGCGCACACAGGTGCAGGCCGACGAAACCGCTGCCACCGATGATACAGATCTGTTGTTTATTCATGCGCGCGCGCCTCTTGGGGTGATTTTTGATGTGTCAGTGGATTTTGTTATCCCAATGCGGGTCGGTCAAGCCGTGTCGTGCACGGTATACTCCGGGACTCAATGATGAAGACGGGAGAACAGCGTGGCCTATCGGAGTACCAACCCCGCCACCGGTGAGGCAGGAAAACAGTTTGCCAGTTGGGATGCGGAGCAGCTCGACGCGGCGTTGGCTGCCGTGGACGCTGCACACCCGGCCTGGTCGGTGACGGTGATGGCCGAGCGCAGCGCCCTGATGCGCCAGTTGGGCGAGGTGCTGCGCGCTCGCCGCGACGAGCTGGCGGCACTGATGACCCTGGAGATGGGCAAGCTGATCGGCGAGGCCCGCGCCGAGGTGGAGAAATGCGCCCTGGGTTGCGACTACTACGCCGAACACGCGCCACGCTTTCTCGCCGACGAGCCCGTCGCCAGCGACGCCGGTAAGAGTTACGTCGCCTATCAGCCGTTGGGCACGGTATTGGCGGTGATGCCCTGGAATTTTCCCCTCTGGCAGGTGTTTCGCTTTGCGATTCCGGCGCTGATGGCGGGCAATAGTGGCTTGCTCAAGCATGCCTCCAATGTACCCCAGTGTGCGCTCGCCATCGAGTCCGTGATCCGCGAGGCGGGTTTTCCTGACAACGTGTTCCGCACCTTAATGATTGATGCCCGCCAGGTGGCGGAGGTGATCCGCGATCCGCGCGTGCACGCCGTGACTTTCACCGGTAGTGAGTCGGCCGGGCGCCAGGTGGCGGCGTGTGCGGGCGAGCACCTGAAAAAAAGTGTGCTGGAGCTGGGTGGTTCCGATGCCTTTGTGGTGCTGGAGGATGCCGATCTTGATCTCACGGTGCCACAGGCGCTGAATTCGCGTTTCATCAACAGCGGCCAGAGCTGTATCGCCGCCAAGCGTTTTATCGTCGTGGATGCCATTGCCGATGCGTTCGTGACGCGTTTCCGCGCGGCGGTGGAGGTGTTGCGTCCTGGTGATCCGCGTGATGAGGCTACGACCTTTGCGCCCATGGCGCGGCTCGATCTGCGCGATGAGCTGCACCGGCAAGTGCTCGACAGCATTGCCGCCGGTGCACAGGTGGTGACCGGCGGTGCGCCCGTGGAGGGCCCCGGCTGGTGGTATCAGGCCACCATCCTTGATCGTGTGACGGCGGGCATGCCAGCCTTCGATGAGGAGCTGTTCGGCCCGGTGGCGGCGGTGATCCGTGTCGCCGATGAGGCCGAGGCGCTGGCGGTGGCCAACGGCTCGCGTTTCGGTCTCGGTGGCAGCGTGTGGAGCGCAGACACGGCTCGTGGTGAGCGGTTTGCGTGCCGTCTGCAGTCCGGCGTGGCCTTCGTCAACGGCATGGTCAAGAGCGACCTGCGTCTGCCCTTTGGCGGCATCAAGGCCTCGGGCTACGGGCGCGAGCTGTCGTTGCACGGTATCCGTGAGTTCGTCAATGCCAAGACGATTTGGGTGCGCTGAGCGGGTGTCTGTGGCGTGTCCTCTTTCCAGCGCCGACTTTATTCGACGCTTCCGTCTGCTGATCCTGCTGGCATGGTTGATTCCACCACTGTTTGGCATGTCTTTTCTGCTGCTCATCGGCATGTTTTCGCCGCCACAGATTCTGCAATTGCTGGTCACGCCACTGGAGCTGGGTTTCGTGCTGGGCTGGCTGCTGCTTTCGCAGTGGTATTTCAGCCGCTTTGTGCGCCCGGTGGCAGACTGGCTGGCGCGGCCCGGCGAGCCGGCCGCTGCCGCCGCGCTGGCTCGGGTACGGGCCTTTCCCCGTCACTTCTGGGGGGTGTTTCTGTTTTATCTGTTGTTGGCTCCGGCCTCGGTCATCATCAGTGCCGAGATGGCTACGCAGTTCGTGGCCACGGCCGGGGACTGGTTGCGCATTCACTTGGTTGCGCTGATCGTTTCCATCATCGTTGGTCTGCCGGTCTTCTTTGCCATCTTTGACCTGTTTGGCCGTGCCCTGAGTGGCCTGCGTCAGCCGCGTCCGGTGTTTTCCATTCGTACCAAGGTGTTCATGGTAGGAGCGCTGATGCCGTTGCTGGTGGATACCCTGCTGGTACAGTACTACTGGACGCGTACGGGCTATTTTAGTATGGAGACGTTGTTTGTCTGGGGTTTGTTGCAGTTGCTGGCGGTGCTGGGTGCGCTGATGTTCGCCCGCAGCCTGGGGCAGTCGTTGCAGCCACTGGAGGCGGTGGTGGAAAATGCGCCGGCCCTGCTCGATCAGCGGCCCTCGATCCAGCCGTCATCCACCGATGAACTGGGCGTACTGGCCGGGCGCTACCAGGATTTGCTGGAACGGCTGCACTTTCACGGCAAGGCGCTGCAGGTGGGCAGCCTGATTCTGGCGGATCGGGATGTGGAATCCGCATCGGGAAAGGCCTTCGAACAGGTGGTTGCGCTCTGCCAGGAGGCCTTGCGTGCCGATATTGCCTTTCTGCTGCTGTTCGATGAAGCGGCGCAGGAGTTAGTCGGGGTGGCGCAGACGGGTGTCCCCTATCGGTCGCAGGGACACCACCGGATTCCGCTGGACGCCACCTCATTGGCGGTTTTCGTCTTCCGTCAGGGGAGACGGGTAGCCATCGATGATGTGCACGGTGATCCGCGAGTCAGTCCGGACATGGTCGCGAAGTTCGACATTTGTGCGGCCATCGCCACTCCCCTGCGTGTCGAGGATAAGGTCATCGGTATCCTCATGGGCGCCGATCAGCGGCCCGGGCGCCACTACAGCGCAGAGGATTGTGCGCTGATTGATGTGCTGGCGCGGGAGGCGGCCAGTGTGGTGCATACCCTGCAGCTGCAAGCGCGCCGCCGCGAGGCCGAGGCCCAGTTTCACAAGGCCGACGAGTTTGCCCGTGCGACGCTGCAGTCCATTGCCGATGGCGTGGTGACGACGGATACCGAAGGACGGGTGGACTACCTCAATGGCGTGGCCGAAAAACTCACTGGCTGGATCCGTGAGGAGGCCATGGGGCAGCCGCTGGCAACCGTGTTGCGCTTGATTGATGAAGATAGTGATCGGCCTGTGGCGGATCCGGTGGCACGCTGTCTGGCTTCGGGCGACAGCTTTCCCTTGCCGGGGCCGCTGAATCTGCTGAGCCGCGAAGGCGACAGGGAGTTTGCGGTGGAGGTGCGCGTCTCGGCGATCCGAGGTGCGGATCAGCAGGCCCTGGGCGTGGTGCTGGTATTTCATGACACCACCGAACTGACCTCACTCAGCCATCGCCTGTCTTATCAGGCCAGCCATGATTCCCTGACCGGCTTGCTCAACCGGCATGAGTTCGAAGCGCGCCTGGAACTGGCGTTGGAGAGCGCCCGGCATGAGAATATCGAGCATGTTCTGTGTTACATGGATCTGGATCGCTTCAAGGTGGTCAATGATACCTGTGGCCATGTGGCGGGTGATGAGCTGCTGAAGCAACTGGCTACGCGTATGCGGGCCTCGATCCGCGAGGCCGATACCCTCGCCCGTCTGGGTGGTGACGAGTTTGGCCTGTTGCTGGAGGGTTGCCACCTGGCACAGGCGCGCGGGGTGGTGAATACGCTATTACAGATGGTGTCCGAGTTCCGTTTCGTCTGGGCCGATAAGGCCTTCGATGTGGGGGTCAGCATTGGCCTGGCGCCTATCAGTGCGCAGAGTGGCAGTATCACCGATGTCCTCAGCGCTGCCGATTCCGCCTGCTACATGGCCAAGGATCAGGGCCGCAACCGGTTGCATGTCTTCGAACCGGACGATTTGGCTCTGTTGCATCAGAAGGGCGAGATGCAGTGGTTGCAAATCATCCGCCAGGCCTTGGAGAACGACGACTTCGTGCTGTATCAGCAGGCCATCCGGCCTATGAAGGGGATCCCGCCGGCAGGGGATGACACACCACACAGCGAGATTCTGCTGCGTTTACGTACCGGGGAGGGGGCAGTGGTTGCGCCCAGTAGCTTCCTGCCTGCCGCAGAGCGCTACCACCTGATGCCGCAGATTGATCGCTGGGTGGTGAGACAGGTGCTGGCCTTCCTGCGTGCCCTGCAAGCGCAGGGCGGGGTGATGAATCTGTCCATCAACCTGTCCGGTCAGTCCCTGTGTGATGAGGACTTCCCGGCTTTTGTCACCACCGCAGTGCTGGCCAGCGGTGTGCCGCCAGCGTGGTTGTGTTTCGAAGTGACCGAGACCACCGCTATCACTAACCTGAGCCGCGCCGTGGGCCTGATCAGCGAACTCAAACGCATGGGTTGCCACTTCGCTCTGGACGACTTCGGCAGCGGCCTGAGCTCTTTCAATTATCTCAAGAACCTGCCCGTGGACTATCTGAAAATAGATGGCAGCTTCGTCAAGGACATGGATCGTAACCCCGTCGACCGGGCCATGGTGGTGGCCATCAACGAAATCGGCCACCTGATGGGCATCCAGACCGTCGCCGAGTTCGTCACCCGCCTGAGTGTGTTGGAGGCACTGGATGAAATTGGTGTCGACTACGCCCAGGGCTACTTTATTGCCAACCCGGAACCCCTGGTGCCGGAAACAGGAGATAAATGACGGCCCTGTTGATGTACTTATCGCTGGGGGCGCTGGCCGGGTTGTCCGCCGGCCTGCTGGGCATCGGCGGTGGTCTGATCATTGTGCCGGCGCTACTGCTTATCTGGCAACAGAGCGGTGTCGACAACCCCTGGTTGATGCAGATGGCGATTGCCACTTCATTGGCGAGCATCGTCTTTACTTCCGTCGCCTCGGTGCGCGCCCACCACCGACGTGGCGCGGTGCAGTGGCCGCAGGTCTGGCAACTAACGCCCGGCATCCTGTTGGGTGCCTGGCTGGGGGCGATGCAGGCATCGTGGTTGCCCGGGCCGTGGTTGAAAGTGGGTTTCGGTATCTTCGAATTGCTGGTGGCGGCGCAGATGGCCCTTCAATTGCGGCCCCGGCCCCATCGTGGTTTGCCCGGTGGCCCCGGCATGGGTGCCGCTGGTGTAGTGATTGGCTGGGTGTCGGCACTGATGGGCATTGGTGGTGGGACGCTCACCGTGCCCTTTCTCAGCAGATGTAACGTAGCCCTACAGAAAGCCGTGGCCACCTCGGCAGCTTGTGGGCTGCCCATCGCCCTGGCCGGCAGCTTCACCTATGTGCTCATAGGCTGGAATGCAGAAGGACTGCCGCCAGCGGCGCTGGGATTCGTTTATCTGCCGGCCCTGCTCGGCGTGGTGGTCGCCAGTGTGATGTTCGCCCCGCTGGGTGCGCGCTTGGCGCACAACCTGTCGGGGCCGGCGCTGAAGCGGGTGTTTGCCCTGTTTCTTGCCCTGCTGGGGCTGTGGATGTTGCTGGGGTGAACCCCGAGCTCAGAGGCCACAAGTCATTAATAGAAGTGCCCTGAAGGCCGATGAAGTGGGTAATGGGCGAGCGGTAGACGGATAGCGGTAGATGACCAGATTACAGAATTTTATCACCCAGCGATGGCCTGTACTGGCGCTGCTTTGTCTGTTTGCCGGGCCGGCTCTGGCCAATGAAGACGATAGGGCGGGGAATGGCCCCCACACGGTGCTGACGGAGGCCAGTGACCTACAGGCACTGGGCCGCATTGTGCGCGAGGCTGGTGTGCCGATCCTGTTGATGTTTGCCAGTGAAGACTGTCATTTTTGTGAGCGACTGGAGGCCGAGGTACTGGGGCCGATGAAGTTGGCCGGTGACGACCCGCGTCGGGTGCTGCTGCGCAAGATCATGCTGGAGAC
>UOFU01000349.1_pt1 | contig 14161 bp, 12 predicted proteins | sample 1988841 | NCBI WGS metagenome assembly UOFU01 (sample SAMEA4712195, study PRJEB27164) | hydrothermal vent metagenome | biome: marine basaltic hydrothermal vent biome; feature: marine hydrothermal vent; material: mineral | place: Pacific Ocean | collected 2011-06-14/2011-07-23 | depth 1719 m
TTTCCCTAGTCCGGCATGGCCGGAATATTTTATATTTCAGTCCGCAAATACACGTGAATGAACGCCAATATAGTGCAACGACTCAGCTCGTTACAGGATCATGAAATTCACAAGGTGATACCTATAATTGTGCGTTGTGCGCACAGCGCACACTACAACCTGCCCGTAGCGTGCACCGTGCGCACGATGCCCCCTGACCATGAATGCCGCTCAATGACGGACAAATAAACCCTAACGAAACTGCCTGAGGAAGCGCAGATCATTTTCAAAAAACAGACGCAGGTCGTTGACGCCGTAGCGCAACATGGCCAGTCGTTCGACACCCATGCCAAAGGCAAAGCCGGTGTATTTTTCGTTATCGATATCGACGTGCTCAAAGACCCTGGGATGCACCATGCCGCAGCCCAACACCTCCAGCCAACCGGTGTGGCTGCACACACGGCAGCCCTTGCCAGCGCACATCACACACGCGATGTCCACCTCGGCGGAAGGCTCGGTGAAGGGGAAATAGGACGGTCGGAAGCGCACTTTCAGATCCTGTTCGAAGAAGTTACGCAGGAAGTCATCGAGAATGCCCTTGAGATCGGCAAAGGTGACATTCTCGTCCACTAACAAACCTTCGACCTGATGAAACATGGGCGTATGAGTCAGATCGGAATCGCAGCGATAGACACGGCCCGGGGCGATGATGCGCAGTGGCGGCCGACGTTCTTGCATGACACGGATCTGTACCGGCGAGGTATGGGTGCGCAGTACGGTGTGCGCATCGAAATAGAAGGTGTCGTGCATGGCGCGCGCCGGGTGCGACTCGGGAATATTCAACGCCTCGAAGTTGTGATAATCGTCTTCGATCTCAGGCCCTTCAGCGACTTCGAAGCCAAGCTGCAAGAACAGATTTTCAATGCGCTGCAGGGTTCGAGTAACGGGGTGCAGCCCGCCCAACTGTTGGCCGCGACCCGGCAGGCTGACGTCGATGGCCTCGGCGTTGAGCTTGGCCGCCAGTGCCGCCTGCTGAAGGATCTCGCGGCGGCCCTCGATCATCTGCTGTACGGCCCGTTTCGCAGTATTAATGACCTTGCCCGCCTCGCGGCGCCCCTCGTGGGGCAGTTTGCCCAACGACTGCATCTGCGCCGTCACTTCACCCTTTTTACCCAGGTAGCGCACCCGCACCTGATCCAGCTGGATCAGGTCTTCAGCATTGCGCACGGCCTCGTCGGCCTGCTGGACGAGTTCATCTAACTGTTGCTGAAAATCGTTCTGCACCTTGCATTCCCCACGTCCAGGCGGCTGACAGACACCCGAATTGAAACGAGAAAAGGGGAAAGGTGTTGGCCTTTCCCCTCTCTAAAACTTCAACGTCGCAGCCTGCGTTCGGGGCTGTCTCGTTGACCCGACCTTAAGCTACGAGGCTGGCTTTGGCTTTTTCGGCCAGCTGAGCGAAGGCGCCCTTGTCGTGCACGGCCATATCGGCCAACACCTTGCGATCAATCTCGATGGTGGCTTTCTTCAGACCATCGATCATACGGCTATAGGACAGGCCACACTCACGTGCAGCGGCGTTGATACGGGCGATCCACAGCGCACGGAACTGACGCTTGCGCTGACGACGGTCACGGTAGGCGTACTGACCGGCCTTGGTGACGGCCTGTACCGCGACGCGATAGACATTCTTGCGACGGCCGCTGTAACCCTTGGCCTTTGCAATGACCTTTTTGTGCTTGGCGCGCGCCTGCACACCACGTTTGACTCTTGCCATGATTCTTTACCTTCTGTCTTGAACAGTGAGTTGAGCAGTCGATTAAATATACGGAAGCATACGGTTGATCATGCGCACGTCCGCATCATGAACCCTGTTCGGCGAACGCAGCTGACGCTTACGCTTGGTGCTCTTCTTGGTAAGAATATGGCGGCGGTGCGACTGGTTACGCTTGAGTCCGCCTGACGCCGTGCGTTTGAAACGCTTGGCGGCGCCACGGTTGGTTTTCATCTTAGGCATGGTAAAACTCCGCATTTGATGGGGATCTGCATCAATGACTGTGCATCCCCCGATTTAGAAACACGCATTTTCGACTGGCGATCTAGGCGGCCTAATGCCCGACCGACAGCAGCGTGATGGGTACTCCATTAAACAATGAGGTACTAGTTCTTTTTGGGCGCCACGACCATGACCATCAGACGACCTTCCATTCTCGGACGTTGTTCAACGTTACCGATTTCTTTCAGATCTTCCTCGACCCGCTGCAACAGCTTGAGGCCGAGTCCCTGATGGGCCATTTCACGCCCACGAAAACGCAAGGTAACCTTTACCCGGTCTCCGTTATTGAGGAAACGTGTCAGGTTGCGTAGTTTGACCTGATAGTCTCCGATGTCCGTTCCTGGACGAAACTTGATTTCCTTAACCTGAACCTGCTTCTGCTTCTTCTTTGCCGCATGGCGTTTCTTGTTCTCTTCGAACAGGAACTTGCCGTAATCCATGATGCGGCACACCGGTGGTGCCGCATTCGGTACGATCTCAACGAGATCCAGATCTGCCTCGCTGGCGGCCTGTTGTGCTTCCGCAAGCGACACGACGCCGACCTGTTCACCATCCGCGCCAATGAGGCGGACTTGAGGCGCCGTGATACTCTCGTTCAGGCGCACTTTCTTTTCTTGAGCGATGCTTCAATCCTCCAAAACACGTTGGCCGCGACTCGCGATCTCGCCGGAAAGGCCCTCGATGAACCGGTCGAGGCTCATGCTGCCGAGGTCTTTCCCGCGACGCGTGCGCACGGCCACAGTATGATTTTCCACTTCCTTATCGCCGACGATCAGCTGATAAGGGATCTTTTGTAAAGTATGCTCGCGAATTTTAAAGCCGATCTTCTCATTTCTCAAGTCCGAAATGGCCCTGAATCCCTGATTCCGCAAGCCTTTTTCAACTTCTTGGGCATATTCGGCGTGTTTATCGGTAATCGGCATCACCACGGTCTGCACTGGCGCCAACCAAACCGGGAAGGCGCCAGCGTATTCCTCGATGAGAATACCGATGAATCGCTCCAGCGAACCGAGGATCGCGCGGTGCAACATCACCGGCACCTGCTTGCTGCCATCCTCGGCGATATAGTGCGCGTCCAACCGGCCAGGCATGGAGAAATCGACCTGAATAGTGCCACACTGCCAGATACGGCCGAGGCAGTCCTTGAGAGAAAACTCGATCTTCGGCCCATAGAAGGCCCCCTCGCCCGGTTGCAGACCCCAGTCGAGATTTTTATCATTGAGCGCCCTTTCCAAGGCATGTTCGGCCTTGTCCCAGACCTCATCGGCACCCACGCGCTGTTCAGGACGGGTCGACAGCTTGATCAGCACGTCCTTGAAACCGAAGTCCTTATAGACGCTGAACAGCAGGTCGATAAAACTGGAGACTTCGCCCTGAATCTGCGCTTCGGTACAGAAGATGTGTGCGTCATCCTGGGTAAAACTACGTACACGCATCAAACCATGCAGGGTACCGGAAGGCTCGTTACGGTGACAGGAGCCAAATTCAGCCATGCGCAGCGGCAGATCACGGTAACTCTTCAGGCCCTGGTTATAAATCTGCACATGGCACGGGCAGTTCATGGGCTTGATAGCGTACACCCGGTTTTCTGACTCAGTGGTGAACATGTCGTCACGGAATTTCTCCCAATGACCGGACTTCTCCCACAGAGAACGATCCACCAACTTGGGCGTATTCACCTCCTGATAGCCGTTTTCCCACAATATTCGGCGCACATACTGCTCTACCTCCTGGTAGATCGTCCAGCCGTGGCTGTGCCAGAACACCATGCCCGGCGCCTCTTCCTGGGTATGGAACAAGTCAAGCTGGCGCCCGAGGCGGCGATGGTCGCGCTTCTCGGCCTCTTCGAGGCGATGCAGATAGGCCTTGAGATCCTTCTTGTTGGCCCAGGCCGTACCGTAAATGCGCTGCAGCATCTCGTTGTCGGAATTTCCGCGCCAATAGGCACCGGCCAGTTTCATCAGTTTGAAGGACTTGAGTTTGCCGGTAGACGGCACATGTGGCCCGCGACAGAGGTCGATGAAGTCGCCCTGCCGATAAAGCGAAAGGGTTTCGCCGACGGGAATGGCCTCAATCAGCTCCGCCTTGTAGGTCTCACCTATGTCAGCGAAAAACGACATGGCCTCCTCGCGCGGCATTTCGCTGCGTTGCACCGGGATGTCCTGCTTCACCAGCTCCTTCATGCGCTTTTCGATAGCCGCCATGTCGTCCGGACTGAAACCCGGCTCGTAGGCAAAGTCGTAATAGAAGCCATCGTCGATGACCGGGCCGATGGTGACCTGCGCCCCGGGGAACAATTGCTTGACGGCCTGCGCCAGCAGATGCGCCGTGGAGTGGCGAATGATCGCCAGGCCCTCATCGTCGCGCTCGGTGATCAATGACAGCTCGGCGTCGTCTTCAATCAGATAAGAAGTATCAACCAGCGTACCGTTGACCTTGCCGGCAAGGGCGGCTTTGGCCAGTCCGGGACCAATATCGGCGGCGACGCCATGCACCGTGACGGGATGGTCAAATTCGCGTTTGGAACCATCAGGAAGTGTAATAATAGGCATAAAGTCGTTCTTCAGTGGTGATCACTACGAGAGACCACATGGTAAAAAAGAAACGGGTATTTGATGAAACGCCACAGGCGCGGCGCGACAACGGATGCGCAACTCTATAGAGCAGAAGGCGGCAAGTCAAAACCTTACACAGGAATTAAGGAACTTCCAATGCCATTAAGTTAAGCCTGACGTCCTGCTTGTTGTAGGTTGGCGGTGACGCAGGAACCTTAACATGGTTGGTTTTGTTGGGGTTCGCCGGCTCACCGCCAATCTACAGAACCGTCGTTATTTTGTTAGCTGACTGGCACTTATTGAGGTGGGCTTCTATCTGCCAGCCCACTCTGTGTGGACGTTACAGACGCTCGATGGGCAATGACTCGTGCGCCCAGCCGATCATGCCGCCGCGCAGATTGTAGACATTGTCATAGCCCTGCTGCTGCAGAAACTGGCAGGCCTGCGCCGAACGTGCGCCGCTACGGCAGATAATGACTAGCCTCTGTTCCCGATCAAGCTCATCCATACGTGCCGGCAGGGTCGCCAGCGGGATGGGCTTTGCGCTGGGAATCGTGCCCTGAGCAATTTCAACCATTTCCCGGACATCGATAATGTGGCAAATACCCGCCTCATCTTGCAGCCATTGGCCGAGTTCCGGCGCGTTGATTTCTTTTACATTGTCAGCAAACATAGCCATTCCAAAGCGTTGATAATTCGACCTCTATATTAACAAATGCTAATACAAAAGCATGCCGGAGAGGCAGAAACAATCCCTCCTTGGGTGCATGGGTCGTGTGGATTCCGCTTCAGCGCTGCCTCCATTGATTACCGCCAGCGATAAACAACCTGAACCCTGTTACCGCTGCCCTGGAAAGTCACTTCATCACAAATGGAACGCAACAACTGGATACCACGGCCGGCGTGTCCAAGGTTCTCCGCCAGGGGAAGCAGTGCAGAATCAACGTCAAATCCATCCCCTGTATCTTCAATGGTAATCGTAAGCCGACCACCCCCCGCGTCGGGCTGGTGGCGAATATCGATACAAATCTCACCCTCACTCAAGACCGCCAGCCTTTGTTCCCGCGCCTGATAATACTCAACAAAACCACTGGCACTTGCCTTGAGCGAAGAATCCAGCCTCAACAGACCATGTTCGAGTGCGTTAGAATATAACTCAGAGAACACCGTATAGAGCTGCTGACGTTGGCCGCGAAAACCCTGTAAATCCATCAGTATCTGAATCAGCAATGGCAGTGGATCCAAGACTTTCAGCAGATCGGTCGTCAGGGTAAGTGACAGCCCCCAAGAGGAAGGAGCGGCAGAAAGGCGCCCCCGCCCCCTCTCCTCCTCTTCTATTGTATCCGCACTCTGCTCCAGTAATGACTGGTCGTAACAGATTTCCAGCAGCGTAACATCATCCTGTTGGAGGCCGCCGGCCTGAAAATCAGACAGCCGGCCTAGGATGGTATCAAACAACGCGTGTGGCGCCAGTTTAGCCGCGAACAGGGCATCGAAACGATCCCGACCAAACATTTCCCCCTGCTGGTTCTGCGTCTCCAGCACCCCGTCCGAGCAGATATAGATTCGATCCCCTTGATGGATTCCCATCACCTCCACTCGGCGGCTGAAACTCTCACCATCAATGATGCCCAGAGGTAAATGCTGAGACGGAATACGCCGGCTGATTGCCAGCTGTCTTGAGTCATAGACCACCAGCGGTGGCAGTCCGCCATTCCAGACGGTGAGTGTGTGTGTGGTCGTATTGATATCGATCAGACAGGCGGCCAGGAACATATCCACAGGCAAAATAGTTTTCAGCCGGGTATTGACCTCGGTAACGATTTCGGTGATCGAATAACCCTTGGCGGTCATACCGTAAAAGATGCTGGAAACCGGCAACGCACCCGTAGCGGCAGCAAGGCCATGGCCGGTAAAGTCACCGAGAATGACGTGCAGTCCACCGGATGGCTTGGGTGCGGCCAGCAGGATATCGCCAGAAAATAGCGACATTGGTGACAACAGATACTTGATGTTGGGCCTGTCCAGCGAACCCGTATGAATAATATTGGCAAACAGGCGCTTCGCCATCTGCCGCTCACGTTCGAGACGTTTCTGATGTTGGATCAGCTCATTGCGCTGCTGGCGTACGGTGCTGTATAGCTCACGGATACGCATCAACGCATTGATGCGCGTCTGCAACTGGATGCGGTTGTAAGGTTTGGCGAGAAAATCATCGCCACCGGCCTCGACACTCTTGACCATACTGTCGATGTCCGAGTTGGCGGTGAGGAAGATCACCGGCACGAAGACATCACCACTCATGGCTTTGATCAGCTCCGTGGCCTGATAGCCGTCCAGCTCCGGCATGCGGATATCCATCAGCACCAGATCCGGACGCTCCCGCTCGAAAACCTCCACAGCTTCGCGACCATTCTCGGCGTGAATAACGCCATAGCCCTCCTTGCGCAGAATGGCTTCGAGTAGCAACCGGTTGGTCACGTCATCGTCGGCCACCAGTACGGTCAGGGTATTTTCGTTCATCCGTATACTTTAGAGGGTATTAATACCCCCTCGGCCATGGAATAAAGTCAGGCGATCTTGAACAAGCTCTGGAAGTTGGCGACAGTAAGGATATTACTAATATCGGCCGAGCTGTTGCTAATCGTGATGTTTGCGCTGTTGCCGCCCAGATGCTCACGCATCATCAGCAACATGCCCAGGGCAGAACTGTCCATATAGCTCGCCTTGTTCATATCGATGGTAAAACTAGCCCCATCGTCCGGATCGATGCCGTGATAGCAATCACGAAATTCATTTTGCACCGCGAAGTCAAAGCGTCCAGTGATCTTGATAGTGATATCCTTACCGTTTGCGGAAACCGTCGAAGTGACAGGCATGTGTCTGAGTCCCCCATAATCCATAGAGTCACCCCTGCCCGCAACTGCGGAACAGAGAAACGAGTACGCCATCAAGGTTTTGGATGCCGTGTTTCTGCTGGTGTTTCGCGAGGCTAACCGCCGGTACTTCCCTTGAAAGAAGCTACTTTTTCGGCCCTGAATGCTGACAGATCCACCGCGTCCCAAATTATCGCTTTCTTGATGGGGTACTAGTATGCCCTGTAACACCTAATCCTTGAAGGCCTCCACCTCAATATCCAGACTAACCTCGTCGCCGATGCCTGGCAGGCCGTAATTCATACCGAAATCAGAGCGTTTGAAGCGGGTCGTGGCATTGAAACCACACACCTGCTTCTTGTTGAATGGATGTGTCCCACAGTTAATGCGAGGTATATCCAGGGTTACGCTACGCGTCACGCCCATGATGATCAGGTCACCCGTCACCGAAGCGCCATCGCCCACATACTTTACCGTATTCGACTTGAAGGTGATCTGAGGAAACTCCGTGACATTGAAAAAATCCGGCGAACGCAGGTGATCGTCACGTTTAGCGTGACCGGTATCGATGGAGGCCGCGTCGATAACGATATCCACCGATCCACTACCCTCAGCACGATCCATGCTGATGCGCCCGGAAGTCTTGCCGAAACGCCCATACATAGTGGAAAAACCAAGATGGTCGATCTTAAAGTTAGGATAGGTATGCGAAGGATCAATGGTGTAACTGTCGGCCACAACCGCGAATGGCAGTAATGATAGGGCCAGCACGACGACACAGGCCTTCAGGCCGGTTGAAAAAAAAGTGTGCATTATGCGCTCCTCCTTGGAGATCAATGATAAACCGTTTTTGAATCATATAGATAGGGGCTTCAAGAATGGCCCGCCTCTGCGTTTCGGCGCTTGCCAAGGCCCCCTCTTGCCGGCGAGCCGCGCCTTGATCCGGACCATTCTTGAAGCCCTGAACGCAATCTATATCGTTGCCGAGTTAATAGTAGCCAGAGCTACCGGCACCCGCCGCCAGCCATGTCAGGTAAATCGCAGCAGCCGATGCGGGCAACGTCAGCAGCCCGGCGATGACGACACGCAACCAAGCGGGCCACCGTACCGCAAAAGGAACCAGTGCCAGTAACGGCGACAGGGCCAGCAACGGCAGTGCCATGAGCGGCAGACGGGCATAGACACTGGCTGCCGCCCCCAACAGGGCCAGTGGCACAGCCACCGCCATAACACCAGCAAGCCCGAAACAGGCGTCAACGTCAGCCTCACCCCATCCGCAACGCCACAGACGAACCGCCGCCAGACCAGCGATGGCTGCCGCCAGGGCAAAGGCCAGCTGCCCATAGAGCGCCGATGCCGCCATGATCGCCGCCACACCCGTGGCCACGGCAAAGCACAACGCCGCGCCAGTGAGGCGCGCACAACACGAAGACAAGCGGGCAAAGGCCATTAGCACCACCAAGACATACAGTGCCAGCCCACCAGCCAGTAACACAGCATCACCCAGCTCCCGGCGCAGCAACACCGGCCACAATACCCACAGCAAGGCAAAGACAGCCGCCAGAATAACGATCCCCACCTTCGTCCGCCAGCGCAACGCTACAACGTCCAGCACCAGCGCCATCATCGGCAGGCTCAGGCTGGCAATAACTATCTTGCGGGTGGAGGTCAGCGGTGTCAGCGTCGGGCCGATAATCAGCAATACCGCCAGCAGTAAAGCACCAACAATAGTCAGCCCCTGCCAGCGGGCGGGTGCGCGCCACAAGGCCGTAGCCAGCACAAGACTTACCACAAAGGGCGCGAGACCTGACTGCACCGGGGGTTGGGCAAAAAATGCTTCCATTCACACTCCCTGAAACTTGCACAGGCTTCGACTGGTCACCAAGGAACCTGACACAGCATCCCTGCAATACGCTGCGGGAAGTTAAACCCTCAAAAGATTAGAAGCGCCCACTCCTAATAAGTTGGCAGCAAATACCCTTGCTCGTCAATAGATTACTGAGTCAGTCAGGTAATTATTTTTATCGCACAAGCAAGCCAGTATCTATTGAACAGCTACAGAAGCACAGGGTCAGCAAGAAGCCTGCACACGTTTGTAACGGTAAGCGTAATACATCACTGGGATCACCACCAAGGTCAGCACCGTGGAAACCAAAATGCCAAAAATCAAGGCGATGGCCAGACCACTGAAGATGGGGTCGTCGAGGATGAACAACGCGCCCAGCATGGCCGCCAGTCCGGTCAGGACAATGGGCTTGGCGCGCACCGCGCCGGCACGCAGCACCGCCTCCTGCAAGTCCATACCCTCGTCCAGCTGCTGATTGACGAAGTCCACCAACAGGATGGAATTGCGCACGATGATACCGGCCAGGGCGATCATGCCGATCATCGAGGTCGCCGTGAACTGCGCCCCCAGCAGGGCGTGGCCGGGCATCACGCCGATCACCGTCAGCGGAATCGGCGCCATGATGATCAGTGGCACCAGATAGGAACGGAACTGCGCCACCACCAACAGGTAGATGAGGATCAGGCCCACGGAATAGGCCAGCCCCATGTCGCGGAAGGTCTCGTAGGTCACGGTCCACTCACCGTCCCACTTGACGCTGTAGCGATAGGGGTTGTCCGGTGTATTGATCAGCGTCTGCTCCAGGCTGTAACCATCTTCCACCTTCACATCAAACAGCTGGGCGAAGATGTCGAACATGCCATACAGCGGGCTGTCCAGATTACCGGCCAGGTCACCGGTAACGAACACCACCGGCAGCAGATCCTTATGATAGATGGCGTACTGACGCTCGCTCTCCTCCACCGACACCACGTCAGACAACGGCACCAACACCCCCGATTGACTGCGCAACTTGATGGACAGAAGGCGCGCCATGTCACCCTTGTCGGCTACCGTGAACTCAAGCCGGATGGGGGTTGGATACTTCACATTATCGCCATGCAGATAGGTGGCGTCCTCGCCGTGTAGCGCTGTGGCCAGGGCCGCCGTCACCGCCTGCTGCGAGACGCCGAGAATCGCCGCCTTGGTACGATCCACATGCACCACCAGACGTGGTGCCGGGGCTTCCACGCTGGTATCCACGTCCACCACATCGACGGTGTTCTCGAACACCCTGCGTACCTCCTCGGCGACACGACGCTGGCCCTCGTAATCGATACCGTAGATCTCCGCCACCAGCGGCGCCTGCACTGGCGGGCCTGGCGGCACTTCCACCACTTTTACGTTGGCATTCAGGCGACGGCCGATCTCGGCCAACGGCTCGCGCACCGCTCGAGCGATCTCATGGCTCTGGCGATCACGCTCATGCTTAGGCATCAGGTTGACCTGGATATCACCCACGTTAGCACCGCTGCGCAGATAATACTGGCGCACCAGACCGTTGAAATTGATCGGTGCGGCGGTACCGGCATAGACCTGATAATCCGTCACCTCCGGCACCGTGGCCAGATAGCCACCCAGCTCGGAAAGCACGCGTGCGGTCTGCTCCACCGTGGAGCCTTCGGGCATGTCCACTACCACCTGGAATTCCGACTTGTTGTCAAAGGGCAACATTTTCAGCACCACCAACTTGAATACTGGCAACGCCACCGACACACCGATCAGGGCGAGGATGCCGAACAGCAGCAACCAGCGCGGGCCACGGCCTTTTTTGCCGCGCAGAAAGGGCGTCATGAAACGGCTGAAGAAACGGTACAGGCGCGCCGACTGCTGCTGATCCTCGCACGCATGCACGGCGTGGCTGTTGCGCAGCAGCTTGTAGGCCATCCACGGCGTAACGATGAAGGCCACACCGAGCGAGATCAGCATGCCCATGCTGGCATTGATGGGGATGGGACTCATGTATGGCCCCATCAGGCCGGTGACGAAGGCCATGGGCAACAACGCCGCGATCACCGCGAAGGTGGCGAGAATGGTCGGCCCACCCACTTCGTCCACCGCCAGCGGAATGACTTCCAGCAGGTTTTTCTTGCCCATGCTCATGTGGCGGTGGATGTTTTCCACCACCACGATGGCGTCGTCCACCAAAATACCGATGGAAAAGATCAGCGCGAACAGCGACACGCGGTTGATGGTGAAGCCCCAGGCCCAGGAAGCGAACAGGGTCGCAGCCAGGGTGATCACCACCGCAGCGCCAACGATCACCGCCTCACGCCGCCCCAGTGCCACCAGCACCAGCAGCACCACGAAGGCTGTGGCAAAGACCAGCTTGCCAATCAGCTTCTGTGCCTTATCGTTGGCAGTGGCGCCATAGTTGCGCGTCACCGTCACGTTCACCCCATCGGGAACAAAAGTGCCCTTGAGCTGATCGAAACGGTTGATGAGCTGGTCGGCCACATCCACCGCGTTGACGCCCGGCTTTTTGGCGATGGCTATCGTCACGGCGGGAAACTCACCCTGCGCGGTAATGCCCTTGGTGGCGGCCGCCGGGCCGGTACCGAACCACACATACTGCTCCGGCTGATCGGCGCCAAAACGTACCTCGGCCACGTCACGCAGGAACACTGGACGGCCATCGTGCACGCCCACCACCAGCTCCGCCACGTCTTCGGCGGAGGTCAGAAACACGCCGGCCTGCACGGGGATTTCACGATTCCCGGCCACCTGAAAGCCAGCATTGCGCGATTGATTGCCCATCTGTAAGGCCGTACGCAAGTCGCTCAGCGCAATACCGTAACCGGCCAGACGCGCCGGATCAGGCAACACATGCACCACGCGGTCGGTGCCACCGATAGTGTAGATATCACGCGTACCGGGCACGCGCTTCAGTTCCGCCTCGATGGCGTGCGCCACCTGTTGCAACTCCAGCGCGCCGACCTTTTCGTCCTCGCTCCACAGGGTCAGGGTAGCGATGGGCACGTCATCGATGCCCATGGGCTTGATGATGGGCTGCGCCACGCCCAGCCCCGGCGGCAGCCAATCCTGGTTGGAATAAATCGCGTTATACAGACGCACGATGGCCTGGGTGCGATCTTCACCCACTTTGAACTGCACGGTGAGAATCGCCTGCCCCGGCAGGGACACGGAATAAACGTGCTTGATGCCGTCGATCTCTGACAACACCTGCTCCGCTGGTGTGCTCACCAGATGCTCCACCTCGGTACTCGATGCCCCGGGAAAGGCCACGAACACATTGGCAAAGGTGACATTGATCTGCGGCTCTTCCTCACGCGGCGTCACCATCACCGCAAAAGCGCCCAGCAGCAGGCAGAGGATGGCCAACAGCGGAGTGATCTCGGTGGTCAGGAAGGCCTTGGCGATGCGCCCGGAGATACCCATTTTTTCACTCACTGTGCGCTACCTCCTTGTGCGCCGCCAATCCGCTGCTCCTTCAGCATCACGCCGGCGCGCACCGGATCCAGCGCCACCCGCTCACCGGCTGTCAGACCGGCCAGTGCTTCCAACTGGTCGCCTTCGATGAGTCGGCCACCCACGCGCACCTGGCGGAAACTCACACGGTCGTTTTCATTCATCACGTACACCGCCGTTACCTCGCTGCGATGCACCACGGCCTGTGCCGGTACTAACAGTTTCTGTGTACTACCTACCTCGAAGGCTGCCTTGACGAACATGCCAGGATAATAGCTTGCGTGATTTTTCGGCAGTTGCAGGCGCACCTTGAAATCGTGGGTTTTTTCGTCGGCGTAGGGATATATCGTGACCTTCTGCGCCACCACCTCTGCGATGCGCTTGCCCGGCTGCAGTGGGTCACGCAGGGAAATATTGGCCTTGCGGGTCTTGCGCACCGCGCTCATCACATTCTGCGGCACGCTGGCGCTGGCGCGCAGCTGCTCCAGCGAAAAACCCGTCATCAGCAGCGTGCCGGGACGGGCCATTTCGCCCACTTCGACGTGGCGCTCCACCACGATGCCGGCATAGGGCGCACGCACCACGGTGTAATTGAGCTGCTCACGTGCCTGCTTGACGCTGGCACGGGCGGCGCTAACACGTTGACGGGTGGCCTTGAGGTTGGCACTGGCTTTGTCCAATGCGGCTTGTGACACCAGCTTCCTGGCGAATACCTTTTTCACCCGCTCGTATTCTACCTCGGCCTCACGCAAACGCGCTTCCGCTTCACGCTGCTTGGCCTCGGCCTGGGCCAAGCGCGCACGCTGCTCTTTGTCGCTGAAGCGCAGCAACACATCACCCTGGGTCACTTCGTCATCCACGTCAAAGTAGATTTCTTTGATACGCCCGCTGGTCTCGGCGGCAATCGTCGCCCGATTCACCGCTTCGATGACGGCATCCGCCACATACACCTCGGCCACCGACCGTTCGCTCACCGTCGCCGTCTCGAAGGGTAAATCGGCAGCGCGGACAACATCCGCAAAGATACTCAGGGCGGAAACAACAACCAACCACGGCAGGGCTGCCATCGTGCTGGATCGGGTCATGATAAAATCTCCTTGTGCAAACATCGGCCGTACGACAGCGAATACATAAATTTATCAACACATAAAGATAGCAGACGGCCATATATTAGTAAATACTAATATTCAGGAAGACGGCTTACCCTGCCGTTCGCCACGCAGCGGGTCTTCAGACACGCTGGGACGCGCGCATCATCCAGCCAACAGCGCTCCCTTCTCCACAATCACTGCTTATTTCCACCATAACCCGCCATAGTTTCGCCCGCCTCGCAGAACGGGTGTATTCTGCAGGAGCCGGTACTTTCGAGACAGCTCCACAT
>UOFU01000382.1_pt1 | contig 14077 bp, 9 predicted proteins | sample 1988841 | NCBI WGS metagenome assembly UOFU01 (sample SAMEA4712195, study PRJEB27164) | hydrothermal vent metagenome | biome: marine basaltic hydrothermal vent biome; feature: marine hydrothermal vent; material: mineral | place: Pacific Ocean | collected 2011-06-14/2011-07-23 | depth 1719 m
TCTGCCCGGCCCAGCCGTTACTCATCAGTAGCATGGCCAATAGAAAAAAGGCACTCATCGTTAGTCTTTTCATGACATCTCCTGGGTGATCGCTTGTATGGAAAAGGCTATCGCCCTGTATCAATGGGCAAGGCCACACATCCATCCACAGGCTGAAAAATACCGCAATGACACACAGTCACCTGTACGGCATTTTCGTTACATTTTTTTGGGGTGGAGCAACAATCATTTTGACAGCCCGTAGCGTGCGCCAGGATATGGAAACCCGGGAAGAGATGGGATCCTGGCGCACTCACCCATGCTCTTCCCCTTGAAGAAGTACTGGCCAACGATACCAGCGGCAGCGGTATTTTTTCATCTCATTGTGACACCGAAAATTTGCTAGACTCCAAGACTCAGGGTATTACCGGAGGGGAGTCGGTAACAATTCCACACAACCTTTAGCCCTGATATCTCATCGCATTTTCAAGGAAATACACAATGAACAGGAAAGTCATTGCCCTAGCGGTACTGCTCAGCGTCACGACACCTCTGATCAGCCATGCTGGATCGATAAGATCCGCAGAAGAGAATAGGGTGGCGGAGATCGGGCTTGTTGCCGGGACAGGACAGGACAGCGTCTTTAAAGAGATCGAAAGCAGCACACTGGAAAAAACGGCCGTCTCTGCGGCGGCTGGGGCTGCCATCGGCTCGGTCTGGCCAGGCCCCGGCACCGCCATTGGCTTTGTGGTCGGTGGCATCTACGGATTTTTCTTCCGTTAACCCTCTCTCCTTTCCCTTGCAGGACACGGTATGAACATCAGTTCCCGCTTCAGCGAATTCGGCATGACGGGCGCATTTTTCTGGATTGCGCAGATCATCTATTTTGCCCTTGTGCACGACATGGAATTGCAGCAACTGGCGCCGGGCTGGATCGCGTCACTCAATCACTACCAGCCTCTCACCGAGGCCCTGCCACAGACCTTCAAGGACGTCGCCGGTTCCCTGCTCACGGCCTTTGGCCTCATCGGCATCTTCGTCACCGGTCTGATATTGAATCTGCTCGGTTCCTATTTTTTCCTCTTCGAGGACATCTACCTCAATCGTCACCTGAAAAAAAACCACGACTGGCTGGACAAGATGGTCAATGCATGCCCCGGTGCCGTCCATGACGACTATTTCAAATTACGCGAAGAATTCGGCGCCAATATTTTCGTTTCCGCCCGCCAGGGCCTCAAACGCCTTCAGCTCACCGGCTGTTGTACGAGAATGCAGTCTTTCCTGTTTTCCTATATCCATGTCTTCAGCGGCAACGGCTCGCCGGAAGTACTCAGCGACCATGTGCACCTATGGCGCACCGCACGCGCCATCGGCATTACCTTTTGGGTGCTCAGCATCGAGATTCTGGTATTTGGCCTGCATGGCTCGGAATGGATGGCCATACTGTTGGCTCTACTCCTGTTCCTGGTAGCCATTTACACCACGCTGCGTTCCTACAACCGCATGTGCCACACGCTGTTTACTCTGGCTTGCGCCACCTACAGCAAGCAGCAGCAGGGCAAGTGAACAGTTAAACCTAGATTAATCAGTTGACCGCCTCGAGGTAAGTGTACGGTAGTTAAATAACCCCCGGCAGAGCCAGGGGACTGCCTTGCTGATTTGGGGATATCGCGCAGCGGAAGGGATCGCTCCTACGTGCCGAAAGCTAAGGAACATAACTGGAAATTATCAATCAGGCGGGCGGTGGCGAGGATAACCAGCTCAGCAACAACGCAAGCGCCGCCTGCCTCCCCCTATACCCCCTACGGGTTTCTCATAGGAAGTAGTTTCTGGTACCCTGAATAATCCCTACACAACCCTTACATAACCCCCAGCATAACTAAGGATTCAGCATTGAAAAAGAGCAACTTGTACCTTGTACTTGTTCCCTTACTTTGTTTTTTTGGGTACTAATGCCAGCAACATCTCGGCCTTTAAAGGAATCTTCTGAAACATCGACTAATTCCAGTTCAAGGGTCACAGAACAGCAGGCTCCCGCGCACTCAGATGCCATAACGGATCAGAAAAAAGGTTTTCCCTCGACCCTGGATTACATGGGTCTCGGTGCCTGGAATATTTATTTTCTCGCCAAGTTCTTTTTGTTCTGGCAGCACTATATTAGCTTTCACCCCTTGGAGAATCTGGCATTCGCCGCGTTCCTGCTGATGCCCATCAGATCTGCTACGGGTCGTTTTCTTCGCCAAGTGGTAGCGCTTCCTGCCGGCGTGGCGCTGCTTTACTACGATTCCTGGCTGCCTCCAGTGGCGCGGGTGCTCAATCAAGCCGACAACATGAAGGGGTTTAGTTCTACCTATCTTGTTGAGCTTGTGGGACGCTTTTTCGATGTGCAGGTAGTAGCGGCACTGATTCTGATCTGGGCTGTCACCCGGATTCTTTCCCGGTATTTGCGTATCGGAACGCTGGTTACCGTTACGCTTGCCTCCATGGTGATCTGGAGTACCCTGAAAAAAGAGGATGTTTCCATGCCGGCTGTCTCCGTTACCGATATCTCTCCGGCTGTTTTTGGCGCGGGGGCGGCTGCACCGTCTTCCGCCAAAAACGGCGATAGCCAAGATTCACTAAATGCAGTGCTGGAAAACTTTTATCGCGAGGAAGCAAAGCGAAAAGTGAACTTTATAGCGCCAGCATCGGCTGCCGCGCCATTCGATGTATTATTTCTGCACATTTGCTCACTTTCCTGGGATGATCTTGAGTTTACCGGGCTGAGCACGCACCCGCTGTTCGACCGTTTTGATCTGCTTTTCACCAACTTCAACAGTGCATCCTCCTACAGTGGCCCCGCCATGGTACACCTGCTGCGAGCCACTTGTGGCCAATCCAGTCACCACGATCTGTACCAGACAGGGCCGGGGCACTGCTATCTGTTCCAAAATCTTGCCCAAGCCGGCTTTTCACCCCAGGTTGCACTGAATCATGACGGTCATTTTGACGGCTTTCTTGAGGTAATGCGGGAGCAAGGCAAGCTGAACGCCACACCCCTGTCACTGGATGGAATAGAAATCGTACAGCGATCTTTCGACGACTCGCCGATTCATGCTGACCTGCAAGTATTGAACCGCTGGCTGGAGCAACGCCAGCAAAGCATGGATCCCAAGGTTGCCGCCTACTACAACACCATCAGCCTGCATGACGGCAACCGCCTGATCGCCGGCCCCGGCAGCAAACTGAGCAGCCTGAAAAGCTATCCCCAGCGACTGCGGACGTTACTGGATGATCTTGAGACATTCCTGCGCCAGGTCGAGGCATCAGGGCGCCAGATGGTAGTAGTGCTGGCTCCGGAACACGGCGCGGCCCTCCGCGGAGACCGGATGCAGATCGCGGGTATGCGCGAGATTCCCAGCCCGGCCATTACCCGGGTGCCGGCTGCCATCGCAGTGATTGGCCCCGACCTGAAACGCAAGGGTGGGCAGGTGCGAAATGATACTCCGGTAAGCTATCTAGCCATCAGTCATGTGATCCAGCAGGTATTGCAGGAAGATGTCTTCGGTAACAGCAGTTTTGATCCCGCCAGGCTGGTGACGAACCTGCCGCAAACGGCCTTCATTGCCGAGAACGAAGACACGGTGGTAATGCGTGCTGGCGACCAATACTACCTGCGCCTCGGGGAAGAAGACTGGAGCAAGTATCCCGTAGCGGAACTCCGGCCATGAATCATGAGAGAGACAACATCCCCGGGAACGAGCGGGTATGGGAAGATATTTGTGGCCTGCTGCGCAACACCCAGGGACTGAGCAACTACCACGAACTGCGCCACTGCGATGATATCCAGGAAATACTGCAACGCTGGCCCTTGTTGGATCTAAAAACAGAGCAGCAAACTCGATCCGCCAATTTGCCGGCGACCCATAAACGGCCTGTCAACGTGACCCTGGTCACCGGTACCGCAAGTGGCGTGGGAACCACGACCGTGGTGGCCAACTTGGCCAGAGCGTTGCAGCAGCAAGGCAGGAAAGTGATGGTGGCGGATCTTTCCTGCCGCCAGGATCTGCATTTTCACCTGGGCGGGGCGTCTGCAGTACCCGCTAACGATAGCGATGCGGGCCATCGTATTTCCTTGCTCTCTGACCCAGAGGATGCTGGTGATGTCCAGGATGTCCCACCAGCAGCATCGCCCTGGTTGGCAGACCGGCTATCAACACTCCCGATCAATGTGGTCGACCACTTGTTGATCGATTGCCCGTGGCATGCCCAGGTTGCGTTTCAGCAGGCATGCGCGTTGGCCGGACGTATCCTGCTGGTGACCACCGCCGAGCAGCCCATCACTTTCCATCAGATTGACCTCGCCCTGGCCCATGTAACTTCAGCGAGCCAGCCTGACACCATCAACACCCACCTGCTGATCAACCGGTTCAATTTTGCCGTGCCGCTGCAACGGGATATCCATACGCTGTTGCACAGCAGGCCTCCCATCGCGCTGGCGCCAGCAGAAATACCCCACGAAAGCCGCATTGCCGACAGCCTCGCCCGGCCGCGAGACATTGTGTCTCTCGTTCCTGGTTGCGCTGCGACCCACCGGTTCCACCTCCTGGGAAATTGGTTGATTGATCAAGCCACACAGCAGGAAAAGACGGTTTAGTGAAAAATGGCAGCCCTGCTGAAGGAACCGCGACACCGATGGATTTTGACTCAAATCGCCAGTCCAACACCATCAGCCACCGGTCACTGCTGTTCCGGATGCCCCGCGGCTTTTTCCGGGAGCGAATCGCACCACTGTTCCCCCATGTGGATTTTCGCAACCTCCGGCCCACAGACCTGATCCGCATCCTGCTGCAGGTGCTATGGCTGGCAATATTTCGGCAAAACCTGCCGTCATTCCGGCCATATGTGCGTGTCCGCTGGCTTCGCCAGCGCATGAAACAGGGGGGCAAGCGCCTGATCCGGCTGATACCCGGCGGCTTATACCAAAAACTGTCTCGGATGCGGTTTCGTAAACCATTAGAGGCTATCGCCAAACATGATCTGCGTTGGAACCGGCCGCTAGGTCTGGCCGCCTACCTGCTAGCGGCCGGCATCCTCGTGATTGCCATCATTACCCCGTTCAGCTTGCTCAGCCAGCTGGTATTCATGGTGCTACTGTGGTTGATCGCCCTCTCGATCCGGCGTATTCCCGGAAACCTGGCCACCTTGATACTGATCGTACTCTCTGTCATCGCCTCTAGCCGGTATCTCTGGTGGCGCATTAACTACACCCTCAACTGGGATGATCTCATGGACCTGACGCTGGGTCTTGGCCTGCTGGCCGCCGAGTTGTTTGCCTGGCTGGTGCTGATACTTGGCTATTTTCAGACCGCCCGACCCTTGCAGCGCCGACCGGTGGAACTTCCCGAAAATCCAGCACAGTGGCCAACCGTAGACGTATTCATTCCAACCTACAATGAACCACTGGAGGTGGTTAAACCGACGGTATATGCCGCATTGAACATGGACTGGCCCAAGGAAAAGCTCAACGTCTATCTACTGGATGATGGACGGCGACCGGCATTTCGCCAGTTCGCACAGGAAGCAGGTGTCATTTATATGACACGCCCGGACAACAGTCATGCCAAGGCAGGCAATCTCAACCATGCCCTGGCCAGAAGCGAAGGTGAGTTCGTCGCTATTTTTGATTGCGACCATATCCCCACCCGCTCTTTCCTGCAGGTGAACATGGGCTGGTTTCTGCGTGATCCCAAACTGGCGTTGATGCAGACACCTCATCATTTCTTCTCTCCAGACCCTTTTGAGCGCAATCTGAACAATTTCCGTACCGTGCCCAACGAAAACGCACTTTTCTACGGACTCGTGCAAGATGGCAACGACCTGTGGAACGCCACCTTTTTCTGTGGCTCCTGCGCAGTGCTTCGGCGCAAGCCGTTGGAAGAGATTGGCGGTATTGCCGTAGAAACCGTCACTGAAGATGCACATACCGCCCTGCGTCTGCACCGTCTCGGCTACAATTCCGCCTACCTCAAGATCCCCCAGGCAGCCGGGCTGGCCACCGAGAGTTTCGCGGCCCACGTCGGTCAGCGCATCCGCTGGGCGCGCGGCATGGCACAGATACTCCGCCTCGACAATCCGCTGCGGGGCAAGGGCCTGAGCGTATCGCAGCGTCTGTGCTACGGCAACGCGATGCTGCATTTCCTGTCAGGGATACCCCGTCTGGTCTTTCTCAGCGCACCACTCGCATTTTTGCTCCTGCATGCCTACATTATCTACGCACCGGCGCTGCTGATACTGCTCTATGTGGCGCCACATCTCATTCATGCCAGCATCACCAACTCCCGTATCCAGGGAAAATACCGCTACTCTTTCTGGGCCGAGATCTACGAAACCGCCCTCGCCTGGTATATTGCCCGCCCGACCACCACGGCGCTTATCGCCCCTCACAAGGGCAGCTTCAATGTCACCGCCAAAGGCGGCCTGATCGCCGAAGAACATTTCGACTGGCGTATCTCCAAGCCATTTCTTGTCCTGACTGTACTGAATCTGCTGGGCATTATCGTAGGACTGGGACGTTTGGTTGGAGGCCCTGAGCATGAAGTGGGCACGGTACTTCTCAACCTTGCCTGGGCCAGTTACAACCTGCTGATTCTGGGGGCCGCCCTTGGCGTGGCCATGGAAGCCCGGCAGGTGCGCCGTGCACATCGTGTCGATTTCCTTATACCCGCAGCACTGCTACTGCCAAACGGTCAGCACCTGTCAGCAGAGATACAGAACTTCTCGCTTGACGGCTTGAGTCTGTCTTGCAAGGACGACGCTGATCTGAAAATCGGCGCATCCGTGCAGGTGTCATTACGTCCTGGTCTGCGCAGTTATGCTTTCCCGGCCACCTTGGTGCGCCTTGAAGGCAGCTCACTTGGATTACAGTTCCATAAATTGACGCCCCAACAGGAAGCAGACTTGGTGAAATGCACCTTTGGGCGGGCAGACATCTGGATGGACTGGGCCGCCAACAGACCACATGACCGCCCTCTTCACAGTCTGAAAGCAGTGATATTGAAAGGCATGGCGGGCTATCAGCGCCTGTTTCATTACGCCCTTCCATCCCATGCCCAGCCTCTGATCAGGCAAACACGCCGCCTGCTTAAGTATTTCTCCACCTATCTGCCGCGCCGTCCAATGGCTCAGTCCCATCGCGCAACCTTAAGGAAAACCCCATGAAGACGGGACGATTACTCTCCTTTTTAACCTTGTTCCTCTTAATTTTATTCCTCTGTCTGTGGAGCATGCAGATACCCGCCAAGACGATGCCAGCGGATACAGCACAGCAGGACACACCGGCAAACTCGCAGAATTTGCCAGCAACACAACGCAGCTATACCTTTGAGGAGCTCGGCGCCAGCCACCCCCTGAGCCTGAGCGGCTCCAGCGGTAGCATGGCGCTTTCTTTCGGTGTACACGGTGATGAACTGGTCACCGCGGCCCGGGCGCGGATTACCTATACCTACTCGCCATCATTGCTGCCGCATCTTTCGCACATCAAGGTAATGCTGAACGATGAGGTACTGGCAACTCTGTCCCTGCCTCAGGAAGAGGCAGGGCAACCAACCACCCGTGACATCGATCTTGACCCTCGCTTTCTGTCCGATTTCAATCGCCTAAGATTCGAGATGGTAGGCCATTACCAGGCCGGATGCGAAGACCCGTTCCACTCCAGTCTGTGGGCACGCATTAGCAATCAGAGTGAATTGTTGCTTGAGATTCAGCCGGTAAAGCAGGCCGTGAACCTTGCCGACTTCCCCGAGCCTTTCTTCGACCCGAGAAACCTGCATCGCCTGTCTCTGCCCTTCGTATTTGCGGATGGGGTTGGTCACGAAACCCTGGCGGCGGCGGCGGAACTAGCCTCCTGGTTTGGCATCCAGGCCGCCTGGCGTGGCGCCCGTTTCGATGTGCTGATTGACCAGATACCGGAACGCTATGGCATGGTGTTCGCCACCAACGAAAAGCGGCCTGCTTTTCTCGCACAGCAGGCGCCGGTGACTGGCCCTACGCTTGCCCTCATTAAGCACCCGAACAACGCCTGGGGAAAATTGTTGCTGATCATGGGACGCAACGAAGCAGACCTCCGCATGGCGGTGCATGGACTCGTGCTGGGGGAGGCCACCCTTTCCGGCACCACAGTCGAAATCCGCGACTCTATGCTGCTGAAGGAGCGCAAACCCTACGATGCTCCCAGCTGGATACGCCTGGACCGTCCCGTGAAGCTCGGTGAGCTGATCGAAAACCGCCAGGAGTTACAGGCTGCCGGACGCCAGCCTGGCGCCATCGAGATCAAATTGCGCATCCCTGATGACCTGTTTACCTGGCGCAGCGCCGGTATCCCGCTGAAACTGAAATACCGCTACTCCGCACCACTGAAGGAAGATGAATCACGCCTTACCGTGAAGCTCAACGACCAGTTTCTCACTGCCTTCAATCTGGCGGATGGCCGAGGAGGACTCAAGGAAGGAGTCACCATTCCCCTGTTTGGCGAGCTGTTGAGCGACACCAATGAAGTGCTGTTGCCCTCATTTGGTCTACGTCACCGCAATCAGTTGCAGTTGCAGTTTTCCTTTGGCCACCACCAGAACCGTGGCTGCGGCAGTTACAATCTGGATAACATGCAAGCCGCCATCGACGATGACTCGGTGATCGATCTCCGCGGTTTCCCCCACTACACCGCGCTGCCAAATTTACGTTTCTTTGCCAATTCCGGCTACCCCTTCACCCGTCTGGCAGACCAGTCTGAAACCGTTGCGGTCATCGCTGCGGAACCTCAGGCCGATGAGATCAGTACTCTGTTGACACTGGCCGGTCGCCTGGGTGAATCCACAGGGTATCCCGCTACCCGATTGCAGGTTGTGCCACCAACAGCAACGGAAAAACTTCAGGATCGGGAGATACTGATTATCGGCAGCCGCGCCGCCCAGCCTCTGATGGAACACTGGGGGGTGGATCCCGCATCCAAACTGGGTGAGTTAGGAACCATCAGCACCCCCGCGCTGGCGGTAAACCCACGCTATGACTGGTTCGGTTTCGGCACAGCCCCGATTTCGTCACCGATCACGCAAATCACTACCCGCGCCAACGGACCATTGGCGGCAATTGTAGCCTTTGAATCTCCGCTCAGCCCCGGCCGCAGCGTTGTAGCGTTCATGTCGAACATCCCTGGCAGCTTGTTGTCACTACTTGATGCGCTGGAAAATCCGGATGCTGTATTAGCCATAAATGGTAGTGCGGTTTTTGTCCGTGACGGAAAGGTAACCAGCAGTAGCAGCACCTTGGTGGGCCAAAGCTATTTTGTTGGCGACCTGTCCCTGTGGAGCCGTGTTCACTTTTTCTTTTCACGCCATCCGCTACTGCTGATTTTCCTTACCGTCGGAGCAACCCTGATCATGGCGTTCGCCCTGTGGCGTACCCTCAAGGGCGTGGCCCGGCGACGCATGGAGGTGGGAGAAAGGAGTTCATGATGCGAAATGCCACAGAAACACTGACCCGACAATATAAAGTGGTTGCTTTACTAGTAGGGTGTTCCCTGTTGCTGCTGGCCTGGCTAACGCCGGCTGCGGCAGCAGCCTGCTCGCCCTGGCCTTTGTGGCAAAGCTTCCAGCATCATTTGCTGAGCGAAGATGGCAGAGTGATCGACGACCATACCCCCGCGCAGCATTCCACTTCCGAGGGACAGGCCTATGCACTGTTCATGGCACTGGTAAACAATGACCAGAAGCTTTTCGACCTGCTGCTGCGCTGGACCGAGAACAACCTCGCACGCGGCAGTCTCGAAGCCCATTTGCCCGCCTGGCAGTGGGGACGCAAGAAAGATGGCGACTGGGGGGTGATCGATACCAACAGCGCCAGCGATGCAGACCTCTGGATAACATACAGCCTGGCCGAGGCAGGACGCCTCTGGCGCAGACCACGCCTGACGAAAATGGCCAAATCCCTGGCCAGGCGCATTCTGAAGGAGGAAAGCCAACACCTGCCCGGCCTGGGATTGATGCTGCTTCCCGGGATCCGGGGGTTTGCCCTGCAAGCGGGGCGCTGGCGCCTCAACCCCAGCTATCTACCACTACAATTGCTGCGGCGGATGGAGACATTGCAACCAAGCGCAGGCTGGCGGGAAATACTGGAAAACACGGTGACCATGCTGCACGCCAGCGGTAACGGCTTCATCCCAGACTGGATCATCTATGATACCCAACTTGGCTTCCTTCCCGATGAGGCGCATGACGCCAGTGGCAGCTATGGCGCCATTCGCAACTATTTGTGGGTTGGAATGCTCTCACCGGACGAACCTCTGCGGCTGCCACTGCTGAAGCTTATGCGCCCCATGGCGGAACGGGTAAAACAACTCGGCGCCCCTCCCCGTAACGTCAATACCAAAACCGGGCAATCCAGCGGTCTTGGATCGCCCGGGTTCTCCGCATCCCTGATGCCGCTGCTGAAAGCCCTGAAGTACCCCCGGGAACTCGCACTGCTACAAGGCCAAACACAGCGGATTCTGCAACATCCGAACCACTATTATGATCAGGTTCTGGCGCTATTTGCCTTGGGTTGGATGGAAGGACGCTACCAATTCGGCCGCGATGGCGGGCTGCAACCCTTCTGGAAGTCATCATGTACGGAAAATTCAAGTCATTCCTGATACTGCTGCTCGCCGGTACGACCCCTTGCTTTGGAGACAGCAACGTCTTTTCCACACTGCTGGAACGGGCGGAATTCTGGCACTCCCTTGGCCGCAATGACTTTGCCGGGCAGGCGCTGAAAAAGGCCATACGAGCCGAACCGGATAATCCTGCCGGCTTGGTGTTGCAAGCTTTTTTGGATCTTGATCTGGACAGACGCCCGGCGGCCGAGAAGCTGCTCCAGCAGCTGCGACAACACCATCCTGAAGCCCCCCAAACCATGGCGTTGGCACAAGTACTGGAGATCACCGGCCGGGACAGAACACAGCTCCACAAGGCACGCCTGGCGGTGCGTCTGGGCAGGCGGCAGGAAGCACTGCAAATTTTTCGTCAGCTGTTCGCGGGAACCCCGCACCCTTCTCCGCTGGCATTAGAGTACTGGGGGCTCATGGGACGACAGGCAGTCCACCGGAAAGAGGCCATGAAAGGTCTGCAAACACTGGTGCGCACCTATCCCGGCAATCTACGCTACCGGATGGCGCTGGCCCGGCAGCTGGCCAGAAAAGACCCTCCTGCGCCTGAAAGCATCGAAACTTTCATCGAACTCAGTCAGTACTCCCAACTCCGCCGCGAAGCCAGGTCAGCCTGGCGCAACGCCGTCCTGGCGCTGCCTGCAGAGCATGATGCTCTGCAGGCACTGCGGCAATACCTCGAACAGGCCCCAAAAGACAGCGGTGTAGCGCAACGAATCCAGAAAACCGAGTCTGCGATCATTGCCCAAAAGAAACGGGATCGCGATCCCGTGCATGCAGGCTTGTTGCGCGGCATTACACTCATGGAAAAAGGCCGTCTGGATGCCGCCGATCCACTGCTGGGGGCCGCCGTCAAAAAATGGCCCGGGGAGGTAAGGCCAGTAGGCGCCATAGGACGGTTACGGCTGAAACAGGCTCGTTACCGCGAAGCTATTTCCTGGTTCCAGCAGGCGCTGAAACTGGAACCGGACAATGCCAGCAAATGGCGCTCCCTGTTGCATGCCGCAAACTACTGGGGATTCATCAAACAGGCAAAGTCGGCGCTACAACGGGGTGATTTGCATCAGGCGGATGCAATATCACGCAAGGCCGTCGCGCTCGATGCGCAAGAAGCGTATGGTATCGCTCTGCTCGCCCAGGTACAGTCGCAACTAAAAGACACCCATGAAGCAGAGCGGCTTTATCGCCAAGCACTGACCGTTGACCCGCAAAGTAGCACGGCACTGCGTGGGTTGATCAATCTTTATGCCGATAATCAGCGTCTGGACGATGCATTTGCATTGCTTGATGAGCTGACACCCTCTCAGCAGCAGATACTGGGGAAATCCTACACGACGCTGCGGGCCTCTCTGCTGCAAAAACAGGCCGATCAGCATCTCCGGGACGGCGCCCCGGAGATGGCAATCACCGCCTTGCGGCAGGCCGTTGACCTCGATCAGGAGAATCCCTGGCTGCGCTTTGATCTGGCTGATCTGCTGCTGGTGGGAAACGAGATGGAACAGGCTGTCGAGGTGTTCGAGACGGGCCTCGCCCTCGCGCCACAGAATCCGCAAATGCGCTATGCCTATGCATTGCTGCTTTCCCGCCTGGGCAGGGAAGCGGATGCACTGAAAATACTGGATGAACTGCCGGGTAACCAGCTGCCGCCAAACGTACTGGCCTACCGCAGTCGCCTGCAACACAACCAGCAGATACAGCAAAGTCCCAGGCTTTTCTCCGGACTGCATATGAGGTTCCGCGATGCAACCGGAGGTCTTTCCAGCCTGACGTCCCATGAACTGCCCATAGAGGCACAGTGGCCATTGTACCAAGGACAAATGTTCGCACATGTTGCCCCCGTACGCCTGGATGCAGGCAAACTTGACTTGGGCAACCCGGATATCCGGAGCCTTTTTGGCGCAGGCGCCTTGTGCCTGCAAAACTGCACTGACTCACCATTGGCGCAGATGGAACGAGGCACATCCTTTGCTATCGGATACCGAGATATCAACTGGCGTGCGGATCTGGGCCACTCACCTTTAGGCTTTCCCATTTCCCACCTGCTTGGGGGCGTGGAAATCGATGGCGACCTGCGGGGTATTAGCTGGAGTCTGGGACTCTCCCAGCGACCGATCACCAGCACCCTGCTGAGTTATGCCGGCATGGAGGATGCGGAAACCGGCAAGGTCTGGGGGGGGGTTGTTGCCACCGGCCTGCATCTCGGACTCAGCGGGGATCAAGGTGGTTCATACGGATTTTGGAGCAGTTTTGGTACTCATAACCTGCACGGGGAAGGGGTTGCTGACAACTTGCGGTTGCGGGCTTTGAGCGGCATTTACTGGCGTTTACTCAACCAGGAGAATACCCAGCTGCGTGGCGGATTAAATGTAATGGCCTTGCGTTTTGACAAAAACATTGGTGAGTTCACTATCGGTCACGGCGGTTACTATAGTCCTCAATCCTATGTTTCGCTTTCACTGCCGATGAGTTTTTATGGGCGCAGGGATCGCTGGTCATGGGAGTTACGCGGCTCAGCTTCCTACTCGGTTTCCCGCTTCGACCGCAGTCCCTACTTTCCTGAAGCCCCGAGTCTACAGGCCGAAGCCGAACGGCTGGAAGCAATAACCGGGATCACGCCATATTATGGCGCCTACACCAGCTCCGGCGCTAGCTACTCTTTCAGTGGAGCGGTGGAATACCGGCTCAATTCCCACCTGCATATGGGCGCGAAAATGAAGATCGAACGCGCCGACTTTTATGCGCCAGACCACTTCCTACTCTACTTCCGCTACAGCGCCCACCCCCACCTGGGCCCAATGCCCTTGCATCCGCGTCCGACAGTCCCCTATTCCGACGTTAACTGAATCGAGTCAGACCGGGCTCAAAAAAACCGATATTTCGAGCGCTGAAATGATGGGCAATACAAATGAAGAAACGAACAATTGGGAAGAAAACCTCACCCGCAGCGGCAGCACCATCTACAGCAACGGACTCACCATCCACGTCTTCGGCGGCAACGGGGAAAATGAATGTGTGAAGGAATCACGCCGGAGCAGCTCCGTGACGCCGTAACTGGATATTGTCGATCAGGCGAGCCTCGCCCAGCCAGGCGGCGGTGAGGATGACCAACGCCGTGTCTGCCATCATGGCAGGCTGCAGATCATCGGCACGGCACACGGTAAAATATTCCGGACAGAAACCAGCCTCTCTCAGGGTCTTCTCGGCATCGGATTCGATAACGGCAATGTCCCTCTCGCCGGATATCAGCCGCTCTTTGGCGGCCTGCAATGTCCGGTACAAGGCGGCAGCCCGCTGACTTTCTTCCACGCTAAGGTACTGATTGCGCGAACTCATGGCCAGACCATCAGCCTCGCGCACAGTGGGCACACCGATGACCTCAACGGGAAAATGCAGCTCGGCGGCAAGGCGGCGAATCACCAGCAA
>UOFU01000298.1_pt1 | contig 14075 bp, 12 predicted proteins | sample 1988841 | NCBI WGS metagenome assembly UOFU01 (sample SAMEA4712195, study PRJEB27164) | hydrothermal vent metagenome | biome: marine basaltic hydrothermal vent biome; feature: marine hydrothermal vent; material: mineral | place: Pacific Ocean | collected 2011-06-14/2011-07-23 | depth 1719 m
TAATATTGAGTTTGTCAAGGCATATTCTAGTAGTCACTTCCATCAAAATTCTCTTCTAAGTCGGGCTTGTCCAACAAACGGTTCAGATTGTGGTTCGTTCCTCACACAATCTAACCTTATTCGTTAGGCTCGGCGATATTTGTCAGTGCTATTAATACAGCTCTCCAACCAGTGACTTAACATGATCGGAGACTGCATCACGATTCATTAACTCAAATGGATCAAAGGTGGCATAATCTTCTCTAATTAATTGACCACCATGTTTAAGCATTTCTTTAAAGTCATCTTCACCTAACACAACATACGGTTCAAATCCTATTGATTGTAACAGTCTCCAAACATCACCAATATTTTCAGGCTCAGAATCGTTCATAGCCTCAGAAATTCTAAATCTAGATATCCCATGAATCATGCCAACCAAATTTACAACACCTTTAAAAAAGTCCGTTCTCAAATCAATATAAATCTTATCTTCAAGGAAGTCAGGGATAACCGCTTTACCAATAATGAGTGGCAGCATTACTGTCCGTTCTTCTTTTTGTTCTCTGGACAAAGCCTTTTTATATTCTGTTTTTGTCCATACGGTTTTGTTGTAATTTTCAGTAATCAATATTGCTATATACCGGGATTCAACCATAGCCTTAGAGATTTCATCTGTTAGGCTTTGCCCCACCTCAAGCTCCCAATCATCTAGCCATACATCTAAAGCACAGAAATTGAGTACTTTAGCCAAATGAAGTGCAGCCTTCTTATCTTTAGAAGAATGGCTTATAAAAATATCTGGTTTTGCGGTTCTTTTTGCCCCGCGCTCGATTTTCATCATTGTTTAAAGTCGCCTATTTTTGTTTCTAATTAATTACGCAAATAAATACTGATGTTCTTTTTGAGCCTAACAGTAGGTGGACGTCAAAGTGACGTGGCCAAACACGTCACTTTGACGCATATTATTCATATTAAATTTTAATAGCCATCAGTATAGCAGCCAGACCGACTCCCGCAACCACAAATATTTCCTTAACATTCAACAAACTACAGGCGCATTAGGTTCTTCTTATATTCGTATCGGCCACCCACTTTCCTGCCATCACCGGAGAAATACGTCACTTTGATTCATATTATGCTTGCCTTCGCAAACCAACCAGGCTACTGTGTATTACAACAGCTTAAAGAGAAGATTAACCCATGGACGAACCCACCAAATCGCCATTTCTAGAGGAAGTCCGCGCCACTATCCGTCTGCGGCATTATAGTATTCGCACCGAATCTTGCTATCTGGACTGGACAAAGCGCTTTATACTTTTTCACGATAAAAGACATCCTCGTGACATGGCGGAGCCGGAAGTGCGCGCCTTTCTGTCACATCTGGCCCTCAATCGGAATGTGGCTCCTGCAACGCAAAACCAGGCGCTCAATGCCCTGAGTTTTCTTTATAAGGTGGTTTTGGAACGGCCCCTGGGTAAGTCTATTGGCTTTACCCGGGCGAAAAAAAAGCAAAAGCTGCCAGTGGTGCTGGCACGGGATGAGGTGCATTCACTCTTGCGTGAACTGAACGGTCACCATTGGCTGGCCGCTTGCCTGATGTATGGTTCTGGTTTGCGTTTAATGGAGTGTATGCGTCTGCGAGTAATGCATTTGGATTTTGAGCACCGCGCGATACGCGTTATCAACGGTAAAGGCGGTAAGGATCGCGTGGTGACGCTGGCCGATGAACTAGGACTCCCTCTGCACCGGCATCTTCAGCAGGTGCGCTATATTCATGACAAAGATGTTGCCGATGGGTATGGCGAGGTCTATCTGCCTCATGCCCTGGCGCGAAAGTATCCCAATGCGGCTGGCCTGTGGGCGTGGCAGTACGTTTTTCCTGCCACACAGCGCAGTGAAGATCCACGATCAGGCGTTATTCGCCGCCACCACCTGGATGAACAGGCCTTGCAACGTGCCATCAAGGCGGCCTTGCGTCGCGCCGGTATCGAGAAGCCGGCCAGTTGCCACAGTTTGCGCCATTCCTTTGCGACACATCTGTTGGAACGTGGCATGGATATCAGAACGGTACAAGAGCAGCTCGGCCATCAGGATGTGCGAACCACGCAAATCTATACCCATGTATTGAACCGGGGAGGCAATGCGGTGGTGAGTCCATTGGGGGCGGTTTTATCAGGGTAAAGAGTAGACGGGCGTATGTAAGGTGGGGCGTAACTATTCACCATTGGAGGCACAGAAAGCACAGGGAATACCTTGATGAAACAAAAGTCGGGAGATAAAGGCATGAGTAAGCACGCCAGACTCCCATACCTCTCCGTCATTGAGCAGTTTGAGCATCGTGCGCATGGCGCACGCTACGGGCAGGTGTCGTGCGCACAATAATAGATAGGCTCTTTTCTGTAAATTTTGATCTTTTCTTTCCGCGTCCTCCATGTCTCTGTGCTGAAAAGAAAATTCGCATAATTCAATCGGAGTCCGTTGTCTCGCCCTGCTTCACCCGCACCCACAGGGACTCCCAGCGGTCGAGGTTCAGCGTGTCCAGCGACACGCCCTCGGCGGCGGCCAGCGCCTCCATGGCGGCGAAGCGGCGTTCGAACTTGGCATTGGCGCGGCGCAGTGCCACTTCCGGATCCACGCCGATCTTGCGCGCCAGGTTGCTGGCGACAAACAGCACGTCACCCATTTCGTCTTCGACACGATCCATGTCGATGCTTCCCTGCGCCACCTCGTGATGCAGCTCGTCCAGTTCTTCCTGCATTTTGTCAAACACGGGTGGCAGATCGGGCCAATCAAAACCGACACGGGCGGCGCGCTTGGTCAGTTTGGCGGCGCGACTCAGCGCTGGCAGGGCCAGGGCGACGCCGGCCAAGGCTCCCTCGCCATGCCTGTCGCGCCGCTCGCGGGCCTTGTGCGCCTCCCATGCGGCGGTCTGCGCTTCGGCATCGGTGATGTCCGCGCCGGAAAAGACATGGGGATGACGGCGAATCAGTTTGTCACAGATGGCCTGCACCACGTCGGCGAAGGCGAAGTCGCCCCGCTCTTCGGCGAGGCGGGCGTAGAACACCACCTGAAATAGCAGGTCGCCCAGTTCGTCACGCAAATCACCCATGTCGCTTCGGGCAATGGCATCGGCTACCTCGTAGGCCTCTTCGAGGGTGTGCGGAACGATGCTCGCCAGGGTCTGTTCACGATCCCAGGGACAGCCGGTCTCCGGGTCGCGCAGTCTGGCCATGACCTCCAACAGGGCTTTGACATCACTCATTTTTCGGCTCTCGTAATGGTGTCTATCACCGGGTGAATCAGCAGACGGGCCGACGTGTAACAAAGCAACGACAGGGAGTGGCGATAGTACCCGAAGCACTCGGGAGGTTCGATCGCAAAGGACGATGCGGCGTAGAAGAAATGCCAGGAGGAGATATTACCGGGGTTTATTGCATCGACTTGGCGACTACGGCCAGCGACACTGTTGTCTGGCGAAAGCGCTTATCATCGCCGGCTTGCAGTGATGCCAGATACCGACTGGCACGCGGGTCACCGTCCCGGCTGGCCATGCGCAACAATGCCAGACCACGTATGGAATTACCCTGTTGTAAGGCCATGATGCCCTCACGATAAGAGCAGCCCCCTGCCTGCAGCGTGCTGCTGAAACCCAGTAGAAAGAGCAGTGGCAGAAGCACAAGAAACGCTCGCGAACTGGACATGACATTTTCTCCACCAACTTATTCAAGGATAAGTAAGGCAGTTGGTTTTATCCCTGTCAAACAGAATACGGGCGATTTGGCCGGCTGTTGGTTAGAATGTGGCGATTATCCTAAATTAATCCGTTGAATCCCTGTGAACACCTACACCCATGACACAGGATTTAAAAAACTTTGTCATTATTCAGGCTCCCACCGGGGAATTGGATATCCATCTTGTGCGCACAGCGCACACTACACCTGCCCGTCGCATGCACTGTGTTCTCCGTATCTCTGTGGTGAATAGTGGCATTTAGGATTTCCCATCAGACAAAAACCCAAGGATACACACCATGACACAACTGGTTCTGGCCTCGACCTCACCGTTTCGCAAGGCCCTGCTGGAACGACTCGGTCAGCCGTTTTCAACCGTCAGTCCCGATACCGATGAAACACGACGGCCCGGTGAAACAGCACGTGCGCTGGTCGAGCGGCTCTCGGAAGACAAGGCCCGGGCCGTGGCCAGCCAGTTCTCCAATGCGCTCATTATTGGTTCCGACCAGGTGGCCATCTTGGGTGAGGAGATTCTGGGCAAGCCGGAAACACATGAAAGAGCGATCAAGCAACTCTCCGCCGCCAGCGGGAACGAGGTGTTGTTTCTGACCGGACTATGCCTGCTGAATACCGCGACCGGGCGGACGCAAGCAGAAGTGGTGCCGTTTACGGTAAAATTCCGCCCATTGACAACCCGACAAATCGACAACTATCTGCGCCGGGAACAGCCCTATAATTGCGCAGGCAGTTTTAAGTCCGAGGGACTAGGCATTGCCCTGTTTGAGGCCATGAAGGGCGAAGATCCCAATACCTTGATCGGCCTGCCCCTGATTCACCTCATTACTCTGCTGAGCAATGAGGGGGTGGATGTTCTTGAAAGTGGATGCTCTTGATAGTTAGTGACTGCGCCGCTCCACCAGCTCCCGCACCAATGGCGTGCAGATCACGTCCATGGCCTGCGACATCTGGCTGCCCGGAATATACATCGTATTCGGGCGCGACATGCGAGCGCCCTCGATCAGACGCATCAAACGCGGGAAATCATAGCGCTTCGGATCACGGAAACGGATGACGACGATACATTCGCTGGAACTGGGAATCTCGCTGGCGATAAAGGGATTGGAGGTATCGACCACCGGCACACGCTGAAAATTGATATCCGTCACCGAGAACTGCGGCACAATGAAATGGATATAGTCCTGCATGCGTTCGAGGATATGTGCCGTCGTCGCCTCGCAGGAAAAACCCTTCACCTTTTGGTCATGGTGGATTTTCTGGATCCATTCCAGATTGACCACGGGCACCACGCCGATCAGCAGATCTACATATTGCGCGGCATCCACACCATTTTTGCGGCCACCGTCCCGTCGTTCACGAATCACCCGAGGATTATGTGACGGGCTCATATTGCGGCGCGTCCAGTGGTCTGCAACCACACCACCATGCAGACCCTCATAAAAAAGCAGGTCACCACCCTCCGGAGTCTGTTCCCAGGGGGTAAAAGTGCCAGGCTTGACGCCCGAGGCCTCAGCGATTTCACCATTGAGATACTGGCGCATCATGCCCTTGCCGTCTCCAGAATAGTCCCGGAACAGCGATTCCAGCTTGTCGAACAGGTTGACGCTCGGGCCGTAGGGAGAAAGGGTCTGGCCTTCGGCGGCTTTCTCGCGCAACAGTTTTTGCATTTCCTCACGGTCATAACGACGAAAGCTGTCGCCTTCGACAAAAGCCGCGTTGATGGATTCACGCAGAAATATATCGCTGAATGCCTTCTGAACCACACTGGTGCCCGCGCCCGAGGCCCCGGTGACCGCGACAATGGGATACTTGTACGACATGAAAATCCTCCCAAACCTTTTCCATCAAGTCCCCGTTTTTACACGAAAGAACAAATGACAGCAAGTTGGGTGGGGCACGCCTAGCACCTACCCCAGCAACCAGATGAACAGCTTCAATAACCGTGTCAATCCGTCAAATATTCACCAACCGGCTAAGCGTTAATTGGTGCATCTATCGTAGCGATGCATTGCCCAGGCCCAGATTTTCGCCGATGACGGTGGCCATTGCTGCACCGAGACGGTCGGCAAAACGCTCAAAATAGTCCGGCCGAGCGGTAAAATCGACAATTTTGTCGACACCGATGACTTCCCGTGCGACATAGCTACTGCTGCCCAGTCCATCGACTAAGCCGAGTTTCACACCTTCTTCGCCATTCCAGAACAAACCACTGAAAATGTCTGGATTATCGCTGAGGCGATCCCCTCGGCCCGTCTTTACCGCATCGATAAACTGTTGGTGAATACCATCGAGCAGCCCCTGCACGTGGCGGACTTCGTTGCTTTTCAACGGCGAAAAGGGATCAAGAATCCCCTTGTGCTCACCCGCGATCATCAAACGCCGCTCAACACCCACCTTTTCCAGGGTATCGACAAAGCCGAAGCCATCCATCAGCACGCCAATGGAACCAACGATACTGGCCTTGTCGGCATAAATCTCGTCGGCTGCAGCAGCGATGTAGTAGCCGCCGGAGGCACAGATATCAGTGACGACCGCATATAATTTGATAGTCGGATGTTTTCCCCGCAGGCGCTTGATCTCATCGTAGACATAGCCGGCCTGCACCGGGCTGCCGCCGGGGCTGTTGATGCGTAGAATGATGCCGGCGGTATCTTCGTCTTTAAAGGCCCGCCGCAGGCCGCTGACCAGATTATCGGCACTGGCGGACGTATTGGCGGCAATCACACCGTCAAGTTCGATCAGTGCGGTATGTTTTCCGGTGGAAATGGTGTTGTCGCCCCACTCTATCGGCACATAAAAAAACAGCACAAACAGGTAAATAAAGAATAGGGATTTAAAAAACACATTCCAGCGACGCCCCCGGCGTTGTTCATTGAGGGCGGCAAAGGCCAGTCTGTTAACGACATCCCGTTCCCAGTCCTTATCGCCGGGGCCGGCCTTTTTGCGTTTTTTCTCAGCGGGTTGAGCGACAACTTCCGGGCCGTTGGTCCACGCGTCAGCCGGCTTTTGAGGCCCTGCGGGAGAATCGGAAGCACTGGGCGAGGGCTTGGAGGGATCCTGGTCGTTCATGGTATACCTTGTTCAGAATTTAAACGTCAGAGAAATTGGGGAATCTGTCAGCAAATCGTAGTCAAGCTGAGACCACCTGTCAGCTCCCAGGTTCAACAGTCGCCAGCCACGCGGGCAGCTCACGAATGCTATCGAGGCAGCCACGGGGCTTGTGCCGATGTAGACGTTCCACGGCATGCACCCCGTAACTCACGGCCAGCGGCACGACACCGGCATTGTTCGCCATCTGTAAATCATATTCGGTATCACCAATCATCAAGGTGCGGGACGGCTCGACATCCAGCACCACCATGATCTCCTGCAACATCTGCGGGTGCGGCTTGGAGCGCGTCTCGTCAGAACAGCGGGTGATATCAAACAGCGGGCGGAATCCACTGTTGTCCAATACTTGGTCGAGGCCCCTCCGCCCCTTGCCGGTAGCGACGGCCATCAGATAGCCTTGCTGGCTCAACGCCCGCAGCACCTCTTCCGCGCCATCGAAAGGCTCGCAGGGGTCATCGGCAAGAAAATGATAGCGGTAGCGGTCGGCAATCCGCTCCCGCAGACCGGCCTCAATGCCGGGAAACAGGCGTTCAATGGCCTCGGCTAGACCCAGACCGATGACGTTGCTCATCTCGGTATGCGGCAGTTCCGGCAGTTCCACATCACCAATAGCGCGCTTCAGGCTGGCGACAATATGCGCCTCGGAATCCATCAAGGTGCCGTCCCAGTCGAACACCAGCAGCTCAAAAGGCTTGTTCACTTCCCGGTTTTCTCCAGTTTGTTCAGTAATACCGACAGCTCATCGTCCAACGGCGCGGTGACGCGGATTTCATCCTCGATCCCCGGCAGACGAAAGGCCAGGGAGTGGGCGTGCAGAAACAGGCGCTTCAATCCCTGCCGGCGCAGGGTCGCACTGAACGCGGCATCGCCATATTTTTCGTCACCGGCGATGGGCTGACCGATACTCGCCGCATGCACGCGGATCTGGTGGGTGCGGCCCGTCTTTAGCACCACCTCGGCCAGGGTCGCATCGCGATAGCGGGTCACAGGCCGGAACAGACTCAAGGCCTGCTTGCCCTCGACCGGGTCGACCACCACCATACGCTCGCCGGAACGCAGGGTATTCTTGCGCAGGGACGCCGTCACCCGACGTTCACCACCCTGCCATGGCCCTTTAAGCAAGGCCAGATAACGTTTGTCTATGCCACCTTCACGCAGCAGCCGGTGCAGCTCTCGCAGCACACTGCGGCGCTTGGCGATCAGCAGACAACCCGAGGTATCTCGATCGAGACGGTGCACCAGCTCCAGATACGGTGCCTGCGGGCGCGAGGCACGCAGGGCCTCAATCACCCCGTAGTTGAGCCCGCTACCGCCGTGCACGGCAATCCCCGAGGGCTTGCTCAAGATCAGGAAGCCCTTTTCCTCCCGCAGGATGGCGGATTCGATACGCTCCATTACTCGCTCACCGGGGGCAACCTTATCCCCCGCTTCCGCCACACGCACCGGCGGAATACGCACCGAATCCCCCGCCACCAGCCGATAGGTGGGCTTCACACGGCCTTTATTGACTCGTACCTCGCCTTTGCGCAGCATGCGGTAGACACGGCTCTTCGGCACCCCTTTGAGGGTGGTAACAAGGAAGTTGTCAATGCGCTGACCGGCACGCTCCGGACTGATTTCGACAAAGCGCACCCTGGGAGTATCCACCCCAGCATCCGGCACATGCGCCCCTTCCTGACTAAATTCCTGACTCATTTGCCCATGATACCACCTTGGCATGATAGCCCATGATCCAGTGGGCCCTCGAACATGAATTCCCAGACAGAGATATAAAAATAGGGCATTATAGAAAAATCCATCCCAGAGTAGGACACGGGTGAGCGGTAGCGAACCGCATCAGTCGATAACGCCGTCGCCGTCGCCGGCACCGGCACCGGCAACCGATACGGGTGCACCACCACACCGTGCTCATTCTGCCTTGCTGAGCAGGAACAGAGGCCCGGCAGTACGGCCCACATCGATTGAGAATATCCCCCATCCTTTAGAGGAAAGACGACATATTGTCCAATTATAAAGAGTCTGATATAGGGGATGGTTTGCCGCCATCGCACAAGGCTGCTATAGTTTCCAGCCTGTTGCGGGATCGCATTGATTTTACGCCACATTTCTACTCATCCCCGGCTTCTCCGCCAAGCAATTATCGCGAGGGGAGCACGGACACGAGGGATGGCGAAAACCGAGCTGAATTTTCAACATCCGTGTCATGACGGATGTCACTTACACTAATTAATTAGCGCGCTCCCATGTTCGCAAAGCGTTCATGACGAGCTACAAACAACGGTTATCCCGGCCGGCCGGCCGCCTGTAATGGTCGCTGGAGGAACGGGTAACCACTGTGACGTATTCCGCCCGCAACCGCAGTGGACAGGGTTGAGCGCGCTGGAAATAACACTATGAAACGTATGCTGTTTAACGCAACTCAGTCAGAAGAGTTGCGTGTTGCGCTGGTCGACGGCCAGCGTATGTATGACCTTGACATAGAAACCGCTGGCCGCGAGCAGAAAAAGGCTAACATCTACAAGGGTCGCATTACCCGCATCGAGCCCAGCCTCGAAGCTGCCTTTGTCGATTATGGCGCCAATCGCCACGGCTTCCTTCCCCTCAAAGACATCTCACGCACCTACTTCAATCCCGCCGTCGAACTTGGCGCTGGCCGCGTCAACATCAAGGAAGTGATGCGTGAAGGCCAGGAAATTCTTGTCCAGATAGACAAAGAAGAACGCGGCAACAAAGGCGCGGCGCTGACTACCTTTATCAGCCTCGCCGGCCGCTACCTGGTACTGATGCCCAACAACCCACGTGCCGGCGGCGTTTCACGCCGCATCATGGGTGACGAACGCAATCAGATCCGCGACGCCCTCGCCGCACTGGAAGTGCCGGAAGATATGGGCCTTATCGTGCGTACCGCCGGTGTCGGCAAGAACCCCGAAGAGTTGCAATGGGATCTCAACTATCTGCTGCAATTGTGGGGGGCTATCGACAAGGCCTCACAAGACAAAGCCGCACCCTTCCTCGTCTACCAGGAAAGCAACGTCATCATCCGCGCCATTCGCGACTATCTGCGCAAGGACATCAGCGAAATCCTCATCGACGACAAAGAGACCTATGCGCAGGCGGTTGAATTCGTACAGATGGTGATGCCGCACAACCTTGGCAAGCTCAAGCTTTACGAAGACAAGGTGCCGCTATTCACGCGCTACCAGATCGAAAGCCAGATCGAGACCGCCTTCCAGCGCGAAGTACGCCTGCCCTCCGGGGGCGCCATCGTCATTGATCACACCGAGGCCCTGGTCTCCATCGACATCAACTCGGCACGCGCTACCAAGGGCAGCGACATCGAGGAAACGGCGCTCAACACCAACCGCGAGGCGGCCGAAGAAATCGCCCGCCAGCTGCGTCTGCGCGACCTCGGTGGCCTGATCGTCATCGACTTCATCGACATGAATTCCTCACGCAACCAACGCGAAGTGGAAAACACCCTGCGCGACGCGTTGAAAATGGATCGTGCCCGCGTGCAGGTGGGCCGCATCTCGCGCTTCGGGCTGTTGGAGATGTCGCGCCAACGTCTGCGCCCTTCACTGGGCGAGTCCAGCCAGATCGTCTGTCCACGCTGCAAGGGTCAGGGCACCATCCGTGGTACCGAGTCACTGGCGCTGTCGATCCTGCGCATCATCGAAGAAGATGCTATGAAGGAGCAGACAGCACGTATCGTGGTGCAGGCGCCGGTCAACGTAGCCACCTTCCTGCTCAACGAAAAACGCACTGCAATCAGTGATATCGAGGCACGTCAGGCAGTCAAGGTTGTACTGGTGCCCAACACCCATTTTGAGACCCCACACTACGAGATCCAGCGCGAACGCGTCAGCGAGCAGGGACACAGTGGCCGGGTCAGCTACGATCTCGCCGTGGAACGCGAAGAAGCCTCTGAGTCTCTGCAGGGTGAAAAACCCAAGATCAAGACGGAAGAACCTGCCGTCAAGAGTGTCGTACCAGCCTCACCCGTGCCACAACAAGCCACGTCACCGCAAACACAGGAAACACCTCGCCAAGGTGGCTTTATCAAACGCCTGTGGTCAAATCTCATCGGCGGCGACACAACCGAGAAAGCCGCTACCGACAACGGCGACACCCGGGCAACCCGCAGTGCGCCCAAAGCCACCACCAGCCGTGGCGCCAGTAGCAAGACCACTGGCGAGTCACGTGGCCAGCAACGCCGCGGTCGAGGCAATGCCCGTGGAGGAAGCAGCGGGAGCAGCAACGGACGCCGTCGCCAGCCGCCGCGTAAAACTGACGCCGAGCGTCACGATGGCGAACAGGCTCCGGATACAACGCGCAACACCGCACAGGCTGACACACCAGCTGAACCGCGTCAGAAACCGCCTCACAGAGAACGCCAGCCAAGTCGCGACAACGCGACGCGAAAACCCGCTCCGGCAAAGACAGCCAATGCCCAGCCAGCAAGCACTACCGAGGCAACACCGGTAGCAACACCGCCTGAGGCCGGCAGCGATGAAAGCCAGCAAGAGCCGCGTGATGGACAGCGCTCCCGCCGGGGCCGCCGCGGTGGCCGCCGTCGTCGTCGCGAGCCGAACCGCGACGCCAATACCGAGACCAGTAACGAATCCGGTAACGAATCCGGCAACGAAGGCAACGGCGAGAAAACAGCAAGCGAAACCCTGCCGACCGCCAACACGCGCACCGAAGCCTCGCAGGAGACCCCGCCGCCGGCTAGCGCCGACAAGCCCCCTGCCCCGCCTGCTGCAAAGACTTCCAGGCCCGTCGAAAAGGAAGCTGCAACCACCACCACCGCCGTGAAGGGTGAAAACACGGCGACTAAGCCAACACCCGTCACCCCGGAAACGCCGCCGAGACCTCAAGGCAAGGCACCGGTGGCGAACAACACTGAGGCACCGGGCAGTGAAAAGACAAGGAGCAAGCGGACGCCAGCGACCAAGCCTCCGACAGAAAAGCCACTGGGCACAGAACCAGCCTCTGCGGACAAGGGCGGCAGCGGCGAAATAACGGCCAAAAAACCCGTCACTGAAGCCGCCGCCAGCAAAAAACCACAGGCACAGAGCACTGAAAAACCTGTTGAAAAGGCCGTGAAAAAGCCTGTCGAAAAAGCCAGGCCGGCGGCGCAAGAACCTGTCCGGGACGTCGCAGAGAAGTCCCAGAAAAAACCACCCTCTGTGCTTAGCGAAAAACCTGTCGGCGAGAAGCCGGCAAGTAAAAAGCCGGTCAGAAAAAAGCTGGCCACCGAGAAACCGCCGCTTGCCGAAAAAACTGAGAAGAAAAAGGCAAGGACGCCCAGACAGGCCGACCTGCTCAAGCCCATCGAGGCGAAACCGGTCGAGACCAAGCCCATAGCGGTCAAGGTCTCACCGACGCCGGCACCCGCCACACCGCCTATAAAAAGTGAAAAACCGGTAGTGAAGGAAGCGGCCCCTGCCCCCAAGGCCAAGTCCCCGGATAACAACGAGGGCTAAGCCAACCGCGTGGGCACATAAAACGTGCCCACGCTACCGGGACTGACAGCGTATGGATGTTGTAGGTTGGGGTGAACGTTTTTTGTGAACCCCAATCTGCGGCATTCTCCATGCAGCCCGAACGAAGCGTTACAAATGCCGTTTGCGGATCTCTTCCAACAAACCCTCGGCCGCTACTTCGATCATGTCCAGCACCCGATCAAATCCGGCTGGCCCGCCGTAATAGGGATCGGGCACTTCATCGATGCCCAGCTCGGGGGCATAATGGAGAAACAACTGTAATTTGTACCCCGAACCCTCAGGGCAGATCGCCTGCAAACGCTCGTAGTTGTCCCGATCCATGGCCAACACATAATCGAACTCTTCGAAGTCCTCCGCCACCGCCTTGCGTGCGCGCAGACGGCTGAGATCCACATCCCGACTCGCCGCCGTGCGCTGCGCGCGGGGATCGGGCGGCTCGCCGACATGGTAGGCATGGGTACCAGCGGAATCGATATCCACCCGCTCATCCAGTCCGGCATCGGCAACGCGCTTGGCAAACACCCCCTCCGCCGTGGGTGAACGGCAGATATTGCCCATACAGACAAAAAGCACACTGATGTCTTTCTTCATTTTTCTCCGCCGACGTCGTTGAAGGAATACGGAGATTCTAGCAAAAACAGACATCAATGCGGGTTCTTCAACAGGGGATCATACATCGCCCACGGCCGCCGAATCGATATAGACATCGACTCCATCTTGTCCGTGGACATGGGCAATGGGCAGATCCTCGCCCGCCTGCCAGCACTGCACTGCCGCCTGCTTGCCCCGGCCAGTGACAATAATCAGCACCTCGCGCGCGGCGTTCAGGGCCGCCAGCCCCAGGCTGACGCGCTGTGGTGGTGGTTTGGGTGCGTCATGCACGGCGACGACCGTTGCCAATGCGTCCAGCGGATGACCGGGAAACAGGCTGGCCGTATGGCCATCTTCGCCCATGCCGAGTAAAACGAGATCGAAGGGCAACGCGGTCTCGACGATGGCCGTGTATTTTTCCACCGCCCTGTCGATGCCTTCTTCCGTGGGGATGGGAAAGATATTTTCTGCAGGAAGGGCCATATGCGCCAGCCAGTTTTCGCCGGCCATGACACTGTTGCGCTCGGGATGATCGGCCGGCAGGCAGCGTTCGTCACCAAAGTAGATGAACCACTTGCCCCAGTCAGCATCGGCCGCGCGCAACAGGCGATAGGCCTGCGCAGGCGTGGTGCCACCGGCCAGCACCAGCTTAAACTGGCCCCGGGTTTCAATGGCCTGCGTTGCAGAATCCAGGATGCGTTCGGCCGTGGCCCGGGCCACGGCCTCAGCATCATCGAAGATACGCCAGTCTTGCCGCACGTTATTTCTTTTCGTGGTGGCCGCCAAAGCCGAAGCGCATAGCGGAGAGCACTTGGTCAGCGAAGTCGCTTTCGCCTCGTGAGGTGAAGCGGTCGTACAGCGCCGTAGTCAACACCCGCGCTGGGGCGCCGGATTCGATGGCGGCAATGCTAGTCCAGCGGCCTTCGCCGGAGTCGGACACGTTACCGGAAAATTCGCTCAACTGTGGGCTGGTGTGCAGAGCATCGGCGGTCAGATCCAGCAGCCAGGAAGCCACCACGCTGCCACGACGCCAGACCTCGGTGATGTCGGCCAGATTCAGATCGTACTGGAAGTCTTCCGGATTGCGCAGCGGCGAGGTCTCGGCATCGACTTCCTGTGAGACCTTGCCGACATT
>UOFU01000155.1_pt1 | contig 13693 bp, 14 predicted proteins | sample 1988841 | NCBI WGS metagenome assembly UOFU01 (sample SAMEA4712195, study PRJEB27164) | hydrothermal vent metagenome | biome: marine basaltic hydrothermal vent biome; feature: marine hydrothermal vent; material: mineral | place: Pacific Ocean | collected 2011-06-14/2011-07-23 | depth 1719 m
TAAGGACAAAAAGGATGACCACAAGAAGCATGACGGAGACAAGGAGCACAGCAAGTCACATGACTAATGTGAGGTGAAAAACCGGGTGGTTTATCCTTTATACCGGGTACCGGGAAAAGGGGCGGCTTACACCGCCCCTTTTTGTTCTTTCGGGTGGGCTTTTTCGGCAAAATTCATTGTTGAGAATCCTGCCATATTTCCTGGATCAGCTCACTATCGAGCCGACGGACATTGAGGACGAGTAAAATTTGTAAGAGTAGTTGTGCACCTAGAATACCCTTGTTAATTTTTGATCGAAGATTATCCGGCGATTGATTCGTGCCAATCTGCGCCAATCGATGGCTTAATTCCTTATAGTCCACCGATTTTTTACTCATTTCGGATCGGATAAACTGCTTGACAACCTTATTCCATGTGAACGTGTTATCTTTGCTGTGCATGAAATAAGTGTCCCTTTGGCGTTATGATTTTAGGTGGATCATGGCTGAATGTGAATTATTTTACACAAATGGTGATAATAATTGACTTTCGGATAGGTTGATATTATCTTGTCTTTAATGCTGGTTGCAACCGGTGTGAACGAAAAATTAGGGGTAAATATGAGCTGGGAAATTAAAACGTTGGCAGTACTGCTGGATAAGGATGAAAACTTGGCCGTATCTCAGGAAGGCGACTGCCTTTTTCTCACGAGTGAGCATGGCATTGATGCTTACGTTTCCTTGGGTGGTGAGCAGATCATTGTCGAATCTCTGCTTTTTGCTATGTCTCAGGTTTCCAATACGGCAGCCTTAAATGAAGCTGTATTGCGCTCCCATAAACTTTTCCCATTAACAACAGTGGGGATTGTTAGTGTAGACGGTACGGAATATTACGCTGCATTTGGTGCGTTATCGGTTAATTCGAGTGAGGATGATATCAGACTTGAGATCGATTTTTTGTTTCAAAATATCGAGGACATGCTCGATACCTATGAAGAATTCATAAATTAATGTTAGTAAAGGTGAATACCCTATGAGTGTTTGGACAAGATTATTTTCTGCGGTAAAAGGCGGTGTTAACGAGGCGGCGGAAGCCGTGGCTGACTCCCAAGCCTTGCGAATACTGGATCAAGAAATTCGGGAGTCTGAAATCGAGTTACGTCGATCCGAGGAGTCATTAACCACGATTATCGCCAAACAAAAGCTGGCTAAACGGAAAATGGATGATTTCGATGCCAGCGTGGTGGAACATGAAAGCTACGCGAGTCAAGCACTTGAAAAGGGAGATGAAAACCTGGCCTTAGAGATTGCGGAAAAAATTGCCGACCTGGAAGCTCAACGGGAAACAGAAAAAGAATTCTTGAATCAGTTTGAATCTTCATCGGTCAATCTGCGTAAATCAATCAAAGATGCGAAAATAAGCCTGCGTCGAATGCAGCAACAAGTTGATACAGTGAAAGCAACAGCATCCGTTCAGAAAGCGCAAACAGCAGTTTCATCGCGACACCTTGGCGCCAATTCTAAAATGAAAACGGCTGCTGAATCTTTGGAGCGCATCAAATCGAAGCAACAAGAGCGGCAAGCCGAGCTGGAGGCCGCAAATGAATTGGCCGCTGATGAAAGTGGCGATGACCTGGGTGCGAAATTAAAAGCAGCGGGTATTGTCGGCTCTACCTCAAAGGAAGATATACTGGCACGCATTAGGGCCAAAAAGGGCTAAATTCTATTCACTACAGACAGGTTATTGCGTGCACGCTTCTTACCTGTCACGCCTTGTCGCGGAGAACGCGAACGTTTACATTCACGTAACGTTCGTGTTTTTCTGTTTTGCGGGGTAACTACTCAGGTCAGGCAGTCAGGTCAGGCAGGCAAATTACGGTAAGCTATTGTTTTTATTGGTCTAAATTTTTCTCAAGATCGCCAGAACCTTCTGGCCTTGGCGATTTTGCCCGGTTTTCTGAAAACCACCCCTTTAAAAACAATGAGTTAAGTGCCTGAGTAGTTACTTTTGGGTAAACTAACCGGTTGGCTAGGTTGTGGTTCATATGTACGTACTGTTAAGACTGCGGAAAGCCTTATCAAAATACATGATGTCATTTAGTTGGCAGGGGGTTTTTGGCGCGCTCATCGCCTATCTGGGTGTTGCATGGCTGTTGTTGTTGTTCGCGGGCGAAAAGGAAATTATTGCCGCCAATACGTTTTTTTACTGGATTTTGGTCACGGCCTCAACGGTTGGATATGGTGACATATCACCGAGTACTACCGTTGGCAAACATGTGGTGGCATTTTTCATTATTCCTGTAGGCATTGGATTGTTTGCTATGATAGTGGGGCGAATTGCCGTCTTCGTGTCAACCCAGTGGAGGAAAGGTGTAATGGGCTATAAATCACTCCATGCTCAAGATCATATCGTTGTTATTGGCTGGAATCAGCAGCGTACTTTATTACTCCTGAATTTGTTGCTGGAAGAGCTTAAGCAAGGCGAGAAAAAACAAATCGTGCTGTGTGTAACCAAGGATATTGAAAATCCGCTACCGGAATCCGTTGAGTTTGTCAAGGCGAGGGTTTTTAACGACCAAGACGACATGGCGAGGGCGTGTATTGATAAAGCATCAACGATTATTATCGATACCCCGCTAGATGACGTAACTATGACAACGGCACTGTTTTGTTTCAAACAAAACCCAACAGCCCATATTATCGCCTATTTTATGGATGAATCATTAAGTGCGTTATTGAAATCACATTGTCCGAGTATTGAGTGTACGCCCTCTGTTTCGGTTGAAATGCTTGCGAAAGCCGCCATGGATCCAGGTTCAAGTGTGTTACATCAACAACTGCTGAATGCGACCCGAGGAACCACGCAGTATTCGATACACTACCCTGAAAATTGCCCGGAAACCAAGGTGGAGCCGATTTTCGAGGGGTTTAAAAAACACCACAATGCGACATTTATCGGCATAAAGAGTCTAACAAATGGCGGTATGGTTCTTAACCCCGGGCTGAGTGATACAATCGAGCCTGGCTGCACCCTTTATTACATCTCAGAATCCCGCATAAAAAATATTGACTGGCAGGCATTGTATGTTTGATTTTTTCAAGAGTAAAAAAACCGAAAAGACAAAACCTGTCATGCCGGAAGTGCTGGGCTTGCGCCTGGGCGGTGCGGTAGAACTGAACGTACTTAAATTGCGCATGACCGATGACTATACCATTTTTGAAAATGTCGCCAAAATACAGGCTATTCAGGCCGTAGGCGTGGTCAAGCTTGATGAGCACTCCACCATCGTGCGTTATTACACTGATGATGATGGTTTTTTTCAAGTGATTCTAAATGGTGGAATGACAGAGAGCCATATCGAAGACCTGAAACTATGGTTTTTTTATGATACCCAAGGTGTATCCGGCAACACGGAATGGAATGCGCAACTTAAAAGTGGCATAAGTAAACCTGAGCATGAACTGTCAGGGCAGAAATTTTACCGTGTTTGGAGCGACGTGAGCGCTGATAGTCCACCCGTATCGATGACTGAAACCACGACCTGTTCCGATGGCAGCGAATCAACGACAGACCAATTTGTCATGCTCTATGAGCGAGAAAGTAAGCCTGACTTTTTCGAATTTCTAATGCTCTCAGGTGAAGAGAAAATTATTGATAATCACCCGGAACGTTGCCTAGTCTTCAGTACAGGGATAAACCTTAGTAGCGCTGATTTTGAGATTATAGGGTAATATACCCGTAGCGAATATGCCTGTCGCAGGCATGGCAAGACAGATGAGCAGGACAACCTAAATTTTCAGCTTACAGGATGACATTATGTCAGAACTTCAGGAATCTATTTCAGGGCTTGGTCCTTTCGTTATGTATTTTGGCCTGTCCCTGGTTGCTTTGGTAACCTTTAAAAAAGTCTATACGATGATAACGCCGTATGACGATTGGCAACTGGTCAAAGATCAAAATATGGCGGCGGCAGCAGCCTTGTTTGGTGCCATCATCGGGTTTTCCATTGCACTTTCAAGTGCAGCATCTCAATCTGTTTCATTGCTGGATTTTGCGATTTGGGCAGTTGTTGCGCTCATTGCCCAGCTTATCGCCTTTTCTTTGGTGCGTTTGTTTATGCCAAAGATTGTACAACGAATTAAGGCAGGGGAATTGCCCGCCGGAATCGTTTTAGGCGGCGTCTCGATTGCTATTGGTTTGCTAAATGCTGGTAGCATGAGCTACTAACGGAGACCTTCTATGAAGCGTACAAAGCAGATTAATCTGGCTACTATGCGAAAGGCCGCGGCGCGGAAAACCTCGCCAACGAAATCGGTAGTGCTTACCGGAACACTGTTGCTGGCGGGCTGTGGTTCCAGCAGTCAGGAAGCCATGATATTCAGTAGTGTCGAGCAGTGTGTCAGTGAAAATTCTGGCTCACGCAGCGAATGTGAAAAAGCGTACGATAGTGCTATTTCAGAGGCGGAGCGTACAGCACCTAAATACAATTCACAGCGGGCTTGTGAAATGGAATTTGGTCATAATCAGTGCCGACAAAGCGAAAGTAACAGCGGTTGGTTTTTACCCGCGATGGGAGGCTTTATGATCGGGCGACTGATGGGGGGAGGGGGAGGTTATGATTATGGACGCCCGTCGCCCTTGTTCGGTTATCGCAACTCCTGGGTTGGTGCCGATGGGATATCCTACGGTGGCCGTTCTGACCGCCGCGTCAAGGTTCCCCAAGAAGCCTTCAAGCCTAAACCCACTACGGCGAGAACGATTTCCCGTGGCGGTTTCGGCTCGAAAATTCAGGCTAAATCCTCATGGGGAAGTTCACGTAGCCGAGGCTCTTTTGGCGGTTAATCCATGCTGAGAATTGAATGTGATGAACGCCCTCATTGGCGTGATCAGGCGCATGAATATGGATTTACCTTCCACACCATGCATGGCGAGCCCTATTGGGATGAAACTGCCTATTATCAATTTACTCTGGAACAAATTGAACGGGATATAGAAGATCCTACTGCTGAAATTCACCAAATGTGCTTGGCGATTGTTGACCAGGTTGTGCGGGACGAAACGTTGTTGCGTAAATTTCAAATCCCAGAACCTTACTGGGATTTGATTGCGAAGTCCTGGTTCGATTTTGAGCCAAGTTTATATTCCAGAATAGACTTGGCCTATCATGGAAAAGGGCCGGCAAAGCTCTATGAGAACAATGCCGACACGCCAACCAGCCTGTATGAAACAGGCTTTTGGCAATGGTTATGGTTAGAAGACAAGGCTCAAAATAATCAAATAGTTCAACGTGCGGATCAATTTAATTCTCTTCAGGAAAAATTAATTGATCGGTTTTCCGTCATAGCCAAGCAGCACCCAAACGAAACACTGCACTTCTCATCCTGTAAAGATACTGACGAGGATCGTGGCACGGTTCAATATTTAGAAGATTGTGCCGCGCAAGCGGGTATTCAGTGCAAATTTGTATATGTTGAGGATATTGGGCACGGTGAAGGCGACTGTTTTACCGATACTGATGATCAAGTGATTAGCTGGATCTTCAAGCTTTATCCGTGGGAATTTATGTTCCGTGAAGAATACGGGCCACTATTATTAAAAACCGATATATGTTTCATCGAGCCTTACTGGAAGGCAATTCTTTCAAACAAAGCGCTTCTGGCGCTGTTATGGAAACGTTTCCCAAATCATCCAAATTTGCTTGCAACATATCTCGAAGAAGATATGCGGCACGCCGAATTGACGCATTACGTTAAAAAACCCATTTTTTCCCGCGAGGGCGCCAATATTTCAATTGTTGAAAATGGCAATGAAATCGACTCTGTTGACGGCCCCTACGGTGAAGAAGGTTATATCTATCAAGACTATTATCCGCTGCCGAAATTTTCCGATAACTATACTTTGATTGGTTCATGGCTGGTGGACGATCAGCCTGCAGGTATATCGATGCGAGAAGACAAACAGCTTATTACGCAGGATTTATCGCGTTATTTGCCGCATATTATTCTTTAAGATTTTTGCTGACGGCCATATTTACCCTATCCCTGTATCCAGGGGCTTGGTGACTTTTCCCTATCTGCGCTGCCTGCCGAGACCGACTCGGTATTGGAAGCAGGGCTATTGATGTAGGAGCGGTTTCAGCCGCGAATGAAACCTGCCTTTTTCCTGTCTGAAGCCACTCCCTCAATGTCCAGGTTCACTACCTTTGTCTATGGCAAGGCTATCGCGGGCATGGCCCGCTCCTACGCGATGGTGGTTGTCCTATGGTTCGCAGGTCACTGTATCTTACGGGGCTCCGAGGAGGTGGCCTGGCTGCGCGACTGACAGCAGGGCATTTTTGACGGACAAAAATTGGCAGTGTAGCGTAGGCGATCCTAAAAAAATCATAAGCAATTGATTTTATAGATAACTTTTAGGGATGGTGTTAAATGTGGGCCAAGGATGGCTCACTTGTTACGCGCACGCGTTACCCGTCTTTCCACTGATGCTTGTCTGTCTCCCAAAGTCTGGATCTTTTTCTTTTTCATTCGTGCAATTGCCGAGAAAAATACTGCGGTAATAAATTTCAGGGTCAGTCAGCTGGTATTCAGTTTTGGGCTATAGACTGATGGGTGGTATTCGATACAAGCAGGGATAGCTGATACGCGATTTGCCGTTATATGTCAGGTTATTAAAAAGGCTTCCTGTCTTCTTTCAACTAATACGATAAAACAACCTACGAAAAGTAAAGACTTGGCAGCCCTCGATTTTACCGATACATCCATCTATCGGTACAGGCTTCTGGTACTACGGATTCAGGAGCCGGTTAAACAGCAAACCATAACCATAAGGTGCCTGCCGTGATACATTTTCAAAAACTGTTTTCAGCGACCTTTCTGATTGCCTTCGGTAGTCCATTATTGGCCCAGGACTGCGATCACAAGACCTATGCAACGACGCCCACCGATCAGTTCCAGGAACATGGCAACGGCATCGTGACCGATACCAAGACCAAATTGACTTGGATGCGCTGTAGTATCGGTATGCACTGGAAGGAGGAAACCTGCGCTGACGTGCCAATCCATTACGAATGGAAGGACGCCGAGCGCTTTGTCAAGCGACTGAATGGGGAGGGTGGCTATGCAGGTCACAGCAATTGGCGACTGCCGACCTTGAAAGAACTCGAGAGTATTGTCGAGCATCGTTGCATCAATCCCGTCGTCAATCCTGAAATATTTCCTGCCACACCACCGACCGGGTTTTGGTCCTCCACCCGGGACAAAGACCATGGAAAAGGCGTCTGGCTGGTATACTTCCTGCATGGCAAGAGCTACATGGGCAATGCACGGCAGGAATGGAAGCTGCGTTTAGTGCGTGATGCGCATTAGCTTTCACTGAGTTTTCCAGGCTGTCTGCAAGACAAGATACTTTAATGGATTATTAATGAATATTGGAAATCGCCAGCAGGTTGCATCCTGCATCGAAGATATTGGCACGGATATTAATCAGCTCTCACAAAGTTTTTACCGGCATTTACTGCAAGATAATCCCGAATTAAGCCGGATATTTTCAGGCAATACGGCGACGTTGAACCGCAAATTTTTCAATATGTTGGCGGCGTTGAAGAATGTGAAGCATTTGGAAAAAATCGAGGCATCGATTCATCAGTTGGGTGAGCGTCATGGGCGGCAATATGCCGTTCTCAGCGAGCATTTTATGCCGACAAAAAGAGCCTTAATAATGGCGCTTGAAGAGCATCTCGGTGACGGATTTACGACGGCGTTGCGGCAGGCCTGGGATGAGGTTTTCGATGAGGTTGCCGATTTGATGAAAAAAGCCGTCTCGCAGGCCCGGCACACGGACGATGATTCACTGGCGTTGACGGGTTACGACGGCAATCTTTTGCAGGCCATCGGCGGCGAGGAGGTGGTGTTGCGCATCCACCAGCGCTTTTACGATACCATTTTCGAAGAGCCCTGGCTGGGGACGTTCTTTCGCGGTAAGCACGAAACGACACTGGCACGTAAACAGACCGAGTTCATGGTAGCGGCCTTTGGCGGTGAAAACCGCTATCGCGGTGATACACCAGCCTTTGTGCATATGCATATGTTGATTACCCAGGAGCAATTGGAGGCCCGGGAAGTGATTCTGCGTAATGCCATTGGTGAGGAGGGTTTGAGTGAAGCGATCGTTGAGCGTTGGATCAAGGTTGATCGTGGTTTCTGGGCAGGGCTGGTAAAGGCATCAGAAGGGGAGTGTGTATTGAAGTGTTTTGGTCAGTATCCCGTGGTGGCGAAAAAGCCGGGTGACTATGTTTTTCCATCAATCACGCCATCAAAGCTGACTGACGATTGAGGTTGGGAAGTTATTTTGTGCAGGTTTCCGGGTGTGTTGAGCACCCGCGGGGCGGCTGGAACAAGTCATTCAGGATGCTTGAAACCTCGTGCATTCTGGATTCCCGCCTGCGCGGGAATGACGGCATTCCAGGTCTCTCACGCTTGAGTTAATACCATTCCCCTATTTCCCTCTTTTCCAATGGTTCGTGAGTTTGCTGGAGCCACTATTTGACATGGCTGAGGTATGTGGGCAAGGTGACGCCTTCTTTCGCCCACCTTTAATTCCCCATTGGATTGTGCACTGAATGTTTAGGCCGCTGGAACTCTATATTGGCTTGCGCTACCTGCGTGCCAAACGCCGCAACCAGTTTATCTCCTTTATTTCCATGACTTCCATGCTGGGCATTGTGCTCGGTGTGACGGCGTTGATTACCGTGCTGTCGGTGATGAATGGCTTCGAAAAAGAGGTGCGTGAGCGCATCCTCGGCATGGCTTCGCATATCACCATTTCGGGTTACAACGGGCCACTGCAGGACTGGCAGGCGCTGGATGAAAGGGTGCGTAAGCAGGAACCCCGTGTCATCGGTGCCGCGCCCTACATCCGCAAGGAGGCAATGTTTAACGCCGGGCGTGCGGTCACCGGCGCACTGGTGCGTGGCATCTTGCCGGAACTCGACCCCGAAGTGTCGGATGTCTGGGAACACATGCTGGCAGGCGAACTGACCGATCTGCGGCCCGGCGAGTTCAATATTATCCTCGGCCGTGGTCTGGCCCGCAGTCTCGGCGTCATGCCCGGCGATAAGGTGACCATGATAACACCGCAGGCCAGCAGCACACCGGCGGGTATCCTGCCGCGTATGAAGCGCTTCACGGTCGCCGGTGTCTTCGAAGTGGGTATGCATGAATACGACAGTGCTTTGGCACTGATCCACATCGACGATGCGGCCAAGCTGTTTCGTACCCAGGGTGGCGTCACCGGCCTACGCCTGAAGCTGGATGACTTGTATCAGGCCATGCCGGTGCGCGCCCAGTTGGCCCAGGCCCTGCCCGGCGACTATTGGGTCAGCGACTGGACCCAGCGCCATGCCAACCTGTTTCGTGCGGTGAAAATCGAAAAGACCATGATGTTTTTGATTTTGTCGCTGATTGTTGCCGTGGCGGCCTTTAACATCGTTTCCACCCTGGTGATGGTGGTCACGGACAAGCAGGCGGACATTGCCATTCTGCGTACCTTGGGCAGCACTCCAGCCTCCATTACGCTGATTTTTGTCATTCAGGGCACGGTGATTGGCTTGGTCGGGGTACTGCTTGGCGCTGTCGGCGGCATCAGCTTGGCGCTCAATATCGATAACGTGGTGGCCTGGCTGGAAGGCGCACTGGGCATGCAGTTCATGCCTGCGGATGTGTACTACATCAGCACCTTCCCTTCCGAGCTGCACTGGGACGATGTAAGCAAGATCGTCGCCATCTCCTTCGGCCTCAGTGTGTTGGCGACCCTGTATCCGGCTTGGCGTGCCTCGCGCACGCAGCCGGCGGAGGCCCTGCGCTATGAATGACACGGCCGTGCTGGAATGTCGCGATCTGGCCAAGCGTTTCAGCGAGGGCGGGCTGGAAGTGGAGGTGTTGCGCGGTGTCAGTCTGCGCGTGCAGCGTGGCGAAAAGGTCGCCATTGTCGGTAGCTCTGGCTCCGGCAAGTCCACCTTACTGCACCTGTTGGGTGGACTGGACAGACCCAGCGGTGGTGATATTTTCATCGGTGGTGAAAACTTGGCGCGGCTCGGCGAGGCGGCGCGCGGCCGCCTGCGAAATCGTATGCTGGGTTTTGTCTATCAGTTTCACCACCTGCTGCCGGAATTCACCGCGCTGGAGAATGTTGCCATGCCGTTGTTGATCCGCGGTGACAGTGTCGCCCTTGCGCGTGAACAGGCGGCGGAACTGCTGGACAAGGTGGGCCTGGGGCCTCGCCTGCGTCACAAACCCGGCGAGCTATCCGGCGGAGAGCGCCAGCGTACCGCCATTGCCCGCGCCCTGATCAGCAAACCCCTGTGCGTGCTGGCCGATGAACCCACGGGCAATCTGGACACTCACACGGCGGCACAGGTGTTCGACCTGATGCTGCAACTCAATGATGACATGGGTACCGGCATCGTCATGGTGAGCCATGATCTGCAACTGGCGGAGAGGATGGATAGGGTGCTGACGCTGAGGGAGGGGTTACTGGTTAAGCAGTGACGCGGCTGGGCGGAAGCCCGGCGTCTATTCTTTTTCGACCTTAGCCTCAAAGGCATCTGCGGCGTCTTGGCGGCGGGCGGCACGGCGCCGCCGGCAACGGCGATCCCAGCTGCGTTTTACCAGTTGCCGCCAGATAATCTGGATGGTGATGTAGCCCGCTACGGCGCTGACTATGCCACAGATAAGGCCGCCCAGAAACAGAGGTTTCCAGACCAGTGACAGTTCCTGGGTAACCCATTCAGCGGTAAATTCAAATTCGACCCCCAGGGCTGGCGTGCCGAGCACCCAGGTGCCCACCAGGTAGGAAAAATAAAAGAGGGGCGCTATGGTGATGGGGTTGCTGATCCACACCAGGGTGACGGAAATAGGCAGGTTGACGCGGACGAGGATGGCGCCGATGGCGGCTAGCAGCATCTGGAATGGCACAGGCCAGAAGGCGAAAAACAGGCCAACGGCGAAGGCGCCGGAGACGGAACGGCGATTCAGGTGCAGGATATTGGGGTCGTGCCGCAACGGACCCAGGCAGCGCAGGCATTTGTGGTCACGAATTTTTTGCGGATCCGGCAGATAGCGTTTGATGATGCGTCTGGGCATTGAAACTCGGTGATGCCTGGTTAGGGTATGGATTACATAGCGTCACTTCATTATCCATCTTTTAGGGCGAGTACTCCACCAGGCTAATCAAGGTACTATTCACGGAGTTAGGTCATATCACTTTCAGTTTCTGCTCCGTCCTGAAAGCACGGATTCAGAAAATGATCAGGGAGGCAGAGGGACATGCGCGCCGCGGCGCTGGGTTTTCTGGCTGGAACATGGATGTTGCAGCAGCTGGCCAGTCTGCCGGATCGACGCTGGCCATTGCTGCTGCCCGTCGTTTTGCTGTTTCTCTGGCGGACAGCAACGATGCGCTTCACACGGGTGCGCCTGGCCGGATTTGCTCTGTTGGGTTTTCTCTGGGCCGTTGCCGTGGGGCATTCCATGTCCGCCGGTGGCTTGAATCCTGTGCTGGAGGGACGGGATGTGTTGGTGGAGGGGACTATTGTCTCTCTGCCAGACTCGCTCGGACACCGCAGCCGCTTTCAGTTTCAAACCGAGCGACTGTGGCTCGCTGATGAATCCTTTCCTTCAACAGATCGTTCAACGGAAAGCCTTCCCGGTAAACTCCTTCTGAACTGGTACCGTGATGCGCCACCCTTGCAGGTGGGCGAGCGCTGGCGTCTGCGGCTACGACTCAAACAGCCCAATGGTTTCATGAATCCCGGTGGTTTTGACTACGAGGGCTGGCTGTTTGGCCAGGGTGTCCGTGCCAAGGGCTATGTGCGCAAGGCACAGGCCGATGACGAAAACCGTCGTCTGCAGGCGGCCTCCGGCCATGTCGTTGACCGCCTGCGCCAGACTTTGCGTGACGGTATCCGCAGCACACTCGCCGGGCATCCACAAACCGGGCTGGTGACGGCACTGGCGGTGGGGGATCGCTCGGCCATTGAGGATACGCAGTGGGATATGTTGATCCGTACCGGCACCAATCACCTGCTGGCCATCTCCGGTCTGCATGTGGGGCTGGTGTCGGGGATGGTTTTTTTCCTCATGCGCTGGCTGTGGAGTCGCTCCGCCCGCGCCAGTCTGCACTGGCCCGCGCCCAAGGCCGCAGCGGTGGCGGCCCTGCTGGCGGCGACCATTTACGCCGCACTGGCCGGTTTTGCCGTGCCCACCCAGCGTGCGCTGGCGATGGTGGCGGTGGTGATGCTGGCGCTGATCCTGCAACGTCAGACCCGCCCCTCGTCACTGTTGGCACTGGCCCTGTTGGTGGTGCTGGTGATCGATCCGCTGGCGGTGCTGGCGCCGGGCTTCTGGCTTTCCTTTGCCGCTGTGGCGGCGATCCTGCTCGGTATGTCGGGTAGGATCGGCGGCACGCGTGGCTGGCGCAGCTGGGGGCGGGTGCAGTGGGTGGTGACCTTGGGTCTGTTGCCGCTGCTGATTCTGTTGTTTCAGCGTGCCTCGCTGGTGGCACCGCTGGCCAATCTGCTGGCGGTGCCCTGGGTGAGTTTGCTCACGGTACCGCTGACCCTGCTGGGAAGCCTGTTGTGGCTGCTGTTTCCCACCTTGGGCGGCTGGTTGCTGAGTGCCGCGGCGTGGAGCCTGTCGGCCCTGTGGTGGGTGCTGGAGTGGCTGGGGGCGTGGTCTCTGGCTCAGTGGACACAATCGGCGCCGCTGGCGTGGGCGGTGGTCAGTGCACTGGTCGGGGTGATATTGCTGATTTTGCCTCGCGGCTTTCCGGCCCGTTGGCTGGGCTGGGTATGGCTGTTGCCCTTGCTGGTCGTGCGGCCTCCGATGCCGCCACCCGGTGAGGCCGAATTCACCTTGCTGGACGTGGGCCAGGGGCTGGCGGCGGTGGTGCACACCCATAGCCATGTATTGGTGTTCGACACGGGGCCGCGTTTTCCCAGCGGCTTCAATACCGGTGAGGTGGTGATCGCCCCTTTTCTGCGCCAGCGGGGGTTGACGGGACTGGATATGCTCATTGTCAGCCACGGTGACAACGACCACATCGGTGGTGCGCTGCCGCTGGCCGCCGAACTGTCGCCGGCGCAGGTCTTGAGCAGCGTGCCGCAGCGGCTGGCAGAGCTGGGGGCCGAGCCCTGCCTCGGCGGTATGCGTTGGGAGTGGGACGGAGTTGGCTTTGAGTTGTTACATCCGCAGGTGGATTTCGCCGCTGGTCGCCGGCAAGGCAATAACCGCTCCTGTGTGCTGCGGGTGACGACCACCGGTGGCAGTGTGCTGATAACCGGCGATATCGAACAGCTTGCCGAGACACATTTGCTGGCGAGCCAGCCCGACAGATTGGCCGCCGACATACTGGTGGTGCCGCACCATGGTAGCCGAACCTCGTCCAGTGAGGCCTTTATCGATGCCGTGGCGCCGCAATTCGCCCTGTTCCCGGTGGGCTATCGTAACCGCTATGGTCATCCCAAGGCCGAGATTGTCGAGCGTTACCGGCAGCGGGATATCCGCCTGCTTGACAGCGCCAGCCATGGAGCGATCCGCTTTCGGCTCGGTGAACCAGGGGGGCTTCGTTTGGTGGACACCTGGCGGCAATCCGCACGGCGTTATTGGCACCGCGAGTCAGGTGAATTCGATGGATAATGTTTTTCTACGGGCTTTTATATTTA
>UOFU01000118.1_pt1 | contig 13619 bp, 11 predicted proteins | sample 1988841 | NCBI WGS metagenome assembly UOFU01 (sample SAMEA4712195, study PRJEB27164) | hydrothermal vent metagenome | biome: marine basaltic hydrothermal vent biome; feature: marine hydrothermal vent; material: mineral | place: Pacific Ocean | collected 2011-06-14/2011-07-23 | depth 1719 m
GGTGGGGGTCAGGCGGTAGATCAGTTGTTCCTGCCCCCACGGCAGGTCGTCTTCCAGCGCCAGTACGCCGGGGAAGGTTTTCAGGGCGTCGATGATCGCCTGCGCGGCCAGTTTTAGATCCATGGCATCGGGGCCGGTGAGATTGATATCGATATCCCGTCCGGGGTGACCGGAACGGCGTTCGGCAAGGGTAAAGATTTCCACCCCGGCGGGGATGATCAAACGCTTTTCCCATTCCGTGATGAACTCTCGGTTGCTGATGTCACGTTTTTCCGGCGACACCATTTCCACCAGCAATGACCCATTCTGCGGCCCGGCGCGGGGTGGGCCGCCGCCGGCGGTCTGTGCGCTGCCTTCGCTGGCCACGGCGATGGCCACCAGATTGCCGCCCAGGGCCTGTTCGGTTTCGTGCAGGGTGTCCTGCAGGTGGCCGAGAAAGTCTTCGACTCGCTCTGCCGGGCTGCCGGCGGAAAAGGTGACGGAGGCGAAAACCAGGCGTCCTTCTACGTTGGGAAAGAAGGTGAAACCGAGGCGGCCGCCGGCAATCAGGCCGAAAGCCAGGATCAGGGCACCCACGGCGCCGGTGAGGGTGATGCCCCGGTGTGCCACGGCCCAGCTGACCAGGCGGCGAAAATGGCCGTTGCGGAAGCGGTCGAAGGCGGCATCGAAGCGGCGACGGAAGTTGCTGGGCAGCTGCCGTACCTGTTTGCCGTGCTGCTCGAAGGAGACGCGCAGATGGCCCGGCAGGATCAGGAAGCACTCGACCAGTGAGGCGATGATGACGCAGATCACCACCAGTGGGATCTCGAACATCATATTGCCGATGATGCCACCGACCAGCATTAGGGGAATAAAGGCGGCCACGGTGGTGAGTGAGGAGGACATCACCGGCGCCAGCATGCGATAGGCGCCGCCTTCCACGGCCCGGGTGGGCGACTCGCCTTTTTCAAAGTGGCTGAGGGCGTCCTCGCCCACCACGATGGCGTCGTCGACGATGATGCCCAGCGCCATGATGAGACCGAACAGACTGATCATGTTGATGCTGCCGCCCGCCAGATACAGCACCGCCAGCGCGGCCATGAACGACACCGGGATACCGACGCTGACCCATAGGGCGACACGGCGGTTGAGGAACAGCAGCAGGATGCCGACCACCAGCAGTAGACCGCCACCGCCATTGATGAGCAACAGGTTGATGCGTTCACTGATCAACTGCCACATCTCGTCGTAGACCCGCAACTGAATGTTGGGTGGCAGGGTGGGACGGGTTTTTTCCAGCCAGTCTTCCAGTATGCGGGCGGAGCCGAGTGAGGGGGCGGATTCGGCGCGGAACAGACGCAGTTCCACGGCCGGTTCGCCATCGACGCTCAGGGTGGTCTGGCCATGGATGGGGCGGCGTTCGAGGCTGGCGATGTCCTGCAATGTAATGAGCCGGCCGTCGGCGTCGCTGATCAACGGCAACTGTTCCAGGCTGGTGATGTCACGGCGTTGTTCGAGGGCGCGTAGCTGGCGGGCGATGTCATCGCGGCCGACGGCGCCGGCGGGCAGGTCGCGGCTCTGTTTCTGGATCTGGCTGCTGATCTGCTCCAGTGTCATGTCCAGCTCCAACAGGCGCTCAGGGGGCACCTGAATGGCGATTTCCTCCTTCGGCAGCCCATTGATCTCGATCTTGGAAATACCGCGCGTCAGCAGCTCATCACGCATCTGCTCGGCCAGGGGGCGCAGCTCCTGCCGGTCGTGGCTGCCACTGAGCAGCAGGCGGGCCACGGGTTCGTAGCGGATGATGCGGCTGACCTCTGGTTTTTCCACGTCCTCCGGCAGGTTGCGCGCCAGGGCGATGACGCCGTTGACCTGTTCCAGCGCCGTGCTCATGTCGGTGCCGTCGTCGTATTCCAGGCTGAGGGCGGCGATACCCATGGCGGAGGTGGAGGTGATGCTATGTAAGTTATCGAGGCTGCGTAGCGCCTGTTCCAGCGGTGTTGTAATGCCTCGCTCGACATCCTCGGCGCTGGCGCCGCTCCAGGCGATGCGCACGGTGATGATATCCAGATCGAAATTGGGGAAAAACTGGGTGTTGAGTTTGGCCAGGGCCCAGCTGCCGGCGAGAACCATCAGCGCCATGAGCAGGTTTGCGGCAACGCGATGGCGTGCAAACAGCCGAATCAGTCCGCCCGGGTTATTGCTCATCGATGTAACTCACCCATTGTGTTCATGGGGTCGATGTGCGTCGTTCACGCACCTTCAGGCCTTCCACGGCGTTGGGCAGTTGGGTGGTGACAATAAGACTGCCCGGTGTGATGCTGGCGCTGCGCACCAGCAGCCAGTTTGTACTTTCGGCGCGGGACATCGTGTCGAAGGGAGGGCCGGGATTGTTGCCGAGTGTTTCACCGAGACGTTCGACCCGGTGGCGCTTCAGTCGGCCATCACTGATGGTATAGATGCGGTTATTGCCGTACAGGGCCTCGCGGGGCAGGGTAAGGCTGTTGTCGACCGCCGGCAGCTGGAGTTGCAGCGACACGATGTCACCGATGGCCAGATTCGCAGTCGGGGTTTTCAACTCGAACAGGCCATCACGTCCGCCGCGGCCGGGTTTTATGTCACCGGCAAGGTGGCTGAGTTGCAATTCCAATCTCTGCTGAGTGCCCGTGAGTGCCCATGCGGTGAGCGGGTGACCATGATTCAGCGCCGTTTCGACGGCGGCCAGCTTGGCGTTGGGAATCTGTGCACGGACTTGCAGGGCGTCCAGCGCGTAAAGCTCCACCAGCACTTCGCCGGGGCGCGTCCGATTGCCTGGCGAGGCGGGCAGTTGGGTGATGCGGGCGTCGAAGGGGGCGCGGAGCAGGCTGCGTTCAATATCGAGTTTGGCAAGTGCCTGCAGCGACTCGGCCTTTTTCAGTTGTGCCTGCAAGCGGGCCAGCCGGGCTTCGTGATCCTGTATGGCGAGCTGGCGCTGAGCGACAGCGATGTCCTGGCGCAATTTAACCTGTTGCGCCTCATCGATGACGGCCTGAGCGGCAAGTTTGCCTTCTTTGAGGCGTTGTGCCCGTTTTACCGCTTGTTGGGCGAGGGCCTGTAATTTGCGTTCACTTTCCAATATGCGCTGGTCGTTGTCGAAGCGATGTTCTTCGCTGGCGATCAGGGCACGGATTTCCGCCAGCTCCGCCGTTTGCTGTTGCAGGCGTAACCGGGCATCCCGTTCATCCAGGCGCACCAGGGGCTGGCCCTTGCTCACCCGTTCACCTTCCTGGCCGAGGATTTCGATGACCTCCGAACTTAGAGAGGAGGTCAAGCGGCTTGAGTGTGCCGATTCAATACGGCCATACAGGGTGATGACAGGGAAATGTTGTGCGGGGGTTGCGGTCTGCGTGGCAACCACCCAGACTTTCTCCTCGCTTTCTGGTGGCGGTGTCTGAGGTTTTGTGACGACGAGCAGAATGGCACCGCCGATCGCGAGTCCCAGTATCAATAGCAGGGGCACGGTTCTCTTCAGGACGGATCGTCCATTTTGCATACGGATAACTCCCTGCCCGAATTTCTTGTCAGGCAGACCGGGTTTACTTGTCTGGATATTTTGTGAGTAGATTCAACGGATTAATTTAGGTTCAACATATTTGTATAATATCGGTGGCCGATTATTTACTCTGTTTCGCCAGCTTGCCCTAAGAGTCTAAGTTCTGGCAAGAAATCCGGGCCAGGCGGCCAGCGGGGGGGAGCATAGCAAAAAGTGCCCCTGAGGTGTTGTTTGGATTCGGGTGGACTGGCCGTAGGGACTTGTTTGGCTGGGTCAGCTTGCGCTGTGGAGAGGGATCTGCTGAGATGGCGATCTGTCGGCGTACTCCGTTGATGGTGCTTGTCGGGTTTGCTGGGCTGTGAAAACGGCGAGGATGATGCATGCCTTTTTACCTGTCACCAGCAGGCCTGTGTTTGATGTGCTGTGGGTTACGCAAATAATGTCATTGGCCTTGAGATGCTGTGTTTTCGCATGAGTCTGGCTACTTGGCAGCCAGCCGCGTGGCCACCAGTTACGCCGGGGGCGAGGAGGTGTCGCTGTCTGTTTTAAGGTTTCGGCGGATCCTGAAAGTATCAAAAACATGCCCATATAACCGGGGTGGGCAGTGAGGCATATACTGCTTTTTGCCGGGATACCGACGAGGTGGGCATGTAGTTGATGAGAGGCCGTGAGTAGCGACCAGTTGGGAGTGATGAGTTGCGGTGTTTCCCGGCGAGCGCTTGTGACCTGTTGTCGGTATTCGCTATCCTGCAACAGGGCGCGATGAAGCAGGCGCAGATTGCCCCTACTAATGGCGCCGGAATTGGCGGTGTTGTGAGTGCCGTAGCGCCGGAGAAATTCCATGCCGGCAGCAAATTCTCTCCATGCAACAGGGGGTTCATTTTTCTGCATGACAGGTAACGTGGCGGCTTCCTGTCTGAGGTGTGTCTGTTTTGGCATAGTGCTGGTCATGGTTAACGGTGCAAGGATTCCGCGAAATTTTGAGGAGTAGTCTGCTTTATGCTAGGTAGACATCCGTGTCTCTCCCTCTGCCGTCCCTAGACAACTAAAAGTATAGGCGCTGTGGGATAGTGTCACTAGGTAATATTCCTGCTTTGTTTTGTGATATTTTCACATTAATCAAGAAGGTTGTTTTGTTCGTCGTCGAATACAAGGAATGTCGACATGGGAATTGGTGTAATGAATATAAAGAGTATTTCATTGTTTGAAGAGTTGCCTGATGAGGATTTACAGGCAATTTCGGAGTTGGCCGTGACGCGTCAGTATCCAAAGAATACGTTGGTTATGTGCGAAGGGGATCGTTCTGATTCGCTGTATATCGTGCTGTCGGGCAAGGTGAAGGTGTTCCTCAATGATGAGGAAGGCAAAGAGGTCACGCTCAATATCCAGGGTGAGGGGGAGTATTTTGGTGAGTTGGCGATGTTGGATAATGCACCGCGCTCGGCGTCGGTGATGACCCTGGAGAAAACCCGGCTGGCGGTGGTGTCCAAGTCCGCCTTCGATGAGTGTCTGGAATGCAACCCCAAGATTGCCTTGACGGTGATTCAAGGGCTGGCGCGTCGTCTGCGTGAACTGACCGAGAATGTGCGCAGTCTGGCATTGATGGATGTTTACGGACGCGTTGCGCATACCCTGCTGGATCTGGCCGAGGAGAAAGACGGCAAGTTGGTTGTGACTCAGCGTCTGACCCAGCGCGATATCGCCAGTATGGTGGGGGCCTCACGTGAGATGGTCAGCCGTATCCTGAGGGATCTTACTGTCGGTGGTTACATTACCAGCAAGAACAAAATCATTACCATCAATGAGCGTCTGCCTTCGGCCTGGTAGGTCGGGCCTCCTGCATGGGCACGGACTGCAAGCGGATCTATCAGGGGCGTGCCCTTACGCTGAATGAAGAATGTGTCGTGTTTCCCGATGGGCAACAGGCGATGCTGGAGATTGTGCGTCATCCCGGCGGGGCCGGGGCGCTGGCTTTGGATGATGAAGACCGTGTTTGCCTGATTCGGCAGTACCGCTATGCCGCAGGTGGCTGGCTGTGGGAGATCCCTGCCGGCCGGCTGGAAGCGGGCGAGGCGGCGCAGGTCTGCGCACAGCGAGAGTTGGGTGAGGAGGCGGGCCTGCGAGCTGAAAGCTGGCAGCCCCTTGCTACCCTGCTGCCGTCGCCCGGCATCTGTGATGAGCGTATTTATCTGTTTCTTGCCCGCGAACTTTCTCCGTTACCCACCGCCCATGAGGCCGGTGAATATATCGAAATCCACTGGTTGTCCTTGGCGGAAGCACGGGCGAAGGTCTGTGCGGGGGAGATTGTCGATGCCAAGACGATGATCGCCCTGCAGCACGTGTGTTTGTGCACCGGGAAGTGAGGCTGGATGGTCACGACACAGATCCCCGCCGAAGGTGATTTCTGCACCGATGATCGGTGCTGGTTGGATCAGCTGACGGTAAAGAATGCGGATATCGATGTCTCCCCCCTGGGGCGGGCGCTGGGGCTGGCGCGCCAGCAAGGCGCGGGTGAGGATGTCGTAGGCCGCGCACGCGCGGTGGTCGATATCCTCACCACCTTGCATATGGATATCGACACCCTGGTGGCCGGTTTCATCTGTAGTCTGGATGAGGAGGGTCTGTCTGCGGATGATGTGCGTTCGGCCTTCAGCGAAATGGTGGCCGGGCTGGTCGAGGGCGTGCGCAAGATGCGCATCGTGGATGACTTCCACCAGCAGGTGCAGAGTAGTGACGCGCACCATCTTGAAGGTCTGCGTAAGTTGCTGCTGGGCATGGCGGAAGACGTGCGAGTGGTGTTTGTGAAGTTGGCCGAGCGGGTGCAGATCATGCGTGAGCTCAAGCATCGGTCAGAGGATGAGCGTGCTCGTGTGGCGCAGGAAACCATGGATATCTTCGCGCCGCTGGCCAACCGTCTCGGCATCTGGCAGCTGAAATGGGAGCTGGAAGATCTCAGCTTCCGTTTTCTGCAACCAGAGACCTACAGGCGGGTGGCGAAGCTGCTGGACGAGCGGCGCGTCGACCGTGAGCGATACATCAACCTGGTGCTGGAGCAACTGCGTACCGAGCTGACGCACGCGGGCATCCAGGGAGAGGTGGCCGGGCGCCCCAAACATATCTACAGTATCTGGCGAAAAATGTCTGGCAAGTCCGTGGATTTTAAGGAATTGTTTGATGTTCGCGCGGCTCGTGTACTGGTCGATACAGTCGCCGATTGCTATGCTGTGCTGGGGCTGGTGCACAGTCGCTGGCAGCCTATCCGCAGTGAATTCGATGATTACATCGCCTCGCCCAAGGAGAATATGTATCAGTCTTTGCACACGGCGGTGGTGGGCCCCGAAGGCAAGACGCTGGAGATCCAGATTCGTACCTTTGAGATGCACCAGCATTCCGAATATGGCGTTGCCGCCCATTGGGGATACAAGGAGGGCGGGAAGCAGGATACACAGTATGGTGAAAAAATTGCCTGGCTGCGGCAGATTCTCGAATGGAAGGAGGAGGAGCGTAACGCCGGTGATTTCATCGACCGTTTCAAATCTGAAGTATTTCAGGATCGTGTTTACGTGTTGACCCCGAAAGGCAAGGTGGTGGATTTGCTGCGCGGGGCGACGCCGCTGGATTTTGCCTATCACATCCACACCGATGTCGGACATCGCTATCGCGGCGCCAAGGTCAATGGCCGCATCGTACCCATTGGCTACGAGTTGCAGAATGGCGAACAGGTAGAAGTGCTAACGTCCCGGCAGGCTTCGCCCAGTCGCGACTGGCTCAATCCACATCTGGGTCATTTGAAAAGCTCGCGGGCGCGTGCCAAGGTGCGCAGCTGGTTTCGCTTGCAGGATTTCGATCGCAACGTCAGCGATGGGCGCTCACTGCTGGATCGGGAGTTGCACCGCTTGTCGGTGACGGATCTGAATCTGGAGCAACTGGCGAAGCGCTTCAAGTATGAGAATTTGGATGATTTCCTCGCAGCTCTGGGTTGCGGTGATATCACCAGTGCGCAGATCGCCGCTGCGGTCAACGAACAGGTGCTGCCGCCGGCGACGGAAATACCTCCACCCGTGTCACGCCAGCCGGAGCTTGCCGGCGGCGGCGACGTGCATGTGATGGGGGTGGGGGATCTGATGACCCACATGGCGCGCTGCTGCAAGCCGGTTCCTTATGATACCATCGTCGGCTACATCACTCGAGGTCGCGGAGTGACCATTCATCGTCGTGACTGCCCCAATCTGCTGCGCCTGCAGCAGATAGAGTATGAGCGTCTGCTGGAGGTGGATTGGTCACAGAGCATCCAGAATACCTATCCGGTGGAGATTCTGGTGCATGCCTACGACCGCCAGGGTTTGCTGCGTGACATTACCGAAATCCTCACCAATGAACGGCTCAACGTGATGGGCGTAAATACACTCACGGATCGGCGCACCCACATTGCTGATATGACCCTGTCGCTGGATGTGCACGATGTCACCCAGCTCAGCGGTATACTGGCAAAGGTCGAACAGTTGCCGAACGTGATCGAAGTGCGGAGAAAATCCTCGTGAGACGCATTGTCCCTGTTCATTGGGCCTGGGTGGCAACGCGGCGGGTGTTGGCATGACCCTTAGCTGATCAGGAAGTCATGCTACGGGTTGCCCTTGGCCCGGTGGCTCCCAAAACCCTGACAGGGTATGGTAATCTACGCCGGCAATCGCTGTCGGGCGGACTATTTCCGCACAACGCTGTCTTTTATTACTGATTCTTTATTGCGTATTTTCCAAATTCAAACACCAGTAGGCAAGCATGGGGACCGCTCGTATGTCGTCAATCGAAACTGAAATTTCACCCCGACAAGGTAGTTATTCCCATGAGGAATTGCTCAGTTGCGGTCGCGGTGAACTCTTTGGCGAAGGCAATGCCCAGCTGCCGTTGCCACCGATGCTGATGTGTGACCGTGTCACTCGCATTGCCGCTACCGGGGGTACTTATGGCAAGGGCGAAATCATCGCCGAGCTGGATATCACACCAGATCTGTGGTTTTTCGCCTGCCATTTTGAGGGTGATCCCGTGATGCCAGGTTGCCTGGGTATCGATGCCATGTGGCAACTGGTGGGTTTTTTCCTCGGCTGGAGTGGTGGCCCAGGGCGTGGACGAGCACTCGGCGCCGGTGAGGTGAAATTTACCGGACAGGTGACGCCCGCCAACAAAATGGTGACCTATCGTATCAATATGAAGCGCGTCATTATGCGTAAGCTGGTGATGGGCATTGCCGATGCGGTCATGGAAGTCGATGGCCGGGAAATCTATTCTGCAAAGGATCTGCGGGTCGGTCTGTTTACCTCCACTGAAAATTTCTGAGGAAGCGAGGAAAGCATTGTGAGACGCGTTGTAATCACCGGCCTGGGCATCGTATCCAGTATCGGAAATAATCAGCAGGAAGTGTTGGACTCGCTGCGTGAAGGGCGTTCTGGCATTGAATTCAGTCAGGAATATGCCGATCTTGGTTTCCGCAGCCAGGTACACGGCCCGGTGCGCCTGAACACCGAAGAACTCATCGACCGTAAGCTGCGCCGCTTTATGGGTGATGCCGCAGCATTCAATTATCTCGCCATGGCACAGGCGATTGACGATGCCGGTCTGAGTGAGGAGCAGGTGTCCAATCCACGCAGCGGTCTGGTGGTCGGTTCCGGTGGCGCCTCCAACGAAAACGTCGTGCTGGCCGCCGATCTGCTACGCTCCAAAGGCGTGCGCAAGGTCGGGCCGTTCATGGTGCCACGCGCCATGGGTAGCACTACTTCCGCCTGTCTGGGCACCGCCTTCAAGATCAAGGGTGTGAGCTATTCCATCAGCTCCGCCTGTTCCACCAGCGCACACTGTATCGGCAATGGCATGGAACTGATCCAGCTGGGCAAGCAGGACATCGTCTTTGCCGGCGGCGGCGAGGAGCTGCACTGGAGCCAGTCCGTGCTGTTTGACGCCATGAGCGCCATGTCATCCAAGTACAACGATACCCCGGATAAGGCCTCGCGGGCCTTCGATGTCAATCGTGATGGCTTTGTGATCGCTGGTGGTGGTGGCCTGTTGGTGCTGGAAGAACTGGAGCACGCCAAGGCGCGCGGTGCGAAGATTTATGCCGAGCTGGTGGGCTATGGTGCAACCTGTGATGGCCACGATATGGTGCAGCCCTCCGGCGAGGGCGCCGTACGTTGCATGCAGCAGGCGTTGGCCACGGTCGATGATAAAGTCGACTATATCAATGCCCATGGCACCAGCACGCCGGTCGGTGATACCAAGGAACTGGGCGCACTGCGCGAGGTATTTGGTGACCACATGCCACACATCAATTCCACCAAATCGCTGACCGGTCACGCCCTGGGCGCGGCGGGCGTCAACGAGGCCATCTACGCTATTTTAATGATGGAAAATGATTTCGTGGCCGCCTCGGCGAATATCGAGACCCTCGATCCTGCGGCGGTGGAATTCCCCATTGCCCATGAGCGCATCGACAATGCTGGTCTCGATACGGTGATGTCCAACAGCTTCGGTTTTGGCGGCACCAACGCCTGTCTTGTTTTCCAGCGCCACAAATAGCGGCGTGTCGGTGTGCGCGTGATTCAGCGATGAATGATGAATGATGAATAAAAAGCCAAACATCAATCTGGGCGAGGCAAAGGGCCGACGGATTCTCGACCGGGTCGAAGGTTTTGCCACTAGCGTAGGCCCCAAAACATCTTTCACCGGTGCCATGGGGGGAGCGGGGCACTGTATCGTCTATGGGTGCGTCGAGGGAGACTGTGACATCGATGGCACCCTGGTGATTGCCGAAGGCGGTCGTTGGATTGGTGGGATTGTCGCAAACAATGTGCTCATTGCCGGGCAGGTGGAGGGGAGTTTGGTGGCGCGCGAAAAAATGGAAATCATCTCCACGGCGCACATCCGCGGCAAGCTCACCAGCCGGATGATCGCCATTGCCGAAGGTGCCGTCCATGAGGGTGAACTGCAGATGGACGATGTGACCCGTTTTGCTGATCGACGTGATGCCGGATCTGTGGAATAACCCTGCTTTTTTATGCTGACTACCACCCGCCAGCAGCTCCTCAAAGATATCCTCTCCCAGCCAACCGCCCCCTTCCGGGAGGTACATGTGCTGCGCTGTGTTAGCGCGCACCTGCAACGTGCTGGTGTGCCTTGTTGCGAAGACCCTATCGGCAATCTGCTCGTCGGCGTTGATTCACGCGCGGCCTATCGCCGCCTGCTGCGGGAAAGATCCGAACAGCCGGTACGCCTGTTTATTGCCCATATGGATCATCCGGGTTTTCAGGGGGTGCGCTGGCTCGATGAAAAGCGCCTCGCCGTGAAATGGCTGGGGGGCTCGCCCACCGAGCATCTGGCCGGGGCCGGGGTTTGGTTGTCTGACGGGGAGAAGATGCGAGAAGAGGGATGTCTGCGGAAGGTCAAGCTGCTCAAGCAGGGCTGGGCGATGGACAGTGCCGTGGTTCAACTCAAACGTAAACGGGCGAGCGGCCAGCCGGCAAGACAGTTGTTCGGCGGCCTGCAATTCCGCGCGCCTTACTGGCGTAGCGGCAAGCGTATCTATGCCCGCGCCGTCGATGATCTGGCCGGAGTGTTTGTGATCGTCTCCACGGCCATTGATCTGTTTAAACGTGGTAAGGCCAGCCACCCCCCCTTTCTTGGCCTGTTGACGCGGGCAGAGGAAGTGGGTTTTGTCGGTGCCGTGCGGCACTTCGATCTCGGTTGGCTGGATGAGCGGCGCCGTCCATTGGTGTGTGTCAGTCTGGAGGCCTCACGGACATTGCCCGGCGCGCGCATCGGCAAAGGGCCGGTGGTGCGCCTGGGTGATCGACGTACGACCTTCGATCCTGGCGGCATGCGCCTGCTCTCGGATCTGGCGGAAAGGCTGCTGCCGGGCAGACACCAGCGACGCATCATGGATGGTGGCGCCTGTGAGGCAACCGCCGCCACGGCCTGGGGCATTCCCACCATCGGTCTGACTTTGCCGTTGGGCAACTATCATAATCAATGCTTTGACGGGGGCATGGATTGTCTTAAGGCGCAAGGCCCGGCGCCTGAGTTTGTTCACTGTGATGATATCGACGGACTGCTGCGACTGTGCCGTGGATTGATGCGCCCCGGCCTGGCATGGCAGGCACCTTGGGCTGGGACTCAAGCCCGTTTGCGCAAAAATGCGCAGCGACTCAAGGGTTATACCTGAGTGAATTAGTCATATTCAGTGCGTGTTCAGTTTTTGCGGAGTACCTTCGCGGTATTGTGGAAGCATTGCCTATTGTGGCTATGGAGGGAGGTAAGTAATGAAAAAGGTTTTGATCGTATTGAGTTTGGCTTCCATGGCCATCTCGGGTTCCGCGGTGGCTGATCTGGCCTTGGCCAAAAAAAGTGGTTGCATGGCTTGCCATAGCGTTGATAAAAGGATCGTTGGTCCATCCTGGCTGGATGTTGCTGCCAAATATAAGGGCGATGCCGATGCCCGGGCTAAATTGACCGTCAAGATTAAGAAGGGCGGTACGGGTGTCTGGGGCTCTGCGCCCATGCCTCCTTACTCGCCACGTGTTTCCGATGCCAATATCGAGAAGCTGGTCGATTTTATTATGACGCTATAACGTCGTTTTGCGCGGGACAGGGAAATGGCGCCTCATACCTCCTGGGCACCTGTCCCATATTTGATCATGGTTGAACGCACGTCCCTCCCGTGTCAGGCGGGTGGCAGTCCATCCGTCAGACATTTCCTCTTTGCATTTCAATGCAATAGCGCTAGTCTAATGGAAATGCGCCACCTTCCAGATGATACGGCTTCTTTCCCAGCCTATCCGGCTTTTCCTCAAGAGATTTAGTACTATGCGTGTCTTGGTTGTCGAAGACGAATTGCGTTTACGTGAAGAGCTTGCCACCCGCTTGCGGCAAGAGGGCTTCGTGGTGGATCAGGCTGCTGATGGTGAGGAAGGGCAGTACCTGGGACGGGAGTATCCCATTGATGTGGGTGTGGTGGATCTGGGCTTGCCCAAACTGTCCGGTATCGATCTGATTCGCCAGTTGCGCAGTGAAGGTAAGGCATTTCCAATCCTGATTCTGACTGCCCGGGATCGATGGCAGGATAAGGTCGAAGGCCTCGAAGCCGGCGGCGATGACTATTTGGTCAAGCCTTTCCACATGGAGGAATTGCTGGCACGTCTCAAAGCGCTGATGCGCCGATCTGCCGGCTGGACCCAGTCAGAGCTTATTTTTGGTTCGCTGCATATTGACATCGGAACCCAGCAGGTGATTGTCGATGAAAAATCCATCGAACTGACCGCCTATGAGTATCGGGTGCTGGAATATTTGGTCTTGCGCGCGGGTCAGGTCGTGTCCAAGTCCGAGCTTACCGAGCATATTTATGATCAGGACTTTGACCGTGACAGCAATGTTATCGAGGTCTTCATTGGCCGTTTGCGCCGCAAGCTCGACCCTGACGGCGCCCTGGGCGTCATAGAAACCCTGCGTGGCCGGGGCTACCGGTTTGCCCTGACACCGACCTCCGAGAACCGCAACACCTGATGCCCCTTTCCCTGAATACCCGCGTGCTGATTGCGGCCAGTGCGGTGCTATTTAGTTTCTTTGGGCTGGCCGAGATTACCCTCGAAAAGATCTATCACGACAGCATTGAGCAGGACCTGGAAGAGCGCATGTTCGGGCATGTCTATGCCCTGATTTCCGCTGCTGAGATGGGTGATGACGGGCGTCTCATCATGGATAAGGAATTACCGGACACACGCTTTTACGATCCGGAATCCGGTCTCTTTGGCGAGGTCTCCAGCAATGATGGGAGCTGGTTATGGCGCTCGGAATCCATCGAGGCTATGTCGATCCCTTTTACAAAAAATCTTCCCCGCCTGGCTGAGAGCGGCCGGCAGATCACCCTGCCCGATGGTCAGCGACTTTATCTGTTCAGCTACGGGGTGGTCTGGAGTGATTCCCCCGATCCTGGTCAAGACTATACCTTTAGCGTCGCGCAAGACATGACCGAATTCGATGCCCGGATCACCGCCTTCCGGAGTAGCCTGTGGGGAACTCTGGGGGGAGTGGCGTTGTTGCTGCTGGCGGTGCAGTGGGGCATTTT
>UOFU01000400.1_pt1 | contig 13496 bp, 9 predicted proteins | sample 1988841 | NCBI WGS metagenome assembly UOFU01 (sample SAMEA4712195, study PRJEB27164) | hydrothermal vent metagenome | biome: marine basaltic hydrothermal vent biome; feature: marine hydrothermal vent; material: mineral | place: Pacific Ocean | collected 2011-06-14/2011-07-23 | depth 1719 m
CACATAGCGAAAATGACCACATTGGCTTCCGCTGCGAACACATTGACCTGGAGAGTATCAGCCACCTGCGACGGCTGGTGGAACTGAACCTGGGAGACGCTAAGCTGCTGGATCGCGAGTTGTCGGCGCTGACGCGGGGGAGTGTTGAGTGTTGAGTGTCCAGGATCGTGCGCACGGCGCACGCTACCTTCAAGGCCAAGGCTGGCACTGGAACTATAACGCCCGGCAATCTCCCACGCTCCACCCACTAAGCACTCAACACTGAGGGCGCAGCCCTCTATATCGCCGCCAGGGCATCGGCCAGGGTCTTCACACCGACCACTTCCATCCCCTTGGGCTTCGCGCGCGGCGCATTGGCCAGCGGCACGATGGCACGGCGGAAACCGTGCTTTACCGCTTCGTAGAGGCGTTCCTGTCCGCTGGGCACGGGGCGGATCTCGCCCGACAGGCCCACTTCACCGAACACCACCAGATCGTGCGGCAAGGGCCGGTCACGCAGGCTGGAAACGATGGACAGCAGCAGGGCCAGATCGGCGCCGGTCTCCACGACTTTTACACCGCCCACAACGTTGACAAAAACATCCTGATCACCCACCTGCAGACCGCCGTGGCGATGTAACACGGCCAACAACATGGCCAGGCGATTCTGATCCAGTCCCACCGCGAGGCGGCGTGGATTGCCGAAGCTGCTGTCGTCCACCAACGCCTGTATCTCCACCAACAGGGGCCGCGTACCCTCCCACACCACCATCACCACACTGCCGGCAGCGGGCTCATCCGAGCGTGAAAGGAAGATGGCTGAGGGGTTTTTCACTTCTTTCAGGCCGTGTTCGGTCATGGCGAACACGCCCAGTTCGTTCACCGCGCCGAAGCGGTTTTTGGTGCCGCGTAGAGTGCGAAAGCGGCTGTCATCAGAGCCTTCGAGCATGATGGAGCAGTCGATCATGTGCTCCAGCACCTTGGGGCCGGCCAGGCTGCCGTCCTTGGTCACATGGCCGACGAGGATCAGCGCCATGTTGCTCTGCTTGGCATAGCGAATCATCTGCGCCGCGCTCTCACGCACCTGCGCCACCCCGCCCGGGGCGGAAGCAATATCCTCCACGTGCATCACCTGGATGGAGTCCGCCACCATCAACTGTGGCTTCTGTTGCTCGGCCACGGCACAGATGGTTTCCACACTGGTTTCCGACAATAACTGTAAGTTGTCGACGGGCAGGCCGAGCCGCCGGGCACGCATCGCCACCTGCTGCAGGGACTCCTCACCGGTCACATACAGCGCCTTCATGTGCTGTGCCAACTGACAGAGAACCTGTAACAACAGCGTGCTCTTGCCCGCACCGGGGTGGCCACCGATGAGCACCGCCGAACCCGGCACCAGTCCACCGCCCAGTACACGGTCGAATTCCTCGACGCCGGTACTGATGCGTGGCACGTTGGTGAGGTCGATGTCGGCCAGCGTAGTGACTGCGGACAGGCTGCCGGCATAGCCCTGCCGTTTGGCCGTGCGGCTGCCACCGCCGGATACCGGGCCGAGGCGGATCTCGGTCAGTGTGTTCCAGGCCCCGCAGGCATCACAGCGCCCTTGCCACTTGGCGTAGTCCGAGCCGCAGTCGTTGCAGACGTAGGCGGTTTTGATCTTGGCCTTAGCCATCGATGGTTTCCTTTTTAACGCGGGAGGTCACGCCACAGAACAGCGCATAGGCAATGCTTGAGGCACACCCGGCAATCTCTTCTGCCGGCAGGCCAGCGCCCCACAGGATGACGGGACCGCCCACAGCGGCAGCAGGCTGGTCGCGCAGATCGACACAGATCATGTCCATGGAGACACGCCCAATCAGCGCGGCCCGCCGGCCATTGACCAGCACCGGCGTGCCGGACGGCGCATGGCGGGGATAGCCGTCACCATAGCCTATCGCCACCACACCTACCGGCATGTCCTCGGGACAGACCCAGCTGCCGCCATAACCGACGGCATCGCCCTTTTTGCATTGGCGAGTACTGATCAGCTCGCTCGACAGAGTCATCACGGGCCGCAGGTTTCGCTGCGCCCCGCTTTCACCCAGCATGGGTGAGACACCGTACAGCATGATGCCCGGCCTCACCGCATCACCATGCGAGGCGGGCCAGGCCAGAATGCCGGCAGAATTGGCGATGGAGACGGCTATCGAAGGATCCGGGCGCACAGCCGCCAGAGACTCCAGCTGCTGCCGGGTGGTATCGTCACCGCGATCATCGGCATTGGCGAGATGCGTCATCAAACCAAGCAGGGGCGCCACGGCAGGACATGCAGCAAGACGCTGCCAGGCTGCCGGCACGGCGTGCGGCAAAATTCCCAGACGGTGCATGCCTGTGTCCACCTTGAGCCAGGTGGGGATAGAAAAGGCTTGCGCTGGCAATGACGCCAGCACCTCCAACTGGTGCTCACCATGAACCACTATTTGCAGTTTGTGACGCTGAATCAATGGCAGTTCGTCGGCATGAAAAAAGCCTTCCAGTAATAGGATAGGCTTGTCGATACCGGCTTCACGCAGGCTCAGCGCCTCTTCGAGACAAGCTACGCCGAACACATCGGCATCGGCCAGAGCCCGCGCCACCGGTACGCTGCCATGCCCATAAGCATCGGCCTTGATGATGGCAATAAGCTGCTGCTGCGGGGCGGCACGGTGGGCCTGCTGCAAATTATGCCGAAGCGCCGAAAGGTCTATGACGGCTCGCGCCGCCCGGCTCATGCATGCCTCCTCATGAGCGGCCTCTCACGAATAATTTTTCATGAATAACCATCGCCATCGGAATAGACGTCGTGGATAAAGTTCTCAAAGCGGGTGAACTGGCCGAGGAAGGTCAGGCGCGTGGTGCCGATAGGGCCGTTACGCTGCTTACCGATAATAATTTCGGCAACGCCCTTGCTGTCACTGTCTTCGTTGTAGACCTCGTCGCGATAGATAAAAACGATTACGTCGGCATCCTGCTCGATGGCGCCCGACTCACGCAGATCTGACATCACCGGACGCTTGTTAGGTCGCTGTTCGAGGCTGCGGTTGAGCTGCGACAGGGCCACCACCGGCACATCCATCTCCTTCGCCAAAGCCTTCAGCGAGCGGGAGATTTCCGAGATTTCGTTGGTGCGGTTTTCCGACGAGCCGTGCACCTGCATTAGCTGTAGGTAATCGATGACGATAAGACCCAACGGACCGTGCTCACGCGCCAGGCGGCGTACACGGGCACGCAGCTCGTTGGGTGACAGTGCCGGCGAGTCATCGATAAACATGGGGGCCTCGGCGAGCAGACCCACCGCCGAGGTCAGGCGCGGCCAATCATCGTCTTCCAGCTTGCCGGTGCGTACACGATGCTGGTCGATACGCCCCAGCGACGAGAGCATGCGCATGGCCAGTGATTCGCCCGGCATTTCCATGCTGAACACGGCCGTGGGCAGACCGGACTTGATGGCGGCGTGCTCGGCGATGTTCATGGCAAAGCTGGTCTTGCCCATGGACGGGCGACCGGCGACGATGATCATATCGCCACGTTGCAGGCCGGAGGTCATTTCATCAAAGTCATTCCAACCGGTGGGCACGCCGGTGATGGGATTGTCTTGCTGAAACAGGGTGTCGATACGATCCACCGCTTTCACCAGCAGATCCTTGATGGCAACAAACCCCTGTTTGCCACGTGCGCCCTGCTCGGCAATCTGGAATACCTGCCGCTCGGCGTTATCGAGTAGTTCCTCGGTGCTGCGGCCCTCGGTCTGATAGCCACTGCTGCTGATCTCATTGCCGACACTGATCAACTGGCGCAACACGGAGCGTTCACGCACGATAGCGGCATAGGCACTGATATTGGCGGCACTGGGCGTGTCCTTGGCAAGGGTGCCAAGATAGGCCAAACCACCAGCATCATCGAGCAAACCCTGCGTATTCAGCCATTCGGACAGGGTAATCACATCGAAGGGTTCGGTGCGTGCCGCCAGCGCAGCGACGGCACGGAAGATCAGGCGGTGATCACGGCGGTAGAAATCTTCTTCCGTGATGGCATCGGCAATCTTGTCCCAAGCCTGGTTGTCCAGCATCAGGCCGCCCAGCACGGACTGCTCGGCCTCAATGGATTGAGGGGCCACCTTCAATGCCTCGGTGGCCACATCGATGCTTCCGGGAGAATAGGCTAACTCTTGCATGGTCGGGTTATCTTACCTGAACCGGGCCTCCAGCGGCCCAAAAAAATGACAAAAAAAGGCTGGCGGTGCCACCACCGCCAGCCTTTTTTCCACCGCCGAAGGGACTTATTCGGGGACGATTTCCAGCGCAATGCTCGCAATCACGTCGCTGTGGAATTCGACGTCGATCGAGAATTCACCGACATGGCGTAAGGCGCCTTCCGGCAGGCGAATCTCGCTCTTGCTGATGTCAACACCGGCCTCGGTGATGGCATTGGCGATATCGGTCGTGCCGACGGAGCCGAACAACTTACCTTCTTCACCCGCTTTCTGGGCAATGGTGACAGTCAGTTTGCTCAGGGCTTCCTTGCGCACCTCGGCGGCTGTCAGCTTCTCGGCGGCAGTCGTCTCCAGCTCCGCACGACGGGCCTCAAACTTGGCCACGTTGTCTGCCGTGGCAGATACCGCTTTACCCTGAGGAATCAGGAAGTTACGGCCATAACCGGCCTTGACATTGACCTGCTCACCCAGATCACCGAGGTTGTTTACTTTTTCCAACAGAATGACATTCATCGTTCAAGTCTCTCTCAATCCTGCATTCATCCAATGGCCACCCGGAACGAAGAGCGGTTACTCTTCTCCCGCACCTCCCGCACCCGGCCCTGCAACACGCCGGCGCAAATCAACCCAAGTGTCCAATAAACCTACCGCCGCCACCGCCAGCATCAACTGGGGCAAGACGACAAAAGCCACAACATACAATCCGATCAGCCAGGCAATGTGCAGCTGCTTCATCGCCACCACCGCATGCGCCAGAGCCAGCCCCTGTAACATGTACAGGCTCAGTAGCACAATCAGCATGTCTGCTGCCATGCTGGAGATGGCGCCCATCTGCAACACATAGAGCAGCACCAGTAGCACCGTGATACCCGACAGCGAACGGCCCATGCGCAGCTGTTGAAATTCCTCACGGAAACCGCCTGGGTTGAACAGCTGCGCCTGCCAGCCCCGCGCCAGAAACAGACAGATGACGGCATTCAACACCATGCCCACCGCCATCATCCCCGTCATGACCCGGGATACGCTTTCCAACGCCGCCAGTATGACGTCCTGGTCGGCCAGCCCGGCCTCGCCCATCACGGGATTGAATATCTGTAGCAGGATGCCATGCCACCAGCCGGCGACATCATCCAGCAACAGATAGACCACCAACACACCCAGCAGTCCCAGGCCACCCGCCAGCATCAGGGTCAACGACAGCGAGCGACTGGCACGCAGCAGCGAACCCAACATCCACAACGGCAACCAAAGGGCCGTCAGGAACATCAGCGCCGGTGCAGGGTTCCCCAGCGAAAAAGCCGCCAGCAACCCCACCACCAACGTCGCACCGGCCATCAACACCACACCGGCCTGCATACCATGCCGCAAGGTCACTAACGCCACAGCGGCGCCACTGAGGATGCTTAATGGCGGCAGGGCCAGCGATAGCACAGCGAAGCCGACCACCACCAGCATAGCCTGACTCTGACCACGCAGAATAAACGAAGCCAATGCCTTCATTATGATGCGAGACCTGCGTTTATTCCGTGCATAACCACGTCCAGAGGTAACTACGTCCGGGCGGAAAACCACCCAGCCAGCGACTACTTGTGGGAATCGCTGTAAGGCAGCAACGCCAGCGCACGGGCACGCTTGATAGCCGTCGCCAGTTGACGCTGGTACTTGGCCTTGGTGCCGGTAATGCGGCTGGGTACAATCTTTCCTGACTCGGACACATAGGCCTTCAGGGTATTGAGATCCTTATAATCGATCTCCTTGATGCCTTCGGCCGTGAAACGGCAATACTTTCTACGACGATAAAAACGTGACATGACTATCCTCTCAACGTAAGCGGGTTAGGCTTCGGAAGCTGCATCGGCAGCCGGTGCACTCTCTTCCTTAGCAGCTGGCGCAGCTTCAGCCGCCGGTGCAGTCTCTTCTTCCTTGGCAGCAGGCCTCTCAGCCGCAGGCCGGCGCTCACGGGATTCCTCTTCGCGGGACTTGGCCAGCGGAGAAGCCTCGGTAACGGCCTCTTTGACGCGCATCACCATGTTACGCAGCACAGCGTCGTTGAAGCGGAATGCCGTCTCGATCTCTTCCAGGGCCTTGTCGCCGCACTCGATGTTCATCAGCACGTAGTGAGCCTTGTGGATCTTGTTGATGGGATAGGCCAGCTGACGACGGCCCCAGTCTTCCTGGCGATGCACCGTACCGCCATCGCTTTCGACGAAGTCTTTGTACTTTTCGACCATGGCAGGCACCTGGTCACTCTGGTCAGGGTGGACCAGAAACACGATTTCGTAGTGTCTCACGAGCACTCCTTTTGGGTTATTTAGCCCCCCGCAAGCGTTGCGGTGAAGCAAGGAGGTTAATCCGGATTTTTCGAGCCGGGAATTTTACGCCATGAGCTGCGCAAATACAAACGGTGTCTCCCGCCCGAGGTTTATTCAACTGTCGGCTTCCTGGCTTCCACAGCCATGTTTATCATGTCCATCATCGAGCGCTTCTGCTCAAAGAGCTGTTCGAGCATCGTGTATTGCTCCTGATACAGGATGCCGCTGGCATGCCCAAGAACGCGCGCATTGCGCTGCGCCACTTCGGACTTGGCCTTTTCCCAATCAAAGTCGGCCGACAGGGCCTCCATGCCGTCTATCATCGCCATAGAACCATCCCGTTCTGCAATCATCAAGGCCAACAACTGCTCCTTTTGAGCGGCATCCAATGGCAACGCAGAATCGCCCATCGCGGTTTCAAGCGCCGACACGATCTGCCGATCCTCATGGGTATCCTCATAAGTTTTGTAGTATTCATAACCCTGCTCACCCAGGATCGCTTGAATCTTATCGTTCAACACCGTTTCCTCTTGTTTGATCTTCGCCAGCGCATCCATATCCAGACTCAAACCCAGCACACCGTCCCCATCCATTTTCACGTCCGAGCCAGGGATCTGCATACCGAGCAATTCCTTGTCGGCAATCAACCCAAGAAAGTCTGCAACCTGCGCATCGGACAGTCCCAAGGTGGCGTTCAGGTCGGCGTATCTGACTTTGAGCCCCTGCATGGTTCCGGCACGCATGATGGCTTTGCCGGCTTCACTGTTCATCATTTTGCCCATGTATGCGTTCAAACCCTTGGCAAGTCCGGGGACATCTTCAGCTGCGGGCGCCGGCAAAATATCGGCTTCCGACCCCAGAGGGTCTAACTCGGCCTCAGCCTTCAAATCGGCAATACGCTGCTGCAATGCAGAGATTTGCGTATCACGATCAGTGATTTTCTCGGTTGCCGTCCGAATACGTTCGTCCAATTCCGCCGCCCGGGTTTCAATCTGATCCACTCGTTCACGCGACAAAGCCGATTTGGCATCGAGTTGCGCATCAGGCCGGTCGCCCGCTCGATCCACCATCAATAAGGTCGCCCCTACCCCCAAAGCAAGCCCAGCCAAGCCCGTCAGCAGTAATTCGAATTTCATGATGTATTTCTCTCGTGACCTTCAGGATCAACTCTGTGCAACACACTGATTTATTACGGCCTAGTGTAGTGTCCTGAATATGCATTATATTCAGGACACTAGCACGCCGTTTAGAAATGAGTTAAGTACCTGAATAGTTCTACTCTGTCACTTTAATCTCTCTGGGTCGAATTCCCTGCAGCTCGCCTAAAGCACCTACTTTTGGTGCTGCAATTATCGTCATTCCGGCTTGTTGTTAGCCGGAATCCAGAGATTGCCGCCTCGGGATCCGGTTTTCGCCGGAGCGATTCATCCAGAGCGCTTGACGTTTCCTACACGCTGGATTCCCGCCTGCGCGGGAATGACGGTATGCCAAGTCCCTCAAGACTCAGTCAACACTCTTCAACCTAGATTAATCAGTTGACCGGTTCCCGGCCTCACCTTCTTCATGCTGCCGCCATCTTCGGCCCGTCTTCGACGACCAAAAGCAGATCCCTTAAGAAAATCACCTGCTTTTGGTGCCTATATCCTGCAGGCAATCAGAACCTGTCAATACAGACTAAATATGACAATTCCATAATAGAAGGAAAACAGCTTAACCATCTCTCACAACACGCACCGATTAACTGGAAAAATATTTCCTTTATTAGTAAATCTTTATTTTTGAAAAGTCTTCAACTCCAGCACTGAAATAATAAATCGTCGGATAAATTTACACTTTGAGAAGTGGACTGCACTCCCGATTAATTAACTAGTTGAAGTTCATAATGATAATATTTATGGCATAAGTATTGCTTTGGTATGCAAGCGTAGCAAGTCAATGGAAGTCGCGAACATAGAAAAGGAAGCTTCTGTGATTAATGTCACAACTTTTATCTACCCTCCCATTAAATGCTGTCCGATAGCTTCCAAGTATCGTCTGTCAGAAACTTCCATTTATTGTCTCGTCACAAAAAAAATAATAATTATTGCCTGGAATATTTTATGCGTAATTTGCACAAATAGGCTCTAAATTTATATCAGCTAGAAAGGTTTTCACTCACCAAACAATTAGACAACAATAAAATTGTTGTCACAAAAATACGGTAACCATCTGATATTACATTGATTATTTCATGCTTGCCACCTCCGCACTAACTGCCAGGCCAATAGCATTAATCAATATCAGGTTTTACTGGTAAAGATTTAATCGCCGAGGTCGTTATCATGAAATTGAAAATATTGGAGTCCCATTAAAAGAATCATGTCGCCAAGAAAAATATATAACTACGTGAGAATACTGCGTTGTTCACAGCCCTTCTGACGTCGCCAAAAGCGCATGACACTTATGACGAAAAACTAAAGATATCGCATTAACAGAAAACTATATAAAAGTCCTATTGATAGATTATCTGTGACAACTTTATAAAATTTTCTTTATTTTTTAGATCTGACAACAAGGACAGTAGTATTATGTACATCTCTGAAAATCCCATCTTTCGCGCTATTTATGCATCTATATTTCTGATGATAACCAGCACCATAGCCTTGGCAGTAACGCCGGACATTCAGGCTTCCAAGCCTTTTGATGCAGCACTACAAGCTGATAAAAAAGCAGAAAAAGTTAAGTACAAACCGGATGAGCTGCTAGTCAAATTCAAGACAAAAATAGAGACAAACAAGCTAAATACGCTCACACATTTGTCAGGTGTCGGCATCTCATCAACAAATCTTGACATACTGTCCGCCAAACAGTTTAACGTGATTAAAAACAACAACAAGTTAGGCATGCAAAATAAGTTAGGCGTGCAAAATAACAATCAGACCAACCTTGATAATTGGAATAATTGGGATAATTGGTGGCACATAAAGCTGGCCAAAGGAACTGACTTGCAGAGAGCATTAAACATTCTCTCCTCCAGGCAAGATATTGAATTCGTTGAATACAATTATGAAATACGCACGCTTGTCACGCCCAACGATCCACACTTTGACTCACTTTGGGGGCTGCACAACACGCAACAGACTGGCGGAGTATTCGATGCCGACATTGATGCGTCTGAAGCTTGGGACAGCAATACAGGTGATGCCAATATCATTATCGCAGTTATCGATACCGGTGTTGATTATGGGCACGAAGACCTTGCCGGCAACATGTGGAAAAACCCCGGAGAGATTGCCGGCAATCTCATTGACGATGATGGTAATGGGTATGTCGATGATGTTCATGGATATGACTTCAGCAATACAGATTCTGATCCTTTTGATGATCATGGCCATGGAACCCACGTTTCCGGCACGATTGCCGGTGTAGGAAACAATGGTATTGGTGTTGTGGGTGTTAACTGGAATGCCAAAATAATGGCCGTGAAATTTTTAGGGGCTGGCGGGGGTGGTTACGTCAGCGACGCCATAGACGGCGTTATTTACGCCGTTAACAATGGCGCCAAAATACTCAACAACAGTTGGGGGGGCGGTGGTTTCAGCCAGGCTTTACTCGAAGTTATTTATGCCGCCAATGATGCCGGTGTCCTGTTTGTCACTGCAGCGGGGAACAAAGGCAGGAATAATGATATCAGGCCGTACTATCCATCGAGCTATGTCGCGCCCAATATGATTTCCGTAGCGGCTACTGACCACAATGATCAACTCGCAGTATTCTCCAGCTATGGGGCAAGCACCGTTCATTTAGGCGCACCTGGCGTGAAAACGCTATCCACGGTACCCACCGGCAGCTGCCCAATGTGCAGCCGCAATGGTTATCGAGAAGCCAAGGGCACCTCTATGGCGACACCTCACGTATCAGGTGCGGCAGCATTGCTACTTGATCGGATGCCCATGTTATCCATAGGTGGCATTAAATCGCGGTTGATGAATTCAACCGATCAGATTTCTGCATTATCAGGAGTAACCATCTCTGGGGGACGGTTGAATATAGCCGCAGCGCTGGCATATAAGCCGAATATTTCAGTAACCATAGCACCACTATCACAAAGCGTTTTACCCGGTGAAACGGCCACTTATACAGTAACAATTACATCGCTAGGTAATACAACAGAGCAGATAAGCCTCAGCTTAGACAGCTTGGATATCGGCATTACGGCCAGTCTTGCAGATACCCGACTAACCCCACCCATTGGGGGCTCAATCACGACAACCTTAACCGTCACCGCTGCCTCCAATATAGCACGTGGCTATTTTTTCGTGCAGATTCAGGCAGCCGATGATATCGGGCAGATTTTCAGCTCTACCGCTGCAACATTGAGAGTTTTACGTCCCGACGTTGACATATCGATTTCCCCGTCTAAGCAAGAAGTCAGCCCCGGTGGTTCGACCACATATGATGTTGTTTTTACATCCATTGATGGATTTTCTTCAGCGTTTAATATCAGCACAGTCCCTCCTCACTCAAGTATTTCGATGAATATGTCGCCGACTCAGGTCATATTGCAAGCAGATGGAACAGCTGTTGCGACCATTAGCGCCAGCACCAGCACAACAACACCGATCCAACTCTACACCTTCACGGTTACCGCTTCAGACGCGCAGAGTACAAGGGGTATTGATGCACAACTTCATGTTCTCGATACGGATCTGGTGATGACGGCGCTGTCCACATCCAGCACCGATGTCAACACCGGTGAGACCATCATGGCTAACAGCACCATTACCAACCAGGGAACCAGTGATACCACCACCACTTTCTATATTGGCTATTATCTCTCCAGCGATGCCACCATCACTACCGCAGATACCCAGATCGGCTCACGTTACATCTACCGCACGGCAGCGGGGGCCTCTTTCACACGGACGACCTCCGTCACTATTCCATCCGACCTAGCGATTGGCACCTACTACCTGGGGGCCATCGCTGATCATACCGACCGGCAGATCGAGAGCAACGAGGATAACAACGTCCGCGTGGCGGCCACACCCTTACAGGTAATCGAGGACGTTGACCTGGTCATCAGTTCGGTGAGCACCCCGGATAGCCAGGTTTATCGTGGCGCCCCCATCAGCGTGACGCATACTATCCACAATGCGGGTGGCTCCCCTACCGACAGTGGCTCTTGGGTGGGAATTTACCTCTCCAGCGATGCCACCATCACCACCGCGGATACCCGCATCGGCTCACGTTACATCTTCCGCATGGCAGCGGGAGTCTCTTTCACACGGACGATCTCCTTCATCATTCCATCCAGTCTGGCTGTTGGCACCTACTACCTGGGGGCCATCGCCGATGATACCGATCTACAGACCGAGAGCAACGAGGACAACAACGTCCGTGTGGCGACCACGCCTTTACAGGTGAGTCAGGAAGTTGACCTGGTCATCAGTTCGGTGAGCACCCCGGATAACCAAGTTTATCGTGGCGCCCCCATCAGCGTGACGCATACTATCCACAATGCGGGCGGCTCCCCTACCGACAGTGGCTCTTGGGTGGGAATTTACCTCTCCAGCGATGCCACCATCACCACCGCGGATACCCGCATCGGCTCACGTTACATCTCCCGCATGGCAGCGGGAGTCTCTTTCACACGGACGATCTCCTTCATCATTCCATCCAGTCTGGCTGTTGGCACCTACTACCTGGGGGCCATCGCCGATGATACCGATCTACAGACCGAGAGCAACGAAGACAACAATGGGCTAACTGCGACTATACCATTAAGCATCGATTGACCCGGGGCTTTCCGGTTGCTACACCTTCAGCCCGGATATTTCATGAAGTTAGAAGCTCTTACAAAACTATTTTACAGTAACGAAGAATCAATGGCTTACGACAAAAAACGTACCGTAACTTATTGATTCTTCATTTTTGTTTCGAGTTTTGCAAGAACCTCATTATACAAATTCATTAAATATCCTGTCTGAGAGGTATACCTACTAATAAAACCGTAGCAATTAACCAACAAATTTGATCTGATTTATATCGAGCTGAAGGAATCTCACTCACCCGAAAATTAAATCCGTAACGCCAAAAATATGACAACCACCTTATATCACATTGATTATACTGAACTTGTTGTCACCGAAAAATCTCCTACCAATAACGCCAACTACAGTTATGCCTCACTGTCTCTAGCATTAAATTAATTTATCTTGAACTTACATTGTCACCACAAACTGTCACCACAAAAAATTTCTGGCCAATCAAGACAACTGCAATTATACTATCACCGACAAATATCTCACTGCCCCCTTTTGGGTCAAGGCAAAGGCAGTTGTCTTGACTAAATTATATAATAGAGAAGAAAGAGAGACAGACTTTCAAAACCGCACGATAAATGGACGCAAAAATATCGTTGACAAACACCGAATACTGTCAGTATTATAAAAATGAAAAAATTTAACGCTTATGGAAAGTATCATGCTACCAGGGAAGATATTCAATTACGAAACAATACCACGCTGCTCACCATCCTTATATTTACATAACTGCAATTGCAAGCCACTGAAGGTATGCGTGCACCCTACCTTTTATCATGCACCTCAGCACATTATGTCAGGCACTGGAATGCCGCCACCATCGCAAAGTATCAAACTCTTGACCATAGCACCCAAGCACAAAGAAAAATGACTACTTGTCAACTCAAGGCTGACTCGTACTGAATTTTTAGAAAAACAAAATCGAAAATATATCATTAACAAAAAACTATAACTGTAGAAAAGGGCCTATTATTAGATTATCCACGACAATTTTCTTTATATTTTAGAGACCAATAATAAAAGGAGAGTGGCGTCATGTATACCTCAGTAAAATCAACTTTTTACGCTATTACCGTATCTATTTTTCTAACGCTAATCAGCACCCTGGCACTGGCAGTAATGCCGGACAACCCAACCGTCAAGTCTTCTGACCCGGCAGCGAAAACTGAC
>UOFU01000128.1_pt1 | contig 13465 bp, 11 predicted proteins | sample 1988841 | NCBI WGS metagenome assembly UOFU01 (sample SAMEA4712195, study PRJEB27164) | hydrothermal vent metagenome | biome: marine basaltic hydrothermal vent biome; feature: marine hydrothermal vent; material: mineral | place: Pacific Ocean | collected 2011-06-14/2011-07-23 | depth 1719 m
AGCCAGTTGGCTGACGGCAGATAGATAGCTCTTATGTGTCCGTGGTGAAAAGCCACGCAGGCGCATGGCGTCGATCATCTTTTCGCGTAACGGGGTCATCGTCCTTCTCCTTGTTGGCAAGACCGGGAATGGTCTTCAAGAAGTGTGGTCGATGACAGTGGGATGTGAATGTTGCTCGTGAGGCGACCGCGAAGCGGTTTAGTTCAACGTTCGCAGTGAGCGGCAGAATGGAGCGGTGTGAGGCTTGTACTATCAAAGCACAAACGAAACGCCGCGGAATTCTGTCCGGCTCTACTGCGCTTGTTAGCTGCGCATTTGCAAATCACAAGAGTTTGACTGTGATTTAATAATATTTCCCTCCGGAGAACGCGGAGAACGGGGTCAGTTCTCGCATTGTAACATTCTGAAAAGCTTGCACCCGACCAGATGCGCCCCGCTTCGCGGCGCGCTAATGACCAATCTCACCCGCTGATTTTGAGCGCAGCGAAAAATCAGCCAGGTGAAGCACCTGGTTATGGCTTGATGAGCTTGTCATATTCAGCATGGCTTCCAATCCAGAACCAAAGAAAACCATTTTCTATTTCGACTGCCAATTTCTTGTTTTTCCTGCTTTATGATCAGCTATTGCCACCTCAGCCAAGGCATCTAATTTGCCAGCTGAAATATCTTTTTCAATTTGTTCATCCCACGTATCAGAATCAAACTTTTCGTACCAAGCACGAAATTTCTTCAATTGGTCTGGTGGCAACTGCGCCACAGCCTTTTCAACATCTTCTGCCGATTTTGCCATTTCATTTCTCCTATCTCTTTCCGTCCAACTTATTAGTATCAAGCACTCCTGTCCTGCCACCCACCGTATTGAACAAAAAATCAGGGGAACTTACCTGATAGTCGTAGAAAGCAAGTCAACTTGCCCTGATACACATTGATATTGATGGCCTATTTGGGCATATTTTGTTTGTTATTTTCATTCAGAACTTATTCTCCAGGAATCACTATGTCAACCCAAGATCCCGGTAGACATAGCCCGTAGGATGCACCAAGCCCGCAAACCGCATCGATCCCTCCGACCGCCCTCCTCTTGCCCACAACAACACAATTTTCCAGGCACAAAAAACGGGGCCGCAGCCCCGTTCTTTTATGCTATACCACAACCCACCTCACCCAATGGCCGCCACACACAGCGCCAGCAGGCTGCCTGGCATCAAGCCCAGATAGAGTATACCCAGCGCATTGGCGGACAAGATAATGCGCATGTCGGCCGTGGTCTCCAGCGGTGCCGTATCGACGGGCTTGTCGAAATACATCAGTTTAATAATACGCAGATAATAGAACACACCGATGATGGAGAAGATCACGCCGAGCACGGCCAGCCAAACCAGGCCAACGTCAATGACGGATTGCAACACCGCCAACTTGGCATAAAACCCGACGGTCGGTGGCACACCGGCCATGGAGAACATCAGGATCAACATCATCAGGGCGAACCAGGGGCTGCGTTCACTCAGGCCCTTGAAGTCTTCCAGACGATCCGCCTCGAAACCGGAACGGCTCAACAGCAGGATCATGCCGAAACCACCGGCGGCCATCAAGGCATAGGTAATGGTATAGAACATGGCGGAGGAATAACCCGCCGCAGTGCCGGCCAGGATTCCCAGCAGCAAAAAGCCGACGTGGGAGATGGTCGAATAGGCCAGCATGCGCTTGATGTTGGCCTGTGCAATGGCAATGATATTACCCACCGCCATGGACAGTACCGCCATGATAATGAGGATCTCCTGCCACTGTGCATGCATGTCACCCAGCCCTTCCACCAGCAGACGCATGACCATGGCGAAAGCGGCGATCTTCGGCGCAGCGCTGATGTACAGGGTGATGGCCGTCGGTGCACCGTGATAGACATCCGGCAGCCACATGTGGAATGGGACGGCGCCCAGTTTGAAGGCCATGCCGACGATCACCAGCACCATGCCGAGGCCGGCGACCATCATTTTCGAGTCATCCAGAGACTTGATAGCGGCATTGATCTCCGCCAGATCAAGACTGCCGGTGATGCCATAAATAAGCGACATACCGTACAGCAGCATGCCCGAGGCCAGGGCGCCAAGAATGAAGTACTTCATTGCCGCCTCGGTGGCATTAATAGAGTCACGTTGCAGGGCGACCATGGCGTACATGCACAGGGAGAGCAGTTCCAGACCCAGATAGAGAGTGAGCATATTTTGCGCGGAAATCAGCACCATCATGCCCAGCACACCAAACAGGCCAAGGGTAAAGAATTCACCCTTGAACAGGTTTCTGGCGATCAGATAGTTGCGCGAATAGACGAACACTGCGGCGGTCACGAGGTAGACAAAGACCTTCAGCACATCCCCCATGGGATCACTGACGAAGCTACCACTGAAGGTCAGCACCGTGTCGCCCGTATGCAGGGTAATGGTCAACACCGCAGCACCGACCAGAGTGGCGAGGGACATCAGGTAGGTAATCACCTTTTTGTCATCGCGTATATACAGGTCGGCAAGCAGAATCACGCAGGTCGCTGCGAGAACAAATATCTCCGGAACCGCCGGCAGGAGGTTCGGCATTTCAAAGCTGCTTGGGGTCATCATAGTTTCGAGTGCATCACTTGTTCAATAAGGTGGTCGACCGTTGCATGCATCACATCCAACAGCGGTGCGGGCCACAAACCCAGTGCGAGTACGGCAACGGCCAGTACGCCCAAGACGAAAAACTCTCGTTTGTTGACATCCTTGAGGGCGGCAACATTGTCGTTGGCGACTTCGCCGAAGAGCACGCGCTTGACCATCCACAGGGTGTAGGCGGCGCCAAAGATCAGCGTAGTGGCGGCCAGGAAGGCGATCCAGAAGTTGGCCTTGAAGGCGGCCAGAATGACCATGAACTCACCAACGAAGCCGGAAGTGCCGGGCAGGCCCGCATTGGCCATGGCGAACAACACCATGAAGGAGGCAAAGATCGGCATGGTATTGGCGACGCCGCCATAGTCGCTAATCTGGCGGCTGTGCATGCGGTCATACATAACACCGACACAGAGGAACATGGCGCCGGAGATAAAGCCATGTGAAATCATCTGCACCAATGCACCTTCGATGGCCATGGCCATGCCCTGAGTGCTGCCGGTATTCTCCACGATGGCAAAGATGATGAAGAAACCCAGGGTGACGAAACCCATATGCGCAATGGACGAATAGGCAATCAGCTTCTTCATGTCCTTCTGCACCAGGGCGACGAAGGCGATATAGACCACGGCGATCAGCGACAGGGTGATCATCAGCCAGTCGAGTTGCTGCGAGGCATCCGGTGTGATCGGCAGACTGAAGCGCACGAAACCATAGGTGCCCATCTTCAGCATGATGGCCGCCAAGATCACCGAGCCACCCGTGGGCGCTTCCACATGCGCATCCGGCAACCAGGTGTGTACCGGCCACATGGGTACCTTGACGGCGAAGGCGATCAGGAAGGCGAGGAAGATCAGTATCTGCTCGGTCATCCCCAGCGGCATGTTCTGCATGTCAAGAATGCCGAAGGAACCCGACTGGGTGTACATGTAGATCAACGCGACCAGCATGAAGACCGAACCGAGGAAAGTATACAGGAAGAACTTGATGGTGGCGTAAACGCGCCGCTCACCACCCCAAATACCGATGATCAGGAACATCGGGATCAGCATCGCTTCCCACAATACATAGAACAGGATCGAATCCAGTGCGCAGAATACGCCGATCATCAGGCCATTCATGATCAGGAAGGCGGCCATGTATTGTGCGGGCTTGTATTTGATCACTTCCCAACCGGCAATCACCACCAGCACGGTGGAGAAGGCAGTCAGCAGTATCAGCGGCATGGAAATACCATCGATACCCAGGTGGTAATTGATGTTAAATACCGGAATCCAGCTGGCATATTCGACAAACTGCATCTGGTAGGTACTGTTGTCGAAACCAGTCCAGAGCGGAATCGTCAGCAGGAAGGTCAGCACAGAAACAGCCAAGGCAATAATACGCGCCAGCGAGGCCTGCTCGTCCTTGCCGAAAAACAGCAGCAGCAGGCCGCCGATGATCGGCGTCCAGATGACTAAACTAAGAAGAGGCAAATCAGCCAACATGCAACAAGACCTTTTTCTATTTTCTTTTCGTTTGAACGACGCGGCTCATTAGAAACCAAGCGCCAGACTGATCAGGGCCAGCAAACCGATAATCATCGCAAAGGCATAGTGGTACAAATAACCGGTCTGCACGAAACGAATCTTGTTGGAAAGCCAGCCAACACTCTTCGCCGTACCATTGACGAGCAGCCCGTCGATCAACTTGGTATCACCAACATTCGAGAACAAACGCCCCAGCTTGCGCGAACCACCGGCAAAAAAGCGGTCATTGAAGGCATCGAAGCCGTAGTTGTTCTCCAATACCTTGTAGACCAGTGACAATCTATCCTTGATCATGGCCGGGATATCCGGACGCTTCAGATAGAAGAACGCCGCAGTCGCCACACCGGCCATGGCCAGCAGGAACGGCGGAGCCATCACGCCATGGACGAGAAAACCGCCAATACCCGTGTAATGTTCACCCAGCTGCGCAAGAACATCGTGCTCCGGCTTAACGTAAATGGCGTCACCAAACATGCCGGCGAACAGCATCGGTTCGATAAAAAAGGCACCCGCAATCACCGAGGGAACGGCCAGGGCCAGCAAGGGCCAAGTCACCACTCGCGGACTCTCCTGCAAATGTTCTCGGGTGTGTTCATCCATGCGTTCCTTGCCGTGGAAGACCAGGAAGAACATACGGAAACTGTAAAAAGCGGTAATAAAGACACCCAACACCACGGCAAAATAGGCGAATCCGGCGCCGGGGATCTGCGAGGCATGTACGGCCTCGATAATCGCATCCTTGGAGAAGAAACCGGAGAAGCCAGGGAAACCGATCAGGGCCAGGGAACCGATCAGCATGCACCAGTAGGTAATTGGCATGTATTTTTTCAGACCACCCATCTTGCGGATGTCTTGCTCATGGTGCATGGCGATGATCACCGAGCCCGCCGCCAGGAACAGCAGGGCCTTGAAGGCGGCATGCGTCATGAGATGGAAAATACCGGCGGAATAGGCGGAAACACCCAGCGCCACGGTCATATAACCCAGCTGCGACAGCGTGGAATACGCCACCACACGCTTGATGTCGTTCTGAATGATGCCCAGCAGGCCCATGAACAAGGCGGTAATCGCACCAATCACCAGGATAAAGCTCAGTGCGGTCTCGCTCAGCTCATAGATCGGTGACATACGGGCCACCATGAAGATACCGGCGGTGACCATGGTGGCGGCGTGGATCAGGGCGGAGATGGGGGTCGGGCCTTCCATGGAATCCGGCAGCCACACATGCAAGGGCACCTGCGCCGACTTGCCCATGGCGCCGACAAACAGCAGGATGCCGATGACCGTCAACAAGGACCATTCACTGCCGGGAATGATCTCGATGGTCAGGTCGGCCAACGCCGGGGCGGCATCGAACACATCCTGGTAGTCCAGGCTGTTGAAATACATCAGCACTGCGGCAATGCCGAGGATAAAGCCAAAGTCACCCACACGATTGACGAGGAAGGCCTTGAGGTTGGCGTAGATGGCCGTCTCACGTTTGTACCAGAAGCCGATCAGCAGGTAGGAGACCAGACCCACCGCTTCCCAGCCAAAAAACAGCTGCAGGAAGTTGTTGGACATCACCAACATCAGCATGGAGAAGGTAAACAGCGAGATATAACAGAAGAAACGCTGGTAACCCGGATCGTCGCGCATATAGCCAACGGTATAGATATGCACCATCAGCGAGACGAAAGTGACCACCACGATCATGACGGCCGTCAGCGAGTCGATGAGGAAGCCGATCTCAAAACGGATGCCGTCACTGACCATCCAGGTATAGACCGCCTGGTTGTAGACCGCGGCACCATCGAAGATAACGTCCTTGAACACGATCACGGACATGACAAAAGAAATGGCTACGCCCACGATGGTGACCCAGTGCGCACCGCTGCGGCCGATCTTTTTGCCAAACAGGCCGGCAATAATGGCGCCGATCAGGGGGGCAAGAACGATGGTCAGATAGATATTTTCCATTTTCTTTTCCGGATCAGCCGTTCAATGAATTGATGTCATCGACATTGATGGTTCTGCGGTTGCGGAACAGCACGACGAGGATGGCAAGGCCGATCGCAGCCTCGGCGGCAGCCACCGTCAGAATGAAGAATACAAAGATCTGACCCGCGATGTCCCCCAGAAAATAGGAGAAAGCGACAAAATTCATGTTCACCGCCAGTAGCATAAGCTCCACGGCCATCAGCAGAATAATGACGTTCTTCCGGTTAAGGAAGATGCCGGCAACACTGATGCAAAACAGAATCGCACCCAGTATCAAAAAATGTGACATCGAAATCATGTAATTCCCACTCGTGGTGAGTTGTCCAAATAAATTGCCAAATAACGCCGAACGTCGGTTGATGGGCTAACCAGCGAAGGTTTTATTTAATCGTCCTGTTTTTCAGTTGCCATCTTGACCAAACGCACACGATCCTTGCTCTTCACCACTACCTGCTCCTCCGGCTTCATGAAGTTGGTCTTTACACGCTTACGCAATGTCAGGGCGATGGCGGCAATAATCGCCACCACCAGAATAACCGCAGCCAATTCAAAGGCCAGCAGGTATTCGGTGTACAGCACCAAGCCAATTTCCCGCGTGTTGCTGTAGTCGGCATCGCGAGGTGTCGGTGCCGGATATTTATCCAGACCGAAACGTTCCGGGCCCACGATGTAGGCCAATTGCGCCAGCATGATAATGGCGACCAGCAGACCGACCGGCAGGTAGCGGGTAAAGCCTTCGCGCAGAACCGTCAGATTGATATCCAGCATCATCACCACAAACAGGAACAGCACCATGACGGCACCGACGTAAACCAGTACCAGGGTCAGGGCGAGGAATTCGGCCTCCAGCAAAATCCAGATCGCGGCACTGGTGAAGAATGCCAGCACCAGAAACAGGGCGGCAAATACCGGGTTGCGCACAGTAACGACGGCACCGGCGGCGAGCACCAATATGGTTGAAAATATGTAGAAAATTGTTTGTTCCACGCCTATACCATCAATTTGCGATTATCGATATTTAGCATCGGCGGCACGGTCTGCCGCAATCTGCTTCTCAAACTTGTCTCCGTGGGCCAGGAGCTTTTCCTTGGTCATATACAGATCCTCTCGCACATCACCGTAATACTCGAAGTGGCGTGTTTCGACAATGGCATCCACGGGGCAGGATTCCTCACAGAATCCACAAAAAATACACTTTGTCAGGTCAATGTCATAGCGCGTGGTGCGACGACTGCCATCTTCGCGCTCTTCCATCTCAATGGTGATCGCCAGTGCCGGACACACGGCCTCACACAGTTTACAGGCGATACAGCGTTCCTCGCCATTTGCATAGCGGCGTTGTGCGTGCAGACCGCGAAAACGCGGTGACATGGGGGTCTTTTCTTCCGGGTACTGCACAGTGATCTTGCGCTTGAAAAGATAGCGCCCGGTCAATATCAAGCCCTTCATTAATTCGATCAGGAAGAGACTTTTAATGTAATTGCTAATCGTATTCATTGGTCTGCGTCTTTCCAGTTAATCGAACCAAGGCCCGACATTGCCGACAACCATTGCCGCAACGACCATCAGCCATACGATGGTGATTGGAATAAACACCTTCCAACCCAGGCGCATGATCTGGTCATAGCGATAGCGTGGATAGGTGGCGCGAATCCACAGGAACAGAAACATGAAAAAGGCGGTCTTGAGCAATAACCAATGGATACCGCTGCCCAGCAATAGCCCCAAAGCACCCTCTGTCAGCATGGACTCGGGCAGAATGCCTTCAAAAGGTGACAGCCAGCCACCCATGAACATGGCCGCCGTCAGCAGGGAGATCAGAATGATATTCGCATACTCGGCGAGGAAGAAAACCGAGAAGGCCATGGCGGAATATTCAACATGGAAACCGGCGACGATTTCCGACTCACCCTCGGCCACATCGAAGGGCGCACGGTTGGTTTCCGCCAGCCCGGCGATAAAATAGATGAGGAACAGCGGTAGTAAGGGCCACATAAACCACTGGATCACACTGCCCTGCTGCGCTGTAACGATTTCGCCCAGGTTGAGACTGCCCGCTGCCAGCAATACGCCCACCAGGGCAAAACCCATGGCGATCTCATAAGAGACGATCTGTGCGGCTGAGCGCATGGCACCAAGGAAGGCATATTTTGAGTTAGAGGCCCAGCCGGCGATGATGACGCCATATACGCCCAGTGAGGTCATGGCCAGGATATACAACAGGCTGGCGTCGATGTCCGCAATCACCATACCGTCGTCAAAGGGCACCACGGCCCAGGCCGCCAGGGCGGGGCCGAGGGTCAGAATGGGACCCAGAACAAACAAAAACAGGTTGGCGTTGGTCGGAAGAATGGTTTCTTTGAACATCAGCTTGACGGCATCGGCAATCGGCTGCAGCAGACCGCGCGGGCCGACACGGTTGGGGCCGATGCGAACCTGGATATAACCGATGACCTTGCGTTCGGCCAACGTCAGATAGGCCACGGCGCCCAGCAGCGGGAGCAACAATGCAAAAATCTTCAACAGAATGATCAGCAGTGTCACCAGGCCATCGGGCAGGAAACTCAGTGCTGACTGGATTGCCTCAAGCATCAATTATTCTCGGTCTTTCACGAATGTTCAAACACGCGTCTGCGCAACGGCCTGCAGGCCTTCCGCGCGACGCACAATTCCATCACCGGCATAGGCCGGGGGCTTACGGTACTCGACGGCGAAACCCAACGACTCAGGGCAGCGCCAGGAACGACTGTTGTCCCTGCTGATATCCCCTACCTCGGTGGCTAGTTCGGCAAGCACCTCGGACGATTCAACAAAATCAAAACCATCACAGTTGAACAGATTACCCAATACCCGCAGTACCTTCCATGCCGGGCGGGACTCCCCCAGTGGAGGCACCGCGCCTTCAAAGCTCTGCCAGCGTCCCTCGGCATTGACGAAACTACCGGAGGTTTCGGTAAAGGGCGAGACCGGCAGGATGACATCAGCATAGGCCATCACGGCATCGCTTGAATAGGGGCTCAGGCTGACGACAAATGCGGCCTTCTCCATGGCTGCTCGGGCAGCCGCAGTATCTGCGCAATCGCTCTCCGGTTCGGTGTTGAGCAGCAGATAGGCCTTTATGTCCGAGGCCAACATCTGCGCAATATTTTTGCCATTCACCGAAGCGGGACGTCCACCCGCCTTGCGATGCGGCAAAGCGCCGGCCTGCCAGGCACCGGCGCCGTTGCCACCAGCGGGCAAATAGCCGGGACGGCTGTCAGACAATTCCGCGATCAGTATCGCAACACTGCGGATGGCGCTGAATTGTGCATCGTTGATCGCCGCCTCGCCCATCAGCACTGAAGTGGACTGGCCATTGCGCAGTGACTCGGCAATCCGGTCGTGTGAGTCCGTCACCTCGACAGATTTGCCCAGTGCCGCAAAACCCTCGGGGGCGGTTTGGGCGGATTTATCCAGCAAGGCCTTGGCGATGGCAACCAGTTCTTCCAGTATGTTGTTGGAGACACAGCTGGCCAGCTGAGGAAAATGGCAGGAAAAATCGGCGGGGCTGACGCTGGAAATTTCCCCGCCGCCCAATGCCGCCTTGCGCAGTCGATGGCCAATGATGGGTTGATCCCTGGCGACGTCGGCGCCAATCAGCAGTACGGCATCGTTATCTTCCAGATCACTGATCGCCTGTCCCAGCCCGGGGAAGGCCGGTGCCGCTTCCTGATCCGAAAAATCTGTCTGTTTGAGGCGATGGTCGATATTGCCACAGCCGATCTCACGCATGAGTTTCTGCAACAGATAGAGTTCTTCCAGCGTCGAAACCGGCGAGGCCAGCGCGCCGATATCATCTGAGCCGACTGGCTTGAGGCCGTCTACGGCACGCTGCAGCGCAGTTTCCCAATCGGTCTCCTGCCACTCGCCTTCGACCTTTATCATTGGGGCCTGTATGCGCGCCGCACTATTCAGGCCTTCATAACTGAAGCGATCACGATCCGACAACCAGGTTTCGTTGATTTCTTCGTTTTCACGCGGCACCACACGCACCACGCGGTCGTGTTTTACATGTACATGAATATTGGAGCCGACACAGTCATGGGGCGCAATGCTGTCGCGCTGCACCAGTTCCCAGGCCCGCGCCACATAACGGAAAGGTTTTGAGGTCAAGGCGCCAACCGGACAAAGGTCGATAATATTGCCGGACAACTCGGAACTCAGGCTGTATTGCACAAAGGTGCCAATTTCCATGTGCTCGCCACGACCGATGGTGCCCATTTCACCAATACCGGCGATTTCAGTACCGAAACGTACACAGCGGGTACAGTGAATACAGCGTGTCATGTCGCCGCCAATCAGCGGGCCGAAATCCTTATTGGCCAGCACGCGCTTGCTTTCGGCGTATCTTGAAACATCGCTGCCATAGGTCAGGGCGACATCCTGTAACTCGCACTCGCCACCCTGGTCACAAATCGGGCAATCCAGGGGGTGATTGATGAGCAGGAATTCCATCACACCCTTCTGCGCCGCCACAGCCTTGGTGGAACGGGTAAAAATCTTCATACCATCCGTTACCGGCGTGGCGCAGGCCGGCAATGGTTTTGCCGCCTTCTCCACCTCGACCAGACACATGCGGCAGTTCGCGGCGATGGAAAGCTTTTTGTGGTAGCAGAAACGCGGGATATTAATACCCGCATCGTCTGCCGCCTCTATCACCATCGAGCCTTCGCGCGCGTGAATTTTTTTACCATCAATTTCGATGTCTACCATCGTGATACTCGTACCGTCTAACGTGAAACGCCTTAGGCGTCCGCACCAACCATGCAGGATTTATGATCGATGTGATATTGAAATTCATCTCTGAACTTGCTGACAAAGCTGCTCACTGGCATCGCCGCCGCATCGCCCAAAGCGCAGATGGTTCTACCCTGAATTTTGCCTGAAACATCCAACAAGAGATCCAGATCTTCCTGCCGTCCCTGCCCATGCTCGATGCGATGCACGACGCGCATCAGCCAGCCCGTGCCTTCGCGACAGGGTGTGCACTGGCCACAGGACTCTTCGTAATAAAAGTGTGAAATGCGCGCCAGCGCTCTCACCATGCAGGTCGAATCATCCATGACGATGACCGAACCGGCGCCCAGCTGCGAGCCGGCCTTTGAAATGGAGTCATAATCCATGCTCATGGCCATTGCCTCTTCAGGTAACAGCACCGGCGTTGAAGATCCACCCGGTATCACTGCCTTTAAATTGTGGCCGTCCCGAATACCTCCGGCCATTTCCAATAACTCGGAAAATGGCGTACCCATCGGCACTTCATAATTGCCGGGCTTGTTGACATGGCCGCTGACACAAAACAGTTTGGAGCCACCATTGTTCGGTTTGCCAAGATCAAGAAACCATCGGCCACCGTTTTTCAATATCACCGGAACGGAGGCCAGGGTCTCGGTGTTATTGATGGTTGTCGGGCGCCCATAAAGCCCGAAACTGGCCGGGAAAGGCGGCTTGAAACGTGGCTGGCCTTTCTTGCCTTCCAGCGACTCCAGTAGCGCCGTCTCTTCACCACAGATGTAGGCACCGCCACCGAGGTGGACATGCAAATCAAAATCAATGCCACTGCCCATGATGTTCTTGCCCAGCAGGCCAGCGGCATAGGCGTCGTCAATGGCCTGCTGAAAACGCTCATAGGGTTCCCAGAATTCACCGCGAATATAATTATAACCCGCCGTTGCACCGATGGTGTAACCGGCAATAGCCATTCCTTCAACCAGCTGATGGGGGTTGTAGAGCAGGATATCGCGATCCTTGCAGGTACCTGGCTCACCTTCGTCGGAATTACATACGATGTATTTCTGCCCCGGCGTATTGCGCGGCATGAAACTCCACTTCAGACCGGTGGGGAAACCTGCGCCGCCACGGCCACGTAACGCCGAAGTCTTCAGCTGGTTGATGATTTCGTCAGGAACCGTTTTCTCGGCGAGAGTCTTTTTCCACACATCGTAGCCACCCGCACTCTGATAGGTCTCAAGAGTCCAGGGCTTATCGAGATGTAGCGTTCTAAAACAAACTTCGTTGGGCATAAGGGTTAGTCCAACTGATCCAGTATTGCGTCGATTTTTTCCGGCGTCAGTTTGAGATGGTATTTACGATCAATCTGACACATAGGGGCGTCCACGCAGGCACCCAGACATTCGACTTCTTTAAGTGTTATCCGGCCGTCCTCGGTGGTCTCGCCCAGGCCGATACCCAGGCGCTCACGAAGATGTGCAACCACTTCATCGGAGCCGCACAACATGCAGGAAATATTGGTGCAGACACAGATCTTGTGCTGGCCAACCGGGCTCAACTCATACATTGAGTAGAATGTTGCAACCTCGTAGACCGATATGGGCGTCATATCGAGGTAGTCCGCAACGGCATCCATCCGTTCAGTGGTCAGGTAACCACCGTTGTCGTCCTGCATGATACGCAATGCGGCCATCACCGCAGATTGTTTCTGATCCAGTGGATATTTGGCAACCCACTGGTCGATTTCGGCTCTGCATTCGGCAGAGATCAAATCATTTTTTGGTGTTTCCATTTCCGCGGCCATCAGCGATCAATTTCTCCGAAAACGATGTCCTGTGTGCCAATGATCGCAACCACATCGGCAATCATATGGCCACGAGACATTTCGTCCAGCGCAGCCAAGTGGGGAAAGCCCGGGGCGCGGATTTTCAGCCGGTAAGGCTTGTTGGCACCGTCAGATACAAGATAAATACCAAACTCACCTTTGGGATGTTCAACCGCGGTGTACACCTCGCCTTCCGGTAAGGCGTAACCTTCGGTAAACAATTTGAAATGATGAATCAGTGACTCCATGTTGCCCTTCATTTCTTCCCGTTTGGGAGGAACATGCTTGTGATCATCAAGCATCACCGGGCCAGGATTATTACGCAGCCAATCAATGCACTGTTTAATGATACCGTTCGACTGACGCATTTCTTCGATACGCACCAGGTAACGGTCATAACAGTCACCCGTCACGCCCACCGGAATATCAAAATCGAGTTTGTCATAGACCGCGTATGGTTGCTTCTTGCGCAAGTCCCATTCAATACCTGAACCGCGCAGCATGGGGCCGGTAAAGCCCATTTGCAGGGCGCGTTCCGGCGACACCACGCCGATACCCACAGTACGCTGTTTCCAGATACGGTTATCGGTCAGTAATGTTTCATATTCGTCGACATAAGTGGGAAAACGGTGCGTAAAGTCTTCGATGAAGTCGAGCAGCGAGCCCTGACGATTTTCGTTCAGACGGTCGACTTCTTTTTGATTGTGCCACTTGGAGGGCTG
>UOFU01000306.1_pt1 | contig 13284 bp, 15 predicted proteins | sample 1988841 | NCBI WGS metagenome assembly UOFU01 (sample SAMEA4712195, study PRJEB27164) | hydrothermal vent metagenome | biome: marine basaltic hydrothermal vent biome; feature: marine hydrothermal vent; material: mineral | place: Pacific Ocean | collected 2011-06-14/2011-07-23 | depth 1719 m
CCACCACCGACCACGGCCCGATGCGCTGCACAGCGCGGTCGAAATTCGCCTCGCCTTTGGCTAACAAAATCTTGCGCCACAACTGGGCAATGATCACCGGAATAAGAATGTAGAGCAGCACCGAGGTCAGCAGCGTATCCCACGGCACGATGATGGATGACAAACCCAGCAATAACGCCACGATGGGGGCAAAAGCGAAGATCATGATGCTATCGTTCAGCGCCACCTGCGACAGCGTAAAAAGCGGGTCACCGTTACAGAGGCGACTCCAGACAAACACCATGGCGGTACAGGGTGCAGCGGCCAGCAGGATCAAACCGGCCACATAACTATCCAACTGATCCTGCGGCAACCAGGGGGCAAACCAAACACTGATAAACACCCAGGCAAGAAAAGCCATGGAGAAGGGTTTCACCAGCCAGTTCACAAACAGCGTCACGCCGATGCCACGCACATGGCGGCGCACCTCGTGCAGCGCACCGAAATCCACCTTCAGCAGCATCGGAATAATCATCACCCAAATCAGGATACCGATGGGGATATTGACCTGCGCCACCTCCATGTGACCGATGGCCTGAAAAAGACCCGGCAGCAGGTTGCCCAGCCAAACGCCCGCTGCAATACACAACACCACCCAGACCGTGAGATAACGCTCAAAGATATTCACAACTCAACCCTCCTTTGCTTAAGCTAAAAACTGCATAGCCGTGTAAGCAGATATATTGAGGCCAAAAAAATCACCCACACTGTTTCTGCTGAGTTGTTGCCGCCAATTTTTCAAGATCCGCCCGCATCTCTTCATTATCTTCACCACACTGGCGGATATGCTCAAACAGCGGCCCACAACAGCCATCTACGACGCGGTAATAAACCCACACACCTTCTCGCCGGGTTGTGACCAAACCATTGTTGCGCAGGTAGGCCAGGTGGCGCGAGACCACACTCTGAGACAATTCCAGCGTCTCCACTAAATCACAGACACACAGTTCACCCGCTTTCAGCAATAAGTAGGTGATCCGCAACCGCACCGGCTCGGAGAGAGTTTTGAACAGTGCTGCGAGTGATTCCGTATTCATACAGCTTATTATATCTGCCTAGCCAAATATATCAAATTTACCTCGCATCACTTTGCCGCTTCATGTTGCTATTGAGAATCACATCGCGTATCATTTTCGCAAATATCGAAATGAATAGCATAGTCATGAAAAAAGCATCACCTCAAATCAACCCAAGCGACGCTTGCAAAATCCCCTGCTTCGACCATGACAAGGTTGCAGCCATCAAAGCGATGTTGTCCGAGCAAGAAGAACGCCTCCCTGAATTGGCCGAGTTTTATAAACTGCTGGGCAATACCACCCGACTGAAGATTCTGTTTGCCCTGGGGAAGAGCGAGCTGTGTGTCTGTGATATCGCCCACGTGCTTGAGCTAAGCACCGCCGCGACCTCGCATCAGCTTAAATCACTGCGTAACCAAGGCTGGTTGCGTAAACGCGATGACGGCAAGATGGTCTATTACCGCCTGCACAGTATCGACCTGCTCAAAGCGCTCAAAGGCGATCTAAAGATGTTGGAGGCACGCCTGGGATGAGCTGTTTTTTATCACCCCTTCATTTCGATATTTTCGATAACAACGAATCAACGCCTCCAGCAGAACCCGTGCAGCAAGTCCTGCCCGGCATTGGAACAGTAAGATGAACAAACCACCTGACCAGCAACAAGCCTATAAATCAAAACCAACCCCCGCCTCCGCATGGTGGCTATTGAGTTTGGCGATCTGCTTTGAAATCGCAGGGGCCATAGGTTTGAATTTTGGCGAAGGCTTCTCTTTGCTACTGCCCACGATACTGGCGCTGGCTGCATTTGCCGTGGCGCTCTATCTGGTGAGCCATGTGATGAAAAACCTGCCGGTGAGTGTCGCTTATCCCATCTGGGCAGGTGGGGGAACTGCGGGTGTGGCACTGCTGGGAGTCATCATATTCGATGAAAGCATGGATATTTTTAAAGCGCTTGGCATCGCACTGGTCATCATCGGCGTGATAACCATCAACCGCAACTCTGACAAAAAATCGGGCTGCTGAATATGAGTCTGGAATGGCTATTCGTCGCACTGGCCATCGTTGCCGAGATTACCGCTGCCCTGGCACTGCGCTTCAGCCTGGGTTTCAGCAAACCACTACCCACCGCGCTGGCACTGGCGGCGTTCGGTCTGGCTTTTTATATGGTCAGCCTTGCGCTGGTCTCCCTGCCAGTGAGCACGGTCTACCCCATCTGGGCTGGTGGCGGCACTGTGGGTGTGGCCGTACTGGGGGCAGTGGCACTTCACGAGAAGGCTGGAATTTGGAAGAGCTTGGGGATTGTCATGGTGGTGGCGGGTATTGTTTTGTTGAATATGACGCCGACAGATCATGGCGCATAAACTCGATCAAGTCGCGCAAGAACTTCGCCAAGCCATGGTGGCGAAGAAGTGTTGGCGCTGTGGCTGCTTTCAGGAGACGGTCAACACCTTGCAGGCCTCCACCACCATTGGCAAACCGTTGGCGTCATTACTCACTGAAGCGCACACGCTGTTTGAAGATGTGCGCTACGACTGTCTGGGTTGCGAGGTGTGCTGGCCTGCTGTGGCGCAGAATCTGGCGACGGAACTCGATCCCGCCGTGGCAGAAGGTGGCCATTGCGCAACACAGGAACCTGAAGCCCGCGAGGGTTGGCCGCCCCTGCCGGGAGACTACCGGGTGACACGCTTTCAAGCGCCAGTGGCCGTGTGCACACTCAACTCGGATCAACTGATCGATTCGCTGACAGAGGCCAATATCGAAGGCCTGGCCATCGTCGGCACCTTGCATACGGAAAATCTCGGTATCGAACATCTGATCCGCAATGTGCTGACCAATCCCCATATCCGTTTTCTGCTGATCTGTGGTGAGGATACCCGCAAAACCATCGGCCACCTGCCTGGCCAATCGCTGGTGAGCCTGATGAAAAACGGGATAGATGAGAAGGGTCGAATTATTGGAGCCAAGGGCAAACGACCGTTATTGAAAAACCTGGAGAAACCTCATATCGAAGCCTTTCGCCAGCAGCTGACATTGATTGAGAAGATTGGCGAAGCCGATGTGGATCAATTGCTGACACTGGTCGTCGAGGCTGCCATCAACAATCCAGGCCCGTTCACCGATGCACCAAACGACATCCATGCGCCAACCATAGAAAGTGCAACAAAGCCGGGGCCACTGGTACTCGACCCCAAGGGCTATTTCGTTGTCTACCCTGACCGCAACAAGCAGTACCTGTTGCTGGAGCACTACAGCAACCAGGGGGTGTTGAATCGCGTATTTGAATCCACTTCACCGGCTGCGCTCTACACCACAGTGATCGAACAGAAACTGATTAGCCGTCTCGATCACGCGGCTTATCTGGGACGCGAACTGGCCCGAGCAGACCAAGCGTTAAAAACGGGCGAAGCCTATGTACAGGATCGCGCGCCGGGGCAGATTGAAGATAAAGGCTCGGCATGTTGCTCAACAAAAAATGGATGCATTTAGGAACCACGCTATGAATCCAGATCAAAAGTCTATCGGAGCCATCATTCTCCTGCTTCTGGTGGCGGTTTCTGCCCTCAAACTCTGGCCAGATTCAACACAGTCACCACACGCCGGCATCAAACCACCCAAAGGCCCAGCCATCATCCTGATACGTGGTGACAACAGTCCAAGCTGCAAGATCATTCACGGGCTGGTGGAACAGGCAGCCGAACGTTATAGCAACCGGATCGAAGTAATTCAGACGGACTGGAGTCCTGACAACCCCCTGATCAAGCACTACCAGATACGCTTTCTGCCAGCGGTAGTATTCATCGGCAGCGATGGAAAAGAGGTGGGCCGGATTATTGGTGAAAGCAAAGCCGTTCAAGATCAGCTTGCCCAGGCGCTCTCCCAAGCCGATGCATTGCTGGAGTAGATGATGGATGCCTTCGCCGAATGGCTGACTCCCTATCTCGCCAATGACTCCTTGCTGGCTCTGCCGCTGGTGATTATTGGCGGCCTGATCACCGCCTTCAATCCCTGCTGCCTGCCCATGTACCCGGCCGTCTTTGGTTTCATGGGGCGCAGTTGTTGTCAGGCCTCAGCGAGTGAAAACAATCAAAATCCAGCGCCCAAAATCCAAACCCACATTGCCCTGATCTTCGTCTTCGGCATGGCCACCGCAACGGCACTGATGGGATTGCTAACCGCCGGGTTGGGCTGGGTCTTTGGTCGCTTTGATCCGCTGTTTCAGATGCTGCTGGCGCTGATCCCTCTGGCGATGGGCCTGCACCTGCTAGGCCTGCTCCCGGCAAAACTGCCCGCTTGGTCTATCAAAGGCTTGCCCGACTTCGGCACACAACGCTTTAAACACACCCTCACCGCCTTCGGCGCAGGCCTGGCTTTCTCTCTGGCGATTGCGCCTTGCGCCACACCCATCCTGCTCGGCATTCTTACTTTAGTTGCCATGCAGGGGGATATGCTCTGGGGCACGGTGTTAATGTTTATCTACGGCTTAGGCACCGGCATACCGATGCTGCTCATTGGCCACGGCTTTGAGCGTTTGCAGCCCTGGTTTTCCGCACCTCGTCATCTGCAATGGTTGCGTAGCCTCTCAGGGTTACTGCTGCTGGGCGTGGGCGGATATATGGTGTGGTTGGTGTAAACGCCTCCGGTATCCCCCTGTGCGTTGAAGGTGTTCGGGAATAGCGGTGGATTGGGCATTTATCCACCACGCTCCACATGTTGTTCCTTGCTACTGTTGCGGTGAATCTACGCCTAATTCGTACTCTCGGCTTTTCCGCCCCAATGTCACTCACCCATCCATTCGAATTGCTTGCCCAATATCTATGACATAAATCCATCCGGCATCGGTTTGACCGGTGCGGGCATGTTGCTGAATCAGTTGGGTCGCCTCATCCACCCGTGCGTCATCGCACACCAGTTCTAGTTTCATTTCGGTAATGACCGCACTTCCCAGTTCGACGGAGTAGTCCTGCTCCTTGTTGTCTAGCGCTTTGAGTGTACCTTTCACATCGACGATGGAGAGGTTACAAAAACCGGCCTCCTTGAGCGCGTGAATGACATCGGTAATGCGATTGCGGTGAATAAAGGCTTTGATCTCTTTCATGGTCTATCTCCTGAAAAATGGATAATGGAAAACGCCTCCTCCACATTCGTGTGGAGGGCGTGTTATCACTTCTGTTTCCGTGTCTCCATCCACTCATAGATCACCGGCAACAACACCAGCGTCAACAAAGTAGAGGTAATCAGCCCGCCAATCACCACCGTAGCCAGGGGCCGTTGGGTTTCAGCCCCGACGCCACTGGAGAGCAGCATGGGCACCAGCCCCAGTATCGCCACGCTGGCGGTCATCATCACCGGCCGCAGCCGCATCTCTGCCCCTTTACGCACGGCATCATAAACGGACAAACCCTTCTCCCGCAGTTTGTTGAGGAAGCTTATCAACACGATACCGTTAAGCATCGCCACGCCGAAGACGGCGATAAAACCGATTGCCGAAGGCACCGATAGATATTGGCCGCTGATGTAGAGCGAAACGATGCCGCCAATGGTGGCGAAGGGGACATTGGCGATAATCAAGGTGGCGTACTTGATCGAATTGAACGCGGTATAGAGCAGCACGAAGATGAAGAAGATGGTCAACGGCACAATGATCGCCAATCGTGTCATCGCCCGCTGCTGATTCTCGAAAGCTCCACCCCACTCGATCCAGTAGCCCGGTGGCATTTCGACCTGTGCCTCAATGGCCGCTTCCGCCGCCTGCACAAAGCTGTCTACATCGCGGCCGCGCACATCCATCTGGATCACGGCGTAGCGCTGCAACTGTTCGCGGCGGATGAAGGAGTAGCCCTCCGTCACCGACACCGTAGCCACCTTGTGCAGCGGCACGATGGCACCATCGGGGCTGCGCAGCGGAATATTGCGAATGGCATCCACTGACATTTTAGCCGCATCGTTGAGGCGCACGGTGATGTCGAAACGCTTGACGCCATCGATCAGGGTTGAGACCGGTTCATTGCCGATGCCGGTACGTACTACGGTCAGTATCTCATCGGCGTTCATGCCGTAGCGAGCCAGTTGTTCGCGGTTGACGCGGATCTGAATCTGCGGCTTGCCGAGGTTGGCCTCCAGCGAGAGATCGGCCACGCCCTCTACCTGGCTGATGGCGTTTTTAACCTGTTGACTGATGCGATCCAGTTCTTTCAAATCCTGGCCGTAGAGCTTGGCCGCCAGGGTAGCGCGCACGCCGGAGATCAGCTCTTCCACGCGCATCTGAATCGGCTGAGTGAAGCTGATCACCGCCGTCGGCACCACCACTTCCAACTGCTCACGCATCTCACCCACCAGATTGGCCATCTTCCGATCAGCATCGGGCCATTCGTCATGGGGATTCAGCTCGGTGTAGATCTCCATATAGTTCACATCGGCGATCTCGCCCTTCTCGGCACGGCCGATCATGGCGATGGTGGTTTTCACTTCGGGAAAGGCGGTCAGCACCTTCGACACATCCTTGGAAATTTCAATCGACTGCTCCAGCGAGGTGGAGGGAATCGACACCACGCGCCACATGATCGACCCCTCCTGCAACTGCGGCATGAACTCCTTGCCCAGCAGTGGGAAGAGCGCCAGCGCACCGATCAACAACCCTACCGCCGCGCCGACCACGGTTTTTTTGTGCGCCAGAGACCAGGCCAGCGTCGGCAGATAGGCCCGTTTCAACCAGCGCACTAACAACGTATCGCGCTCCTCTTTGGGTTTGAGGATCAACACCGCCAGCACCGGAATAATCGTCAGCGTCAACAGCAACGAACCCGCCATAGCGAAGCTGATAGTGAAAGCCATCGGTTTGAACAGCTTGCCCTCCAGCCCTTCGAGGCTGAACAGCGGCATGAAGACTACGATGATAATCAGGATGGCAAAGGCGATGGGGTTAGCCACCTCTTTGGCAGCGGCCAATACGGCGGCGTTGCGATTGACTTTTTCACCCTTCTCACGCCATTCGGCCATGATGCGAAAGGCGTTCTCGGTCATCACTATCGCGCCGTCGATCATCATGCCGATACCGATGGCCAGCCCCGCCAACGACATCAGGTTGGCCGACAAACCGACCTCAGCCATAAAGATGAAGGCGATCAGCATTGCCAGTGGCAAAGCAGAGATCACCACGACCGCTGAACGTATCTCACCAAGAAAGAGAAACAGGATAATGACCACCAGAATGGAGCCTTCCATCAGCGCCTTCACAACGGTGCCAATGGCCTTGTCTACCAGGTCGGTGCGCTCGTAGACCGGCCGCAGCTCAACGCCTTCCGGCAAGGCAGACTCGACGATGGCAAACTTCTCCTTCACTGCCTCCACCACGTTCTTGGCGTTCTCGCCGATACGGGCCAGCGCCATGCCCAGCACCACCTCTTCACCATCGCGTGTGACGGCACCAAAACGCAGCGCCGCTTGCTGGGCGATATCGGCCACGTCACGCAGGAAGACCGGCGTGCCATCCTCGACCTTGACGACAATGTTGCCGATGTCGGTCTCGTTCTCCACCAGCCCCAGGCCACGCACCAGATACTGCTCCGAACCCTGATTGATGTACTGGCCTCCCACCTGACCGTTGTTGCGTTCGATCACTTCCATCACTTCACGGAAGCTGAGGTCGTATTCGATCAGCCGCAGCGGATCGATCACCACCTGAAACTGCCGCTCCTCACCGCCCCAGGACATCACATCATCCACCCCCGGCGCGGTGCGCAGCATGAGGCGCACCTGCCAGTCTTGCAGGCTGCGCAGATCCATGTTGCTGACATCTTCTTTTAGCGCTTTTTCTTTGAGCGAAAGGTCAGCCCGCTCCACGGTGTACCAGAAGACCTGTCCCAGACCCGAAGTGTTCGGTCCCATCTCCGGCTTTCCATATCCTTCGGGCAGGCGGTCGCCCACCTCTTGCAGGCGCTCCATCACCAGTCGTCTGGCGAAATAGATGTCGAGGTCATCGGAGAAGTAGACCGAGACGTAGGAGAGTCCAAACAGACTCACCGAACGAATCTCCTGCACACCGGGCAGCCCCGCCATGCCCGACTCCACCGGAAAGGTGAGCAGCTCTTCCACATCTTCCGCCGCCAGACCGGCCGCTTCGGTGTAGATATTGACCTGTATCGGGGTAACATCGGGGAAGGCATCAATGGGCACGGTGATCACCGCCCGCCAGCCGAGAAAGGCCACCACAGCAAAGCAGACAATCACCAAAAATTTGTAACGTAAGGAGGCTTCAACCAAATTGTTCAACATGATTCCTGCTCCTTAATCCGAATCGCCGATCATCGATTTCAGCAGCAACGATTTGAGCACATAGGCACCCTGAGTCACGATCTCATCACCCAACGTTACGCCCGCCTTGATCTCAGTCCAGTTGCCGCGTGTCACACCGCGCTCCACGGGTGCGGGATGAATCTCCTCACCTTCCGGCTTGAAGACAACGTATTCCCCTTGCAACAGTACAACCGCCTCACTGGGCACCGCCATTACCGGCTTGCCCGCAGTGAGTGCAATGGCGCTTTTGACGAATTGACCAGGGCGTAGGTCACTCTGACTTGAATCCAACTCGATACGCACGGCCAGTGTCCGGGTGGTCTCATCCATGCGGCGGTGGATCTGAACCACCTTGCCGCTGGCCCACTGCTGCCCATCACTGCTGACGCGGGTGGGCGCTCCTATTTCGATACGGCCAGCCACCTCCGCCGCCAACTTGGCTTCCACCCAGAGGCGGGATTCGTCGCTGATTTCCATCAGCACCTGCCCGGGCTCCACCACCCGACCAATAACAAAATCATCACTGAGCACGGTGCCCACCTGGGTGCTGAGCAGGTCAAAGGTGCCCGTTGCCCTGGAGACATCCCCCTGCTTCAACAGCACCTTCACCTGCATCTCGGTCATGCCAAAGGCGAGCACTTTGGCGTGGGCTTGCTGGTGATCGACCTGGGCAGCGACATAACGTTTTTCCGACACCACCTTGCGACCCAGTTTCTGCACTCGTTGCCACTCTTTGTCAGCGATCAACAATTGCCCTTGCGCCTCGGCCATCTCGACGCTGGAGAGAGTGACCAGCCTCTGGCCGCTTTTCACCTGCTCCCCCATGCGGGCGTGGCGGTGGATAATCTGGGCGCTGATGCGCGGTGTCACCTCGGCGGTGCGATAACGATTGACGGTGACCTCGGCGGGCGCGACCACCTCATCGGCCAGCAAGCGGGCGGTGACGGTTTGAGTAAGAATACCCATCGCCTGGCGCTGCTCCAGCGTCATGGGTGGAATGCCGCCTTCTTCCTCATGCTCTTCTTCGGCATAGACTGGGGCAAATACCGACCCACCGCCCAGCAGGCAGAGAATGAGTAATCGGTTTAATAACTTGTTCATGATCTGTTTCTCCAAATAATGTTCAGTGGGATGAAATCAATCGCTCCCTTGATCTTCCCGTTAATCTTTCAGCCCCAGCCAGGATTCTGTTTTGCCACTGGCGGCAAGCCATTCGAACCAGACCTGCCATAGGCTGCCGCGCAGTTCAGCAGCGGCAGTGCGGGTATCCAGTGTCTGTTTGATCTGTACCAGGTAATCCGCTGTGCTAAGTTCGCCTGCTTGCCACAAACGCTCTAATAATTGAGTCTGACTCTCCAGGCTGGTTTGCCCGATTTGCTGCCAATCGTCCCAGGCCTCACGCCCCAACTCGAAGCGCCGAGCGGTGGAGATCAAGCGGGCGCGAGTGATGCGGTAGAGGTTATGAGCGTTCTGCTCAATCTGAATAGCATCGGCGTTAGCGGCATCGACCTCGGCACTGAAGTTGTTGCGCACAAACAGCGGAATGGAGAGGCTTAGACCGATCAGGTTGTCCGATGCTTCGCGTCCACCGCGAAGCGCGATGGTGGGGTCAGCCCGGCGTTCACGGCGACTTAACTCCACTGCTGCACGAGCCTTGGCGATTTGGCTGCGCATTGCACGTAGTGCGGGTAGTTGTTCAAGCAACGTATCGATATTCGCTGCATTAAACCGTGTGGATGATGGAATGTCAGGAAGCGCTGGCCAGCCGTTCAATCCAGCATCGGCAATGGCCGTCAGCCCCTGTTCCGCCTCGGCTTGAACACCCCGCAAGCGGGCCAGTTGCAGATTAGCCTCTGTGTCGGCCAGCCTCGCCAAATCCAGCGCCACCTGTCCCAGATCACCAACCTGTAGTCGCTGCTCTATTAGAGAAAGAAAACGCTGCATCAGGCCACGGCGTTGCTTGGCCAGGGCCGTGAGTTCAGCCGCCGTGTGATAGTCGGCCAAAGCAGCCAATAGTTCTACGGCCAGCGTTTGGCGAATTCCGCTCAATTCGGCGCTAACACGTTCCTGCTCAAGTGCTGCGACGCGGGTACGGGCTTCGCGTTTGTCGCCCCAGTCGACAGATTGGCTCAGCCCCAGCGTTTTGGTGACATCTGCCGCATCCTCGTATTCGATATCCAGATCCGGGTTATAGAGTGGCTGGTCGGCTGCTCTTTCGCGGGCCTGTGCCGCGTCCAGTGCAGATCGTGCCGCCAGGACACGCGGATTATCATCCAATACAGTGCGGATCAAGGTCGTCAATGCGGATTGTTCAACGGCACTTACCGCCCCAAAAGGCGACACAAAAATAGCGCAGAGCACCGCTGCCGGTGCGAATAATCGTTTTCTCATCGATTAAATCCTTGCTAAAAAATCAGTACAACAAGCGAAGCGGGGCTTGTAGCCCCATGCAAGAATTCAGGTTTGAGGAGGTCGAATGGGGGGCGTTTGGTCGAGGGAATGAAAAGAGATGCCTGTTCGCACCACCGCTTGACGGGTGAACGGGAAGTAATCGAATTTAGCGCCTGGCATAATGGCGACAAAATGAAGCCAACCGACACAGGGATCGTCGCAAACATCATCGTCCCCCGCTGTATCAGGATAGCTGTCCGCGGATAGATCAGCCGATAGATCAGCTGGCAGCGCCACGCCAGAGGCTTCATTTGAATATTGCAAAGCGCATTCGTCCGCCGCCCATGCCACATTAATGGCGAGTAGGGAGATAATCAGCAGATGGGCGATGAACCGACGCATGATGATAGAGCAGCTTATAGCGCCGCAAGCACCCGCTCTAAGCGAGACTTCACTTCACCGGCAAGTTCTCCAACGGCAGGATTGTCCACCAGACTTAATACCGAAGCGGGGTTCATGAATTCCACATGTACTGTTCCATTCTCTTCCTGACGAACAACCACGTTGCAAGGCAATAACAGACCAATGGAGGGTTCGTTAGTAATCGCCTGATGAGCCAGAGAGGGATTGCAGGCTCCAAGGATTCGGTAAGGCGGCATCTCTTCACCCAGCTTTTTCTTCATCGTGGCCGCCACATCAATATCGGTAAGCACGCCGAAGCCTTCTGTTTGCAGCGCGTGAGTCACTGTATCTATCGCCGCCTTGAAATCCATGGGAACCATTTTGCCAAAACCATATTTAGTCTTCATTGAGTCACCTCCTGTTGGTGTTTTTCGCGATTAGCATCCTTGATAATGTGTACGCCACCTCTAATCACAATGGCGGCAATCAATAAGCCGATAATCAGGTCGGGCCAGGATGAGCCTGTCGTCGCAACCAACAGACCCGCGCTAATCACACCTAAATTAGCAATCACATCGTTTTTTGAAAAAATCCAGCTTGCTCGCATATGCACCTCCCCTTGACGATGTTTGTAGATCAGCACCAAGCAAACCGTGTTAGCGATGAGCGCCACAATGCCCACAGCAATCATCATCACCGATTCCGGCTCACTACCAACGATGGTGCGGCGAACGATGTCAAACAACACGCCTAGCCCCAACACAATCTGAAAAATGCCACTGAGGTGGGCCGCCTTCGCCTTAACGAGCAGACTTCGCCCCACAGCGTAGAGGCCAATGGCATAAACCGTGGCATCGGCCAACATATCCAATGAGTCAGCAATCAGGGCGGTTGAGTCACCAATAACTCCAGCAACAATTTCCGCGATAAACATCACACCGTTAATGGCCAGCAACAGGATAAGTACACGGCTTTGATCCCTGTTTTTAATTTCAATCTCGCAGCCACAACCGGACATTGCTACCCCGCCTCACTCTTGAACGCTTCGGATTGGATACCGATCTGGCAACGTCCGCCTTCACGCAGGCACAAACGTTCGCGGAAGCGTTTCAAATCTGCACTGTAGATCTCCTTCGAATCGGGAAGTGCTTGCACAGTAGCGTATAACGACTCCAGGTAGGCCGGTTTCATCAGCAGGCGATGATAGACCCAACGGCCCTCCTTTTGAGACGACAACAGCCCTGCCTGGCGCAAAATTTTCAGGTGGCGGGAGAGCTTATATGAAGGCTCCAGCAGGCTGTCAACCAGCTCACATAAACAGCTTTCATCACCCGTCACCACCATTAGGCGGATGATCCGCAGTCGGGTTTTGTCCGCTAGCGCCTGAAAAACAGCTTCTGTTTGGATAGCAATCATCTGCATACTTGCACCATAATGCAAGTATTGGCATTTAATCAAGTAAAATCACCCTGCACTCCGCCAAAGTTGTATTGACGGTGTACTCGGGGGCGTTCTCAATGAATTAAGGCCGTACTGCCGGGTCTCTGTTTTTGCCCAGCAAGGCAGGTTGTAGCGTCCTAAATATTAAGGTGGGCGCGTTTTGTGTACCCACGCGGTTGATTCACATTTCCCGTGGGCATGGAAAGCCTGCCCACACTGGAACTTGATAACACGCAAACGATGCGGTTCGCTACCGCTCACCAGCATCCTACTGGGATATAATGGGCCGACCGTGAACCAGGTTCCGCGGTTTTTTGTACAACCGGCCAAGCCAATAAGGCCGATACTAAAATCACATTTTCCGGAATCTCTTGAAATTTCATGCTGCTCGCAGCGACGACATAATCCAGATACCCATGACTCAAACCTGAATCCGAGGGTTCATGACGGACTTATGAAAAACCGATGACAGGTATAGTGAAGCAAAAAATGAAGCAAAAACAGCAACCACACACGCCCATGATGCAGCAGTTTCTGCGCATCAAGGCCGATTTTCCGGACACCCTGCTGTTCTACCGCATGGGCGATTTCTACGAACTGTTCTTCGACGATGCCCGCAAGGCTGCACGTCTGCTGGACATCACCCTCACCGCACGCGGCAAGTCCAATGGCGAACCCATCCCCATGGCCGGCATCCCCTACC
>UOFU01000109.1_pt1 | contig 13275 bp, 7 predicted proteins | sample 1988841 | NCBI WGS metagenome assembly UOFU01 (sample SAMEA4712195, study PRJEB27164) | hydrothermal vent metagenome | biome: marine basaltic hydrothermal vent biome; feature: marine hydrothermal vent; material: mineral | place: Pacific Ocean | collected 2011-06-14/2011-07-23 | depth 1719 m
TCCCGGATATCCACCGGAGCTGTTTTATGGTTAATGCCGAAGGCTAGAAGAGACATGCAGCAGTAGTGTTCAGCGTCCGATAAAGGTACATAAGATTCTGCGTGATAAGTCGAAGTAATACAAGTTGGGCGTTCGGTGTCGTTGCCGGGCGTGGGATTCGTAGGCTGTCAGGGCGAATAAACCGTGCCCAATGTGGTCGAACAAAAAGTGTTGGCCCATCTCCGGGGCCATTATGGAGTTACCGATGAAGCCATTGATGTTTGTCTCGCTGGCCGTGCTGGCCGTGGCAGGCTGTGCCGTCAGTCCGGTGGATACCACACCCTCGAAGGTGCCGGACTCAGATGCCGTAACCACGCCGGTGCTACCGGACACCCCTGTGATGCAGAGGGATATTCCGCCGGAAGTCATGTACCAGCTGTTGATTGCGGATATCGCCTCGCAGCGCGGCCAGCTGGGTGTTGCCATCGCCAACTATCTGGCGGCGGCGAAGACGGTTCGCGCGCCCCGCCTTGCGGAGCGTGCAGCCCGTGTGGCGTTATTCGGCAAGGCGCTGAAACCGGCATTGGAGGCGGCAACGCTGTGGGCCGAGCTGGCGCCGGAAAATCCTGATGCGCACCGTATGTTGGGAGCATTGCTGCTGACCTTTGGTCGTGCGCCGGAAGCGGAGGCGCAGTTTGATGCTTATCTCCGCCTGTCTGCGGATCTGCCCAATCGGGGTTTTCAGCAGGTCGCCAATCAGTTGGCGCGTGAACAAAACCGCGTTGCCGCGATGACGGTGATGGAGGATCTGCTTGCCACTCGCGAGGATGATCCCCACGCCTGGCTGGCCCATGCCTGGTTGTCCATGCGTCAGGGCAAGCTCGATCAGGCGCTGGCATCGGTGGACAGGGCCGAGGCACTGAAGCCTGACTGGCGGCAGGCCGTAGTGCTGCGGGCGCGGGTGATGGGTCAGCAAGGGCACAATCAGGAGGCGGTGGATTACCTGGCCGCCCAACTCGATGGCGAGCTGTCTGATGACCCCGATGTGCGCATGACCTACGCACGCCTGCTGACCGAGGTCAATCAGTTGGAGCCGGCATTGAAGGAGTTCAATGCGCTGGCCGAGGCTTACCCGAACAATGTCGAGGTACGCTATGCCGCCGGTGTGCTGTCATTGCAGTTGCAGAAACTGGAAGTGGCCAAGACCCATCTTAAAGCTGTGCTGATGTCGAGGCAGCGTATGCTGGAGGCCAATTTCTATCTGGGGCGGATTTACGAGCTGCAGGACGATAAAAAGCAGGCGTTGGCGCATTATCTGGCGGTACGTCACGGTGAATACTACATCAGTGCCAATGCTCGTGCAGCCAGCCTGATGGTGAACGCCGGCCGGCTGGAAGAGGCCCGCAAGTTACTACAGTCCCTGCGTGTTCACAGTGACGAAGATCGCCAGCGCCTCACCCTGATTGAAGGTGAATTGTTGCGACAGGCCGGTGAGTATCAGGCGGCATTCGACTTTTTCAGTGAAAAACTGCAGGCCCTGCCGGATGACACCACCCTGCGCTATGCCCGCGCCCTGCTCGCAGAACGGCTGGACAAGCTGGGTCTGGCGGAACAGGATCTGCGCGCCATTATCGAACGTGAGCCCGGCAACGCCCAGGCACTCAATGCGCTGGGTTACACCCTGGCGGATCGAACGGATCGTTACGACGAGGCGCTGGACTATATTCAGCGTGCCCTGGCCGTTGAGCCTGAAGACGCGGCAATCATCGACAGCATGGGCTGGGTCCACTACCGGATGGGCAATCTGGAAAAGGCCCGCAACTACCTGCGCAAGGCGCTGAATCTGGTCTCAGACCCGGAAATTGCCGCCCACCTTGGCGAGGTGCTGTGGATGCTGGGTGACAGATCGGCCGCCAGTGAGGTCTGGGAGACGCATATGAAACAGTTTCCCGAGCACGAGGGTTTACGCAAGGTGATGAAGCGGTTTGGCCTGTGAGGGTGCGAGCCTTTGCCGTCCTCACAATCACCCTGCTGCTGACCGGTTGCGCCAGCCAGCCCGGCCCGCCGGCACTGACACCGCACGAAGAGGCCCAGGCGTGGCGGATACACCAGGCCTTGGTGTCGGGATTGGGTGAATGGGCTTTGTCCGGCCGGATTTCGGTGCGTACAGAAGATGACAGCTGGAGTGGAAAACTACGTTGGCGGCAGGGAGGTGAACAGTTCCATATTGCCTTTGATGCGCCGATGGGTATGGGCGCCGCCCGGCTGCGTAGTGACAATACCGGTGTGCATATGGAGGTGGCTGATGGCAAGGAGTTCAGTGCCCCGGATGCCGAAAGCCTGCTGTATCAGTTTTTTGGTATGCGCCTGCCGGTGACCGGTTTGCGCTACTGGGTGACCGGTTTGCCGCAGCCGGGTATGTCGTCGAGCCTCGAATATGATGGCGCCGGTCGCCTGGCGCGCATGCAGCAGGCCAGTTGGGACATCCGTTATCGGGGTTACCTGCATGTACAGAATGTCGATTTGCCGCAGAAAATCTTTATTGAAAACAGACGCTTGAATGTCCGTCTGGTGATCGAGCGCTGGGATGTGCAGGTCTGAGCGCCGATACAGTACACTTGTTTTCCATGAAAGAATTTGTCCCCGTATTATGGCCGGCTCCGGCCAAACTCAACCTGTTTTTGCATATTACCGGTCGCCGCATGGATGGTTATCATGAGTTGCAGACCCTGTTTCAATTCATCGACTTTGGTGACGAGTTGCGTTTTCGTGTCGATGGTAGTGGCGTGGTGCGGCGTCGCGAGGCGCTTGCCGGCGTGGCGGAAGAGGTAGACCTGACGGTACGGGCGGCGCGCCTTCTGCAGGCGGAAACCGGTTGTGCGCAGGGGGTGGAGATTCATATCGACAAGCACCTGCCCATGGGTGGCGGTCTGGGTGGCGGCAGTTCCGATGCAGCTACTACCTTGGTGGCGCTCAACCGGCTGTGGGGCTTGGGGTTGTCGGAAGACCGGCTTGCCGCGCTGGGGCTGCAACTGGGTGCCGATGTGCCTGTATTTGTGCACGGCCGTGCTGCCTGGGCCGAAGGGGTGGGTGAACGGTTGCAGTCCGTCGATCTACCGGAGCCCTGGTTTGTCATTTTGCAGCCCGATGCTCATGTCGTCACAGCAGAATTGTTCGCTAATCCGCAATTGACACGCGACCTTCAACCTATCAAAATGCGCGATTACCTCGCCGGGGATGGGCGGAATGTGTTCGAACCCCTGGTTCGGGCGGTTTATCCTGACGTCGATGCGGCGCTGGTGTGGTTGAATGCGCGCGCGGCGGGTCGCATGACAGGCACTGGTGCCTGTGTGTTTGCTGCCTTTGAGCGCGAAGCGCAGGCGCGGGACGTGGCCGCGCAGGCCGCAGGCCGTTGGCGCGCAATTGTCGCGCGGGGGTGCAACCGCTCGCCGTTGTTGACGGTTTGCGGGGGTTGAACGGTTTTTTACTGGGCCGTCGCCAAGCGGTAAGGCACTGGGTTTTGATCTCAGCATGCGCAGGTTCGACAAATTCGTCGGGAACGAATCCTGCCGGGGAAGGCAGGATTCGTTGCACAAAAATTTACTGGGCCGTCGCCAAGCGGTAAGGCACTGGGTTTTGATCTCAGCATGCGCAGGTTCGAATCCTGCCGGCCCAGCCATAATATTAATGTTGAATGCTTAGTGTTTAATGCTGAATGTGTTCAGTGGTTTCATTAAACATTCAACACTAAACATTAAACATTATTCTCCAGGGGTTTCGCGTGACTGACGGTAGCATGATGGTGTTCACCGGGAACGCCAATCCACAGCTCGCACGATCAGTGGTGAACTACCTTAGTCTGCCCATAGGGCGGGCCAATGTAGGTAAGTTCAGCGACGGTGAGATCGCGGTGGAAATCATGGAAAATGTCCGTGGTCGGGACATCTTCGTGGTGCAGCCCACCTGTTTACCCACTAATGATAATTTGATGGAGCTGCTGGTGATGATCGACGCCCTGCGTCGCGCCTCGGCCTATCGCATTACCGCCGTCATTCCCTATTTCGGCTATTCGCGTCAGGATCGCCGCCCGCGCTCGGCGCGCGTGCCGCTGACCGCGCGGCTGGTGGCGGACATGATTACCACCGCCGGCACTGACCGCGTGCTGACCGTGGATCTGCACGCCGATCAGGCACAGGGTTTCTTCGATAAACCGGTGGACAATATCTATGCCTCGCCGATTTTGCTGGGTGACATCTGGCGCCAGGAATATCAGGAACTGATGGTGGTGTCGCCGGACGTGGGCGGCGTAGTGCGCGCCCGTGCCCTGGCCAAGCGCCTCGACGATGCCGACTTGGCCATTATCGACAAGCGTCGCCCGCGTGCCAATGAGGCCAAGGTGATGAATATCATCGGTGATGTGGAAGGCCGCACCTGTGTGCTGGTGGACGATCTAGTCGATACCGCCGGCACCCTGTGCAAGGCCGCGCAAGCATTGAAAGACAACGGCGCAGCGGGGGTGGTGGCCTACTGTACCCACCCCGTGCTGTCCGGCCCGGCGGTGGAAAACATCGAGGCTTCTGTGCTCGATGCGCTGGTGGTCACCGATACCATCCCGCTGAGCGAAGAGGCCGCAGCCTGCGCACGCATCCGCCAACTCTCCATCGCTGAGCTGCTGGCCGAAACCATGCGCCGGGTCAGCAACGAGGAATCGGTCAGCTCGTTGTTCATGGATTAACTGAATTATTCGCAGGGCTGGATAGCCCTGTAGTAATCCGCGTCCCTGGTCGCAAGGGGCGCGGTTTTTTGTCACTACTGATTGGAGCAAGACAATGAAAGTCGATTTTACACTGACTGCTGAACGCCGGACGGACGTAGGGAAAGGTGCGAGCCGCCGCCTGCGTCGTGCCGGCAAAATCCCTGCCGTGATGTATGGTGCGAGCGAAGATCCGATTTCTCTGACCCTGAATCACGATAGCTTCATGCACCGCCTGGAGCACGAAGCCTTCTATTCTCACATCCTCACCCTCAGCGTCGATGACAAGATTTACAAGGCGGTGCTGAAAGACCTTCAGCGTCACCCGGCCAAGAGCCGTATGCTGCATGCTGATTTTCTGCGTGTGGGCGAGAACGACGTTATCCACATGTCCGTGCCGCTGCATTCCATCGGTGAAGATGTTGCCCCGGGCGTCAAGACCGGCGGTCTGGTATCGCACCTGATGAGTTCGGTGGAGATCATCTGCAAGGCCGGTGATCTGCCCGAGTACCTTGAAGTGGATCTGTCCACTCTTGAGGCCGGTGATTCTTTGCACCTGAGCGACATCAAGCTGCCCGAAGGGGCCGTTATCGCCGCCCTTCAGCATGGCGAGGATCACGATCTGCCGGTGGCCAGCATCCACATGCCGCGTGGTACCAGCAGTGATGACGAGGCCGAAGAAGGTGAGGTGAGCGAGGAAGAGCCCGCCGAATAAGGGCGCCTTTTCTTGATCGACGGAAAGCCGGCGTTGTCTAACTCTGTGCAGCTTATCGTCGGCCTGGGGAATCCCGGGCCGAAGTATGCACAGACGCGGCACAACGTCGGCTTTTTGTTGGTCGATGAACTGGTGCGCAGCAAGGGTGCCGCGTTCCGGCCCGAGGCCAAATTTCACGGCGAAGTGTGCAAGCTTCACCTGGATGACCGCGAGCTTTGGCTGCTGAAGCCAAATACCTTCATGAACCGCAGCGGACAGGCCGTGGCCGCGCTGACGCGTTTTTATAAGATTCCGCCCGAGGCCATTCTGGTGGTGCATGACGAGCTGGACATCCCGGCCGGGCAGCTGCGCCTGAAGAAGGGTGGCGGGCATGGCGGGCACAATGGCCTGCGTGACATCATCAGCCAGTTGGGCAGTCGCGAGTTTCTGCGCCTGCGCATCGGTATCGACCATCCGGGGCATGCAAGCGAAGTCAGTAACTACGTGCTGAGCAAGGCCAGTCCCGATGACCGCATCAGTATCGAGGCGGCCATCGATGAGGCCCTGCGTACCCTGCCGCAGATCATCGATGGCGACCTGCAAGCGGTCATGAACCGGCTGCATAGCCGGAAATAGAGGGCTCAGGACTAAGCCCCCAGGACTGGGTGCTTGGGTTTTGTAGGGTGGGCACCGCCCACCATCTCCACTGAAACGTGTAACCAGCTCCGTAGGTTGGGGTGAGGGACGAACCCCAACGCCTTCCGGGACGTACGGAAAAGTCCGCCTCAGAGTTAGGATTGAAAGAGCGGCCGTATGGAACGGCAATACCATGATTTGCGCCCATTGGCGTTTATTTGCGAACCATCCACACTTTCACAAAAAACTGGATTAAAGAGACAAAGACATGGGATTCAAATGTGGCATCGTCGGCCTGCCCAACGTGGGCAAATCGACCCTTTTTAATGCACTCACCAAGGCCGGCATCCAAGCCGCCAACTACCCCTTCTGCACCATCGAGCCCAACGTCGGCGTGGTGCCGGTGCCGGATCCGCGCCTCGATGCGTTGGCGGAGATCGTCAAGCCCCAGCGGGTGCTGCCCACCACCATCGAGTTCGTCGACATCGCCGGCCTGGTGGCCGGAGCCTCGAAGGGCGAGGGTCTGGGCAATCAGTTCCTCGCCAACATCCGCGAGACCGACGCCATCGCCCATGTGGTGCGTTGTTTCGAGGACGACGACGTGGTGCATGTGGCCGGCAAGATCAGCCCGCTGGACGACGTTGAGGTGATCAACACCGAACTGGGTCTGGCCGATCTCGAATCGGTGGAGAAGGCCATTACTCGCCAAACCAAGGTGGCCAAGTCCGGCGACAAGGATGCCAAGGCTCGCCTTGCCGTGTTCGAACCCCTGCGCGAGCACCTCGATGCCGGCAAACCGGCGCGCACCCTGCCGCTGGACGACGATCAGCGCGAGCTGCTGTACGATTTGCACCTGCTCACCATCAAGCCCACCCTGTATATCGCCAACGTCGCCGAAGATGGCTTCGAGAGCAACGCACAGCTGGATCAGGTGCGCGAACTGGCCGCCAGCGAAGGTGCACAGGTAGTGCCCGTATGCGCCGCCATCGAGGCTGAGTTATCCGAACTGGACGACGAAGACCGCGCGGAATTCCTGCAAGAGCTGGGTATCGAGGAGCCGGGCCTCAACCGCGTCATCCGTGCCGGCTATGGCCTGCTGCATCTGCACACCTACTTTACCGCTGGCGAGAAAGAGGTGCGTGCCTGGACCGTGCACGTCGGCGCCAGCGCGCCGCAGGCCGCCGGCGTTATCCACACCGACTTCGAAAAGGGCTTCATCCGTGCCGAGGTCATCGCCTATGATGACTTTATCGCCGGTAATGGTGAGCAGGGTGCCAAGGAAGCCGGCAAGTGGCGCCTCGAAGGCAAGGACTACGTGGTACAGGACGGTGATGTGATGCATTTCCGTTTCAACGTCTGAGGTGACGACAAGGCCCATTCCGGGCTGGACAAGGGGGTTGGGAAAACGTAGAATTCCGCCTCTTTTTTGATCCCGCACGGGATCGTGTAGCAAATGGCTATGTAGCTCAGCTGGTTAGAGCACATCACTCATAAGGAACGGGTCGTAGCCGGAAAGGGAAGAGAGAAAAGGGCGTCAGGCTCTGCAGTAGTTTAGGAAGATGGTTGGGTAATTTTGCAACGACTTGACCCGATCACAAAGTTAGCATTTCAAAAAAGGCTATGTAGCTCAGCTGGTTAGAGCACATCACTCATAATGATGGGGTCCCCTGTTCGAATCAGGGCATAGCCACCATATTCCATTTTTACGATGTTTTCGGGTTGTCCAAAAACAGCCCGAAAAACCCCCGCGACCATTCTGTGCCCACTTTTTGAAAATCAGTATTTCTGTGAACTGATTTTGACGTCAATTTTGACCCGTTCTCTATATGGTCGCTGGCGTCTGCTTCTTGCCAAGAGTTGTCTTCTTAGACGTCCGGAAGCCCTCTGTAATGCCCTGCGCTGTAAAGAAGGGTTGTCTGTGAGAGTATGAGGGTTGGGGAGTGGTTGCGGGTGCTCGATCAGCTTGGCGGTCAAATCGGTCACACACGAACCCATGAAGAGAGTAATTGCTTGTGGCTACCAGCACACTATCGTGTTGCTGTCAGTTAAAGCATTACTGCCTGTTAAGGCGTGACCGTAAACCGGGAGTTAACGGACATCCTCAAGGCTGATGATAAAATGGTACACGCCTACCTTGTAATAGTAAGGATACTTAAAAGATACCGTAATTTTGGAGGCACATGGAAAAAATGATGGGGCTAAAATCTTCAGAAGAACTTGAGGTTGTGGATCAGTCTATTCGTATTCAGGCGGTATTTTCACCAAAATTCAATCTGGCATTTTTACAAAATTCAGTGCCTGTATTGCTAGAGTTGGCTTTGGTCAATGGTAGTGATCAAGACTTAAGCGACTTAATCTTAACGCTCTCATCTACGCCTTCCTTTCTCAAAACTAAAATCTGGCATATCGATGCCGTTTCCTCAGGGCAAAAATTCCATATTTCAGACCGTGATGTGCAGTTAGATAGTGGCATGTTAGGGCGATTGAATGAGTCTGAAACTATACAAGTGTTGGTAACCCTAACGTCAAAAGACGAGCCGATTGCGGATTGCGAACAAATCATTGAGTTGTTACCACGAACCCAGTGGAATGGCATCGGGCATATGCCGGAAATGATCACTGCCTATGTTCAACCCAATGATGCGCAGGTGGAGCGGTTACTGAAAAAATCTGCAGCCATCCTTCGCCACTATAAAAAAGATGCCACATTGGATGGCTATGCGGGTGGCCCTAAAAGAGCCTGGGAATTGGCTTCCGCTATTTGGGCGGCAATCGGTTCCATGGGGTTGGATTACGCTCTTCCGCCAGCAAGTTTTGAACGAACAGGCCAGAAAGTTCGAAATCCGGGGCAGATAGCTGATGCTGGGCTTGCCACATGCTTGGATAGCACATTGCTGATTTGTGCGGCGTTGGAGCAATGTGGTCTAAATCCTCTCATTGTGTTTACCCAGGGGCATTCATTCGCAGGTGTTTGGCTTAAAAATGAGGAGTTTTCTACAGTGGTGGTGGATGACATCACCGCGCTGAGAAAACGGGTAAAGCTGAAAGAGTTAGTTGTTTTTGAAACCACCTTGCTGACAAAGCGACCTTGCCCAGCCCTTAAGCGTGCCATCGAACAGGGCGAAAATCAGATTACTGAAGAGGAAGAAAGCAAGTTTGAAATGGTGGTTGATATCCACCGGGCAAGGTTACAACGCATTAAACCGCTGGCAAGCGATGAAGTTAGCAGTACACCATCTGAAGAACAACAGCACGAGGATCAGGAAGCCGTATTTGATGAAGCCCCTGATCTCCCGGATGACGAGATTCGCAGAACTGAAGAGATATCAGGCAAGCCACTTGATCGGCTCGATCTTTGGCAACGCAAACTATTGGACCTCTCTTTACGCAACAACCTGCTGAACTTCCGCACCAGCAAACGTGCGATCACGCTTGATGCCCCGGAGCCCGGAAAATTAGAAGATCGAATCGCGGATGGCAATACCCTCAAGCTTAGGCCACGTCCTGAATTGATGAAGGGTTCTGATATGCGTGACCGCAGCATTCATGAATCAAGAACTCAGGAAGATCTTTATCGTGAACATGCACTTGATGCATTGCGCCGAAATGAAGTGCATGTGCCGATAGATGCGGATGAACTGGATGGGCGTTTAACCAATCTTTATCGAACGGCCCGTGCCACGCTTTCAGAAGGCGGTGCGAACACCTTGTATCTTGCCGTGGGTTTTCTCTCCTGGACTCGAGATGTCAAGGACGACAAACGATATCGTGCGCCGCTGATTCTAATCCCGATGGTGCTCAAGCGGAAAAGTATGCGTGAGGGATTCAGCCTGACCATGCATGATGACGAAGCCCGTTTTAACCCAACGCTGGTGCAGATGCTACGTCAGGACTTTGAGCTTGAATTACCGGTCGCCCAGGGTGAGTTGCCAAAAGATGAGCATGGTCTGGATATTCAGGGTATTTGGCGGCAGGTATCCCAGGCGATTGTTGATATCAAGGGTTGGGAAGTGTCGGAAGATGTTGTTCTTTCCACCTTCTCATTCGCCAAGTATCTGATGTGGAAAGATCTGGTAGATCGCACCGATCAGCTAAAACAGAACCCGGTGGTACGCCATCTGATAGAGACGCCACGAGATCCTTATCTGAGCACGATCAGTTTCCCCGATCCCAAACAGTTGGATCAACTCCATGGCCCCGAAGAGACGTTCTGCCCGCTACCGGCAGACTCATCTCAACTTTCAGCGGTGATGGCGGCGGCCAAGGGCAAAGACTTTGTATTGATCGGCCCGCCAGGTACCGGCAAGAGCCAGACCATTGCCAATATGATTGCCCAGTGTCTGGCAGAGAAAAAAACCGTGCTGTTTGTCTCTGAAAAAATCGCCGCGCTGGACGTGGTCTATCGCCGTCTGCGTGATGTCGGGTTGGGTGATTTTTGTCTGGAACTGCACTCAAGCAAGGCGCGCAAGTTAGATGTGCTGCAACAACTGGGGCGTGCCTGGGATTCAAAAGGTGGCATTGATGCCAACGAGTGGCGCAGAGAGGCCGACAAGCTTAAAGCCTTGCGTGAACAGCTTAATGTCTTTGTCAGGCAGCTTCATTGTAAACGACATAATGGTCTGACAGCATTCCGCGCCATCGGTCAGACGCTTGCCGGGCAGGAGATTGCTAAACTCGGTCTGCAATGGCCCAGCGTGGATGCGCATGATGTTGATGCCCTGGATCGGCTACGGGCATTGGCGGATCGCCTGGATGTGAACGCCCGCGAAGTGGGTAAGATTGCCGATAGCCCATTGGCGCAAATATCCCACGATGATTGGTCTCCCCATTGGCAGCAGGAGATTATTCAGACAGCCCGGCAACTGGTGCCTAAATCCGGGCAACTGGAAACCTCCGCAGCGTCTTTTAGCAAGGCGCTGGGTTTGTCCGTAAGCAATCTTGAAGAGCGCAGTCGTCATGGTTTGTCGCTACTGGCAAATACCTTACCAAAGGCTGCCGGTTACGATTGGCGTTTTGTATTGCGTCCCGATATCCGCCGCTTGATGGACGATCTTGAAAAAGGCACGCAATACATCAAACAGCATCAACAGACCTTCCAGCAACTCTCAGCACCTTACCGAGAAGAGGTCATCCAAATTGACGTGGACGGCCTGAATGAGCAGTGGCAAAAGGCAGAGAAGGCTTTTTGGCCTATGAGCTGGTTGGGTAAACGTAGCGTACAAAAAGTACTGGCGGGTTTTATTCAGGGTAAACATCAAATTGATGTGGCTGAAGATCTGGAGAAAATAAAACAGCTTAAAGAACTTGAGAGCAACATTTCTGAACTGGACGACCTTGGTGCTAAAACGGCAGGTCTGTGGAATGGTCTTAAGACGCGACTGAATGAGGCTGAGCAAGCACAGCAATTTCATCAAGTTTTGTCTGAATCGATTGCCGCTCTGGCAACAGATGCAGACACGCTCACCACACTAAAATCGGCGATAGAAAAACTGCTGGGTGATGGCAATGCCTTACTTGATACTGCCGGACCAGTCACGGGTGCGGGTAAGCATTATCTCAATGCATTGGCAGCGTTCAATACTGCCCTGGATGAATTTGCCTCGAAATCCGGCGTCACAGTCGCTGAGATGATGGCAAACACGGGCGATAGTCCAGCCGGAATTGCCGAACTCTGCACCGCCATTCCACCCATGGAGCCCAAACTCCATGCTTGGTGTGCCTGGCGTAAGGTGCGCAATGAAGCAGTGTCGCTGGGACTGGAACCGCTGGTGGTAGGTATAGAGCAGGGCCTGGTTGAGCTGGGTAAGGTGCAAGAAGCCTTTGAAACGGATTATTGTCGCTGGTGGCTCAATAGCATGGTTGATGGCGACGAGGTACTGCGGGGATTCGTCTCCGCCGAACATGAAAAACGCATCGCCAACTTCAATGAACTGGACGATCGTTTTACCCAGTTGACCCAGAGTTATATCCAGGCCGGTTTGTGTGCCGACCTCCCTGAACAGGACAGCGTTACTAAAAGTTCGGAATGGGGCATTCTCCGTCGAGAGATGCAGAAAAAACGGGCCCACAAGCCCTTGCGTGAATTAATCGGTTTAATGCCCGGCACCATCACCAAACTGACCCCTTGTTTGTTAATGAGCCCGCTCTCCATCGCCCAATACCTCTCTGCAGAAACCGCCCTGTTTGATCTGGTGGTATTTGACGAAGCATCACAAATACCTGTTTGGGATGCCATCGGTGCCATTGCCCGTGGCAAACAGGTCGTGATGGTGGGTGACCCAAAACAGCTACCGCCCACCTCATTTTTTAATCGCGCCGAATCGGGTGCCGATGATGATGACGATTCAGATATTGAAACGGATCTGGAGAGCATTCTGGATGAGTGCATAGGCGCCAACCTGCCTACACTGAATATCAACTGGCATTACCGCAGCCGTCACGAAAGCCTTATCGCATTCTCTAATCATCGCTACTACGGTGGTGGACTGGTAACGTTTCCATCACCAATAACAGATGACCGCGCTGTCAGTTTTCGTTGGATAGAGAAGGGTGTCTATGAGAAAGGTGGTGCCAGAATCAATAAGCCCGAAGCAAAGGCCTTGGTTGAAGAGGTGGTGGCCAAATTACGAGACAAACATTTTCAGGCATCCAAACATACTATTGGCATCGTTACTTTCAACTCTGAGCAACAACGCCTCATCGAAGACTTGCTCGACGAAGCACGCCGACTGCATCCTGACATCGAACCTTATTTTTCCGAAGATGCACTAGAACCGGTGTTCGTCAAAAACCTCGAAAGTGTTCAGGGTGATGAACGCGACCTCATGTATTTCTCTATCGGCTATGGCCCTGATCTTACCGGCAAGGTATCAATGAACTTCGGCCCCATGAACAAAAATGGTGGCGAACGCCGACTCAATGTTGCCATAACCCGCGCTCGCCATGCATTGCGGGTTTTTTCCAGTTTACGACCTGAACAGATTGATCTGTCTCGTACACAATCCATGGGTGTCAGAGATCTTAAGCACTTTTTGGAATTCGCCGAGCGTGGTGCCCGCGCACTGGCTGAAGCGGTAACCGGCCCGATTGGCGACTATGACAGTCCTTTCGAAGAAGCAGTAGCCGAAGCCTTAAGACGTAAAGGCTGGCAAGTACACTCACAAGTGGGCGTCTCATCGTTCCGCATTGATCTGGGTGTGGTCGACCCCGATGC
>UOFU01000062.1_pt1 | contig 13247 bp, 13 predicted proteins | sample 1988841 | NCBI WGS metagenome assembly UOFU01 (sample SAMEA4712195, study PRJEB27164) | hydrothermal vent metagenome | biome: marine basaltic hydrothermal vent biome; feature: marine hydrothermal vent; material: mineral | place: Pacific Ocean | collected 2011-06-14/2011-07-23 | depth 1719 m
CGAACGTAAAACCTTGGCGCAACAGTCCCAGAAACTTACCGATGAGAAAATCGAATTTACATCAAAGGATCGAGAAAACGCTAAGCGACTGGAAACCGAGCGTCAGAAACAGATCACTGATGAGCCACTGGATGAACTAAAAAATGCCTTGGCGATTTTGGTCTCCAACCAGAAAGAACTCTATGAGGAGATCGGCAGGATTCGTCAGAAACTCAAGGACAACGAGGATCTGAAGCAGAAGCAACAGGAACGAGTGCAGGCCATTGATGCGCAAAAGCGTGAATGTTCGCGCTGGGACTTATTACACGAACTGATCGGTTCGGCCGATGGGAAGAAATACCGCAACTTTGCCCAGGGGCTGACCTTTGAAATGATGATTAGGCACGCTAACCGTCAGTTGCAGAAGATGACCGACCGCTACCTGCTGATCCATGATGCAACACAACCGTTGGAACTCAACGTGATTGACAATTACCAGGCAGGGGAAGTCCGATCCACCAAGAATCTCTCAGGTGGTGAGAGCTTCATCGTCAGTCTCTCGTTGGCGCTGGGACTTTCACACATGGCCAGTAAAAACGTCCGGGTCGACTCGCTGTTCCTGGATGAGGGCTTTGGTACGTTGGATGAAGAAGCTTTGGACACGGCGCTTGAGACCCTTGCTGGTTTGCAGCAGGATGGCAAGCTGATCGGTGTGATTTCACACGTACCAGCCCTCAAGGAGCGCATCAGTACCCAGATCCAGGTCATCACTCAAACGGGCGGAAGAAGCCTGATTTCAGGCCCTGGCTGCGGAAAGGTCTCAGTAGAAGCCTGATTTGCTTTTGTGTTTGAGGGCTGGGCTGAAGTTAGAGAGAATTGGCTGCCAGGTTGTTTCTGTGCATCGGAGGTGTGCAGTTTTTCTGCAGCCCCGCCACAGATAAAGGTACCTGGATGCCATGCAAGCATGTGGTATTTGCTGTGCTGAAGATCATTGAAAAATGATGGGCGTGTTGGTGGAGTAACGTGAAACGAACCCAGCTGTGTTGTTGTAAAATTCGGAGCGGGCTGTGTCAAAATTACGCCAATGAGGCATCTAACTAATGATAATAAAGGAAAATATGGTGCCGAGGAGAGGCAGATGACCTCCAGCTCCGAAGAGGAACAGCCTCGGAAGATGAGCGGTTTCGTGTTGAGCCGGTCGACCAGGAAGGGTTTGTACTCCATGGTCGGCTAGATGACAGCAGCCGCTTCGGTCAGCAGATAGGTGACGAACAGCAACAGTGCGCCGCCGAAGCTTCCGCTCCCTGCTCACGCCCCTTACCTCCTTCCCTGGAGGCAACGATACCCAGCAGCCCAACCTCGGCCTATTCGGCCTTGCCGTTGCGGGCCTCGTTGAACTTGGAAATTCCGGTGTAGGCGATCCAGATAAAGCCCAGTACCGAGACAGTCAGTCCGAGTATGACGCCCCCGTCCTTGACATAGCCCTTGAACAGCTCCAGCCAGGGGGGCATTGGAGGGCGCCACCGCAGCGGGTAGCGCGGCCAGGGCACTGTATGAAAACGAAAAAGATAACGATCATGGTTCAGCCCTCCACATTGAGCTTGCGCTTTATGCTGTTCCAGTAACGGAAGGTCGCCTGTTCGAAATCAGCGTCCATTTGTGCAGGGTCTCACCTGAACTCAGATGCCGGAGGTCACCTTGTATAGCCGAGTACGGCGTAAGGTCGTTGTCCGAGTAATCCACGCTCAGAAGCGAGAAAGGCAGCGCAGGCACCCAGAGAGGCTTTTTCTTCTTTGTGGTCTTTTGGATCCTCTGAGCTTTTTCCAATGCCGTGAGCCGGGTGTCGATGGTTGCCATCAGATTGGTGATAGAGCCTTCCAACTGAGCGATCCGCCCCTCCACTCCAGAGATAGTGCGGGAATCAGCCTGCTCCACAGCGGCATCCAGATCTAAGAGCTTTTGCTGGTTTTGCTCTGTGCCAGTTCTGATTGCGCCTTGAGTTGTTGAACCAGCATCATGAGCCGGTTCTCCAGTTCCGGAATGTGGGTGACATCAACGACATCAGGAGACTCAGATTCGGCTTCATTGATTAAAATTTCGGTATCCAGATCGGTTGCGAATAGCTCAGTCTCCAGAGGTTCCTTCTGGGAGGAAACGATAATGAAAGCCACCGCAATGAATACGATGATTGCCCCTACGGCAACGATCAGGAATAACCTGGGTGGCTTGGATCGGGTGTGGCAATCCATATCCGCTTCCAGGTTGGGCAATTCGGAGGCAGGGCTGTCAGGCGCTTGGATCATGAGTCTTTCCTGGTTTGGTTTTGGTCGCCGGCGCTGGAGCGGTGTGGACCGGTTCGAAATCATTCGGTTGCCTGACCATGGGCCGGTAGGCCGGAGCCAGGTCGAAAGCGAACCGGGTTCATGGGATCCACCACGACCTGGTAGGCAGCGCCGGTGAGCGTCGAGAGCATGTTTTGCAGCGTCATCGGTCCCAGATGGCGATGGACTTTGGGCAGGAGGTGATCCAGCAATGCCGCCATGGCGGGTTCGGCGGCCTCGGGCTCAGCCAGGCGGTAACCGCTGTGGCGCAGCAGATAGCGCATTGCATCCCGACGGTCGTAATATGAGGGTTGGGAAAGCGGATCTTCACCATGGTCTGCAGCGGGTCCGCTTGGGCGGCGGTGGCCACTGGCGCCACAATGGTGTAGCGCCCGACCTGCATCGGTGTATCACCGGCCGTCGCCATCGTGGCGGCAAGCGAGATGGCCAAGCCGATCAGCCATGAGTTGATGGCATTTTGTGTCATGTGGGACATGGTTCCTCCAAATCTAAAAATGTCCGTGCCCGGAGGGCGGCACGAACCAACGAGATGTAGAGCAGAGGGGTTTTGCTCCACGCGTTAATAGTCCAAGGAGGAAGGAGAGACGTCTATGGAAAACCCTCCTATCTGTTTCCGAGGGTTTTTGTTGGGGCTGTTCAATCTACGTTCGATTAGGTGAGAAACATGCTATGATTACTATGTAATCTACATGAATGCAGGTGATGACATGGCTGCCAGAAATATCTCTCTCCGCATGGATGAAGAAAATATTGACCGGGTAGACCGCTTGGCCAGTGCGATGGGACGATCCAGGGCTTGGGTGCTCAATCAGGCGACCAAGCGTTATCTTGAATATGAGGAGTGGTTTGTTCAGCAGGTCGAAGAGGGGATTGAGGACATCAAACGCGGTAATACGGTTTCAAATGAGCAGGTGTTTGCCGAGATCCGCCAGAAAATCGAAAAAGCGTAGCCCGCATGAATATCGAATGGTCTTCGAAGGCCAGGATCGACTTGCATGACATCTTCGATTACATCCTCCAGGAGAATCCGGCTGCTGCGGCCAAGGTTCTGGAGGCGATCGAGCAAGCGACGCTGAAACTTGCCGAGCACCCCGGCATAGGTCGGCCCGGGCGTGTAGAGAATACGCGGGAGCTGGTTATTTCCGGTTTTCCATATATCCTTCCCTACATGGTTGAAGAAGATACGATAACCATGATCCGAGTCATGCACGCATCGAGAAAATGGCCGGATTGACTGCGGGATAAACCGGGAGGATTGGGTATAAAGACTGATCTTTTGTGCTTTACGGTACTTTTTAAGTTGCTTCTGGTTAAAGCGATATTGGCGCCAACCGTTCAGACTTTCGCTTTCACAAGCTTTTCCGGTTAATTCAATGATCTTGCGCATCGCATCCCATAACAGGTTGATATCGGTTAGATAATGCACATCCGTTTCAACCACGAAAGAGTCACAGCGCGTTTGTAATGTTTCGCCAGGCTTTTTTTTTGCGACTTCATGACCCGACTCTACAATCACCTGATTGATCTCTGCCAGCACGGAAGGTTTGAGTGCTGAAACGTTATCAATAATGGTTTGTAACTTATAAGCAGTCGTATCTTCCCAGCCAGAATGGCCCAACATTTGACGAAGCGTATTATGTTGATTCGCGAGCTCTTGTAGTCGGTCAAAATCACAATTCAGGCCCAGCTTCACGGTTGCCAATACAAAAATCTTCCACAATTCCATACCCGGGCGTCCCGTCTCGGTACTGACAGATGGGTCAATGATGGCCTCAAGTGTCCGGAATACCTTTTTTCGTGCGGCATCCTGAGTGTAAATATATTGCAATCCCTTGAGGATGGCCGGGACATCATCGCGAGAACGTGCATCGATGTGGATATCGGCAATATTGACTTCGCCAAAATGAAGTTGTGGATTTTTCATGTGGCGCATCGGGTAAATCCTCGAAGTTTTATGAAGAAAACCGAAAAAAAGCGGTTTTTGCAGGTTTTCAGTGGAAGGCCTGCTTTATTATAGCTTTCTTCGCGCCAGGAATGGAGTGGTTTTTTATATTAAATCATGAAGTTAGATGGTTTTCGGGCGGGCACTAGCTACAAAACAGGGTGGTCGGAGGTTTGAACCCTCTTTGACCATGATGGCTACTTTAATCTTCTAGTTGTGGTAGTCCTAGCACCTGAGAATTGACATGTAATTGCGGAATAGAGACGTGATGCAACAAGTGGCCGGTTATCTATTTCACTGTCTTTTGGGCGCTTGATCTGCATTCATCAAATAGACGCATCTTTGAAACCTCAACTACAGGATGTAGCAGCAGGCAAATCTATGCAAGCATGTGGCGTTGGCCGCGCCGTAAATCATTGGAATGCAATGTACGTATTGGTGGAGTGGCGTGAAACGAACTCTGCTGTGGTTTGATAAAACTCAGAGCCGGTTACGCTAGAATTACGCCAAGACTGCGGTCAACCAATTGATTGTAAAAAGAATTATGGTGCCGAGGAGAGGACTTGAACCTCCACGGGGTTACCCCCACTAGCACCTGAAGCTAGCGTGTCTACCAATTTCACCACCTCGGCAGGTGATTGCTGCGGGCTGGCCAGGACGACCTTCGCAACTGGGCGCGAACTTTACCGATCCGCTCGATTGTTGTCAACGCCAGAAAGGGCCTTTCTGGCTTATTTCATGCTCTGTCAACCCTGTCGGCTTCAGCGCTCCTGTGGTGCCCCGCTGCTGCGTTGCCTGAAGTGCCTACTGAGTTGCTGCCCTGAATACGGACAGACCGACTGCATCCTAATTTATCACCTGGATGGAGTACTCACCCCGTGTATCGAGTAGAATACCCGGATGACTAAACGAAAAAAGAAAACGACTGTTACCGATCCCCATGCCGAACGTGAGGCACGGAAATACGAAAACCCCATTCCCAGCCGCGAGCTTATTCTCGAATTGCTCGAAGAGGCCAGCGAGCCGCTGGTCTGGCAGCAGGTGGCGGAAAGACTGGGCCTGGATGACGAGGAATCGCAGATCGCGCTGACCCGCCGCTTGCGTGCCATGGAGCGCGATGGCCAGCTGGTGCGCAATCGCCGCAATGCCTATGGGCCGCTGGACAAGATGGATCTGGTGCGCGGCCGCATCATTGCCCATCCCGACGGTTTCGGCTTTTTAGTGCCGGACGACGGCAGCGATGACTTATTCATGGGGCCGCGTGACATGCGTGCGCTGTTTCACGGCGATCGCGTGGTGGCGCATGTGTCCGGTATCGACCGCCGGGGCCGCCGCGAGGGTGCCGTGGTAGATGTGCTGGAGCGCAATACCCATCAAATCGTCGGACGCCTGCTGATTGAGGGCGGTATCGCTGTCGTCGCCCCCGATAGCAAACGCATTACCCATGACATCCTGATCCCTGCGGAGGAGTTGAGCGATGCCCGCGAAGGGCAGATTGTGATGGTGGAGGTGGTTGAGCAGCCCAGCCGTCGCCGTCAGCCCATTGGCCGCATCCTGGAAGTGCTCGGCGAACACATGGCGCCGGGCATGGAAATCGATATCGCCGCCCGTGCACACGCTCTGCCTTACCTGTGGCCGCAAGGGGTGGAAGACGAGGTCGCTGGGCTTAAACCACGCGTGCTGCCCAGCCACAAAAAAGGCCGTGAGGACATCCGCGAACTGCCGTTAGTGACCATCGATGGCGAGGACGCGCGTGATTTCGACGATGCCGTCTATTGCGAACCGCAGGGCTCGGGTTGGCGTCTGCTGGTGGCCATCGCCGATGTGTCCCATTACGTGAGCGTCGGCAGTGCGTTGGATGCCGAGGCCATCGAGCGTGGCAATTCGGTGTATTTTCCTGGCCGGGTGATTCCCATGCTGCCAGAGGTGCTATCCAACGGTCTGTGCTCCATCAATCCCAAGGTAGACCGCCTGTGCATGGTGTGCGAGATGCAGGTCAGCAGTAGCGGCAAGGTAAAGAGCCACCGTTTCTTTGAGGGCCTGATGCGCTCCCATGCACGCCTGACCTATGACAAGGTGGCGGCCATCATTGATGGTCAGGCCGGTCTGCGCAAGACCTATGCGCGTCAGGTGCCGCATCTGGAAAATCTGCATGAGCTGTTCCAGGTCTTCATCAAACAGCGCAAAAAACGCGGCGCCATCGAGTTCGAGACGACCGAGACCCGCATTGTTTTCGGTGACGACAAAAAGATCGAGCGCATCGAGCCGCTGATGCGCAATGACGCCCACAAGATGATCGAGGAGTGCATGATCGCCGCTAATGTGGAAGCGGCCAAATTTCTCGCCAAGCACAAGATGCCGACCCTGTTCCGTGTGCACGATACCCCCAAGGAGGCCAAATTGATCGATTTGCGCGCCTTCCTCGCTGAGTTGGGACTAGATCTGCCCGGTGGCGATAAGCCCAGCGCAAAGGATTACGCCACGCTGCTGGAGAGTGTGCGCGAGCGTCCCGATGCTCATCTGATTCAGACGGTGCTGCTGCGTAGCATGAATCAGGCCGTCTATCAGCCGGAAAATCTTGGCCATTTCGGGCTTTCGCTGGAGGAATACGCACACTTTACGTCGCCTATTCGTCGTTATCCCGATCTGCTGGTGCACCGTGGCATTCGTCACATTCTACGCGGAGGTAAGGCTGCGGATTTCGATTATGCCCCGTCCGATATGCAGAATCTGGGCGAGCGCTGTTCCATGACCGAGCGCCGTGCCGATGAGGCGACCCGCGACGCCACCGACTGGCTGAAGTGCGAATACGTGATGGATAAGGTAGGCGAGGTCTTTCCAGGCATCATTACCTCCGTCACCGGTTTCGGCTTGTTCGTGGAGCTGGACGACATCTATGTCGAGGGCCTGGTGCACGTCACTTCACTGACCAGCGACTATTACCACTTCGATCCCGCGCATCACATCATGCGTGGCGAGCGCACTGGCAAGCATTATCGGCTGGGTGACACGGTCGAAGTACGCGTGGTGCGCGTCGATCTGGACGAGAAGAAGATCGATTTCGAGATGGCCGACAAGGTGCAGGGCGAGCCGCGGCCGGAACGCAAGAAGAAGACCCGCAAGCGTCGCAAGAAGAAGCCGGGCAAGAGTGCTCTGCCGCAGGCTGCTGCTGTCGCTAGCGAGGAAAGCGTACAGGGCGGTGAGGACGAGGCCACGGACAAGCCGAAGAAAAAAAAGAAACGCCGGCGGCGCAGCAAGAAGAAGGGCGGCGGGGATGCCAGTGCGCAGACCACGGAGCAGGCCTCGAACGAGTCTACGAAAACGGTAGCACCGGCCAGTGAGTCTGCCGACAAGCCTGCAAAGAAGAAGCGTCGTCGTCGCCCGCGCCGTAAGCCAAAACCGGCCAGCGAGTGAGCGATTATCTGTTCGGTCTGCATGCGGTGCAGGCCGCACTGGAGCAGGCACCCGACAGTGTGTCTGAATTGTGGGTGGATCAGCGCCGTCATGACAAGCGCATGGCGGTGATACTGGAGCTGGCGAAAAAGGCCGGCACCACCATCCACGGCAGCGACAAACGTGAACTGGAAACCCTGGTCTCCGGGGCGCGCCACCAAGGCGTGGTAGCGCGCTCGGTGGCGCCGCGTAATCTGGGTGAGGCCGACCTCGAGCACATTCTCGACGCCCTCGATGCCCCCCCTTTTCTGCTGATCCTTGATGGTGTCACCGATCCACACAACCTCGGCGCCTGTTTGCGCAGCGCCGATGCCGCCGGGGTACAGGCGGTGATCGCGCCCAAGGATCGCGCCGCCTCCCTGACCGCCACCGCCATCAAGGTCGCCAGCGGTGCCGCACAGACTGTGCCCTTCGTGCAGGTCACCAACCTGGCGCGCACCCTGAAAGAACTGCAGGAACGTGGCATCTGGCTGGTGGGGCTGGACGGTCACGCCGAGCAGACCCTGTATGAATTCGATTTGCGTGGGCCGCTGGGCATCGTCATGGGCGCCGAAGGGCAGGGTCTGCGCCGTCTCACCAAAGAACGCTGCGATTTCCTCGCCACCATCCCCATGGTAGGCACGGTGGAAAGCCTCAATGTCTCCGTCGCCACTGGCGTCTGCCTGTTTGAGTCCCTGCGCCAGCGCCGGGGAGACGCCCTCTAACACTTAATGCTTGACCAATGGGGGTTTACCCGCTCAAATGGCAGGGAAATCAGCAGGAGTTGGGGAAGTGAAATGGAACTGCTACTCATTGATGATCACCCGTTGTTCCGCAAGGCCCTGTGCCGGACCTTGTGGGAACTGGCAGAGGATCTCCATGTTCACGAGGCGGCCACCATCGCCGAAGCCCTGGCCATTCTTGACGGAAGCGTAGTAATGGATCTGGTGTTGTATGACTGGCGTCTGCCCGATGGCGGCGGCCTGCGAGGCTTGGTGGCCATTTGTCAGCTGTTGCCGTCGACGCCGGTGGTGGTGGTCTCCGCCAATGAAGACCCGGATGTGATCGCCACCGCCCTGAGCGCAGGTGCTCGGGGTTACATTCCCAAATCGTCCAGTACCGGAGTCATCAACAGTGCCTTGCAACTGGTTTTGCAGGGGGAGATCTATGTGCCGTCGGCGACACTGGGGCATGGACACAGGCCGGTAATGCCACCGTCACGTGGTGACTTGCTGACGGCACGTCAGGCAGAGGTGTTGTCTCTGCTGGCCGAAGGTTATGCCAATAAGCGCATTGCTTGTGCACTGGGTATTGCGGAAGCGACGGTGCGGGCGCATGTCTCCGATATCCTGCATGGGCTGCAAGTGGAAAACCGAACGGAGGCGGTGGTGAGGGCACGCCGGCTCGGCCTGCTGCATTTACCCTCGACTTCGAGTACGTGAAATCTCCCTTTCCGCCAGCGCAGATTCTGCCAGCGAATGGATACACACCTTTAACCGCTCCGGCTCCACGGGTTTATGCAGGAGCAAAAAGCCTGAGTCGTGGGCCTCACGAATACGTGCCGGGGCTGTGTCTCCGGTCACGATAATGGCCGGTACGGGGGAACCCAGGTTGTCATGCAGCCAGTCGATGGCCTCCAGCGCCGTTTTCCCGCCGCCCAGCCGATAGTCGACAATCATCACCTCCGGTAACTTGGCAAGTTCGCGCAGGCGAGCAAAGGCCGTTTCCGCTGAGTCCACAGCGATGACCGTGCAGCCCCACTGCTCAAGCAGGGTAGCCATGCCGGCACGGATGGCTGCGTCGTCATCGATGATCAGTAGCAAATATGCCCGAGGCCGGAGGGCCGTGGCGGTTTCGTCCGTTGGCAGCGTGGCTGTTGCCGCAGATGCCAGACCGGCTTTCACCCGCAGGCTGAAAACGGATCCGTGGCCGACAGTGGATCGTACACTGATCTCATGCCCTAACAGACCCGTCAGGCGTTCCACGATGGCCAGCCCAAGTCCAAGTCCTTGGCTGGCATCCCGTTCGGGATTGCCGATCTGGGTGAACTCCAGAAAGACCTCGTCCAAGCGTTGTTGCGGGATTCCTCGGCCGGTGTCGTAGACTTGGAGTAAGACGTGCTCTCCACGCTGGCGACAGGCCAGGAGGATGCCGCCCTGGCTGGTGTATTTCAGGGCATTGTCCAGCAGGTTGCGCAAGATACGCTCCAGCTGTGAGGGATCACTGAAGACCAGGGTGTCCCGAATCACGCAGCGAAACCGTAGCCCCTTCTGAGTCGCCAATGGTGCATATTCCTGCGCCAGTTTTTCCAGCAGATCTCGGGTGACGAAGCTGTGTGCGTGAATTTTTACGACTTCCGCATCGAGGCGGGAGATGTCCAGCATCTCATTCAGCATGCCACGTAGCCCCTGAAAGGCGCCTTCCAGGTAATTCAGCAGTGCCAGGTTTTCCCTGTCGGTGAGCCGTTGACGCAAGGATTCGAGGAACAGGCCCATGGCATGCACGGGTTGACGAAGGTCATGACTGGCCGCAGCCAGAAAATGGGTCTTGACGCGTGCTCCGTGTTCCAGCGCCTCCTTTTTGTCAGAGAGTTGCAAGCGTAGTTGCAGAGTTTCCGTCAGGGTCTTGGCGTACTCCCGGGCAAAGTTGATCGTTGCTCCAGACATCATTACCAGTAGTAGCGCCGTCATCTGTGCCGGGCGACCATCTTGCATGGCCAGGATGATGATGAAAGGAATGATACAGGGCAGGTAGTAGGCATAGAACGTTGGCATATAGACGGCCAGCGCGGCGACCGGCGCCACCGGCACAAGGGCCAGCAGTATCACTAGATATAGCAAGTATTCTGGCAGTAGGGGTGGGTACAGAAAAATAGCCGCACTGCCCCAGATGGTACCGGAGACGGAGGCGCCAATGATCGCAAAGATCTTCCATTTTCTGTCGAACTGCCGGGGTACAGGGGAGGAAAAATACCAGCGATAAAGCAGTACACGTAACGCCGAAACCAACAAAATCACTGACATGCCGATGACCAGAAATCGGTTTTCGACGGCCCCCCACAATACCCATGCGCTGAACAGTCCGCCGAGTGAGGGCGCGATGATGATTGCCGGCAATTGGGTGAAATGAATGCGTACCTGCTCTGCAGTCAGGCGCTCGCGTAGTTCAGGTGCATCGTTCTCGGTTTTGGCGGTATCCATCCCATACGTACCTTGTTTCATTCTTATTATGGTTATCAGCCTAGCAGTATTCAGGGGCAGCGTATGTACATCATTTGTCGTAGGTCGAGTCTGGTTGTGATGTAAATGTCGGTAAATCATGGGTTAAGGGCGAGTGAAAACTACTCCATGCAGACAGACACCTACGACAAATGTCCAATTGTGATTTGCGGGGTGGTGGCTGAATAAATCAGTAAGGTAATCCCCCGGCTCTGCCGGGGGACTCCCAAAGGTTTGACCTATACTGCGGTCATTGTAAATCTCCGAACTTGACCAAGAGAAGGAGATTTATAAATGAAAGAATATCAGATGGTTTTATGGCGCCTTTGAGGCGCTCACCCAATAAGCCTCTGGCTTTGCCAGGGGTGATTTAACTATTCACAACATCAATCACGCCTGAATTTTAATGAAGCACCATTTAGGCTACTAACCGCACATGAGCATCAATTACATCCCAGGGCGCAACCAATAATCCTTCTTCAGTTCGCTGGATGAGGTTAACTTCTTCCAGGGCGCTGACATCGCCGTGGACATTTTTATAGTCACGTTCCAGCTGTTTTGACAATGCCCGGACACTCAACGGCCCATGCTGACGCAATGTTTTCATCAACTCCAAACGCTTGGGTGTCAGCACTGAAGCCAGCATGGCAAAATCCTCAAAATTGAGGTGTATTTCCGCTTGCTCGATCTTACCGCTCTCGGCCTTGTGCCAAGCCTCGATGAAACGTTCAAAGCCACGATCCGTGTCTTCTACGCCGATATGGATATGTCGTTCACTCATGTTGTTCACCTCGTAAGCGTTCGATATCTGCCTTGAAGTCCTGGATCAATTGTTCAACCGAGATGAAGGTGTATGGTGCTTCCTGGCTATCTTCATGCCGATGACCGCCTTTACCCCGCTCGTTGTCATAGCGGACGAGGCATTTGCCAGGATGGCCGTAATACAGTCGGTATTTAAGGCCATGTGGCCTTTCGCTATCCGTGACCGGTAAACGCCAAATCACCATCTCGCGAATGGCCCCATCGGCATAGACGTACTTACCTCGGAAGATCAATTGTGCTACCATATGGTCAAATATACCATACTGATCCTGCTCAAGACCACTCAATGCCGCCACTGCCATCGACATCTCAGGTAACTTGGCGAGTTCGCGCAGGCGAGCAAAGGCCGCTTCCGCTGACTCCACTGCGATGACTGTGCAGCCCCACTGTTCAATCAGGGTAGCCATGCCGGCACGGATGGCTGCGTCGTCATCGATGATCAGCCGCGAATACGCCCGAGGGCGGAGGGCCGTGGCGGTTTCGTTCGCTGGCAGCGTGGCTGTTGGGTTGCCGCAGATGCCAGACCGGCTTTCACCCGCAGGCTGAAAACGGATCCGTGGCCGACATTGGATCGTACACTGATCTCATGCCCTAACAGACCCGTCAGGCGTTCCACGATGGCCAGTCCAAGTCCTTGGCTGGCGTTCCGTTCGGGATTGCCGATCTGGGTGAATTCCAGAAAGATCCCATCCAAGCGTTGTTGCGGGATTCTCCGGCCGGTTACACACCTTGTTTAATCCTTAATTATGGTTATCAGCTTAGCAGTATTCAGGGGCAGCGTATGTACATCATTTGTCGTAGTAGGTCGAGTCTGATCGTGATGTAAATGTCTGTAAATCAGGTGGTTAAGGGCTAGTGAAAACTACTCTATGCAGACAGACACCTACGACAAATGTCCAATTGTGATTTGCGGGGTGATGGCCGGATAATTGGTACGTGGAGAAAGTAAGGTCGTTATGCGAAGGATTAGGTCTGAAGGATTGAGGATCGGCTCAAGCCTGCATTATTGCGCAAACATCACGCCACGAAATCAGCTCATAATGCAATTATGCAGCCTGTCCCTCCGATGCCTCTTTGATGCTCTGATCCATGACCCGCCGACATGCCCATAGTAGATATTTCAATGAATAAGTGATTCTAAAATTTCCTGCCAATGATCATAGATCAGAAAATGTCCACCACCGTTAATTTGATGAAAGTACTTATTTGGAACAGCATCGATTACCGGTTTGATTCGACTGATTGGTGAGTGTGTGTCTTCTGATCCATACCAAAAGTCTATTTTTGTCAGAATTTCCTCCACAGGGAAAGGCCACTTTTTAGGGGTCTTCAGAAAAAACTGTGGGTTGATTTTGGGTCAGGAAGCTTCCCCATCGTGTGAAATGGCGCTATTTTAAGCGTTTCATGCTCCCTAAAACCAAAGGCTTTTCTGGTGACCAAATTTACGATGCGATTTAGCCCCTCAACTGTGCCAGAAGAATACTGCTTATTTGCCTTAAACCAATTCATCAT
>UOFU01000068.1_pt1 | contig 12931 bp, 13 predicted proteins | sample 1988841 | NCBI WGS metagenome assembly UOFU01 (sample SAMEA4712195, study PRJEB27164) | hydrothermal vent metagenome | biome: marine basaltic hydrothermal vent biome; feature: marine hydrothermal vent; material: mineral | place: Pacific Ocean | collected 2011-06-14/2011-07-23 | depth 1719 m
TGCTCAACCGATCGCATCGGTGTGGTAACACACTTGCGGGCAAATGCCAGCACCCGCAGCCCGCTGGCTGCCATCACCTCCATTTCCCGGTGGATGGCAGCCTGATCAAGTGCCAGCAGATCATCATTAAACAGCCGGGAGTCGTTGCAGAGCAGCCCAGCTATCAAACACTGCTCAAGGGCGGGGTGTGCCGCCAGCTCGATCGCCATACCCTTGTGCAGCACTTTGTCCTGTGGCGCATAACCCACCCCCGAGAGGGTGTAGCAGCGGGTGGCGGCAAAAACTTGCTGCACCGTCATCTGGTTTTTGGTCAGGGTGCTGGTTTTGTCGGAACAGATCACCGTGGTACTACCGAGGGGTATTGTGCGCACAGCGCACCCTACGGGCAGGTGTAGTGTGCGCCGTGCGCACAAATATGGACAGCCAGGTTGAGGAACAAACTCAGCCACGCTTGCCACCGATAATGACAGTATGTGACTATCTTGGCGGGTTGTTTTTACAATTGCGTTCATTCGGAAAGACAGGAGCTAACCATGGTTGGCGGCCGTGAGCTGGGTAAATGGATGTACGAGCAGATATCAGCCTACGAGGCAGCGATGTCCTCCGAGCGGAAAAAACGACTATTGCCCGAAATGCCTTGAGCATATTGTAAATACAGTGGTCGATAGTTAGGCATGGAGGTTTCATCTGACTTTAAAGAGTGGGTTACGCTGCTGCTGGTATTTGGCGTTGGTATCTGTGGGTTGGTGGGCATGATTGTGCTCATTGTTTTGTATTTCCGGCTGGCTCGCAAATATGATGCTATGTTTCCCAATCATGATGACCTTACCGATGCTCGCGGGATACAGGGAGAAATCAACCGAACCGGGCGTTACATGTGGTGCATTGTTCGCAAGACTCTCAGCCAGCGCAATGAGCGTATTCGCAAAGTAACAGGAGGGTATGATTTTCGCGGTAATACACCGTTATTAGATATTGTTTTGTGCTATCTACTGCTATTTTCTGGTTTTATTTTTTTAGGCAGTGCAATTGCTGTATTTTTTATGACAAAAATACTCGGTATTGACTTATGAGCACCGACCGAAAAATAGTAGAGTGCGAAGGGTTATTAATTCGAGTCTGACCCCCAATATCGATACCCCCAATACCACTGCGTTATGCCTTCGTGCTCTGGCCGCTAGCCGAAATTGCACCAAATCTGCCCCACCCGAAAACGGGCGAAACCTTTACACAGTTATGGGAAGGCTTTGATAAGAACGGCCCCGCATTGAGACCGATTGTGTTTTCGTGGCAGGGGCCGACAACGGAAGCGAGATCCTGATTCAATGTGCCAATAGTATCGAGGGAGAAAGCATGAGCGAGGCAATGTCATTAAGTTAAGCCTGAGATCCTGCTTGTTGTAGGTTGGTGGTGAGCCTGCGAACCTCAACGAAGCCAACAATGTTGGGGTTCCTTCGTCACCGCCAACCTACAAAACAGTCGTGATTTTGTTAACTTAATGACATTGATGAGCGAGGGGTTTGCAGGAGGTGCCACAGCAGTGAAAGAAGGCAAGCCGTTGATCCTGATCGTCGATGACTCACCGACAATTCGCATGTCGTTGAAACGTGCGGTACAGGATGAATTCCAGCCGCTGGAAGCGGAGGACGGCGAGGCCGCCTGGACGCTGTTGCTGCAGAATGCCAATATCGAATTGCTGATTACCGACCTCACCATGCCGCATCTCGACGGTTTCGGTCTGATCCGACGCCTGCGTGAAAATCCTGCGGCGCGTATGCAGAATCTGCCGGTGATCGTCGTTACCGGCGCGGATGATACTGCGGCCCGTGAGCGCGCCTTTCATGCCGGCGCCAATGATTTTCTGACCAAGGACAGCGACCGTATTGAACTGTTGGCGCGTTTGCGCGCCCATCTCAAGCTGGCGCAGACCCTTCGCCAACTGGAGGCCAGCCAGCATGAGCTGCGCGCGCAGGCCAATACGGATCCACTGACCGGGCTTGCCAACCGGCGTTTCTTCGATGAGATTGCCAGCAAGGAATTGTCGCTGATGCGCCGGCAGCAGGATTATTTCTGCGTACTGACGATTGATATCGACCACTTCAAGGCGGTGAATGATACCTACGGCCACCCGGCCGGTGATGAAATTCTCAAGCGGGTGGCGGCGGCCCTGTCGGGCAATCTGCGCGAAGAGGACACGGTGGCGCGCATCGGTGGTGAGGAATTCGTGGTCTGCTCATCGGCCACTAACCGATTGGCCTCTATTGTCCTCGCCGAGCGTTTGCGCAAGGCCGTGGAATCCCTGGCGATTGAGTTTGAAGGCAGGCGGATTCCGGTCACCATCAGTCTGGGCATTGCCCTGCGACCGCTCGATGGTGATGATCTGCAGGCATTGCTAAGCGTGGCGGATAAGCGCCTGTATCGCGCCAAGCAGGATGGCCGAAATCGTTTCTGTGTCGCGGACAAGGCGTCACAGGATGATGACGGGTTTGCTGTGGGCCGGATCTGCCCGCGCATGGATGCGGCGCTGGCGATGATACGCCACGGTAATCTGCACCGCCTCAAGCCGCACCTGTCCACGCTGCTGGAGGAGCTAATCCCCTTTTTGGAGCTGGTCAATCAGCAGTCGGCGGAGGCGCAGGTCGATGTCGGCCTGATTCGCGAGATTGCCGAAAATCTGCAGGATTAACCTTCCTTATCGCTGCCACACCAGGATACGATTGTTGGCCGGCATTTCATGGTCGGCCACAGGTTGCAGGCCCTGTCCCTGAGCCAGTTCATCAAGCTCGGCACGGTCGCGGATGCCGCTCTTCGGATCTCGTTGCTTTAGCCAGACATCGAAGCGTGCATTGCTCTCGCTGGTGAATTTTCCATCCCGATTGAACGGGCCGTAAAGACAGAAGCGCCCACCTGAGTTGAGTATCCGCCCGATCCCCTCGAAGAGCTTTTCCACCTCCATCCAGCCCATGATGTGCACGGTGTTGGCACTAAATATACCATCGTAGAAATGCCGAGGCCAGGGGTCGTGGCTGACGTCCAGCGTCAGCGGCAGGTGCACATTATCGCCGCCGTCTTCGTTCAGCCAGGCGAGGATGCCGGAGTGGTTTTCGGCACAGTCGCTGGTTTGCCAGTGTAGGTGCGGTAGTGCGTTGGCAAAGAATACGGCGTGCTGTCCGGTGCCGCTGCCGATTTCAAGAATTTCTGAAGCCTGTGCAAATTCCTCGCGCAGCACGGCGAGGATGGGGTGCTTGTTTTGTTCGCAGGATTCGGCGAAGGGTTTCATGGTCAATATACTTTTGGGTCATTCCGGAGCGCTCCGCGCCACTTCATCCGCGCTGGAATAATCCGCTAGCTATTCAACGACCGCCCACCGTCCACCGTCAGCACCTGGCCACTGGTGTATTCGGCATCACGAATCAGATACAGCACCGCCCGCGCAATATGCTCCGGACTGCCCTGCCGCTTGAGAAAGGTGCGGTTGATGATACGTTGCTTGGTGACTTCATCCATGTCTGTTTCCGGCCACAGGATGGCGCCCGGTGCAACGGCATTGACGCGGATCTCCGGCCCCAGTTCACAGGCCAGCGCCTTGGTCAGCATGACCAGCCCCGCCTTGGCCGTACTGTAGATGGGGTGGCGTTTGAGGGGGCGGTCGGCATGAATATCGACGATATTAACGATACAGCCGCGGCGGATTTTGAGGTGTGGCGCGGCAGCCTGGGCGAGAAAAAAGGGCGCCTTGAGATTGGAACCGAACAGGTCTTCCCACTGCTGCGGGGTGGCCTTGCCGATGGGGGTGGGATAGAAGGTGGAGGCGTTGTTGACCAATACGTCCAGCCGTTTCCAGGCCGAGTAAGCATCACTGATGAGGGCGGGTAGGGTCGCCTCGTCGAGCAGGTCGGCGCAGATCAGCACCACGGAATCGGCGCGGTTTTGGTTGAGTTCGCTTTGCAGGGTATGGGCGGCGTTACGTGAGCTGCGGTAATGCAACACCAGGTTTGCCCCCTCGGCGTGCAGGGTGCGCGCGGTGTGTGCACCGATGCGATGGGCGCCACCGGTGATCAGCACGACGCGCCCACTCAACGGGCCGTTGTTGGCTTCTGTGGTATTATCCACGACTTATCCTCCAAGACTGATTCGACACTGTAACCTACCTGCGCCGATCTTGCCCAGCATGAACATCCCCGTTTCCCGAGCCACTTCCCGGCACACCATTCGGCAGGCCGGCGAGGCTTTGGTGCGCCTCCCTGAGCCGGATGGGAAGGCCCAGGCGCACAGTATGGCGCTGATCCGCTTGATCGTTGATGAGATTGCCTGTGCCGGCGGGCAGATCAGCTTTGCGCGTTATATGGAGCTGGCACTGTTCGCCCCCGGTTTGGGTTATTACAGCGCTGGCAGCCAGAAGTTCGGTGCCAGCGGAGACTTCGTGACCGCACCAGAAATCTCGCCGCTGTTTTCCCGTTGTCTGGCACGGCAGACAGCCGAGGTGCTGGAAAACCTGGGTGGTGGCGATGTGCTGGAGGTGGGCGCCGGCTCCGGCATCATGGCGGCGGATCTGCTGGCCGAACTGGCGCTGCTGGGTAGCCTGCCCGAGCAGTACTTTCTGTTGGAACTGAGCGCCGATCTGCGCCAGCGGCAGCGCGAAACCCTGACACAAAAAGTGCCGCATTTGCTCGCTCGGGTGCAGTGGCTGGACAGCCTGCCCGACGCCAGCTTTCGAGGCGTGGTATTGGCCAATGAGCTGCTTGATGCTCTGCCAGTACACCGCTTTCGTGTCGAGGTCAGCGGCCTCACGGAGCGGTGTGTGTGTTGGCGGGATGGGCGCTTCCAGTGGTGCAGGGCCGAGATTGACGACGCGGCGCTTGCGCAATGTCTGGCGATGCTGGGTGAAGGCCTGCCCGAGGGCTACGAGTCGGAATTGAATCTTACCGCTGGCGGCTGGATCGGTTCCGTCGCCGCCCTGTTGCAGGCCGGCGTGGTACTGTTGATCGACTATGGTTTTCCACGCCACGAGTATTACCACCCGCAGCGTGACCGCGGCACCCTGATGTGTCACTACCGCCATCGTGCTCACGACGACCCCTTTGTCTACCCCGGCTTGCAGGACATTACCGCTCATGTGGATTTCACCGCCGTCGCCGAGTGCGCGGTGGATAGCGGCCTGAATGTGCTGGGCTACAATACCCAAGGCCTGTTTCTGCTCGCCAACGGCATTACCGAGCTGGCGCAGTCGGATGACGAGCATGAACAACGGCTTTTGGCACAGCAAGTACGCACCCTGACCCTGCCGGGTGAGATGGGAGAACTGTTCAAGGTGATAGCGCTGGGGCGAGACTATGATGCGCCGTTGCGTGGTTTCATGTTGCAAGATTTGCGTGGCAAATTGTGACCATTCCATGGTAAAAGAGAGTCTCCTATGCGTGGTTTCGGCCGTGATGAAGGGTTGACCTTTACCCCTTTTCAATATCTGAAATTAGTATAAGGCGCTACGTTCATAAAAGAGAGAGCAATATGAACGACAGACTCAGGCAGACCCAAGACATGCTGGCCAGGCATCACCGTGACGGTGCGGCCTTCGCGCAGATGATGAAGGATACCTTCGACGGCCGGTTTAATGAGACCTTCTGGGAGATGTGGGGACAGCACATAGAACCTGCGTTGTCCGATGTGCCGGTGATTCTTGACTTGGGCACCGGCCCCGGTATGCTGCTCAAGGCTCTGGCGGCACGCTACCCAAAGGTACGTGCCATCGGTGTGGAGTGTGCCGACTATATGCTGGAGGCTGCTGTCGACCTGCCCGAGGGCTGTGAGACCATTGCCGCAGATCTCCACAATCCCTTTTTGCCGTTGGAAGATAGCACTGTCGATGCGGCAGTAGCTTCCATGGTGCTGCACGAGATGCAGCAGCCGGTGCGCGCCCTGCGGGAGGTCGCCCGCTGCCTTAAACCGGGTGGCTGTCTATATATGCTGGACTGGGTGCGTGCACCGCTGGAGCAATATTTCGACGATACGGAGCTGGATGTATTTGCCGTCGATACTCCGCTGGAGGCGCTGGAAGACCTGTTCATCCACTTCGTCGAGCATAATCGTTTTTCTGCCGATGATCTGGTGTTCATACTCGAAAATACCGGTTTCCGCGTGCTGGAGGCCACCGCACTGAAGGACGGCCGTCAGGTGCGTATCATTGCCGAAAAGCTGTAACTGTTCACCACAGAGGCGCGGAACACAAAAAAACGGAACGTTATTGTTGTGCGAGCCCCTACGCCCATTCCCTGGTTTTACATTCCATCCATGCATTCTCTGCGTTTTTCGTGTCTCCGTGGCGTGCTGAATAGTGATCAAAACCTTCGACTTACAAAGGACTGATTGACCCCATGGATCACCTGCAAGCCATTGCCCTGGCTCTGTTACAAGGCTTTACCGAATTTCTGCCCATTTCCAGTTCAGCACACCTGATATTGCTGCCACGCCTGCTTGGCTGGGAGGATCAGGGCCTGGCCTTCGATGTCGCCGTACACGTCGGAACCCTGAGCGCGGTGGTATTGTATTTCCGCCGTGAGTTAGCGCTCATGACGCGCGACTGGGGGCGCTCACTGCTTACCCGCCGGCAAACGAAAGACAGCCGGCTGGCTTGGGCGGTGTTGTGGGGCACTATTCCCGTGGGTATTGCCGGACTGGCCTTCAAGGGCTATATCGAGGTCGAGCTGCGTTCGGAGCTGGTGATTGCCGTCACCACCATCGGTTTCGGCCTGTTATTGTGGTGGGCGGATGCCCGCGGGCGTGGTGAGCGCGACGAGTATCATCTCGGCTGGAAAGATATCCTGATTATCGGCATTGCTCAGGCCGTGGCGCTGATTCCCGGTACCTCGCGTTCCGGCATCACCATGACGGCCGGGCTGATGCTGGGCTTGTCGCGCGAGGGTGCGGCGCGCTTTTCCTTTCTACTATCGATTCCGGTGATCGTGCTGGCTGGCGGTCTCAAGGGACTGGATTTGGTCAAAGAGGCGGTGCCGGTGGACTGGGGGGTGATGATCATTGGCATGGTGACCTCGGCCATCACCGCCTATGTCTGCATCCACTTCTTCCTCAAGCTGTTGGAGCGCATCGGCATGCTGCCCTTTGTGATCTATCGTCTGGTACTGGGTGGGGTGTTGTTGGTATTGTTTATGTAAGGGGTGCTGCGCACTGTGGATACAGCGAGGGTGCACGAAATAACTTTACCACTTGACAGAGTACCAGGGTGGAAAAAACCATCGCGGCCCAGGAGGCAGCTGGGTGTGGGCTACGCCGGCTACTCGCCTGTTGACGGGCTTTCTGTATCTGCATTTAGTATGAGACACTACACTCGTGTCATGTCACGGGGCTAGAGGCCGTTTTTACAAGGATCATCGATGGCGATTTATGCGATTGGCGATATCCAGGGATGCTTTGACGAGCTTCAGGCCCTGCTGGCGATGTGCCGTTTCGACCCGGCGCTGGATCGGCTCTGGTTCACCGGTGATCTGGTCAATCGTGGCCCGGATTCGCTCAAGGTACTGCGCTTTGTGCGCGGCTTGGGTGAGAGCGCCATCAGTGTGCTGGGCAATCATGACCTGCACCTGCTGGCCGTGGCCGAGGGGCTGGGTAAGTTGCACAAGCCCGATACCCTGCAGGCCATTCTCAAGGCCCCGGATCGTGACGAGTTATTACACTGGCTGCGCCAGCGGCCCCTGCTGCATTACGATAAAGATCTGGATACTGCGCTGGTTCACGCTGGCCTGCCGCCGCAGTGGGATCTACACGAGGCATGTGCGTACAGTGTGGAGGTGGAAGCGGTGCTGCGCGGTGATGACTACCGCGATTTTTTCGCCCAGATGTATGGCGACAAACCCCGCCGCTGGGCGATGGGACTGACGAGCTGGGATCGGCTGCGTTTCATCGTCAACTGCTTTACGCGCCTGCGCTTTTGCCGTGCCGATGGCAAACTGTGCCTGAAGGCCAAGGGCGCGCCCGGCACGCAGCCCGCAGACTGTATGCCGTGGTTTCAGGTGCCGGGGCGTCGTAGCACACAGACGCGAATCGTGTTTGGACATTGGTCGACGCTGGGCCTGTATCAGGATGATAACGTGCTGGCGCTGGATACCGGCTGCCTGTGGGGCGGCCAGCTGACGGCGGCGCGCCTGGATGGTGATCAGGCGCTCGTCTCCTGTGACTGCAGCGGCTATCGCCGGCCGGGTGCGGCGGTGTGAAAGCCCCGCTGCCGCAGCGTGAAAGAGTACTATCAATAATACGGATTGACGAATGAGAGGGGGCAAAAAGAAGTGAAAATGAATGGGCACATATTGATGGCCTCGGTGTTGTTATTTGTCGCAACGGTTGCCGTGGCCACGCCGAAGGCGGAGATTCTAGAGTACGGCTACTACGAGTTCAGCACCTCGGCAAAGCGCTCGGCACATCCGGCGACCACCTCCGGTTTTGTGCAGACAGGTGAAGCCCAGTTGGTGAAGCAGGCAGAGCGTATTCCTATTGAACAGGGGCGCCTGTTTGGTTTTCGTTTTATCATCACCGGCATGGATCCGAATATCGGTCAGCTCCCGGTGGAGCTGGTCGTGACGCATCCAAAAATGGAAAAACCGGATGGCACAAGTTCGACGGGCTATCGCTACACCCTTGGCCTGGTGCTGAATCAGGGCGTTGTGGAAGACAAAACCGGTTATCGCATGAGTGAAAAATATGAACTGGTCGAAGGCGATTGGGTGTTCGAATATCTCTTCATGAACAGCCCGCTGATGGTGCAGCGTTTTACCACTTACAAGCCTTGAAGCTGGATTAATCAGTTGACTGCTTCGAGGTAGCCCTAAACGCATGGCAATCAACAAATTTATCTAACAATCCAGACTTCACCTGCTGGATGACGATTGAGGAAACCTTGATGATGGATACTGAAAAAAAGGAAAACATGACCCCGCAAGAGGCCTGGACCCGCGGCCTGTTCATGGTGATGTTTTTCATCCTTCTCCAGCTGGCCAAGATCGTCGCCGGAGTGGTTGTCGTGTTGCAGTTTCTGTTTACGATTTTTACCAACCAGACCAATGACAATCTATTGCATTTCGGTGCTAGTCTGAGCCGCTACATTTATCAGGCTTGGCGTTTCCTGACGTATAGCTCGGAGACCCAACCCTTTCCATTTGCGCCATGGCCGGGCGCAGATGAAACTGAGCCGGATGAAGCGATGGAAGGTGATGGCGTGGCCGTACAGGATGGGCCGGCGGCCGCTGGAAACGATTCCGGGAAGTTGCCGCCAGGGAAAGACTGATCGGTCTCACCGGGGCATCGCGCGGCGGCGGCTGGTGGGAGACGCGATGGTTTGCCGCAGAGGAATAGTGGGGGCACAGCCCACCGCTCCAAAGCGCGCTGTTTGCAACAAAATCGTTTTTTGCCCTGAGCTTATTGTAGGAACGGCCCCCCGGATCGTGATGCCAAGAGCAAAAAAGCCATCGCGGCCTGGGGAGCCGCTTTCACAATACCACGGATTCCCCAGGGTCTCATCGAGTCTTCCCCATGCCATCCGCCACTGCCATTTTCAGTTACCGCAAACACTGGGCCAGCCGTTTCGGCACTACCCTCGAATTGCCCATGTCGCGCGAGGAGATGGACAAGCTGGACTGGGATTCCTGTGATGTAATCCTGGTCACTGGTGATGCCTATGTGGATCACCCCAGCTTCGGCATGGCGGTCATCGGCCGAGTATTGGAGGCACAGGGTTTTCGCGTCGGCATCATCAGTCAGCCGAACTGGCATGATGTCGAGGATTTCCGCCGCCTGGGCCAGCCGAATCTGTTCTTTGGCGTTACCGGCGGCAACATGGACTCCATGGTCAACCGCTACACCGCCGAGCGCAAGCCACGCTCCGATGATGCCTATACGCCCAACGCCGAGGGTGGCAAACGCCCCGACCGCTCGGTGATCGTCTACAGCCAGCGTGCCCGCGAGGCTTACAAGGGCGTGCCGCTGATCATCGGTGGTATCGAGGCCAGCCTGCGCCGTATCGCCCACTACGACTACTGGTCGGACAAAGTGCGCCGCTCGGTGTTGATGGATGCCAAAGCCGACCTGCTGGTGTACGGCAATGCCGAACGGCAGGTCGTCGAAATCGCCCACCGTCTGGCCCGTCGTGAGCCCGTGAGCGAGATCCGCGATGTGCGCGGCACCGCCTTTATCTGTCGTGACGCCAATGATCGCCCGGACGGTATGCCGACAGGCTGGAACCTGCTGAATTCGAGCGCAGTGGATCGACCCGGGCGCATCGAGGCCCATCCCGATCCCTACGCCATGGGTGAGGCCTGTGACACACTGGTTGACGGCGAAACGCTGCACGAAGAGGGCTCAGTGTCAGTCGCCGCGCCGCACCGGCAACTGCCCGACCCGACGTGTACCCTGGTGTTGATCCCCGGCTATCACGCCGTGCGCGAAGATCGTGTGCTCTACGCCCACGCCTCGCGCGTGCTACACCGCGAGACCAACCCCGGTAACGCCATGGCTATCTACCAGCCCCACGGTGAGCGTGGCGTATGGCTCAATCCACCGCCCATCCCGCTCAGCACCGCAGAGCTGGATGCGGTGTTCGAGCTGCCCTATACCCGCCGCCCACACAGCGTCTACGGGGATGCGCGCATCCCCGCCTACGAGATGATCCGCTTTTCCGTCAACATCATGCGCGGCTGTTTCGGTGGCTGCACCTTCTGCTCCATCACCGAGCACGAAGGACGTATTATCCAGAGCCGCTCCGAGGACTCCATTATCCGTGAAGTGGAATCCATCCGTGACAACGTGCCCGGCTTTACCGGCCACATTTCCGACCTCGGCGGGCCGACCGCCAACATGTGGCGCCTGAAATGTAAGGACGAGAAGGTCGAGGCCACCTGCCGCCGTCCCTCCTGCGTCTATCCCGGTATCTGCAAGAACATGGATACCAACCAGATGCCGCTGGTGCGTCTTTATCGCCGTGCACGCAAACTGCCGGGCATCAAAAAGATCTTTATCGCCTCCGGTCTGCGCTACGACCTCGCTGTGGAGACCCCGGAGTACGTCAGGGAGCTGGTTACCCACCACGTTGGCGGCTACCTGAAAATCGCTCCCGAACATACCGAAGGGGGGCCGTTGTCGAAGATGATGAAGCCCGGCATCGGCACCTACGACCGCTTCAAAAAAATGTTCGACAAGTATTCGCAGGCGGCGGGCAAGGAACAGTACCTGATCCCCTATTTCATCTCCGCCCACCCCGGCACCACCGACGAAGACATGATGAACCTCGCCCTGTGGTTGAAGGCCAACGGTTTCCGCGCCGACCAGGTGCAGAATTTTCTGCCCTCGCCCATGGCCACCGCCTCGGCCATGTATTACTCGGGCAAGGATCCGTTGCACAAAGTCAGCCGCCGCGCGCCCGACATGCCGGTGCCCAAGGGTGCCCGCCAGCGGCGTCTGCACAAGGCCTTCCTGCGCTATCACGACGCCAACAACTGGCCGCTGCTGCGCAAGGCGTTAAAACAGATGGGCCGGGCCGACCTCATCGGCAACGGCAAGCGTCACCTCATTCCCACCTGGCAGCCCGAAGGTACCGGCGACACCGGCGAGGGCAAGCGGGCCTTTCGTACCCAGCACAGTGGCCTGCCTCAGACGCCCGCCGGCAAGTCCCACAGCAGGCCGGCAAAAAAAACCGTCGGCAGATCGTCACGCAAGCCGCGCGGCAGCCGCTGAAGTTTCAGACCTGTATTCCTCCCCTGCCCCGCACTCATGGCCCGATCTACGAAATCAAGAAGGGTCACAGAGTGAGCATTGCCTGCCGCAGATGCCCATTGACAGGTCATGTCACCCCGCGCCTTTGCGGCTATGATCCTCCCGCTTGCCGCCCGGCACTGATTGTCGCAGACTGTCCAGAAACCTGAACCCAAGGAGATCGACCCATGGCCAAATCCATCAAAGGTACGCAAACGGAAAAAAACCTGCTCATCGCCTTCGCTGGTGAATCCCAGGCACGCAATCGTTATACCTATTTCGCCGGCGCCGCACGCAAGGAAGGGCTGGTGCAGATCGCCGAGGTCTTTGCCGAAACGGCCGATCAGGAAAAGGAACACGCCAAGCGCTTTTTCAAATTCCTCGAAGGTGGCGAGATAGAGATCACCGAACGTTTTCCCGCCGGTGTCATCGGCAACACCCTAGAGAATCTGCGTGCAGCCGCCGCCGGTGAAGAGCACGAGTGGACTGAAATGTACCCGGCCTTCGCCAAAGTGGCGCGCGAAGAAGGCTTCCCCGAAGTGGCCGCTGCCTTCGATGCCATTTCTGTCGCAGAAAAGCAGCATGGCAAGCGTTACACGGATCTGGCCAATAATCTCGATGCAGGCCGGGTGTTTCGTCGCGATGGCAAAGTGGTCTGGCGTTGCCGCAATTGTGGTTATCTGCACGAAGCGGAAGAGGCCCCGGAAGTTTGTCCGGCCTGCCTGCATCCAAAGGCCTATTTCGAATTGCTGGGTGAAAATTGGTGAATAAAGAACGAGGCGGGACTCAGTAGCGGCATGCTTCCTGACTTTCGTGGCACTTTAAATTGCATCGTCAACAACTTTATCATGAGGCATAGTTTACACGCGTTTGGTTTGATATATTCCACACAACAATAACGCTGAGAGACGACGATGGAAAATTTAGAAAAATACATGCGGGGGGGTATTCGCGGCCTTGAGGAAGGAAGGCCGCCAGCGGGCAACATGCACCCGCTGTCGGTCGGCTCTGTTTCACCCAGGTTTTTCAGAAACGGGGCTTCTCAGGTGAGGCCTTAAAGCGCTCCACGGAGGCCAGGATTTCGGCCTTGGCTGCATCGGTGCCGACCCAGCCATCGATCTTCACCCACTTGTTGCTTTCCAAATCCTTGTAATGCTCAAAGAAATGGGCGATCTGATCC
>UOFU01000374.1_pt1 | contig 12903 bp, 9 predicted proteins | sample 1988841 | NCBI WGS metagenome assembly UOFU01 (sample SAMEA4712195, study PRJEB27164) | hydrothermal vent metagenome | biome: marine basaltic hydrothermal vent biome; feature: marine hydrothermal vent; material: mineral | place: Pacific Ocean | collected 2011-06-14/2011-07-23 | depth 1719 m
CATCACGAATGTGCAGGCCGGGCACCGAGCGGGCCGAACCCTTGATTTCGTCGTCACTGGATTCAGCGAAGACAATCACCGGCCGGTGCAGGCGATCCTTGACCCGCGAGGCGAGAATGCCGATCACGCCCTGGTGCCAGTGGGGCTCAAACAGGCACAGGCCCACCGGCAGATTGGCATCGGCATCGGCCAACTCCATTTCGTCGAGAATAGCCATCGCCTCAGCCTTCATTTCGGATTCGATTTCGCGCCGCTCCCGATTCAGAGCATCCAGCCGCTGCGCCAGCAGCAGGGCCGCATCCGGGGCATCGGCCAGCAGGCACTCGATGCCCAACGCCATGTCCTCCAGCCGTCCGGCGGCGTTCAGCCGTGGCCCCAGCGCGAAGCCCAGATCCGCCGCCACCAGATCCTGCTGGCGGCGTTTGGCGACGCCGATCAGCGCCGTGATACCCGCACAACACTGCCCTCGTCGGATGCGCGCCAGCCCCTGGGCGACAAGAATGCGATTGTTGTGCTCCAGCGGCACCACATCCGCCACCGTGCCCAACGCCACCAGATCCAGCAGGCTGGCCAGATTGGGTTCGGCGATCTTTCGTTCGTCAAACCAGTCCGCCTCGCGCAGCCGCGCGCGCAACGCCAGCATGACATAAAAAATCACCCCGACGCCGGCCAGACTCTTGGCAGGAAAAGCGTCGCCCGGCTGATTGGGATTGACGATGGCATCCGCCGCCGGCAGAGCATCGCCGGGCAAGTGATGGTCAGTCACCAACACGCGCATGCCGCACGCCTTGGCCGCCGCCACACCATCGATACTGGCAATACCGTTGTCTACCGTGATCAGCAGGTCGGGCGCACGCTCGGCGGCCACGGAGACGATCTCTGGCGTCAGGCCGTAGCCATACTCGAAGCGATTCGGCACCAGATAATCCACCCATGTCGCACCCATCGCGCGCAACGCCCGTACCCCCAGCGCCGAGCTGGTGGCGCCGTCGGCATCGAAGTCACCGACGATGAGAATGCGCTGCTGCCCGCTCAGGGCCTGTTGCAACAGGTCAACAGCGGCATCCATGCCCACCAGTTCGGTAAAGGGCAGTAGCTTCGCCAACGAGCGATCCAGCGCCTCGGCCGAGACGATACCGCGCGCGGCATAAATACGCGCCAGCACTGGCGGCAGGTCGGCGGGTAGATCAGCGGGAGCGCTAACGCTCGGACGGCGAAAAATGGTGATCTCGGTCATTGTCATCCGTGTTGGCCGCCCGCCGCGCCCAGTTGATAGGCCGCCAGCAGCACCGCCTTCAGCGCAGGCTGTTGATCCAGGTTGAGATGGATACACAGCTCATGGTGCTGCCCCTTGAAATCAAATGCCACACAGGCGTCGATGGTGCTTTTCATGCTCTAACCGCATTTGTAATGGGTGAATATTGCCAGTTTAATCATTTAATCATCACCGGCAAAGCCGGGTATAATCCGTCGCCATTGTCTCGCACGATTAGAGAACCCTGAATTTCCCGATGGCATTTATTACACAAAATTCTGGGCTGCTGGGGCTCGGCCTCGCCGCACTGCTAGCCCTGGCTCTTGCGTTCTGGTATTTCCGCCGTCGGCACCAGGCCACGCAGTATGAACGCCACATCACGAAGGTCATCGACTCGCTGGGCGCGCCATCACTACACAACGTGGTGCTACCCAATGGCATCGATGGCCTGGCCTTCATCGACTACCTGCTGCTGATGCCGAAGGGCATTGTGGTGCTGACCATCGAGCACCGCGAGGGACTGCTGTTTGGCGGCAACACGGTGGATCGGTGGACGCAGGTCATCAATGGCAGGACACTGAAGTTCGACAATCCACTCTACACCCACCCACACCATCGGCAGGCGGTGGAATGGAATACGGAAGACATCGCGACCTGTGGCTGTGTGGTTTTTTCCAATGCCGGACAATTTCAGAAAGGCATCCCCGATGGCTGCTGCATGATCGATAATCTGCCCGCAAAAATCGCCCCGCTGCTGGGTTCCGCCAGTGAGATCCCCAAACCCCTGCGCAAGGCATGGACGCACTTACAGAACCTCTCTACCACCAGTCAGGCAGAGCTTGGGCAGCAAAGGCATCAAGGTTAAAAAATTGTGGGAGTGGCTTCAGCCGCGAAAAGTTTTACTATCACTTCACGGCTGAAGCCACTCCCACAATTTTACAACTGCCCCACCAACAGCCCAATGGCAACCAGCAATGGCGTGGCAATATTGATGCCCACATTCGTCGCCATATAGGGCAGCAGGCAATCCAGCTCATCGGCATAACGGAGAATCCCTCGCGCCATGGGCAATGCCGGCAGCAGCGTCAGCAGACCCAGCAGCGCCATGGCCGGCAGCACATCAAAAATGACACCCAACAGCAGAGACAAATAGGCCAACAGCAGCAACAGCACATAAATACGGCTGCTGGCCGGCCGTCCGATGAGCAGCGGCAGGTGGCGGCGGCCCACGCGCCGGTCGGCCTCCACGTCCGGAAACTGATTCAGCAACAAAAGATCATTGACGAGGAAGAACGGCACCAGCGAGGCGACGGCCGCCGTCATGGAGTACGAACCCGTGAGCACAAAATCCGTGCCCATCACCATCAGCGGGCCGAAGCCCAGGCCCGGTGCGATCAGGTACAGCAGCGGCCGGCGTGTGATCCACGAGGTATAGGCCGCGACGATGAGCAGCCCAAGCAGGCCCAGCGGCAGTAGCGCCATGCCGCGCTGGACGAGAAAATACAGCCCCACTGCGGCACTCAGGACAAAGGCAAACAACGCCGCTGCCAGCACCCGCCCCGCCAACTCCGGCCGTGCCGGCAATACGCCACTGCCACCGCTGAAGGGCGTGCGCCGGGTCTGCGCATCCAGGCCGCTACGGAAATCGAGATACTCGTTAAAGGCGTTGACGCTGATATGCGCGGCCAGTGCGCCGAGCAGCGCCAGCAGGGCGTCGACAATATCCACCGAGCCGCTACGCCACTGCGCGGAGGCAACGCCTAGCAATACGCAGGCAGGCGTGAGGACAAGAAACGGCAACCGCAGGGTGCCAAGGAGTCCGCCGGGAGCGGGGCCGGATGGCTGCGGCTGAGCCGTGTTATCCATGCGGCAACTGCATCAACGGCCTGCGCCGTCGCCACCAGCGGCGCAGGCCACGACGGGTCAACCGGTACACGGTGCCTGCACCATCATCGAGTTGCAGGCTGTCGATCTGTCTGCTGCGCAGAGCCGCCAGCAATGGTTCGACCCAGTGCTGCTCAAAGGTCTGCAATGCCGCCCACCAGGCCTCACCGCCCTGCTGTTGCAGGGCGCTGTCGAGACTGTCCAACACCAACAGATGTTCACCGTCCCCACCCACCTGCGACAGCCACGCCTGCGCATCCGCCGGCAGTGGGCCATGCGCCACGCCGGCGAGCCGCGCCAGGCCGCTGGCGACGGGATCACGGCTCCACACCTGCCTCCAGCGTGGCGTCGGCACTGCCGGCAGTTTACCGCCACCCCAGAACCACAGGCTGCTGACGGCCAGCCGCCCCTCGGTCTCGCGTTGCCGATTGACGCTGCAGGTGTGCAGCAGCATCTGGATCTCGTTCATGATGCCGTGCCAGATCTTGCCCTGCTCACCGCCGGGCAGGCACTGGCCGATGGGTTGGCCATTCACCGCGCTCAGCGGCCAGGTTTTCAGCTGGGGCCGTTGCGGCAGGAGCAGATACCAGCGGTTCACGCTCGGCGCCTCGAAGCGCCAGCCGCCCTCGGCGTAAACGGCGTTCAGCTCGGCGATCAGGCGCTGGGCCTCGGCGGCCTGCAAATTCAGGCTGGCGCTGTCCAGCAGCACCAACTGGTCACGATCCGGCATCAGATGCACCGGGTCAGCACGCAAGCAGGCGCCCTCGGGCGGGCGGCCTGTGTCGGCGGTGTAGGTGACGCTGGCTACCGGCAGGTCATGCTCGGCATCGACCTTCACAGCGAACAATGCAAATAAACTGGCCTCCAGCCCGTACTGTCCGGTATCGAAACGATCCGCACGACCAAGCAGGGTCTCCAACGCCGGCAGGCGTTCTGGCAACACGCCGTAATCCACATGGGGCCGCAGGGCGGGCACCAGCAGGGTCAGATGCCGGGCCGTCATTATCCGCGGACCCGGGAAAGGAACATGGCATCACCGTAACTGAAGAAGCGGTAGCGTTGCGCCACCGCATGACGGTAGGCAGCCATCACGTTTTCGTAACCCGCAAAGGCCGATACCAGCATCAGCAGAGTGGATTCAGGCAGGTGAAAGTTGGTCAGCAGGGCATCCACCACGCGGAATTCGTAGCCGGGGGTAATAAATATGTCGGTGTCACCGGCAAAGGATCGCAACTCACCGCCACCCACCCGCGCTGCGCTTTCCAGCGAGCGCACGCAGGTAGTGCCCACCGCCACCACCCGGCCGCCACGTGCACGGGTGCGGGCCACAGCCTCCACCACCGCCTCGCTAACTTCAATGGTTTCGGCATGCATGTGGTGATCATGGATATTCTCCACACGCACCGGCTGGAAGGTGCCGGCACCCACATGCAGGGTGATGAAGACAGAATCCACGCCCTGCGCAGCCAAGGTATCAAGCATGGCCTGGTCGAAGTGCAGACCGGCGGTGGGCGCTGCCACTGCACCACGCTTATCGGCGTAGACGGTCTGGTAGCGTTCGCGGTCGTCGTTGGCGTCGGTGCGTGAAATGTAAGGAGGCAACGGCATGTGGCCGTGGGCCTCGAGCAGATCCAGCGCCGATTCGCCGATGGCCCTCGATTCGCTGCGGCTACTCGACAACACCAACTCGAACAGCTCACCCCGCCGGCCCAGCATCTCCGCCACAATATCGCCCTCCAGGCTTAGGTGGCTGCCTGTCTTGGGCGATTTACTGGCACGCACATGGGCCAGCACACGGCGCTCATCCAGCACCCGTTCCACCAGCACCTCGACCTTGCCACCCGTTTCTTTTTGGCCAAACAGACGGGCCGGGATCACGCGGGTATCGTTGAATACCAGCAGGTCGCCCGGGTGCAGCAGCTGTGGCAGGTCACGGAACTGGCGGTCGGTCAGCGTACCGCCGTCCAGGCATAGCAGCGCACTGGCCGTGCGCTCCGCAGCAGGGTGCTGGGCAATGAGTTCATCGGGCAGATCGAAATAAAAGTCGGTACGTCGCATGGCGCGCGAGTGTAGCAAAAAGCACCCCCGGCCGCCTTGCCGCAAACGCCCCATTGGCTGTATCATGCGCGCCTGTGTGCCGGGGTGGCGGAACTGGTAGACGCGCCGGATTCAAAATCCGGTTCCTTCACGGGAGTGCCGGTTCGATTCCGGCCCTCGGTACCACTCGAATCGAAGAGATCAAGGGATCATGTGCGAACATGATCCCTTTTTCTTTGCACCTTGTAACGATCTCACCACAAAAGCACAAAGTTCACAGGGAAATGAAATGTCCATCTTGTGCGCTCAGCCACACCTTTTAATTTTTCTGCAATCCCGGCAAAACGATTACAATAACCAAACATCACGCACTCATCACCACACTGAAAACCATGAAAACTCTGTTGCAACCGCTGATCTGCCTGTTGTTTCTCGCCCTCAGCCAGTCCGCCCTCGCGGCAAAGGCGGCGCCCAACACCATCACCAACGGCGACAGCCTGGCGGCCAGCTGTTATCTGGCGCTGAACGCGCTGGACAAGGGTATGGAGCAGATGCCGCAAGAAGAGCAGACCAGTGCCTTCGTCTGCATGGCCTATCTTGGCGGCATACTGGCGGCGGCCCGGCACGCTAATGAGCTGGCCAAACTGCGCTTCGCACAGGCCACTGATGGCAGGGGCTCACAGGCCAGTTTCGACCTCTACTGCTTCGACTGGAACATGCGCTACCGCGACGCCGCACGCATCGTCTTGCGTTACGCACGTCAGTATCTCGACCTGGCCAGCCAGCCGGCGGAACGGCTGGCCATGAAGGCCCTGCAAAACGCCTACCCCTGCCGGCCTTGAGCAAAGCGCGACAAAAAATCCACCCGTAGGTTGGCGGTAAGTGTAGCGAACCCCAACAGTTGCGGCCGCTTGCTTAACTCGACCGTTGGGGTTCGCTGCGCTCATCACCAACCTACGACGACATCCCCGCCGAACGTAGCGTTATTGATCACCGGGCAGCTGGGGTACAATACGCGCCCTTTATTCCCGACCCCGTAGTGACCCATGTCAGAATCTCGCACCGATCTCCTCTCCCCACCCCTCGACAATCAGCCCGGCCGCCGCAGCCAGTGGGGTCAGCTCTATGGCAGCAGTGAGGCCCTGGCCATTGCCAGTGCCGCGCAACAGGCCAGTGCACCACTGATCGTCATTACGCCAGACACCCCTGCGGCGACACGGCTGGAATACGAGATCCGCTTCTTCGTCGGTGACCTGCCGGTGCTGACCTTCCCGGACTGGGAGACCCTGCCTTACGACGTCTTTTCGCCACATCAGGACATCATCTCCGAGCGTCTGGCCGCCCTTTCACGCTTGCCGGATCTGGCCCGCGGCGTGCTCATCGTGCCCGTCGCCACCCTGCTGCACCGCCTCGCGCCGAAGGGCTTTCTCGACGCCAACTGTTTCCTGCTCGACCGCGGACAGGTGCTGGATCTGCAGGAGATGCGCACCCGCCTCGACAGCGGCGGCTACCGCTGCGTGTCGCAGGTCATCGAACACGGTGAGTTTGCGGTGCGCGGCGCCATCCTCGACCTGTTCCCCATGGGCCAGTCACTGCCCTACCGTATCGAACTGTTCGATGATGAGATCGACAGTATCCGCACCTTCGACCCGGAAACCCAGCGCTCCATCGAAAAGGTGGATCGCATTCACCTGCTGCCGGCACGTGAGTTCCCCTTCGACCCCGAGGCCATCACCCGCTTCCGCCGCGCCTGGCGCGCACAATTTGAGGGTGATGCGCAGGCCTGCACCATTTATCACGAGGTCACCGAGGGCAACACGCCGCCGGGTATCGAATACTACTTACCATTATTCTTCGAGCACACGCAGACCCTGTTCGACTACCTGACCCCTTCGGCGCTGGTGGTCACCACCGAGGGTGTGAGCGAGGCGGTCAGCGCATTTTGGGCCGATGTTGAAGAACGCTTTGAGCAGGGTCGGCACGATGTCTCGCGCCCGCTATTGCCACCCAATGCGCTGTTCCTGCGTGAAAATGAATTCTTCCAGCAGCTCGGCAAGCGCGCACAGATCGGCGTGCAGCATTTCGAGCTGCCCGACTCCTTGCAACAAAAATCAGGCCGTCACAACTTTACCACCCAGGCCCCACCACAGCTGACGCTGGATGCCCGCGCGGAACGACCCAGCGCAAAGATGATGGCCTTTCTCGATGAGTTCGATGGCCGCGTACTGTTCTGCGCCGAGTCCGCCGGCCGCCGCGAAACCCTGCTGGAACTACTGCACGGCTGCGACCTGCACCCCACCGCAGTGGACAGCTGGGCCGAGTTTGTCGAGGGTGGAATGCCGCTGGCCATCACCGTCGCCGCACTGGAGGAGGGCCTGCTGCTGGCGCAGCCACCGTTGGCTGTCATCGCCGAACCACAGCTGTTCGGCGAACAGGTATTGCAGCAGCGCCGCCGCCAGCGCAAGACCCGCGATGCCGATCAGGTCATCAAGAATCTGGTCGAACTGGAAGTCGGCTCCCCCGTGGTGCACGAAGACAATGGTGTCGGCCGCTATTTGGGCTTACAAAAACTGGCGCTGGGCGCCGTGGAACAGGAGTTCCTCACCCTGGAATACGCCGGCGGTGACAAGCTGTATGTGCCGGTCAGCCACCTGCATCTCATCAGCCGCTACAGCGGCGCCTCACCGGAGACCGCACCCCTGCACAAGTTGGGCAGCGGCCAGTGGGAAAAGGCCCAACGCAAGGCGCGCGAAAAGGTGCGCGACGTGGCCGCCGAGCTGCTGTCCATTTACGCTCAGCGTGAGGCGCGCAAGGGTCATGTCTATCACCTCGACGACAGCCAGTATGCCGCCTTCGTCGCGGCCTTCCCCTTCGAGGAAACACCGGATCAGCAGGAGGCTATTCATAGCGTTCTGGCCGACATGTGCTCCGACAAACCCATGGATCGGCTGGTGTGCGGCGACGTCGGTTTCGGCAAGACCGAGGTGGCCATGCGCGCCGCCTTCATCGCCGTGCAGGACGGCAAACAGGTGGCCATGTTGGTGCCCACTACCCTGCTAACACAACAGCATTACGAAAATTTCAAAGACCGCTTTGCCGACTGGCCGGTACGCATCGAGTCGGTGTCACGCTTCCGCTCCAAGAAGGAACAAGCGGCCGTCCTTGAGGGACTGGAAAGCGGCAATGTCGACATCATTATCGGCACCCATAAACTGATCCACGGCGACATCAAGTACAAACAACTGGGGCTGGTGATCATCGATGAGGAACACCGCTTTGGCGTGCGGCAGAAGGACAAGTTCAAGGCTCTGCGCTCAGAGGTGGATGTGCTGACCCTCACCGCCACACCCATTCCACGCACCCTCAACATGTCCCTGTCCGGCATCCGCGACCTGTCCATCATCGCCACCGCACCGGCGCGGCGGCTGGCGGTGAAGACTTTTGTCAGCCAGTGGAACGAGACCGTGGTCAAGGAAGCCTGCCTGCGCGAAATCCGCCGCGGCGGGCAGCTGTTCTTCCTGCACAACAAGGTGGAGACCATCGAAAAACAGGCGCGCGAACTCGAGGTACTGGTTCCCGAAGCACGGGTGGCGGTGGCCCACGGACAAATGCGCGAACGTGACCTGGAACGAGTAATGGCAGATTTTTATCACCATCGTTTCAACGTGCTGGTGTGCACTACCATCATCGAGACCGGCATCGACATCCCCAATGCCAACACCATCATCATCAACCGCGCCGACCGTTTCGGCCTCGCCCAGCTGTATCAGCTGCGCGGGCGTGTCGGCCGCTCACATCATCAGGCCTATGCCTATCTGGTGGTGCCACCGCGCAACGTGATGACCGCCGATGCGGTGAAACGACTTGAGGCCATCGAGTCCATCACCGAGCTGGGCGCCGGCTTCACCCTCGCCACCCATGATCTGGAGATCCGTGGCGCCGGTGAATTGCTCGGCGATGGCCAGAGCGGCCACATGCACGAAATCGGCTTTACCCTGTACATGGAGCTGCTGGATCGCGCCGTGGAGGCGCTGAAGTCCGGCCGCCAGCCGGAACTGGATCGGCCACTGGATCATGGCACCGAGATCGACCTGGGCATCCCCGCCCTACTGCCCGACGATTATCTGCCCGATGTGCACACCCGTCTAATCCAGTACAAGCGCATCGCCAGCGCAGAAAGTGCCGACGAATTGCGTGAGCTGCAGGTGGAGATGATCGACCGCTTCGGCCTGCTGCCGGATCAGGCGAAGAATCTATTTCACGTGACCGAACTCAAACTGCACGCCACGCCGCTGGGCATCCGCAAGATTGAGATGGGCGACAGTGTCGGCCGGGTGCACTTTGTTGCCGAGCCCACTATCGACCCGATGAAGATCATCCGTCTGATCCAGACCCAGCCGAACGCCTACCGCATGGACGGCCAGGACAAGCTGCGCATCACCGGTGATTTTCCCAATGCCGAGGCACGCATCGCCGCCATCGACGCCCTGCTGCAGGAACTGGGCACGCCCGAACATTAAAAGCGCAATGGCACAACCAAACGGAACCTCAAAATCATCACCATGACACTACCACTGCTCGCTCGCCACTTCCCCACCCGCCTGGCCAGCCGCCTGATGGGTCTGGCGACGACGCCATCGCCTCTGGCCATACTGATCTATCACCGCGTCCTGTCGCAGCCGGACAAGCTGCTCGGCGGCGATCCCGACGTGGCAACCTTCGACTGGCAGATGGCCCTCGTCGCCCGGCACTTCAACGTGTTGCCCCTGCCGGAAGCCGTTGCCCGCTTGCGCGCTGGCACTCTACCCGCGCACGCCCTCTGCATCACCTTCGACGACGGCTACGCCGACAATCACGACAACGCCCTGCCTATTCTGCAAAAACATGGCCTCACCGCCACCTTCTTCATTGCCACCGGCTTTCTTGATGGCGGCTGCATGTGGAACGACCGCATCATCGAGTCCGTGCGCGCCTTCGAAGGAGAAACACTGAGTCTGGAAACGCTGGGCATGGGCATACATCCAACCACCACCCTGGCAGAACGCAAGAAGGCCATCGAATCGATCATCGGCCAGACCAAGTACCGCCCCCTCGACGAGCGCGAAGAAACCTCGCAACGCATCCAGGTGATCAGCCACTCGGCGGTACCGAACGATTTGATGATGAAGCACCCGCAAGTCAAGGCGCTGTCCGACGCCCGCATGGAAATTGGCGGGCATACGGTCAATCATCCCATTCTGGCCAACTGCACCGAAGCGCAGGCCTGGGAGGAAATCACCAACGGCAAGCAATATCTGGAAGATCTGCTGGGAAAACCCGTCCGCCTGTTCGCCTACCCCAACGGCAAACCCGGCCAGGACTATCTGCCGGAACACCCCGAACTGCTAAAGTCGCTCGGCTTCGATGCAGCCGTAAGCACCGTATGGGGCGCATGCATGCGTGAAACAGATCCCTTCCAGTTGCACCGCTTCACGCCCTGGGACAAGCAGCCGGTGAAGTTTCTGCTGCGTCTGCTAGCGAATTACCGCAATACCGACCCTGCCCGACAGGACTGAACCTTCGACGATCTCCCGTTAGCGTAACCTTCTTGATAAAAGCTTGGCGGCGGTAGCAGAGGGAAAGACTAGAGGAGCAACCACCCCACCGCCAAGCATAACCTGTAGGGCTGCGCCTGTAGTGGATGTCAGCGAGAGGCCTGCATCCTGGGCGTTTCGTTCATATTCTGCCGGGACTGCTTGCCGCACCGCTCGTTCTGCCCTTTCAAAGCGTTAAACGCACTCACCGTGATATAGGACCAGGACTCACGCATCTCGAACAGGGTATGCATCAACCGGCTGTTCAGCTCATGGCCGGGCTTGCAGGCATGGTAGTGACCGAGAATCGGCACACCGGCCAGCGCCAGATCGCCAAGGCAGTCCAATACCTTGTGACGTACGAACTCGTCGTGATAACGCAGGCCGCTCTCGTTGACGATGCGATCGCCGTCGACGAGGATAGCGTTATACAGTGAGCCACCCCTAATCAAGCCACGCTTCTTCAGCGCCTCAATCTGATTCATGAAGCCAAAGGTACGCGCCCGAGCCACTTGCCGGCGGAAGGCCTCGTCGACCAGTTCCACCGACAGTGTCTGCGAACCCACCACGGAATGATCGAAGTCTATTTCCACGCTAATCCGCGGCGTGTTAGCGGGCGTCAGGATGGCGTACTTGTCACCATCCCGGACCTCGATGGGACGTTGAATCCAGATGGCATTGCGCGGCGCGCTCTGCTCCTGCAGACCAACGCGTTCGATCATGGCCACAAAGGGCTCTGCGCTGCCATCCATGATCGGCACTTCCGGGCCATCCACCTCGACCAAAGCATTGTCCACACCGCAGCCACGCAGGGCGGCCATGAGGTGTTCCACGGTATCGATGGCGTGGCCATATTCATTGCCGATGGTGGTGGACATTTCCGTACCCACCACATTGTGCCAACGTGCGGCGATCAGACCTTTATCGACCGGCAGATCCTTGCGCAAAAAAGAAATACCCGCGTTCGCCTTGGCGGGACGCACGACCATAGAAACCTTGCGCCCGCAATGCAGGCCAATGCCAACGTAGGCAACGGGATGGCACAGCGTTTTCTGGTTAACCTGTTCAATAAATTGCTTCTGGGTCATCAGGCCTCTCCTTTGGTACAGAGCCGGGAGCAGCCCACGGGCCAGCTCACGGCGTGTCCGTTTGTACATTGCAAGTCATTGGACAGTTGCTTGTTTCGTAATATCGCCTCCGTTATGTTATTTTCATTGGCCCTGCACGCCAATCTGTTATCCCTGAGACGCTAAACAAGAATAGCAACGGATCTGCGATGAAACCGAAAGCCTCATCCCTGACTTCCACGGCACTTTTAATATGGAAGACCCTCGACTCTCGGGGACTGGATGCCAATGATTTCTTTACACAGTCCGGGCTGAATCCTGCATTGTTGCGGGAACCCAACGCCCGCTATCCAGGCCATGCCATAAAACGGCTTTGGCACCGGGTGAAAGAAACGTTGCAGGATCCCTGCATCGGCCTTGAGGTTGCCAGCCACTTTCACCCGACCACCCTGCACGCCCTTGGTTTTGCCTGGATGGCAAGCACAACACTGGAAGAGGCCTTTGAACGCCTGGTTCGTTATTCCCGCATCATTACGGATCGCGAGGAATACAGGTTCGGGGAAACGGATAAAGATTTCCGCTTTGAGATCCACCCGCTGGATGAGGATCGCTTTTATCCCTACGAAAGCCGCGATGCCGCCTTTGCCGTACTGGTCACCATGTGCCGCTCCATTTATGGAAACGACTTCAACCCGCTGCATATCGAATTTTGCCGGCCGGAGCCAGCACAGCCCTGCATGGGAGAATTTCACGAGCTGTTCCGCGCCCCTCTGACCTTTTCCGTCCCGATCTACACCATGCACTTCGACAAAGAAATAATGCGCAAACCGTTGCCTACCGCCAATGCGGACGTGGCACGCGCCAATGATGAAATCATCACAAAGTATTTGCTCCAATCAGACAGCTGTGACATTGTGATGCAGGTCAAGAAGCACCTCACCGAGCAACTGTCCTCAGGCAAGGCCACGCAGGACTCCATCGCTCGGGCACTGAACATCAGTTCCCGCAGCCTGCAACGCCGCCTGCACGAGGCCGGCACCCATTACAGTGGAGTGCTCAATAACACCCGGCGGGAGCTGGCCATTAC
>UOFU01000012.1_pt1 | contig 12818 bp, 13 predicted proteins | sample 1988841 | NCBI WGS metagenome assembly UOFU01 (sample SAMEA4712195, study PRJEB27164) | hydrothermal vent metagenome | biome: marine basaltic hydrothermal vent biome; feature: marine hydrothermal vent; material: mineral | place: Pacific Ocean | collected 2011-06-14/2011-07-23 | depth 1719 m
CAGAGCCGGTGGCGTCGACGGCCATGCCGCGCTTGAGGCCATCGGTGGAGCCCATGGCGATGGCGCGAACCACACCGTCACCCAGCTGCTGCTGAATCTCCAGCGTCAGATCAACCTCACTCAGCTTAAGCGCTTCGTGGACCTTCGGCATCGCATCACGCGAGAATTCCACGTCGACCACCGCGCCGATGATTTGTACAATTTTTCCTGAACTCATGTTTCAGTCCCCTTCAAATATCAAAAAAGCTGTTCGCCCTGCGGATACTGGCAGCAAGCGTCCCTATACGGCCGCTGCGCCACTGACGATCTCAGAAATTTCCTGTGTGATCGCGGCCTGGCGGGCCTTGTTGTAGGCCAGATTCAATTCGTCGATGAGGTCGCCGGCATTGTCCGATGCGGCCTTCATGGCCACCATCCGCGCCGACTGCTCGCTGGCAATATTTTCCACCACCGCCTGGTAAACCAGGGATTCCACGTAGCGCGTCAGAAGATCGGTCAGCACTTCCTTGGCTTCCGGTTCGTAGAGATAATCCCACTGATGGGCATAATTCTCTTCGCTGTCCGCCTGAATCGGCAACAGCTGCTCGACTTGCGGATCCTGCACCATGGTACTGACGAACTCGTTGTAGACCACATACAAGCGATCAATCTTGCCATTGTCAAAGGCATCCAGCATCACCTTGACCGTACCGATCAAGTCATTGATGGCCGGCGCATCACCCAGCTGACTGGCTTCAGCAACCACGTTGCCGCCAACGCGCTTGAAAAAGCCCGCTGCCTTGCCACCGATGGTGCAGATATCGATTTCAACGCTCTGCGTATCCCATTTTTTCAAGGATCTGATACAGGTACGAAACAGGTTGGCATTCAGGCCGCCGCACAGGCCTCGATCGCTGGAAACCACAATAAATCCGACGCGCTTGACGTCGCGCTCCTGCAGATACGAGTGCTGATACTCCGGGTGGGCGTGGGCAAGATGCTTGATCACGTTGCGGATCTTCTCGGCGTAAGGCCGTGATGCCGCCATCCGATCCTGCGCCTTGCGCATCTTACTCGCCGCCACCATTTCCATGGCACGCGTGATCTTCTGCGTATTTTGTACGCTTTTGACCTTGGTGCGTATTTCTTTACCGATCGCCATTGCTGGCCTCCTACGATTTAACCGACGTTAGTGCAAGGCTTAGTAAGTGCTGGAAGCCTTGAACTTCTCGATAGCCGCTCTCATCTCAGTGGCAATTTCATCGTTGAAATCACCACTCCCGTCGATGCGATCAAGAATGTCGGCGTGGCTACCGCGCAGGTATGCATGCAGGGCAGCCTCAAAATCAACCACTTTTTTCACGTCAACGTCATCGATGAAGCCTTCGTTGGCCGCGAACAGAGAGAAGGCCATTTCGGCGATGGACAGCGGTGCATACTGCTTCTGCTTCATCAGTTCGGTAACACGCTGACCACGCTCGATCTGCTTGCGCGTGGACGCGTCCAGGTCAGAGGCGAACTGGGCAAAGGCCGCCAACTCACGATACTGCGCCAGATCGAGACGCACGCCGCCACCCAGCTTCTTGATGATCTTGGTCTGCGCAGCACCACCGACGCGGGACACGGAAAGACCGGCGTTGATGGCCGGGCGGATACCGGCATTGAACAGATCGGCCTCGAGGAATATCTGGCCATCGGTGATGGAAATAACATTGGTGGCAACAAAGGCCGACACGTCACCCGCCTGGGTTTCGATGATCGGGAAGGCGGTCAGAGAACCCGTCTTGCCCTTCACCTTGCCCTTGGTCAGGCGCTCCACTTCCTTGGCGTTGATGCGGGATGCACGCTCCAGCAAACGAGAATGCAGATAGAAGACATCACCCGGATAGGCTTCACGACCCGGCGGACGCCGCAGCAGCAAAGACACCTGGCGATAGGCCCAGGCCTGCTTGGTCAGATCATCATAGATGATCATGGCGTCTTCACCGCGATCACGGAAGAATTCGCCCATGGTGCAACCGGCATAAGGAGCGATGTACTGCATGGCGGCCGGGTCGGCGGCGTTGGCGGCCACCACGATGGTGTGCGCCATGGCGCCGTGCTCTTCCAGCTTGCGCACCACGGAGGCGACACTGGAGGCCTTCTGGCCGATGGCGACGTAGATGCACTTAACGCCCGTGCCCTTCTGGTTGATGATGGCATCGATGGCGACGGCGGTCTTGCCGGTCTGACGATCGCCGATGATCAGCTCACGCTGGCCGCGGCCGACGGGCACCATGGCGTCGATGGCCTTGAGACCGGTTTGCACCGGCTGGTCGACAGATTTACGCTCGATGACGCCCGGCGCCACTTTTTCGATGGGCGACTGCTCGGAAGACTCGATAGGGCCCTTGCCATCGATGGCAACACCCAGCGAGTTCACCACTCGACCCAGCAGGGCCTCGCCGACAGGGACTTCCAAGATGCGGCTGGTGCATTTCACCTTGTCGCCTTCGGTGATGTGCTCGTAAGTACCCAGTACCACGGCGCCCACGGAGTCCTGCTCCAGGTTCAGCGCCATGCCGAAGGTGTTGCCCGGGAACTCGATCATCTCGCCCAACATGACGTCGGACAGGCCGTGGATGCGCACGATACCATCGGTGACACTCACCACGGTACCTTCATTGCGCGCCTCAGTGGAGACGTCAAAATTCTCGATGCGCTTTTTAATCAGCTCACTGATTTCAGACGGATTCAATTGCATTTTTCGTATTCCTCTATCGTGGCAGCGCTTAGCCAGCCAACTCTACGGAAAGCTTCTCTAACTGGGTCCTGACCGAGCCATCGATCACCATGTCGCCGGCCTTGATAACGGCGCCACCCATGAGACTTTCGTCAATGGTGCACTTCAGGCTGACATCACGACCCAGGCGAGCCTTGAGTTTGTCGGCGATCTTCTGCTGCTGCTCCTTGCTGACTTCACTCGCCGAGACAATTTCCGCCTCGATGGTCTGTTCAGCCTCAGCTTTCAGCGTCTCGAACTGCACTGCGATTTCTCCCAGCGCGCCCAAGCGGCGATTTTCCGCCAACAGCTTGACCAGGTTTCGACCCTGTTCATCTGTCGCCTTGCCGGTAATGTCCAGAATCAACCCAGCCAACTTGGCCTTGTCAACACTGGTGTTCCCGATCAGGGCCTGCATGTCAGGGTCTGCGGTAATCAGCGCGAGGGTCTGCAACATCTCAGACCATGCTTTCAATGTGCCGCCGGCCTGGGCGAGTTCGAACACCGCTTCAGCATATGGACGTGCGATTGTAGATATTTCAGCCATGGTGTGTGCCTCAGATCTGGGTGGCCAGATCGTTCAACAGATCTTTGTGTGCCTTGGCGTCGATTTCACGCTTCAGAACCTTTTCGGCGCCGGCAACGGCAATCGCCGCAACCTGCGTACGCAAAGCTTCTTTGGCCTGGTTCACTTCACGCTCGAGCTCGGCATTGGCCGCAGCAACGATGCGATCACCTTCGGCGCGCGCCGTGTCTTTCGCCTCTTCCACAAGTTCGGAAGCACGTTTTTGACCCTGGGCAACGATTTCCTGTGCTTGATCCTTCGCCTCTTTGAGAAGTTCTGTCGCGCGTTTTTCAGCAAGCTCTTTCTCGTGCTTGCCTTTTTCCGCAGCAGCGAGACCATCGGCGATGCGCTTCTGACGCGCCTCCATGATCCCGGACAGAGGATCCCACATGTACTTGTTGACAAACCAGATCAACAGGCCGAAGGCGATCATCTGTGCGAATAGCGTTACTGTAATGTTCACTTTATCGTTCCTCCCGACTTAATCCCGCCGATTCTCATGCGGAGAACCGCAGATCAGTCAAGTTAGCGGCTTGAATTAAAGCGCGCCAATGGCGGCTTGCAGGGCACCGACGAACGGATTAGCGAACAGGAACCACATGGCGAATGCCAGGATGATGAAGGGGAAAGACTCCATCAGGCCAGCAAAGATGAACATGTTGGTCATCAAGGCTGGGCGCATCTCAGGCTGACGTGCGATGCCTTCCAGAGTCTTGGCGCAGATCAGGCCCCAACCAATGGCGGAACCCATACCGGCGGCCGCAAGAATAACGCCCACACCTACTGCCGTATAGGCGTAAATGGTCGCAAGCATATCAGCTGTCATTGTTACTCTCCTTCACTTTTATTTAAAGAATTTAAAGATAAAAACTTAACGATAAAACATTAAAAACCCGATCTTAGTGATCCGTGGTATGCGCCATACCCAGATACACGATAGTCAGCACCATGAAGATAAATGCTTGCAAAGTAATGACCAGAATGTGGAACAGCAACCAAGCCAGATCCAGCACGACCTGTAGCGGGAACCAGATCAGCAGACCCGCGCCCAGGGCGGCGGCGCCCCCCAGCAGAGCGATGAGCAGGAACACCAGTTCGCCGGCAAACATGTTGCCGAACAGGCGCAGACCGAGACTCAGGGGCTTGGCGATTTCTTCGATAGTGGTCATAACGACGTTGGCCGGAATGGCAAACTTACCAAAGGGGTGAAACAGGAACATTTTCAGGTAGCCACCCAGGCCCTTCACCTTGATGTTGTAGAACAGCACCAGGGCAAACACGACCAGCGCCATCGCCATCGGTGTGCTCAGATCCGTGGTCGGTACGACTTTCAGATAGGGAAGGCCTATCCAGGTGCCAATCAGCGGCAACAGGTCGACGGGAATCAGATCCATGAAGTTCATCAGCCAGACCCAGACGAAGATGGTCAGGGCCAGCGGGGCAATCAGGGGATTGTGACCCGGGAAGGAGTCCTTCACCTGGGTTTGCACAAATTCGAGAATCGACTCGACAAAATTCTGGAAGCCACCGGGGACACCATCGGTAGCGTTTCTGGCCACTCGGCCACCCACCACGACCATCAGCACACCGAGGGCAATGGAGATGAAAATGGTATCCAGGTGCCAGGTCATGAAACCTTCGCCAACACTAAGATTCTGCAAATGATGCTGGATATACTCGACGGTACTGGCGCCCGATGAACCCTCTGCTGCTTGACTCAAGATTCTATCCCCTACTTAAGGTTTTCAATCCGGGCGTTGCATGGCTTTTGCTTTCGCACCACCATCACGAACACCCATCAAATAACTTGCCTGCGCCAGCGCGAAACCGATAAAGACGGCCAGGGGGGCAAGCTTCAACCCCCCCAGACCTATCGCCAGCAACACCACCACCGCCACGAATCGCTGCACGGCGCCGATGTACAGAATCAGCATGCTCCTCTTCGGGTCGTCCAGCGCATGCTCGTTGGCGCGCTTGAAACCCCGGATCGAGAGGAGGGCGAGAAAGACACTCGCCAGTCCACCATAAACGGCGGAAAGTGCGTCCCACGCACCTTGAAACAGGAACAGTAGGGCAACAATTGTCGTTATTGCCAACTGCACGATGACAACCCGGCGGGCCTTGGCAGCCAGATCGGCGCCCAACTTACTCATTGCAGCTCCGGGTCGGTCAGTAATCGGTAGACTTTCAGAAATCCGCCGATGAAGCCGAGGCCACCGAGGATCAGGATGAAAATCGGCTGGGTCCCGAAATAGAGATCCAGCAAGTAACCTAACAAAAACCCGGACACAACCATCGAGGTCAGAATCTGACCGGCACCGATGAGTAATAACCCGGGCTTCTTGGACTCGCTCATTTTAAGCGTATCGCAATTTTAGGCCGGGCATTATAGCCAGCCCATGCCCCCACAGCAAGCGGGTTTTGGATAAATTTGTACAAAACATGACCGGACTGGATGCAACAGTTGATGACCTGAGAGCACACAAAACAATTACTGAATGTGCTGCAGGATTCCATCCAGCTCATCGAGGCTGTTGTAATGGATCACCAGTTTGCCATTGCCCTTGGCGGCATGTTGAAAAATCACCTTGGCGGCAAGCTTCTCGCCCAGCTCATCCTGCAGACGTTTGATATCGGGATCCAGCGCCTTGTCTGACGCCGATTTCCCTGCCGTACCCGCACTGAGGCGGCGTACCAGCTGCTCCGTTTCTCGCACCGAATAACCCTTGGCGGACACCTCGCGTGCGCCCCGGCTTTGCTGCTCGCCTTCCAGCGCCAGCAATGCCCGCGCATGGCCCATCTCCAGGTCACCGCGTTCCAGCATCAGCCGAACGTCGTCGTTGAGGGTCAGCAGACGCAACAGATTGCTCACCGCAACGCGTGATCGGCCAACGGCCTCGGCGGCCTGCTGGTGGGTCATCTCGAACTCCTCGATGAGCCGCGCCAGGGCATTGGCTTCCTCCACCGGGTTGAGGTTTTCACGCTGGATGTTCTCGATCAGCGCCATGGCGATGGCGGCCTCATCGGGCACCACACGAATCAGGGACGGGATCTCGTGCAGACCAGCGATCTGCGCCGCGCGCCAGCGACGCTCACCGGCGATGATCTCATAGCGACCGCCCTCGGCCAGCTCCCGCACCACGATGGGCTGCACCACACCCTGGACACGAATGGAGCTGGCCAGATCCTCGAGGCTTTCGGGGTGCATATCGGTACGCGGTTGATACTTGCCCGGTTGTAGCAGATCAACGGCCAGATCGCGTAATTCCGTGTCCGTGGTGGAGGCCTCGGCCATCGTTGTCGATGATCCACCGAGCAGCGCGTCTAGGCCGCGCCCCAGTCCTCGTTTTTTCTTTGCTGCCATGTGTCTGTTCCGAAAGTAGAATGAAAGGGGTTAGATGCTCGCCACTTCTTCACGCCGCAACATCTCGCCAGCCAGTGCCAGATAAGCCTTGGCGCCACGCGAAGTCTTGTCGTACACCAGCGCCGGCTGGCCATGACTGGGCGCCTCGGCGAGGCGGATGTTGCGCGGAATGACCGTACGGTACAGCTTGTCACCGAAGTGTTTGCTGAGCTGCGCGGTCACATCGCCGGTAAGGCGGTTACGGGGATCATACATGGTGCGCAGCAGGCCTTCGATCTTGAGGAAGGGATTGAGGTTGTCGCGCACGTCCTCGATGGTGTTCACCAGTGCGGTCAACCCTTCCAGGGCGTAATATTCGCACTGCATGGGGATAATCACCGACTGCGCCGCCACCAGGGCATTGAGAGTCAGCATATTCAGCGACGGCGGACAATCGATCAAAATATAGTCATAGCGGCCATTGATACTGTTGAGCGCTTCGCGCAGACGGCGTTCGCGTTGCGGCACCTGTAACAGCTCCACCTCGGCGGCAGTGAGATCGGCGTTGGCCGGCAACAAATCATAGCCCGCCAGCTCCGTCCCGTTGATGGTGTCACGAATATCCACCGAGCCAATCAACACGTCATAACTGGAGCGCTCCAGCGCGTGCTTGTCGATGCCGCTGCCCATGGTGGCGTTGCCCTGCGGGTCCATATCGATGAGCAGCACGCTGCGGTGCGTCGCCACCAGCGAGGCCGCCAGATTGACGCTGGTGGTGGTCTTGCCGACGCCACCCTTCTGATTGGTTACTGCAATGATCTTGCCCATGTTTGCCAGCCCGTGTCAGCCCGTTACGTAGTGCTGATTAATTTCGGTTAATTCGCCTTTGCCCCGCCCGCCGGTACGAGAAAGACCAGATGTCGCTCCTCGTCCAGCCCCGGCACCAGCAGCCGCCGCGACTCGCGAAACATGAACCCCGCCGGCAGTTTGGCCAGCTCCTGTTGCGGATAGACGCCCTTCATAGCCAGTAAAGCACCCTCACTGCCGCAGTAGGCGCCGGCCTTTTCCACCATCTCCCGTAGTGACGAAAAGGCCCGCGAGATAACTACATCGAAGGGCTGCTCGGGGTGAAATTCCTCCACTCGGGCATGCAGCACCTCGACGTTGTGCAGTCCCAGCTCAGCCACCGCCTGCTGCACAAAGCGGGTCTTTTTGCTATTGCTGTCGAGCAGCACAAAGTCCACCCGCGGCAACATCAGCGCCAGCGGTATCCCCGGCAGGCCGCCGCCGGTACCCACGTCCAGCACCCGCCTCGGCTGTAACTCACACAGATGCGGCAGCACCGCCAGACTGTCGAGCAGATGCCGCTGCACCATTTCCAGCGGCTCGCGCACGGCGGTCAGGTTATAGACACGGTTCCACTTCGCCAACAGGCGCACATAATCCAGCAGACGCCTGCGGACTTCAAGCGGACATTCGATGTCCAGTGTCTGCAGGCCCTGCGCGAGGGTCGTTTCCAGTGACATCGGCTACTCGGTGGCCAGGCGGCTGAAGTTGTCCAGCGCCCTGCTCATCCTGGTGACATTCTTGTCACGGTCGGTGATGCCATGACGCCGGCCGTCTGCCGGCAGGTGATAAAATGCGTACCCGCTTCCGGCTTGCCGAAGAGTAGCAGTTCCGTGGGCCGTAAGGACAGACCGGACTTTTCCGTCTGGCATTCGGCCACGCCTTCAAAACCTGCTTAGTTGCCACTGGCCACACGCTTTTTCAAATGCACCAGCAGCAGTGATACCGCCGCTGGCGTCATCCCGGCAATACGTGACGCCTGGCCGATCGTCGCCGGACGCTGGGCGGCCAACTTCTGACCCACCTCGGTGGACAGGCCGCGCACCCGGCCATAATCCAGATCCTCCGGCAGGGGGACGCCTTCCTGACGCCGGTGACGCTCGATCTCTGCGTGCTGGCGTTCGATATAACCGGCATACTTGCACTGAATCTCCACCTGCTCAGCCACCACCGAGTCGTTCACGGCCTCTCCTGCCCCGGGCAGGCTCATCAGTGCGGTGTAATCCACATTGGGCCGACTCAACAGCTCGGACAAGCGTGCCTCCTTGCTCAACGCCTGACCCAGCACCCGTTCGGCCTCGCTGTCGGCCAGGCTGCCGGGATGGAAGAAGGTCTCACGCAGCCGCTGGCTCTCACGTTCGACGGCTTCACGTTTGGTCTCGAAGGCAGCCCAGCGGGCATCGTCCACCAGGCCCAGTTCACGACCGATGGGCGTCAGGCGCAGGTCGGCGTTGTCCTCGCGCAGCAGTAGGCGGTATTCGGCGCGCGAGGTGAACATGCGATAGGGCTCTTGGGTGCCGCGGGTAATTAGGTCGTCCACCAGCACGCCGAGATAGGCCTCATCACGGCGCGGCGACCACGGCGCCTCGTCACGCGCCAGACGGGCGGCGTTGATGCCCGCCAACAGGCCCTGGGCGGCCGCCTCCTCGTAGCCGGTGGTACCGTTGATCTGCCCGGCGAAGAACAATCCACTGAGGTGCTGAGTCTCCAGCGAGGGACGCAGGTCACGGGGATCGAAAAAATCATATTCAATAGCATAGCCGGGACGCGTGATATGGGCCTGTTCAAAGCCCTTCATAGAGCGCACCAGGGCCAACTGCACGTCGAAAGGCAGGCTGGTGGAGATGCCGTTGGGATAGACCTCGCTCGATGCCAGTCCTTCCGGTTCGATGAAGATCTGGTGCGAATCCTTGTCGGCAAAGCGCACGATCTTGTCCTCGATAGACGGGCAGTAACGCGGCCCCACACCCTCGATGACGCCATTGTACATAGGCGAACGATCCAGCCCGGCGCGGATGATATCGTGAGTCTGTGCATTGGTGTGGGTAATGTGGCAACTGATCTGGCGCGGGTGGTCGCCGGGCCGGGCCATAAAGGAAAAGCTGGGAATGGGATCGTCGCCTGGTTGCTCGGCGAGCTGGCTGTAGTCGATACTTTTTGCGTCGATGCGCGGCGGTGTGCCGGTCTTCAGGCGCTCGACACGAAAGGGCCGCTCGCGCAGGCGCCGCGCCAAGGCATTGGCCGGCGGATCACCGGCACGGCCACCCTCGTGGCTTTCCAAGCCGATATGGATACGCCCACCGAGGAAGGTGCCGACGGTCAGCACCACCGTTGGAGCCTGAAACTTCAGCCCCATCTGCGTTACCACGCCGGTGACACGATCATTCTCCACCAGCAGATCATCCACCGCCTGCTGGAACAAGCGCAGATTGAACGGGGTCGTTCCCAGCTTTCTCGACAATGGCTTATGCATTGTCTTGCCTCCACCCATCCCCGGGCTCGTGCCTCCCGCGCTACTTGTACATCCCTTTACTTCGGCCTCCAGCGCTGCGCGCACCGCCTGCTTATACAGACTGCGATCCGCCTGCGCCCGGGTGGCGCGCACCGCCGGCCCTTTGCGTGCATTGAGACGGCGGAACTGGATACCGGCACGGTCAGCGGCACGGCCCATCAAGCCGCCCAGCGCATCCACCTCCTTCACCAGATGCCCCTTGCCGATGCCGCCGATGGCGGGGTTACAGGACATCTGTCCCAGGGTATCGATATTGTGGGTCAACAGCAGGGTACGCGCACCGGAGCGCGCCGCAGCCAGCGCGGCCTCGGTACCGGCGTGGCCACCGCCAACCACAATCACATCGAATGAGTCCTGAAAAAACATCGCGCCACACTGCCAAAAACGGGCCGGCCATTGTACCGGTTGATGAAAAAGTAGCCAATCCCCTGGCTACCCCGGCCCAAGCTGCAACCGGATCTGCCAAAAACACCCTCAAGCCAGCCTTCGCAGAACCGCTAACATCTGCATATCACACAATCCGATCACCCCACCATGACCATCAAACACCGCCTGTTCCTGCTCTCGGCTGTCATCACCACCGCCGCTTTGCTCATACTCGCCTTGCAACAATACACCACACAGCGTTCCGATCTCCTGCGGCACGGCATCACCACTCTGATGGATGTGGAAGCCGATATGCAGGCCCTGCTCGCCGCAGAACAAAGCTACCTGCTCACCCACAGCCAGGAGTCCCGTAACTATTTTTTCCACGAGCAGCAATCCATCACCGAAGAACTGCATGAACTGAATGAAATCATGGCCCTGCTGGATCTGGACACCCGCCCCCTCGATGATCTCCATCAGGATCTGGACACCATCACCGCCCACTTCAGCGGACTTGAAAAACTGGTGCAAACCATCGGTCTGAACGAAAACAAGGGCTTGCGTGGCTCCCTGCGCACGGCCGCCCACCAGGTAGAAATCGTCTTCAGCGCTACCGGCAATTATCATCTGCTCACCCACCTGCTGATGATGCGCCGCCACGAAAAGGATTTTCTCCTGCGTCTGGACAACAAATACACGGACAGATACGACCATGCCCAGGGCGTACTGCTTGATGCGCTTGCGCAGGCCGAACTCAGTCCGTCACACCACAACGAAACAAGCCTTAATCTCAACACCTATGCCGACAGCTTCCATCGCCTGGTGGACAGTAAACGCCAGTTGGGACTCAGTGAAAACGACGGCCTGCGTGCCGAACTGGGTAACAGCATCAACCAGGCACTGCAAAACCAGGGCATGCTGGTGCAAACCACCCTGGACGCGATCAAGCAGGCCCGCACCACACAGGACAAAATTCTCTTCACCAGTACCCTGATACTGATCATCACCCTGGTCAGCATGACCCTGCTGATGGCACGCAGTATCAGCCGCAGCCTGACACGCATCACCGAAGCCATGGAGCATGTCGCCAACGGCACGGCCGCCCTCAGCGTCAGCCTGCCCGAAGAAGGACGCGACGAGACGACGCAGATCGCCCGTGCATTCAACCGTTTCACACACAAACTGGATCAGACCGTGCAACAGGTGCTCATGGTGGCCACCAATCTTTCCCAGAGCAGCTTGCGCGCCCAGGAAATCACCCATGCCACCAGCAGCTCCATCGAAGAACAGGTCAAGGCCATCACCCAACTCGGTAACACGGTCGAGCAAATGGCCGACAGCAGCCAGCAGGTAAGCGAAGCCGTCTACAGTGCCAGCGAAACCGCGCAGGACGTGCGCCGCGAAGCCGTGGAAGGCCGTGCCGTTGTCAACAGCGCGGTAGATGGCATGCAGGAAATGCAACATGAAATCGAGCAGTTGGAACAAAGCATCAGCGCCCTCACCGGACACCACCAGGATGTCGGCCAGGTGCTGGACATGATCGTCACCATCGCTGAACAAACCAACCTGCTGGCTCTCAATGCCGCCATCGAAGCCGCGCGGGCCGGTGAGCAGGGCCGCGGCTTCGCCGTGGTCGCCGACGAAGTACGCGCCCTCTCGAAACGCACCACCGATGCCACTGGCGAAGTGCGTAAACTCATGGACACCATTCGCACCGGTAATCAGGAAGCAGTCGGGCTCATGACACGCAGCGCCGAGGTTTCCACCCTCAACCTGGAACGCACCCAGGCCGCCGGCGAGACTTTTGCCCTCATCGCTACCGCCGTCGAAGGCATCAGCGACAGCAATGTCCAGGTCGCCGCCCAGGCCGGACAACAGTCCGAATTGGCCAGCACCGTGCGCGACAACATCCAAAAGATCGACGAAAGCGTACGCGACCTGTCTGAGCTGGCGCGCAACAACATCTCCGACAACGGCGACCTGTCTCAATTTTCCGTGCAGCTGGAGTTGCTGGTTGCCGGCTTTACCGGCAAGCCTGCCGCCAAAGACGATACAGCCGCCGAGCTACCGGACAACGTCGATCTGTTTTAGGGGAGTATCACAGCGAGCAAGATGGAAGCGGCATAGTACCGGCTTAAACCTGCGAGGTCTGAAATACCCTCATTCCCGCACAGGCGGAAATCCAGAATGTACGGCACTCCAAGCACCCTGGATGGCTCACCCTATGGGTGGTCAACAAACAAGACGCTTTTGTCCGGGTCTTTACGCCGTTCCGTCCGGGATGATCGTATTTTCAACGGGTAAATCAGTGCCATTCGAGTGGGAGCAGCTTCAGCCGCAAATCTCCGCATTGCAATCGCGCAACATATGGCCTATATAATGTAACAGATGTTACTACCGGAGCCCGAAATGGCCTTGCTCACCCCCCAAGACACCCACGCCCCCA
>UOFU01000370.1_pt1 | contig 12813 bp, 16 predicted proteins | sample 1988841 | NCBI WGS metagenome assembly UOFU01 (sample SAMEA4712195, study PRJEB27164) | hydrothermal vent metagenome | biome: marine basaltic hydrothermal vent biome; feature: marine hydrothermal vent; material: mineral | place: Pacific Ocean | collected 2011-06-14/2011-07-23 | depth 1719 m
GTACGGATCTGATCATTTTCATTCCAGCTGAATCCACCGCTGTGCAACTGCTTGATATTACACCGTTGCTTGCGATGCCATGCGGATTCCCGAAACTGCCAGCAGGTCACACGCCGTTGCCGATCAGCCGCCAGAACTGGTCGCCGGAAAGCCCGCTACCGCCATGGATCACCAGCGGGATATCCAGGGCCTCGTTGATCTGTTTCAGGCGCCGCCAATCCAGTGTCGGCTTGTCTTTCAGAATTTAAGGGGACATTACCCAATGCCATTAAGTTAAGCCTGAGATCCTGCTTGTTGTAGGTTGGTGGTGAGCCTGCGAACCCCAACGAAGCCAACAATGTTGGGGTTCCTTCGTCACCGCCAACCTACAAAACAGTCGTGATTTTGTTAACTTAATGACATTGGATCGAAGCCCTTAACGTGAAATACCATTATTTCCGCGAGGGCGGGATAAAAGGGGAAAAGGGGTCGAAGCCTGACGGCTCCCCACAAAAAATCGGGTAGGGTGGGGTCAGATCTCAGGAACGCCGTAGGAACCGGCCTCTGAGCAGATCCCGGCGGCTGAGAGGCCGCTCCTCCAGCCGCTGTGGCGACGCCGCTGGCTCTGTCGTATTACCTTCACCGCTGATATCTGTTGCGGCGGCCGAGCCACGCCTTTCCTCGCCGATCAAGCCCCGCAGCACCGCCTCGGCAGTGGCCACGGTGGTCTCCTGGTCGGTAAATCGGGCCATGGGCGAAAACAGCGTGCACATTTGGTAACGCCCGATACCATCCTCCTCGGCAACGGTGAATTCATAGACACCGGTGGGGAACTCATGGATGCATTTTTCCCCCAGCTGCAGCCTGCTCCAGTCGTCGCCCTCGCGCGGAATCAGCATCAGGCCCATGAACCAGGGCGTGACCATTACGCCCAGACTGTGTCCCTGCCAGGGGCGAAAACCCACCGCTTTCACGCGCAAATCATCATTGATCACCGGCATGTGCCGCATGCGCGCCTGCTGGATACGGCTGAAAGCCCGCTCCAGGCCCTGGCTGAGATAATCGGCGCGGATCATTGTCGAATTCCTCTGTGCATTCGTACCCCTGGGGTGAACGGAACGAAAACCGCCGTGCGCGCGGCGCGCGCTACGGGCAGATGTAGTGTGCGCCGTGCGCACAAGATGGATATCCCATCGGTCAAGGTGTTTTGGACGCCTTCGGGAAACACCGCGGCCCCCTGACGACGGCTCTTGCCGCATATCCAACAGATGATAACTTTCCGCGAGAATGTAATCGACAAAAGAATGCCACCGTTGCAGTCCCTCTCGCTAAGATGATGAGGCGTAACTGACTGGCTAATCAATAGATTTTTATAGGCACGTTAAACTTGGGTTAGCTCTGGATTCCCGGCATCATTGCCAACCTCTGTTGCAAACTATCATCATTATCTGCACAAACGGTGATGTGTCCCAGTTTACGTCCGGGTTGTGGCTCCTTGCCATAGAGATGCAAGTGGGCACCAGGTATGCTCAGCACGGCGTCGATGTCGGGCAACTCTCCGATCAGGTTCACCATCCCCGAGTGGCCTGTTAATGCGGTACTGCCCAAGGGCAGCCCCAGAATCGCCCGCAGATGATTTTCGAACTGGCTGCTCACCGCCCCTTCAATCGTCCAGTGGCCCGAGTTATGGACACGCGGCGCCATCTCGTTGACCAGAAGCTGGCCATCGAGCTGAAAAAATTCAACCGCCAGCACGCCCACGTACGCCAGATGTTCGAGCAGGCGTTGCGCATAATCTTCCGCCAACCCTTGCATGGGATCATCCGGCAGGCTGATGGAGCGCTGTAAAATACCCGCTGCGTGCCGATTCTCTGTCAACGGGTAGAAGGCCATCTCGCCAGCCAGGTTTCTGACCGCAATGATGGAAACCTCCCGTTCAAAGGGAACGACCCCCTCCAGAATGGCCGCTGCGCCGTTGATTCCTTCCCAGGCAACCATCAGTTCCGCCGGGTCACGCAACCACTGCTGACCCTTGCCATCGTAACCCAGGGTTCGGGTCTTGAGGATGGCGGGCAGGCCCATTTTCGCCACCGCCTGTTGCAAATCATCCAGACTGTCTACCGCCATGAAGGGTGCGGTATCGATGCCCAGTTCGTTGAACAGGCTTTTCTCATGCAGACGATCCCTGGCGGTCGCCAGCGCTTGTGGCGGTGGATAGACGGGCAATTTGCCGTTTAAATACGCCACCGTACCGGCAGGTACACTTTCGAATTCGTAGGTAACCCTGTCCACGCTCTCGGCCAGGCGTTGCAGTGCGGCTTCATCATCGAAATTGGCACACAAGTGTTCACCGAGTGGCGCCGCGCAGGCGTCAGGCACGGGGCAAAGAAAAACGAACTCCAGCCCCAGCGGATAGCCTGCCAGGGCCAGCATGCGGGCGAGCTGCCCACCACCAAGAACACCGACCCTCATGCTCAGGCTCCATCCCTTGGATCAGAGTGGCTCAGAACCCGTTCTGTCTGACGCAGACGATACGCCTTGAGCGCGGTGCGAATCACTGCATGTTTGTTCCCCAGCATGGCCGCTGCCAACAACGCTGCATTGACCGCACCCGCTCGGCCAATGGACAAAGTGCCCACCGGAATACCCGCAGGCATCTGAGCAATAGACAGCAATGAGTCCATGCCGTTGAGGGCCTTTGACTGCACCGGCACGCCAAGTACCGGCAACGCGGTCTTGGATGCGGTCATGCCCGGCAGGTGCGCCGCGCCTCCGGCACCGGCAATAATGACTTCAATACCGCGCCCTTCTGCTTCTTCGGCATAGCGGAACAGCTTGTCCGGGGTACGGTGGGCAGAGACCACTTCAGCCTCGAAAGACACATTCAGCTCCTCCAGGGTTTCGGCAGCATGGCGCATGGTCTCCCAGTCCGAGGTCGAACCCATGATGATGCCGACCAGTGGCTTCATTGTTTTTCTCCCGTCAATATCAGAATTTCTCTGGACGCAATACGTCCACAGGGTTCAGAAATAGAATCATCGTTCATAAAATCACCGCTCTGCATCACACACAATAGGATGGTGATTTTACATTGAAAAAACCGTTTCCACGCTTTGATAATCAATGCTGATACGTTGTTTGCCGGCCACGGGTCGGAACAGTTCGTCGGCAAAGGCGACGTGGTCGGGGTGTTCTCGGTAGCTATCGATGACGGCCGGATGACAAAAGCGCACCAGCCAGGTGTAGCGGTACTTTGCCTTCTCCTGCACCGCCTTGCCGGTCACCACCTCACGTACGCCGGGGATGGCGCCGAGCACCCGACGGCCCTCGGCCATCATCCTCTCGACGCCGGTTTCATCAAGACCTTCTATGTTGTAGATGATCAAATGCTCCACTGGCGTCCACGACCGGCAACACGACAATACTTCGGCGGCACGCCCTGCCGAACCCCACCGGCGCATACCGTGTTCGGCTTCTGTCGCTATTGCCTCACGGATACTCGCCAGCAGAGCGGTGTAGCCGCTGTCATGACAGGATTTTGCAGCGTTACGGATCGTCGCCCCGGCGACGTCAGCAAGCACCGTGGAGTCATTGATCTTGGCCACGCCGTTGCCGATCAGCCGCCGGAACTGATCATCGCAAAGCCCGCTAGCACCCCGGATCACCAGCGGGATATCCAGGGCCTCGTTGATCTGTTTCAGGCGCTGCCAATCCAGCGTCGGTTTGTCTTTCATGTCGCCGTGCACGCTACCGATGGAAACAGCGAGAAAATCCACCCCGGTCTTCTCCACGTAGGCCTGGGCTTCTGCCACCAGGGTATCGGCATCCTCGCTCTCGCCCCCCGGCACATAGCCCAGATCGCCTTCTACGGGCACGCCACAGGCGTGGGCCATCGCTACAATTTCACGGGAGGTGGCAATATGGTCACGCAGAGGTTGGTGGGAGGCGTCTACCATCACCCCGTTGCAACCCCGGTTAATTGCGCGCACCGCCGAATCAAGGCTGGCGCCGTGGTTCAGATGGATGGCCACCGGCACCGAGGCGCGGCCTGCGGCGGCCTCCACCGCCGGCATCATCAGCTCGAAACCAAAATCGTCGAAGTGGGATTCGGACAGACTCAGGATCACCGGTGCACGGGCTCGTTCCGCCGCCGCCATAATGCCTTGCAGAAAATCCAGGCTCAGCAGATCAAATGCCCCGACAGCATAACCATGATCATAGGCGTGGCGGAGCATCTCTTTCATATCAACGAGTGGCATCGTGCGTCACCTTTCTAACCGCTGCATTGAGGTCGATTTCATCACTCTCTTCCATGCCACGCTGGCGCTGCGCTCCGGCCGGTGTCAGCAGGTCGATAATCTGCCGGTTTAAGGCATCCCCACGGTCAACCGTGGCGGTATCAGGCTTCCTTTGGAATGAAGAGATGCATCATACCGTAAGCCGACGGGTTTTCTGCACCAGGCGATAAAGTGAGCGGGCATTGTTGAAGCGCAATACCTGCTCCAGAGGCACCCAGCGAACCTCATGTGCTTCATCACTGCCAGGCAACGGTATCCGGTCATCAATCTCGACAAGAAAACGGGGATCGAAATGCTCGTGGCGTGGATCGTGTTCACTGGCATAAATGGTGTGCACATCCACATCGAAGATATCTTCGCTCAACAATTTGATCTGTGACGCATCGACACCGGACTCTTCGGCGGTCTCTTTCAATGCCACGCTGACGATATCGGTCTCGCCATCGGCATGGCCGCCGAGCTGCAGCCAGAGGCCCAGTTTACGGTGATGCAGCATCAATACATGGCTGCGAGTCGGGTTGACTACCCAGGTTGAAGCGGTGACATGACCGGGCGCGAGGCTACGGTCAAAACAGTTTTCATGTTGCAGGATGAAACGTCGTGTACGTTCAACCATCGCCGCCTCTTCCAGATAGGGCGTTTTATAGCGTGCAAGCAATTGTAAAAGCTGTTGTCGATGCATCTCTCTAAGTCTGTTGAATTCCGGGTTAAATGCCGGAAAGATTCTTTATGGCCTGTATTGCGGCATTGGCGGCGGCGTCGATGTCGGCCTCTTTCCCCGCCAGTGTGAGGCGGCCAAACGCGCCGACTGCACGGGCATCCACCAGGGTGATATTGGCGGCTTTTTCGGCCTCATTAGCGGCATAGACGACATAGCCTGCCGGTTCTGTCTCAAGAATAAACATGCTTTGGCCCGGCAGGATCATCGAACCCCGACGATCCTGCCGGTTGATCAGAACGGCATGATCGGGGGTGATCGAACGCACGATCTCTTTCCAGGCAATGCGGCACTTCTGGCGTGATTCCAGCGTGGTACCCAATGCGTTGAGAACACTGCTACCGGCCTCGATCACATCGCTCTGATCACGGTGATGAAACACCATGGAACCAAACGCACGTTCGACAACCTGCAGCCCGAGATGTACCCGGGTTGCCTTCAGCGCAACATCAGTGAGCCTATGTACCGCCATGCCTGGAGCGATTTCCATCCACAGGCAGGCATTACCCGGCACCGGCAGAAAACCTTGTGAGGCAGTGCCCATATAGGTGGCCAGCTGTGGTTGCAGCGAGTCGATGTAGACATAGGTTCTTAATTTAATCATGTAAATTCTACGGCTTATTTATCCACTAACTTTGGAGGGGCTGCCGCAGATCGCGGTTTTAACCTGGATCAACCATTCGACCTGGAGCCTGTTGTACCAGTGAGTTGTTCATCGACCCCAGGGCGGGGTTCCAGCTGGTGCTGCAAGCATGTCGAGACGCGCGGGAAACAAAATGCCGCCAACAGCGAAAAAAGGCGTAGTCACCCATAACGACAACAGCACCCAGCAGTTCACCAGCCGATAGCGACCCGGGTATAACACGGGGTGAGGATGTCAGACGACGATGCTCAATCCGGCCATACGCGACGGCTTTGGTAGGCAGCGGGCTGGACGGGTTTGTTCTGCACCGCTGAAGGCTTCGGCTTTACCGCAGGCTTTTTCGACCTGGATGTCTTCTTCACCGGGGTGCCAGCGTCAGTCTTCACGGGCGCATCGGCTTGGGCAGCGACTCCCGCCTTGGTCTTGCGCATGGAATTGACGAGCTTCTGTCGTGTCGCATCCTTATCGGTCATGTGTAATTACCTCGCTGATCAATTGATCGAGTTCCGCTGCCGCAGCTGCACCGCGTCGGCCCATATGAAAAACACTCCTGCCCTCCAGCGCACTGGCGCGGTACACGGCGCGACGTCGAATCGCCGTGGCCGCCACCGCTATATCCAGTTCCGCCAACGCATCGGGCATCAGCCGTGACAGGGTTGTGCGCGCTTCAAGCTGGCTGATAACCAGTAAAGCCTCCAAGCCGGGATTAACGTCGCGCGCCTGCTCAAGTGCCCGCTCCAAATGCACCATCGCCCACAGGTCGAGCGGAGAAGGTTGCACCGGAATCAGCGCAAAATCACCAACCCGCAGTGCGGCATGTGTCTGCGGTGCCAGTATCGAGGGTGGACAATCAATGATGATGCGGCGGTAGCGCGTCTGCAGATCGACAACCTGCGCATCAAGATCAGCGGCTGTCGCAAATACGGGGGGGAGTAGTTCCTCGTACTCACTGTTGGCATACCATTGCAAGGCTGAACCCTGCGGATCGGCATCGAGTATCACCGTCGGCTCGTTGCGGGCAAAGGCAGCCGCCAGATTCAGACTGAGCGTGGTCTTGCCCACGCCACCTTTGTTGCCAACCAGCACGATCACAGACATGATGACAATCTCAGGGGCTGGCGTTGGCGTTGTACAACGCGTCGAGCTGCACGGCAAAATCCCGCTGTTCTATGGCAAGCTCGTCCGCACCTTCCGCAGCATTAATCGTCATGTTCACATAATCGCGGCCGAAACCCATGTCTGGATACAAGCCTTCGCGCTCCGACAGTTCTGCGGCACGATCAAGAAAGTCGCGTAAGGCTTCGTAATCCGAAAATCCGTAGCGCTTTTCCAGGCAATTGGGACGCTTGCGCTCCCGCCACTCCTTATTCATGGCTGCTCCTCAGAAAGTGGCACGTTCCGCTGACACTCTGGCAACAGAACCTTCCAGCTCCTCGAGCCAGCGGGCAACCTCATCAACATGGTGCCTCTCTTCCACGAGGAGCGTCTCGAAAAACAAGCGATTATCGTGGTCGCCTGCAGCGGCGCAATAGCGGGTGGCATTATCGTACAGATGGACAATTTCTGTTTCAAAACTGTGATTTTGCAGTAGCAGTTCACGCAGCGTAGAGCCCAGACGAACCGGCCTGAGTTGCGAGGCATTGGGTGCGACACCGAGTGCCAACATGCGGGCAATGATGCGATCGACATGTCCCAGCTCTTCGCTGACCTCCTGGCTCAGGCGCCGTGCAGCATCGTCCAGCCCCCAGCTCGCAACCAGGCGTGCTTGGGTACTGTACTGCTGCACCGCTGAAAACTCGAGGCTCAGCGCCCGGCCAAGATAACCGAGGACGTGCCGATCAGCGCTGGTGTAGAGCATGATGGCAAATCCCGATTAAGTAGCGGCGCGCTTGCCTGTAAAGCCCGTCCCGCTATTGAGTACCGGCTCCACTTCACTGTGCGGACGAGCGATAATATGCGCAGCGATCAGGCCATCACCCACCCGTTCGCAGGCATCTGCACCCGCACGCACCGCCGCGTTCACCGCGCCGGTCTCGCCACGCACCAGCACGGTAACATAACCGCCACCGACGAACTCGCGGCCGATAAGGTGCACTTCTGCGGCCTTGGTCATGGCATCTGCCGCCTCGATAGCGGGCACCAGCCCGCGGGTCTCGATCATGCCCAGTGCAATACCGTAGTTGTCGTTGGTCATGGCTTGGTTCTCCTAATTGAATAAATTACGGGCTCGCAAAAACAAGTCCCCGGTTTGGGTCGATTAAAATACCCACCTGACACGCAATGGTTTGAGGCATATAAGCAAACTATGCAACCTCTCCCTAGCGCAGCCAGGCGGAATGGTTCAACGAGCTAAAACAACACCTGATAAGCGAGTCCCGAATACCTTACTTGGAATCCGCTTTGCCAATATCACCCGTGGGTAATACAGGCTCAACTTCACGATGCGGACGAGCGATGATGTGTGCAGCAATAAGGCCGTCACCTACCCGTTCACAGGCATCCGCACCCGCACGCACGGCCGCATTCACCGCACCCGTTTCACCGCGTACCAGCACGGTGACGTAACCACCACCGACGAATTCACGGCCAATAAGGCGTACTTCCGCAGCCTTGGTCATGGCATCTGCTGCCTCAATCGCAGGCACCAGCCCACGCGTTTCAATCATGCCCAGTGCAATACCGTAGTTATCATTTGCCATTGGTTTGTTCTCCGTCGTTACTTAATGGTTAAATAAATCAGTCAGCACCACGGTGCGGCGCACCGTCTATGCCTTAAATTTATTGTCGAGAATGGGTTCAACCTCACGGTGTGGGCGGGCAATGATATGTGCGGCAATAAGACCGTCACCTACCCGTTCACAGGCATCCGCACCCGCACGCACGGCCGCATTGACCGCACCGGTCTCACCGCGCACCAGAATGGTGACGTAACCACCACCGACGAACTCGCGGCCAATAAGGCGCACTTCTGCAGCCTTGGTCATGGCGTCTGCCGCCTCAATGGCGGGCACCAGCCCACGTGTTTCAATCATGCCCAGTGCAATGCCGTAATTGTCGCTTGCCATCTTTGTATCTCCTGCTGACTCGGTTCTATCATTTAGTGAGTGTGAAAGTAATTGAAAATCTCTATTACCCTGCCTGGTCGGCCAAGCAGTCGCTTATGCTCCCTTGATCAATAATTCCGCCAATGGTGAGGTCGGTAAGAATGCCGAAATCGCCAGCGGCATACCGTGCAGCTGAACCACTTACGGTGAACACCCAGTTGCCCTCACGGGCACCCACCGGATCGACCGCCACCAGACGCCTGCCGTCACGATCGCGTAACACGCGCAGACTGATCAGCTTCAGACCGGCGATGCGCTGAGTACACACGAGCGGTGCCTCGACCTGTAAAATCTCCATCAGCTCTCACCCTCTTCCGGTACATCCCCTTCCGGTGGCCAGTAGTCGATAATGCCAACGATGGTGAAATCGCTCGGGTACTCTTTGCTGCCCGCAGCCTCGCGAGCAGCGGAACTGCCGACACAGATCACCCAGTCGCCAGGCACGCAGCCGACACTATCAACGGCAACCAAAAGCGCGCTGCCATCACGCACCACCTGCAGGTGCTTGTGTTCAAGGCCCGGGATACGATTGGTCGACACCAGAGGGTTTACAATCTGACAAATTTTCATCCGCGGGCTTCCTGTGTCGCCTGTGCGTTGACCGAACAAGCCAGCACTTCGATGCGGCCACCGACGTTACAGTCGCGAACCACCTGCAAGGTGTGCAGCAAGCCACTCTCGGCGAGCTTTGCATAACGCGCGGTCAAGGCATCCGTCACACGGGCGCAGTGTTTGACCGCACGCTCACGCGCGCCCGGTACCTGGCCGTGGTAGTCATAACGCACCACCACCGGAATGGGCAGGCCATGCGAGACATTGAGCTTGGTAAAAATACTCACCCCGACATCGAGATCCTGCGTGGCCTCTTCAACCGTGTCGAGGTAGGCGAAATAGGTCAGGTTGCGTAGCTGCACTTCCTCAAAACCAATGCCCGCACCGATAAAACGCTCGGCGTGGCCGATGTCCTCATAATGTTCGCCATGGAAAGCACGCACATAATCGATCTGCGAAAAATTGTTGGCAATCAGCCGGGTAATCAGTTTCGCCATACCCGGAGCAACGTTATCAGCCGTGGCGTAGACCAGCTCGGTGATGCGTGCCTCTGCCTCGTAAGCCGATAAGCGCAGGGTCTCTTGGCGAGCATCACCGGCATCAAGGTAACGCTCAAGACCCATATCACCGCTGGCATCCGGCACATGCACGCGAATCACGTCGGTATCTGTATCCAGTCCTATCAATAACAGGTCAATAGAGGCGCCACAGCAAAAACTGTTTTCTATCGCCTGGCGGAAAGCACACAGCTGATCAAGCCCGCCCTGTGCGGCACGGGTCGCATCGGAACCGTGCGCGGCACAACCCTGATTGTCAGGGTCACCCGAACTGTAGTGATAGACGGCCACCTTGAGGTAGCGCGTCGGCATGTCGGTGTCATTGGGCCGACCTTCACGCAGCCGCAGCATCTCGGTCTCCACCCATTTTTGAATGCTGTCATCAACATCAAACATGGCGCCCGCATAAGACTTGCGGCGCACGGCTCGGTAAGGCAACCGCAATACATAGCGAATCACATGCGCCAGCCGACCATCGGCGCAGGGCGACACGTCCAGGGTGTGGAATCCACAGCCCTGAATAAAGGTGTGAAACGCCTGTTCTTCTTTCTCTGAACCCAGCGGGGTCTCAGTAAAAAACTCGTCGCAAAAACGGCGGTAGGTCTCGAACAGACACCAGGCAAACAGACGGCGCATATCGAGCTGATTCACCCAGGCATCTCCCAGAATCTCCGCAGGAAGACCAAAGCCCAGCTGTTCGCGCGCAATGGCTTGCGCCTGCACCTCAAACCCTTCTTCATGTTGCAGCGCGGAGATCCGTTTCAGAACCGGAACAATGGCATCGAAGGAAGCCTTCACGCAGCGCTCATAATCAAACAGCTGCTGATTCTCATCGACGCGCGTCAATGCATGGGTTTCATGCCTGCCCTGCGTCTGCGCTACAGCCGGTCGTGCCGCGCCAATCGTGCCGCGCCTGAACGAGTTGGATTGGCTGCTGGGTTTACCCAGGGGCGCCGTTGTCTGCGACCAGCAGAGCGAGCGTGGATGATTGCGACGTGAACTCAGCATTACGGCTTAAATCGGGGTCAGCCCCGCGCGCCCCCTGAGTAGGTCACCAGAGAGCCCTTTTCGGTACTGCCACTGCCACCTGTCACCTTACTAACGGGTTCGCTCAATGCTTCATTTCTCTTGCTCGGCGGGGTTGGAGCGATTGCGCTACCACGGCGGGTTGGATTACGCCGCATGGCGGATCTGCCTTCAGTGCCGGTAACAAGGTCACCGGTATCCCAGTCGTTACCTGTGATCTTTGAACCGATGCCTTCGCCACTGATGCGGGACTTCACGCGACCGTCGACACTCGCCACCGTCTCCGGCACCGCTCGCGGCGATTCTGCGCGCACCGAACCATTGCGTGCTGAACCCTGAGTCGCACGGGCGGAACGAAAGTCTTCCGTACCCGTTACCTTGCCCGTGGCCATACCGAATGGCCCGGTGATCTGGCCCTGAGCATAACGGGTACCCGTGACACCCCCCTGATTGTCTTGCGCAGTCTGGGCGGCCATGTTGGCAATACTGAACTGTCCCCACGGCGCATCTTCACTCAGCGACTGTGGAAAATCCGGACTGGCGGGTTCCGCAGCAGTCGCCGCACAGGCACCCGCATACTGGTCGGCGCCGATATAAGGCGTACCCGTCAATGACTCACAGCTGCCCTTTTCAGTCCCGGTCATTTTGCCACCGATGCCCGGCTGCTGGCCGGTCATCACGGCACCTGCGGTGCCCCGTTGCACAGAAGTACGCGCCGCAGCGATGGCTGACGCCTCTGGCTTGCAATAATCGTAGTATTGCTCCGCACCCGCATAGCCCGTGCCGGTAATCGCCTTGCAGGTACCGGGTTCGTCACCCGTGACCTTGCCGGAGCGTCCGGTCATGGTACCCGTCACCACCTTACCGTTGAATGTCTGTGACGCGCCCACCTTGGCGTCCTGCGGTGCCGGCGTAGTCGCACAAAAATCACGGTACTGTTCCCCGCCGACGTAGTCATCGCCACTGATAATGCGACAACTGCCAGGCTCATCGCCGGTAACCCGTTCGCTGCGCCCGACCATGGTACCGGTCACGGAACCACCGCGCAGGGTGTTGGTGAGGCCGACTTTGGTCGGCACTTTGGCCGGCATCTGATCCTCACCCGTCTGCATATACTGGCTGCCGGTCAATTCGCGCCCGGCACCGGACTCGTCGCCCGTTACCTTGGATGAACGACCCACCTTGTTGCCGGTCACCGACTGACCCTTGCGGGTTTCGACACGCGCCACTTTGGCGGGAGCCGGGGCGGGAGCAGACTCAGACCGAGTGCCGCAGAAGGTCTCTGCGTGCCCTGCTCCCAAGTATTCAATACCCGTCACCTGCTGACAGCTGCCAGGCTCATCACCGGTCACATGGTGGCTGCGACCCAGCTCATTGCCGGTCACCGCGTTGCCACGAAGGGTAGCGCTCAGGCCAACCTTGGACGACATCTTGTTAGGCTCGGACTGACAGAAGTCACGAAAAATATCCGCACCCATATATTCGGTGCCCGTCACATCGCGACAGGTACTGGGCTCGTCACCCGTGGTCTTGTGACTACGGCCCACCATGGTGCCAGTAACCATTTGACCCTGACTGGTTTCACCTGCACCCACTTTCCAGGGTGCATCTTGTGCCGCACCCACCGAGGCATTCTTTGGCGGACGAATACGGCCACAGGGAGAACTCTTTTTCTGCCCGGTTTTGCCCTGGCGGCTACGCTGCGTACGCAGTGCCTGGGCCAGTTCACGACCGGAAATCAGGGGATTGGCCACACGCACGGTTTGCGCGGCGGTCATACCGTTGGCACTCACACCCGCCTTGCCACGAGCAGACATCGCCTGGCGGCGTGCCAGCGCAGTCACGCGGCTGTTGTTCGCGGCACTGGCCTGCACCGTCGTCCGTCTCTTTACTGAGCGTTGCGGTTTACGCGATCTGGCGCCAGTCGTCGATACCT
>UOFU01000038.1_pt1 | contig 12508 bp, 10 predicted proteins | sample 1988841 | NCBI WGS metagenome assembly UOFU01 (sample SAMEA4712195, study PRJEB27164) | hydrothermal vent metagenome | biome: marine basaltic hydrothermal vent biome; feature: marine hydrothermal vent; material: mineral | place: Pacific Ocean | collected 2011-06-14/2011-07-23 | depth 1719 m
CGGTGGTCGTGCAGGGCCAGCAGGCGCTGCTTGTAGAAATCGGGCAGTGAAGAACGGGCCACGTCGAAACGCAGGTGTACGGCACTGGAGACTTTATTGACATTCTGCCCACCGGCCCCCTGCGCGCGGATGGCGCTGAGGGTGATTTCGTGATCGGGAATGGCCACGTTGTGGCTGATGCGCAGCATTGAGACGGGCTCAGCCGTACAGGCAAAGATAGGCGCTAGCGGCCAATACGTGCACATCAAAGGCACTGTCGCTCGGCACGTCGAAATTCTCGCCGGCGTAGAAATGTTGCGCCGTGCTGCTGTCGGGCAGGGTGATGATGAGTTCGCCACCGACCACGGTCACGGTCTCCGGGGCTTGGTGTCGTGAGTCATAAGTTCGCATGATATCAGAGTGCCTCCGAGGCGCTAATACAAGGCGCGATTCGCCGGCAATGGTTTTGCCCTTGCCGTCGAAGTATTCGTTGCATTTGAACATGGGGGCTCCGTGTCATTGGGAGGTTGGGGTGGATTATAGCCTTGCCCTTCGTTACAGGTTTATTGTTTTTCCACCCATCATTTTTCCGGGAGGAATAAATCCCGCAAACGGTGACACTTCTGTTATAGTGCACGTTTCTGGCACACATCGGTCTGTGCCTGTTTTTTCCTTCGCGGCGTGTCTTTTGACAAAGTGTCTAGGGCAATTCGCGAACACAATCAGCAAGATTCTGCCTAAGACCGTCCCGTGCCATGTGCGCCGGGTAGGCCGATCCCCGGAGTTTATTTCATGTCCTTTGATACCCTCGGTCTGTCGGCCGAAATTCTGCGTGCCATCTCTGAACAGGGCTACACGAATCCCACCCCTGTGCAGGCCCAGGCCATTCCCGCCGTGTTGCAGGGGGGCGATCTGCTGGCTGGTGCACAGACGGGCACCGGCAAGACGGCCGGTTTTACCCTGCCGCTGTTACAGCGTCTGAGCGGCACGCCCACGCCCAAGGGTCGCCGCCCGGTACGTGCCCTGCTCCTCACCCCGACCCGTGAGCTGGCGGCACAGGTGGGCGAGAGTGTGTCTACCTATGGCAAATACCTGCCCCTGCGCTCTGCGGTGATCTTCGGCGGGGTCAAGATCGGCCCGCAGATCAACAAGCTGCGCAGCGGTGTGGACATTCTTGTTGCCACTCCCGGGCGTCTGCTCGATCATGTGCAGCAGGGCACTCTCGACCTGTCGCAAGTGGAGGTTCTGGTGTTGGACGAGGCCGACCGCATGCTCGATATGGGCTTTCTGCGTGACATCCGCAAGATCCTCGCTCTGTTGCCCAAGGGGCGTCAGAACCTGCTGTTTTCGGCCACTTTCTCTAACGAGATCAAGCGTCTCGCCGATGGTTTGCTGAATAAGCCGGCACTGATCGAAGTGGCGCGTCGCAATACCGCCGCTGAGCGTGTTGTCCAGGTGGTGCATCCGGTGGATCGCGAACGCAAGCGTGAGCTGTTGTCGTATCTCATCGGCAATGGCAACTGGCAGCAAGTGCTGGTGTTCACTCGCACCAAACATGGCGCCAACCGTCTGACCAAGCAGCTGGAGCTGGATGGTATCAGCGCCGCCGCCATCCACGGTAACAAGAGCCAAGCCGCGCGCACCCGCGCCCTGGCCGATTTCAAGCAGGGTAAGACCCGTGTGCTGGTGGCCACTGATATCGCCGCTCGCGGCCTGGATATCGATCAGCTGCCGCATGTGGTCAACTTCGAACTGCCCAATGTACCGGAAGACTATGTGCACCGTATTGGCCGCACCGGTCGTGCCGGCAACGAGGGCGAGGCCATGTCGCTGGTGTGTGTGGACGAGCACAAGCTGCTACGCGACATCGAGCGTCTGCTCAAGTGCGAGATTCCCAAGGGCGTGATCGAAGATTTTTCGCCCGACCCGAGCATCAAGGCCGAGCCCATTCCCAACGGCCGTAATGGTGCCGGTCGTGGTCGCAGCGGAGGTGGTCAGCGCAACCGCGCTGGCGCCCGCGGGGCCGGTGGCCAGGGTGCGGGTCGTGGTCAGGGTGGCGGACGTCGCCGCAGCGCCGTTCCGGCCTGAGAGGTGGACGCAGCGTTATTGCGCTGCGGCGGAGAAGGGACGTCCCGGGAGGGGCGTCCCTTTTTTCTTGCGGCCTTTCTTTACCGTCTTAAAACAAAGGGGGGTGACTTTTCCTTCCCGATCCCCTTGCGTAGAATGCCTGCGCTTAATTCTTTGCATTTTCCAGGTGTGACTTCATGAAGCAAATTTTCCGTTTTCCGTGGATGTTATTGGTTGTGCTGCTGATTCCGGTGTCGCTGGCGCAGGCGGGTTTTGATGAGGCTGTCGAGGCGGCTAATAGCGGTGATTTCGACACGGCTTTCAAGGAATTTTCGGTGCTGGCGGAGCAGGGCGACGAGCGTGCCCAGCAGAGCTTGGCCTGGATGTATTTCGAAGGTCAGGGGCGCGACGTGGATTACGCCAAGGCCGTCTATTGGTACCGCAAGGCTGCCGGGCAGGGCAACATCACGGCGCAGATCAATCTGGCGCAGATGTATGCCTATGGCCAGGGTGTGGCGCAGGACTTCAGTCAGGCGGCGTACTGGTGGGGCCGGTTGGCAGAGCAAGGTGATGTGCGTTCACAGGCGGCACTGGCTGGGCTCTACTACCAGGGTCAAGGCGTGCAGCAGGACTATGCCAAGGCCGCCGGACTGTGGCGCCAGGCCGCCGAACAGGGTTACATGGAGGCGCAACTGAACCTGGGGCTGATGTACGGCAAGGGTCGGGGCGTGGAACAGGATGATGTGCGTGCCTATGCTTGGCTGATGGCGGCGGCCACGCAAGGTAATGATGTGGCAGACAGCAGCCGTCAGTTCGCCCTGACGCAGCTGGATGAGACACAGCGTGAGCAGGCCGAGGCATTGGCGGAGGAGCTGGTGCGCAAGTATGTCGAGCCGTTTGCCAGTCCGGCCGATGACGAGGATGTTTGAAGTTCGCTGATTCAACGCAAAGGCGCGAAGACGCAAAGAACACAAAGGTTTTGATGAGCCTCCGGTCAGGCCATTCTGGCGAAGGCCAGAATCCATAATTCTGATACTTCACCGGAGTGACGAAAAATATCCGTTCAGTATCGAAGCGTCCAGAGTGTTTGAAGCGCTGTACATGCTGGATTCCCACCTGCGCGGGAATGACGGTATTCCAGGCCTCCCGGGCTTAAGTCAGTATCATATCCTGTTGGTTTTTTTTTGCGCCCTTTGCGGCTTCGCGCCTTTGCGTTTGATCTTTTCCCACCCTCGATTCAGCCTCAGTGCCGAAAGTGGCGCATGCCGGTGAATACCATGGCAATACCGTGCTCGTCGGCGGCGTTGATCACTTCGGCATCGCGCATCGAACCGCCAGGCTGGATGATGGCGCTGATGCCCACCTCGGCGGCGCTGTCGAGGCCGTCGCGGAAGGGGAAGAAGGCGTCGGAGGCCATGACCGAGCCCTTTACCTCCAGACCGGCATCGGCGGCCTTGATGGCGGCGATGCGTGCCGAGTAGATGCGGCTCATCTGCCCGGCACCGACACCGATGGTCATGCTGTCGCGGCCGTAGACAATGGCGTTGGACTTGACGTACTTGGCGACCTGCCAAGTGAACAGCAGGTCGCGCAACTCCTGTTCTGTTGGTGTGCGCTGGGTCACGACGTTCAGTTGCTCTGTGGTGACCCTGCCCAGGTCACGATCCTGAACCAGCAGGCCACCGTTGACACGCTTGTAGTCCAGCCCTGCCACGCGTTCCACACCCCAGTCGCCACAGGCCAGCACACGCACGTTCTTTTTCTCCGCCAGTACTTCGCAGGCATCGTCATCGATGCTCGGTGCGATGATCACTTCGACGAACTGCTGTTCGACGATGTCGCGTGCAGTAGAGGCGTCCAGTGGCCGGTTGAAGGCGATAATGCCGCCGAAGGCGGAGGTGGGATCGGTGCGGTAGGCGCGGTCGTAGGCGTGGTGGATGTCTTCGGCGACGGCCACGCCGCAGGGGTTTGCATGCTTGATGATGACGCAGGCCGGGGCTTCGAACTGCTTGACACACTCCAGTGCGGCGTCGGTGTCGGCGATGTTGTTAAAACTCAGCGCCTTGCCCTGTAGTTGCCTGGCGGTGGCGATGTTGGCCTCGGCGGGATTGGCCTCGACGAAAAAAGCGGCCTTCTGGTGCGGGTTTTCCCCATAGCGCATATCCTGCTTTTTTTGCAGCTGGATGTTGTAGGTGCGCGGAAAACCGCCCTTGTTGCCTTCGAGGTCGATGGCGCCCAGGTAGTTGGCGATGGCGCCGTCGTAGTGGGCAGTGTGCTCGAAGGTCTTCACCGCCAGCGAGTAACGGGTGGCGTCGCTCACGGCGTTATTATTGGTGTCCATCTCGGCCAGCACGCCGTCGTAGTCGCTGGCGTCCACCACCACGGTCACCGCGGTGTGGTTCTTGGCCGCTGCACGCAGCATGGTAGGGCCGCCGATGTCGATGTTCTCGATGGCCAGGGCGAGGTCGCAGTCGGGCCGCGCCACGGTTTCTCCGAAGGGATAGAGGTTGACCACCACCAGGTCGATGGGTTGGATACCATGTTCGGCCATGACCGCGTCGTCGGTACCGCGCCGGCCCAGCAGGCCGCCATGGATCTTCGGGTGCAGGGTTTTCACCCGGCCGTCCATCATTTCCGGGAAGCCGGTGTAGTCGGAGACCTCGGTGACCGGCACGTCGTTGTCGGCGAGCAGTTTGGCGGTGCCGCCCGTGCTGAGGATTTCCACACTGCGGGCGTGCAGCTCACGGGCGAAGTCGAGGATGCCGGTCTTGTCAGAGACGCTGAGGAGGGCGCGGGTGATGGTGTTCATAGTGTCGTTCTCGAGGTGGTGCCAGGCTTGGTGAATGTCGGTGAAATTCAGCTGTTGGCGCAGCGTCGGCCGGGGTTCTTATCCGCAAATGCACACCACTGGACGCAAATTTTCATCGGCAAAAAAATAAGGCCGGGCTTATTGCTCAGGCCTGCATTCGCGTGTATTTGAGGATCATCATTGGCGCTTCTTGATGCCTCCGAAGCGGCTTCTGCAGATGCGCGGCAGTGCGGAGATCGCAGGCCGCTCAGTTGATGTCGTACTGCTTGAGCTTTTTGCGCAGGGTGCCGCGATTCAGACCCAGCATTTCAGCGGCTTTGCTCTGATTGCCGCGCGTGTAATGCAGTACGGTTTCCAGCAGTGGCTGCTCGATCTCTGCCAGTACCATCTGGTACAGGTCGACCGGTGGGTGGCCGTCGAGCTCACGGAAATAGTCTTCCAACATGCGTTTGATATGTTGGCTGAGGGGAGGCTGGATGCAGTTGGAAGGCCCTGATGAGGTCGCGGGTAAACGCACTTTTGTCGGTGTTTCCGGCAAATCCTTTTGTAAGTCCTCTTGTAGTCCCTCAGTGATCAAGCCATCGGCTGCCAGACCTTCTGTCGCCAAACCTTGCGTCTGTGTCATGCGGCCAGTTCCTCCCGAACCAAGAGTGCGTCGAAGAAGTCCTTTGTTATTTGTAACTGTTCTTCGGTGGTTTCTAGTTTGTTGACTGCCTGACGGAAGGCCGCACCATGCCGTTGTCCCTTGCTGTACCACGAGATGTGTTTGCGGGCGATGCGCACGCCGGCATATTCGCCGTAGAAGGCGTACAGGTTTTCGAGATGTTCGAGCAGGATACTCCGCACTTCGCTGAGCGAGGGTTCCGGTAGTTTTTCACCCGTCTGCAGGTAATGGTCGATCTCGCGGAAAATCCAGGGGCGGCCCTGGGCCGCGCGGCCGATCATCACGGCATCTGCCTGGGTGTAGTCCAACACCTGTCGGGCCCTTTCTGGTGTGGTGATGTCGCCGTTGGCGATCACCGGGATGCCGATGCTGGCTTTGATGGTGGCGATGGTGTCGTATTCCGCCTCTCCCCGGTAGGCGCAGGCTCGGGTGCGTCCGTGTACTGCCAGTGCCTGGATGCCTGCACTCTCGGCGATGCGGCCGATACTGACGCCGTTGCGATGCTGGCTGTCCCAGCCCGTGCGGATCTTTAGTGTAACAGGGATGTTCACGGCGCCGACCACGGCGTCGAGAATCTGTCCCACCCGCCTTTCATTCTGCAACAGTGCGGAACCGGCGGCGACGTTACAGACCTTCTTGGCCGGGCAGCCCATGTTGATGTCGATGATTTGTGCGCCGTTGTCGGCATTGTAGCGTGCCGCCTCGGCCATTAGCCGTGGCTCGGCACCCATGATCTGTACCGAGCGTGGATCGGTCTCGCCGTCGTGATTGGCGCGCCGCTTGGTCTTTTCCGACCCCCATAGCAGGGAGTTGGAAGAGACCATTTCGGACACGGCCATGCCGGCGCCGAGACGTTTGCATAGCTGGCGAAAGGGCCGATCCGTGACGCCTGCCATGGGGGCCAGAATGAGTTGGTTGGACAGTTTGTAGGGGCCGATCTGCATCGAGATGTGTATTGCCTTTTGCCCGTTTCTTCCCCCTGCCGGCAGGGGCTGAAAACAGGGTGTTTTGGGTTGCCCCCCCCCAGGGGAAATTGGGTCGACAATACTACCTCGCAGCAAGCCAGAGAGACAAGGTGGTCAGACATAAATCTGCTGCTTTTTTATACAAATCTGTGCAGGTGCTCGTCGGCAATTATTGCGCCAGTTTGGCGGGTTCAGTGTGAAATTCGAAGTTGACCGCTTGCTTGCCGGGATCCACCAACGCCAGCTCTACCACCACCGGGGTATCCGGGGCCATGCCGGCCTGGATGTCAGTGCCGGCGGACAGGTACTCGCGTGGCAGGAAACGACGCTGTGCGATCGAGGCGCCGTTCATGTCGGAGAAGCGTAGGGTCAGCAGGGGGTAAGGTTGTGACTCTGTGGTCTTGTTGACCAGGGTAGTGCTGGCGATCAGTGCCTGTGGGGTGTTGGGCAGCGAACGCACATCCCAACCGAGAATGTCGATGCGGCCCTGATGGACGGGGGGGCGGAGGTTGCAGTCGAGGTAGCTGCAGGCCTGTTCGAGCCAGGGACGCAGTTCGGGTTTGCGCAGGGCCAGTTCGTCGCGATAGAAATAACTGGCCTGGGTCAGGAACAGTACGAGCATTAGCAGGCTGCCGATAACCCATAGCGTTGCTGGTGGATGCAGGCTGGCGGCCTTTTCCTCCTGCAACTGGCGCAGCAGAGGGGTGGGGAGGTTCGGTGTGGTGGTTTGTTCCGCGTCCGGCCGCCCGGTTTCGGTGGCCAGTGATCCAGTCAATGTCTTTTGTGCTGATGTTTTTGTGCTGTCTTGCTGGACGGAGGCAAGCGGGGTGTTTTCTGTCATGACGCTGTCGACGGATGGCTCGGGCGGGTCGATTTTCTGCGTCTTGTCGGTGGGCAAGGTATCGGCAAGAATTTTTTTAGGCGATTCGTCCAGCCAGTCATCAGGAAGCTCAATGGCCTCGATCTGCTGGCTGGTAAGTTCATCGGTAGTATCAAAGGTGTTGTGGCGACGGGGCGTGCCGATATGTGGGTCCAGTTCGGCGGCTACGGCGTCGATATTGCCCAGATCCGGCCAGGGAGCATTGATGCTGGACTGTGCAACCGCAGGTGCCGTTGCTGCTTCGTTGGTGTCGTCCGCTGGTGGGGCAGTGGTGTCAGCTGTCGGGTTATTTTTTGCCCAGTCCGCGTATTGATTGGCATCATTACCGTCTTCGTCGTTGGGCAGGTGCTCGGTGAGGTGTTGCAGGGCGTTGAAGATAGACAGGCACTGCCCGCAACGCACATCACCTTCGCCGACCTTGAGCTGGTCGGCGGTGACCTCGAAGTAGGCCTGGCAGTGGGGGCATTGAGTGTACATGGTGTCTTGCTGCGTTTTCTTCGTCGGTAGCTATTATAGCGCGACACGGGATGTGTCGCTGTACTCTCTGATTCTTCGCGCTGAAATATCGTCACTCCCATCATGAGATGCCATTATCAGTCCCGTTTTTATCCGTGCGGCTTGTTTGTTTGGGTTGTTGACGGCGTGTGTGAAGGCAGGTTATTACGGTCGTCACAGTAGGATGCTGGTGAGCGGTAGCGAGCCGCATCGTTATCACTCAGCAAGTTAACTGTAACGGAGTCGAACTATTCACCACCTTGTCGCGAACAAGCGTTGCACAATGTGTAGCGGGTGGTCGTTGAGTTCCGCGGTGCCATTTCAGGTTTTTTGGGGCAGGCCCTGCACCCGTGCCTTTTCCTGGGGGGGCATTTCGATAGTATTGAAGGCAAACAGGGTGAATGAACTGGTGGTTTCGATGACGCGTGTCAGGCGCACGTATTTCAGCTCGGTTTTCAGGTTTAGTACCAGCTGTGTGTCGATGTCATAGATGCTGACGGGCACCAGCAGGCCCTTGCCGGCCTTGCCTTCCGTATCGATAAAATCGATCAGCAGGCTACGAAAGTATTCGCCGCCATTGCCGGTGCCGCCGATGGCTCGCACTGCGATGGTAGCCATGTGGTTGCCGAGTGATTTGATACCCAGTGTCAGCTTGCCTTGTTTGTTGATCTGCAGCCAACGGACGGTGCCGATATGCCAGAGCAATGTTTCATCGTTGTCGCGATAGGCCGTCAGCACGCCGACTCGTGCCTGGGTACGGTTGTCGGGCATGCGCAGCAGGGCGACGCCTCCGTCGCTGTGGTTGATGCGCAGCCAGGGTTCGACGGCATAGCCGGCCATGGCGGAGTCACGCAGGACACGGGTGTGGAGCGGGGTATCGTGTACGGCATCCCAGACGTCCATATCGGTCGTAAATCGGGAGACACGGGTGGCTTCACGGCCCTCGGTGGTTGTTGTCGTGACCTGTCGTGGCGCATTGTCTTTGCACTGCAATGACAGATGGTCGCCCTTTTTTCGCGGGTGATGAAACTCACTTTCATCTTCTTCCGGGGTAAATTCGACCTCACCACTGATCTGCTGGTGTGCTGCGCCGAGGCCGATGCACATCATGAGGATGTGCTGGCCATCGGCATGACGTTCGGCACTGCGCTCGCGCCGGCCTTGCCAGACAGTACACAGTTGGATCAGCAGGTCGCGGCGCATGCGGTCACTTAGGGACTGTTTGCGGTGGTCAGTTTTTTGACGGCTGAGTTCCTCTAGCCGGTCGCGCAGCGTGCTGATGTCGAGGAAACGGCCGTCGACGGGGCGGAAGCGGGTCTGTTGCGTGGCCATATCCGGTGGACGATCGCCGGCGAGGTCGACCACGCAGTCGCCGGCCTCGGCGAGCGTGTTCTTTTTTTTCATCATGCGGCAGCCGATGGTCCACTGATGCAGGAAACCGTAGAGCACATCGGCTTGCCCGGATAGCAGCCGGTAGGGCTGTGCCAGCCCCAGTAGGACGATGCGCAGATAGGTGTACTGGATGGTGGTCACGGGTTGGTTGTTGGCATCGCGGCTGTCGATGGCCATAGTGTTGAGGCCGTTGCGCTCGGCCAGAGCGTACAGGCGGTGCAGTTCACCCCATAGACCGGTGGGTTCGCTGCGGTATTGGGCATAGCTTTCCAGCATCAGCAGGCCGGTTTGTTCGATGGTCTGACGCAGTGCCAGCAGGAAGGTGTCAGGGTTGAGGTCGTCGCTATCGGTGTCGCTGATGGCATCGGTGATGACCTGTTTGTAGCCCTGTGCCATGTTGTCCAGCAGGTCGAATACGTCATCGGCCAGGGTCTGTAGTCTGGGCGTCAAGGGCAGGGATTGGTCGCGGTATTTCTGCTGCAGAGCGGGGAGTTGTTGTTGTACCCAAGGTTGTAGGATCTGCATGGCTTCGAAGCGTTGCGAGATCGGTAACGCATGCTGATTGTAGCGCACCAGGAGGGCGGCGACCTGGATTAAATTGGCCATTGGGTCGTGCGTAGGGAGCGAGGCCAGCCAGTGACGGATTTCGTCGGGGCGGGGCGCCCGTTGTGCGGTATCGGCGTGCGCTGGGATAGGCAGGCGCAGTTGCAATGGATTCATCGGTCTCATGGCTCATGCGGTGGTGCCATTATTTGCGGCAGCGCATAAGAAAAGTTGAGAGTTTTTGCGGCAGGCAGGTCGTGCGGGTCAGTGTTTGCGCCTGCCGCTGAGACGCATCCACTCTTCCTGTTGTGCGGCGGGGGCCATGTCGAACCACCGTGCGTAGTGGTGAGTGATGCCTTCGGCTTGGTGCTGGAGGATGCCGGAGAGGACGATGTGCCCGCCGGGCTTGACCAGGCGGGAGAACTTTTCTGCCAGTTCCAGTAGTGGCTGGGCGAGGATGTTGGCAAGCAGTAGCCGCACAGGTCGTTCCGGCAGACGGCCCGGGGCGATGGCGTCGATGCGCCCCGTGACCTGGTTCTTGGCCGCGTTGTCGCGGCTGGCGATGAGCGCCTGTGGGTCGTTGTCCACCGCCCACACGTGATCGGCCCCCAGCTTCAGCGCCGCCACGGCGAGGATACCGGAACCGCAGCCGTAGTCGATGACCTCGGCGTGGTCGGCGCCGTGCTCATCCAACCATTGCAGACACAGGGCGGTGGTGGGGTGGGTGCCGGTACCGAAGGCAAGGCCCGGGTCTAACAGAATATTGACGGCGTTATTGTCGGGCGCGGCATGCCCGCTGGGTACGATCCACAGGCGCTTGCCAAAGCGCATGGGGTGGAAATTGTCCATCCATTCGCGCTCCCAGTCCTTGTCTTCCAACGGTGAGACGCGCCACGGCGGGAGTTTGTCCATTTCCAGTTGGGCGGCCAGTTGCGCGGTGATGGCCATGATGTCGGCGTCGGCCGCGAACAGGCCGATGATGCGCGTGGCCGACCACAAGGGGGTTTTACCCGGTGGTGGCTCGTAGAGTGGTTGGTCGGCGCCGTCCTGCAGGGTTACGGCGACCGCGCCGAGGCCGCTGAGGGCGTCGGCGATGCGCGTGGCATCCGCATGTGAGCTTTCGAGGGTGAGTTGTAGCCAAGACATGAAAGGCAATGTTTAATGCTTAATGTTTAATGTTGAATAGGTGTTTCAATTAAAGAGTCTCATTAAGCATTAAGCATCGCCCTACAGTCCTAGTTTCTTTTCCAGGTAGTGGATGTTGGTGCCGCCGGCCTGGAAGGCGGCGTCGTTGAAGATGTCCTGGTGCAGTGGAATGTTGGTCTTGATACCCTCGATGATGCATTCGCCCAAGGCAGTGCGCATGCGCGCCATGGCCGTCTCGCGGCTGTCGCCATGAACGATAAGCTTGCCGATCATGGAATCGTAATAGGGGGGCACGCAGTAGCCGTTGTAGATGTGCGAATCAACGCGTACCCCCAGACCACCCGGTGAATGGAACTGGCTGATGGTACCGGGGCTGGGCATGAAGGTCTTTGGGTCTTCGGCATTCAGGCGGCATTCGAAGGTGTGGCCGCGGATGATGATGTCGTCCTGGGTATAACTGAGCTTTTTGTCGGCGGCGATGCGAATTTGTTCCTTGATCAGGTCGACGCCGGTGATCATTTCTGTGACTGGATGCTCCACCTGAATACGGGTATTCATTTCGATGAAATAGAATTCGCCGTTTTCGTACAGGAATTCGAAGGTACCGGCACCGCGATAGCCGATCTTGCGGCAGGCCTCGGCGCAGCGACCACCGATCTCGCTGCGCATCTCCGGGGTGATGCCCGGGGCCGGGGCCTCTTCGACCACTTTCTGGTGGCGGCGTTGCATGGAGCAGTCACGCTCGGCCAGGTGGATGGCGTTGCCGTGCTGATCGGCCAGTACCTGGAATTCGATATGGCGCGGGTTTTCGAGGTATTTCTCCATGTATACCACGTCGCTGCCGAAGGTGGCTTGAGCCTCGGCACGGGTCAGGGAAATGGCATTGATCAGCGCCGCCTCGCTGTGCACCACGCGCATACCGCGTCCACCGCCACCAGCCGCGGCTTTGATAATGATGGGGTAGCCGATTTCCTGCGCCATTTTGACATTGATTTTCGGGTCGTCTCCCAGCGGGCCGTCAGAGCCGGGTACGCAGGGTACACCGGAAGCCTTCATGGTCTTGATGGCCGAAACCTTGTCGCCCATCAGACGGATGGTCTCCGGGCGCGGGCCGATGAAGGCGAAGCCACTCTGCTCGACGCGTTCAGCGAAGTCGGCATTTTCCGCCAGAAAGCCATAACCGGGGTGGATGGCCATGGCGTCGGTCACTTCGGCGGCGCTGATCAGTGCCGGGATATTGAGATAGCTTTCGGCGGAGGAGGCGGGGCCGATACACACGGATTCATCGGCCAGGCGCACATGCTTCAGATCCCGGTCGGCGCTGGAGTGCACGGCAACGGTGCCGATGCCCATTTCTTTGCAGCAGCGGAGGATTCGTAACGCGATCTCGCCGCGGTTGGCGATGACTATCTTGTCAAACATGGTTGGGTACACGCTCTCGTAGGTATCGGTACAGCGATATCACGCTGTTTTGTGTGCCGCGAGACTGGCTGCCGGGTTTTTACGCGACTGATTACAGTGATGTCTGCGGTTACTCGATGGCAAACATGGGTTCACCGTATTCGACC
>UOFU01000134.1_pt1 | contig 12408 bp, 8 predicted proteins | sample 1988841 | NCBI WGS metagenome assembly UOFU01 (sample SAMEA4712195, study PRJEB27164) | hydrothermal vent metagenome | biome: marine basaltic hydrothermal vent biome; feature: marine hydrothermal vent; material: mineral | place: Pacific Ocean | collected 2011-06-14/2011-07-23 | depth 1719 m
ATATTTCTATTAAGATCTGATTCACTGACATCGACGCGTGTCGTACCATTGGCAATGACATTGATGTCTTTGATGGCAACAGCAAGATTGACCGGCAGACCCGCCTCTAGAACAAAATAGGTAATGATCAATTGATGAGGCCCGGCTTTAACATTGGCGATTTCTCCACTGACCGTATTATCCGGATTAACAGTCAAGGCAGTGGGTGAATGACCATCAATCGAAATTTTCGCACTGAGATTGCTAACCGGCAGCCCTGTCAAAGCCATTGGCAAGGCCAATTTGACAGAAAGCTTATGGCTATCGTGCTGAACTGTATTCGTTTTCGAATCGGATGAAAAAGGTTTGCAGCCTGACAATACTACCCCCACAGCGAAAGCACACAATACCAGTACGATAGAAATATTAGTTGTAGTACGCATTTGTGCATCTCTTAGCATGTGATTAACCTACTTAAACCTACTTAAACCTACTTAAAATAGTAACTATGCACCACAAAAAACACAGAGAATGTATTGATGAAACCAAGATCGAGAGGAAAGGTATGAGTTAGTACGCCAAAATCCCACGTCTTCCCGCCAGGGGCAGTTTCTATATCTTGGGGTCATCGTGCGCATGGCGCACGCTACGGGCAGGTGCCATGCGCACCTTGCGTACAAGTATGGACAGGCACCCCTCCCCAATAAATTTTATGACCCTGTAGTAAACTGAATAGTTACCTTAAATATTTATCTGAAAACGACCATGAACAACGCCACTTATTATTACTAGGGAGCAGGACCATTGATAATTATGGTTCCCGTAGTCGGTGGCGGTTTTTCATCATCTCTTCCCCTTCCACCTGCTGCAAGGGCGGCGCCTACAGCCACCACCCCCAAACCAATCCATACCCATTTACTCACACCAGATTTTTCTTCTTTCTCAACGGGTGTTATCTGAGTCTCCATCGCGGCGATGGCCTTTGTTTCACCTTTATCAGCTGCGGCGAGCGCCACCGTGATGGTCAGGGGCGAAAAGGCATGCCCAAACAATAGGGTGTTTCCTGCAAGGTCAGTTGCCTGGATGTAATATTCCAGACCGGGAGAGTCAACGACGGGGATATTGACTGTGTAGATAAACGAATCCAGGTCGCGATTCATTTTCAGGCGCTTGAAGTTGGCTGAAGAACTTTCCCGATAAAACAGAATGACCTCTTTGACCCCCACGTTGTCGGTGACCATTGCCTTTATGTCAACTGGCTGCCCAGGGGGGACATCTTTCCTGATCGGTGTATGCTTGATGACCGGTGCGGTCAGATCTCCCGAGGGCAGTGCCAACTCGGCAGCATGGGCGATGGGTAATAATACCAGGGAGGAAACCAGCAGTGAAAGCAGAATAACTCGAAACAACCTCATGTCACCTCTCCATACTAGAAATATTACGTCATCATTTCCATGACTATTTTTCAGTATAGCAGCGCTTAACGGGATTGCGACGGGATTGCGGAAATTTCTACCTGCAGGCTACCAATATATTTTCCATTGCCCTTCCTCGTTCTGTTTAATTTCGATCTCGAATTGACTCCATGCTCCAGGCTGAACGGGAAACCCCTGAATGTTTACCAGCTTAGTAATTTTCACGTCCGCCATGCCTGTCTTTTTCTTGCCGATAATTCTGACGTTTGTGATTTGTAATTTTAGAGACGAATAGTTTCTGAACAGTCGCCCAACAAACCCTTTACGGTTCGTCTGGAATTCGCTCATTTCCTCCAGTGCATCCTGATCACGCGCTTCAAGCGCTTGCTTGAAACTACCTATCATCTCCTCGATGACCTGAATATCCGACTTTTCTGGTGGCTTATTTTCCGCCCATTCAGCACGCATGGTGTTGGCGAAGCGTGATCCCGGCATAACCTTCTCTATCATTTTCACGAGAGATTCTGACTCAGGGAAATTGTGTGTTTTCACCAGGCCATCGAACTTGATCTTGAGTTTTTTCTTCACCACTTCAATGCCGCTTTTTGCCTTTATATTTTTCGAATCAATCTTTAGAGCCTGTTGATATAAATAAAATGCATTTTTTCTGAGTGGCGTTATATATTTATTTTTATCAAGGGCCTGTCCGGCCCGAGCGAGAAGACTGTTCAGTCGCCGTTGTATTTTTTCTTTCTCTGCAGCGTATTTTCTACTCAGATTTGTAATTTCTGGATGAGAGGCGTCAGTAAACTTCACATTAATGATGCTTTTGCTTGCCGCAGAGAGATTCCCCGCCGCAATCTCTTTTTCTGCCCGTTGGATATAGTGGACTGCAATCGTTTCAATGCGTTTTCTTGCTCCCTTATTATCAGGATCTACCTCAAGCACCCTGCGCAAGGTTGACAGGGCATTTTTTCCCTTGGGGGATAACAGCCTGTTTTGTTTCAGGTAATCATCGGCCTGGATCAGTAACTGTGACAATTTCGACTGGCTGGCCCGCGCCACCTTTAATTCATTAAAGAGCGCCAATAGCTTCTCTGAATCAGGCCTTGCCGTAGACAGCAGTTGAAGATTTTTCTCAGCTTTATCAAAATACCCCTCGGCGAGATCACTACGGATACCGTCGGCATAGAGATCAATAATCTCTTCGATACTTTTATTGGCCTGCTGATTGGACGGCTCAAGTGCCAACACCTGAGAATAGAGCTGTAGGGCGTTTTTGCCCTCAGGTTCAATATAGTTACCCGCCTGACGAGCCTGATCCGCCTGAGTCAGCAGCAAGCTGGCCTGATCGACTGTCTGCTCAACCACCAGCTCAGCTGTTGGCTCAACTATTGTTTCCGGTTCGGGTGTTTCCGATGCAGGCGTCTGCGTGTCTTCCGGGCCTGGATCCCGCATCAGTAGGATGCTTCCCACCAGGATAACAACTAGCGTAACCAGCACAGTTGAGATCAACCTGATGTTTGGCTTCCGCTTGATCGGCTGGGACGTGGTTTGCCGCTGCGATTCGTCTGGCGGCGTCTCTGCAGTCGTGCCTTTGTGAGGTTTGGGCGTCGACCCATGTCGCGCACTGGGCTGCTTGGTCAGCACAACGGTGCTATCTTGACCTTCTTCCTGCGGTGGTTTTTTCAGCATTGCAGGGGGCAGTTCTGGCACCTCAATCCCGCCACGGAGCATATCCGCCCAGAGCATTACATCCTGTGGCCGTTCACTGGCATGAAACAACAGAGCATGATCGATAGCCCGTAAAAACGAGGCTGAATATTTTCCTTCCAGCATGACTGACAACGGCTTATACGGGTCAATGCCGGTCGACAACAGGCCCGAGCCACGGGTGAGGGCATCGATGGGCAGCTTACCTGCCAAACCAAAATAAAGGCTGGCGCCGAGGGCGTAGATATCGGTCCATGGGCCCTGTTTTTCCTCGCTCTCATTGTACTGCTCAAAGGGCGCATAGCCGTAGGTCACCAGACTGGTCAGCGCCCGCGTGGGCGTACCCGATACCTGTCTGGCGGAGCCGAAGTCAATCAGAACCGGCGAACCGTCCTCACGGATGTAGACATTGGAAGGTTTAATATCGCGGTGGATAAAACCGGCATCATGAACCAGTCTCAAACCATCCATTACCGGCAGAAAAATATCCAGCAACTCCTGCTCGGTAAAATGCTCCTGTTCCTTAAACAGCTTGGACAACTCTTTACCCTGCTCATATTCCATGACCATATAAGCGGTGTTGTTGTGTTCAAAAACACTCACTACTCGTACGATATTGGGATGCTTGAACTTGGCCAGCGTGCGGGCTTCGCGAATAAAGCGGTTCAGCCCCCACTCGTACATTTCCTTATTTTTGCCGGTGGTTGGATGGACGGTATAGCCCGTCTCTCTCGACGAGAAATCGTTGGGAAAGTATTCCTTGATAGCGACAAGCTGATCGAGATTTTTGTCCAGGGCAAGATAGGTGACACCGAAGGCACCACGACCGAGCACAGATTTCACCTCGTACCAGTGAATCTCAAAGCCTTGAGGCAGAACGTCGCGGTAGACTTCTTCTTCCTGGTCATCAGTCATGGTTATTATTGCTCAAGGACAATCCTTTGCTCTCGGTGTGCCTATTTCTCATTATTCTCATCCGCACCAGAAGTCCGCCGAGTTTGGGAGTCATAGCAAGCAAGCATGCAGGAGAGGAAAGCCATTGTCAGTCAATTTTGAGGCAATACCAATAAACTATCCCAAAGTATGCTGGCGGGGTATCGCATTGATAGGAGCAGTCCCCTAGCCCGCGATGCCAAGGAGGAGAAGTCATCGCGGCCCGGGGAGCCGCTCCTGCTATTATTCAGGGCAATATAATTCTTTCTGTTTCAGGGATACGCTCTATGAGAATCAGGGCGCTTCCTGCACCTCAAACCTACCTGCTATTTCCCAAGCCACTTTTGCTGCAAAAATCCACGGGCGCTTGTATTGAAAACCGGGGTATCCGCTTGTAATAAGGCAAGCTCCAATGCCGCAGCACGGCGCTGGCGTTGATATCCATCGCGTAACACTTTCTGGCAATGCTCAACATGGATAGGCTGACCACATAAATAGCGCGTTCCAGGACGAAAGTTTTTACCCTTTTCCTGCCACCATGATCGAATCAAATCAGGTTCCGGCCAGGCTAGATCTTCGTCTAAATCCATGGCCACGTCTTCATCTTCCGGATTCTCTGTCGGCCCGGCTTCGAAGCTATCAGGCCATTCGCCCTCCAGGTCGTCATAAGCAATATCCACACCGGTAATCATGCTGAAAGACTCGCCAGCAACACGGGCCAACTGAGGATTCGCCATTAGCTCTATCAACCAGGGAATGACAACTGGGTCACCAACCATCCCGGTTCCGCGGGCAATCAGGCGCTGGTTATCAGCTGTTTTTAAAAGCCCATTTAAAAATAACTGTGCCTGCTTGATGTCCATTACCCGCAGAAGCAACTGAATGGCTGGCTCACAATAAGCAGACTCTATCGAAACAAAAGTTTTGAGCCTATCGATTGCCGACGAATCAGACAGCAGTACCTCCGACCAGGCTGACCAGAAGCGACAAGCCAGATTACTCGATTGACTGAATTTCTTAAGTTCTGGCATCAGGTCTTTTTGTTTCAGCTCACCCACTGCTCGCAAGGCTCGCACCTGAATCAAGGGATCCGAATTCTGTAACGCCGTGCTCAGTGACTCTCCGGGATCAATCCTGCAAATGGTATAGGCGGAAATGGCAAGATAACGATAGATATCGGCACTGGCATTTACCATGCCGGGCACCCACTGCTGAAAATACCTGGTGTCAATCCAGCCCAGAGCCGACACAAGCGCCTGTAAGTTTTCCGGCGCCGCCTCAATTGCCGTTATTACCTCATCAACTCGGTGGCCATCGTCACTCTCAAAGGCAAGTACCGCCGCTGTAAAAATTTCACCCGGCTCTTTTATCGCCAGAGCCTCCTCACATATCTCCCAACCTGCATCGCCTGCAATGCGCAGACCATCGATATGTGCCTCTAAACGGTCATCCAGATGTGCCAGATCCTTGAGGGAGTAATGCGGTTCACGCACCGCAGCATTACGCTGCAACCACAAAAAGGCGGCTTCTTCAGCATGCTGCTCAATGATTGGTCGTATGATAGGTGCTTGCATTAGGAGCTATTGCCTTAAAAAGTACACATTTCCATTAGCGGGTCGGGAAATCGCAGAGAAATCCGCTCAATGGAGGATCTACCGGGCGCAACACAGAAAGGACTGTGTGTCATCTGCGGTTACTGTAGCTCGTAAGCCCCAAATACATCCCTTGATCTGGGCGTGATATAGCCCCCGGCCCGCTATTCCCGGGATAGTAGCAGGTTTCCTGTGTTGTCTGCTCTGCACCGCCAGCCGGGCGCCAGCCAAGTGGTGGAGACGGTTTCGGTGATCAAAGCCGGGCCTCGCAGGTCTTGTTCCGGTTGCAGGCTGATACGGGGAATGACAGTGACTCCCGTTTCACTACGATGGATGTGTGCGGTGTCGATGACTCCCTCCAATGTGGCTTTGTCATCCAGCGGAATCTGCAGGCTGGTGCCCTGTACCTTGATGCGTAGGGTGACCTGTTCTACATCTTGTTGCAGGCGATGGCCGTAGAGGGCCTCATGGCGTTGCTGAAAGGCCTCGCGGGTGGTGTCGATGCCCTGCCATGGCAGGTTGATGGCGTAGGATTGGCCTCGGTAGCGTAGGTCGATGCTGAGGTGGGTTTTGATATCTTTTTCATTCACGCCTTCGTTGCGCAGAGCGGTGTGGCCTTCGGCGGCCAGTTTGTTGAAGGCGTTGTCCAGTTCGGTTTCGCGGGTGTTGTCCAGCAGGCCGGTCTGGGTACGCGACAGGTGCCGCGCACGTGGGGCGACCAGCATGCCGAGAGCGGATAACACGCCGGCATGCACCGGCACCAGGGCGTTTTCCATGCCAAGGGCTTCGGCGAGGGCGCAGACGTGCAGGCCGCCGGCGCCGCCGAAGCAGGCCAGGGTCAGCTCGCACGGATCAACACCACGCGCCACCGACATCATGCGCAGGGCGCGCGCCATATGTTCGTTGGCGACGGTGATGATGCCCTCGGCGGCGGCTTCGATGCTCAGGCCCAGGGGTTCCGCCACGCGGCCCACGGCATGGCGGGCAGCATTGACGTCCAGGCTCATATTGCCGCCGAGGAAGGCATCGGCGTGCAGGCGGCCGAGCAACAGGTTGGCATCGGTGACGGTAGGTTCTGTTCCACCCTGCCCGTAGCAGGCGGGGCCGGGCGTGGCGCCGGCGGACTCGGGGCCCACCTGCAGCATGCCGCCTGCGTCGACACGGGCGATGGAGCCACCACCGGCGCCGATGGTGTGCATATCGACCATTGGTACACCCACGGGGTAGTCGCCGATGCGGCCTTCGCTGGTAAGGCGCAGTTCGCCGCCATCGAGTAGCGCGACGTCGGTGGAGGTGCCGCCCATGTCGAAAGTTAGTAAGCGCTCACATCCGGCTTGCTTACCGATATATCGCGCACCAGCCAGGCCGCCAGCGGGGCCGGAGAGCAGCATGTGCACGGCCTGTTCGCCGGCCCGTGCGGCACTGATGGTGCCACCGGAGCTTTGCATCACAGAGATATGTGCCTGTGGGGCACCGTCGCGCAGGCGTTGCAGGTAGCCCGCCACCAGCGGCCCCACCGCAGCGTTGAGCCAAGTGGCGATGCCGCGTTCGTATTCGCGCACTTCGGGCAACACCTTCGACGAACGCGAGACGAACAGGCCCTCGGGCATGGCCGCCTCGATGCGGCATTCGGCGCTATCTTTGTCTCCAGCCTGCAGCCAGGAAAACAGCAGATTGATGGCCACGGCCTGTGGGGCAAGGCGTTCGACCTCCGCACGTAGTTCTGCGAGGCCAGCCTCGGTAAGGGGCTCCAGTTCTTCGCCCGTGGCGCTGAGACGCCCGCCTGTTTCCAGACATAGCTCGCGCGGCACCGGCGGGGCCTTGAGGGACGGGTTGAGGTTATACAATTCACGCCGCGCCTGACGGCCAATGGTCAGGGTATCGCGCAGGCCGCGATTGGTGATATATACGGTGCGCACGCCTTTGCCTTCGAGCACCGCGTTGGTGGCGACGGTGGAGCCGTGGATCAGCAACAGTTCGTTGTTTTCAAGGCCCAGCTCGTGGATGCCTTGCAGGATGGCGCGCTCCGGGGCGTCCGGCGTCGACAGCACCTTGTGCACGTATAACCGGGAATCACGCAGAAGAACAAAGTCCGTGAAGGTGCCGCCGGTATCGACGCCAAGAATGCAGGTAGGCATGGTTGGCGGTGGGTCTTCAGGCGACGACGATGCGGTCACGTCCCGCCTTTTTGGCGGTGTAGAGCGCAGTATCGGCGCGAGCGATGGCGTCTTCCGCCGTCTCGCCGGAGCGGATCATGGTGACGCCCATGCTCATGGTGACCTTGAGGCTTAGCTCCGGCAGTTTGACCGGGTTATCGGTAATGCGTTTGCGTACGCGCTCGGTGACGTGTTTCATGGAGGTGGGGGTGGCGTTGTGCAGGATGAGCAGGAATTCCTCGCCGCCGTAACGGCCGACACGGTCGAATCCACGCAGGGCGGCGCGCAGACGGCGTGAGACTTCTGTCAGCACCTTGTCTCCCGCCAGATGACCGTAGGTATCGTTGACATCCTTGAAGTGATCCAGATCCGCCATCACCACCGCTACCGTGTGCTCGCCCTGGGCGATCTCTGTCAGGGCCACCTCCAGCTCAGCGATAATGGTGTCGTGGTTGGCCAATCCGGTGAGGGAGTCGGTACTGGCCGCTACGCGCAGGCGGTCCTTTTGTTGCTGGGTTTGGGCCAGGGTTTCCTCCAGCGAGGTGACCTGTGCGGCGTGGTAGGTCTCGATGGCCAGGGAGATGTCCAGGCAGACGATCTTGTGCAGAAAGGCTTCGATCCGCCGGCCATCGCCGTCCGCCGTTCGCAGGTTGTCCGGGAAGTGGGCGATGATGAATTGGCTGAGCCAGTAGTAGGCGCAGTTGTAGAGACTCAGGTTGAGGCCGATCCAGGCGTGGGCCTGACCGACGCGTAAGCGCGATTCGAAATACTCCGGGGTGTCGAACTCCATGCCCAGGCTGCGCACATAGTCTGTCTGGGTGATCTTCAGGCGCCCGAGATCGAAGCCGCCGCTGAGCATCTCCTGTACTTCTTCGACGCTACCCAGCCAGTCGTAGAAGTCATTGACGATAGCGGTGATGTTGGGGCGGATGACCTCCATTTGCAGGCGCCGGGCGAAGAGGTGATCTTCTACCGAGAAGTCCAGCCAGCGCAGGCGCTGATGAATCCTGTCATCATCGAAACCAAACTTCTCACAGTAGGGCTGGGCCATGGGAGTAAGATGCTCTATCGTTGAACTTTCTGAGGGCACTTCCAACCGTAGATTGCGGGCCGGGCGTAAAGCCTCGCAGGGTGCGGCCTGAAGGCTGCATTTGCTGCGTTGTGATTCTTGAAAAGGGAACCACCACCCTTTCCTGCAAATCACGCCTGGCAGCTACAGCCTTCAGGTCACGCAGAGACCGCAATCTATGATTGGAAGCGCCCTGCATCGACTATATCATACGCCAAACCGTCACGAGGCTTGCCAAACCCAATGTCACAACACGCACCCGCCCCTGCTCTACAAACGTCACCCAGAGAGACCCTGGTCAAGGTTGAACAGCTGACACGCCGGTTTGGTGCACAGACGGTCGTCGATAGCGTTGACTTCGAGGTGCAGCGCGGTGAAGTACTGGGCTTTCTCGGCCCCAATGGCGCGGGTAAAACCACCACCATGCGTATGATCACCGGCAATCTTGCACCTAGCGCGGGACGGATCACCATCAACGGCCTCGATATCCTTGACCAGCCAAAGGCCGCCAAGGCGGAGATCGGCTATCTGCCGGAGCAACCGCCGGTATACCGTGAACTGACGGTGGACGAATACCTGCGCTTCTGCGCACGGCTCAATCGTATCGTGCGTGGCCGGGTGGTGCAGGCGATGGCCTCGGCCAAAGAGCGCTGCGGTCTCGGTGAAGTGGGCGCGCGCCTTATCGGTAATCTGTCCAAGGGCTACCAGCAGCGCGTCGGCATCGCCCAGGCAATCATCCATTCTCCGGCAGTGGTGGTGTTGGACGAGCCCACTGTGGGTCTCGACCCGATCCAGATCCGCGAGATCCGCCATCTGATCCGTGAGCTGGGCGGCGAGCACAGCGTGATCCTTTCCACCCACATTCTGCCGGAGGTGCAGGCCATCTGTGACCGGGTGCAGATCATCAACCGCGGCCGCCTGGTGATGAGCGATACTATCGAGGCCTTGACCCGCCGCCGCGAGACTGCGGATCTGCGGTTGCGTCTGGTACGGCCGCCACAGGCTGAGGAGATTCGTGCGGCTATCCCCGGTATTGCACGGGTAGAGGAGTGCGACGACGGCGCCTTTCTGCTGCGCCCTGCCGATGCTGGAGCAAACACCGGCACAACGGCCGAACAGGTGGCGCAGATTGCCGTGGAGCAGGGTTGGGGGCTGCGGGAGCTGAGCCCGGAGCGGCGTTCACTGGAACAGATCTTCGTCGATATCACGACGGGAGATGTTAACAGTGGTCGTGATACGGAGACTGTCGCATGATGGCCCTTACTATCGCTGGACGCGAGTTACGCTCGTTGTTCCTGTCGCCGATGGCCTGGGCCATTCTCGCTGTGGTGAGCGGTATCTGCGCCTGGTTCTTCCTCGCCTATCTGGATTTCTTCCTGCAGATCCAACCGCGTTTGGCTGCCGTTCCCGGTGGGCCGGGTGCCGCCGACATCGTTGTCGCACCGCTGTTCAGTACCGCCGCCACGGTACTGCTGCTGGTGGTGCCACTGCTGACCATGCGCCTGATCAGCGAGGAGCGCCGTGCGCAGACTCTGCCGCTGCTGCTGTCGGCGCCGGTGTCCATGACCGAAATCGTGTTGGGTAAGTTTCTCGGCGTGCTGGGCTTTGTGCTGGTGATGCTGTTGTTGATCGCCACCATGCCGCTCAGCCTGTTGGCTGGCGGTACGCTGGATCTGGGCCTGTGGGCGGCTGGCGTGTTGGGGCTACTGTTACTGCTGGCCAGCTTCTGCAGTCTCGGCCTATACCTGTCCACGTTGACCGCACAACCGGTGGTGGCCGCAGTGAGCACTTTCGGTCTACTACTGTTGCTGTGGATTCTCAATCTTGCCAGTACTGGCGCGGACAGCAAGGGCCTGCTCGACTACCTGTCGTTGATGAGCCATTTTCAACCCTTGCTACGTGGTATTTTCAGCAGTACCGATATCGTCTATTACCTGCTGTTCATCGGCACCTTTTTGATGCTGAGCATTCGCCGGCTGGATGCCGACCGGCTGCAACATTAAGCGGGAAGAGCGGCTATGGGTGAATGCCGCTATTATTGTCATTGCCAGACATGGGGGAAATTTCATCTATGATGGTGGTGTCTGCACCCCGGGGCCGGGGGGCGTATTAAAACTTGAGTAAATGCAATAAATTAGGTAATCATCAGGGGAGGCAGCAGCGGGGGGCGGGAGATCGCAAGAGTAACTGCAATCCACAGTACATGGTTCGCTACCTGGGTATGCGCCAACCGCGTGTTACTGGGTCAGCCGCCGTATGATAAGTCACGGGTTCAGGTTTAAGCGAGAGACGAATAAAATGGTAGACACAGTGAACGGTACGTTTTTAAGGCCGCTATTGGATGGGGTCTCCGATAAGTCCCCATGCGGAGAAGATCTTGAATATGATCCTGAGTTTATCGAGATAGAAAAAATTGCCCAGGGTAAGCCCGAGCAACAGATCGGAACGACCGTGATTCCCGCCCAGCAGGCTGATTGGCGTGAGGTTGAAAACAAGTCAATCGATCTGTTTAAGCGTACTAAGGATCTCCGTATTGCCGTCTACCTGACGCAGGCCCTGGTTCACAATAAGGGCCTGGTCGGTCTGAAAGATGGCTTGCTATTGATCAAAGGCTTGCTTGACCAATACTGGGATGAGGTTCATCCTCGGCTGGATCCCAGTGAGGATAATGATCCAACGTTACGCATAAACAGCATTGCTGCGCTCTGTGATGCTGAGACGATGCTGAAAGGAATACGCGAAGCGGTATTGGCGGATTCGAATGTTTTTGGCCGCTTTACACTGCGGGATATCCAGTATGCTGGTGGCAAGACGCCTGTTCCGTCCCGTATGGAAGAGACCGTCCCTGAGATGACCACCATCAATGCGGCATTCATGGATACCAATGTTGAGGATTTACAGGCGCTTGAATCCACGCTACTACTATCAATAGAGGCTGTTGCGGATATTGATACTTTCTTGCTGGACAAGCTGGGTACAGAACAAGCGGCAGATTTTTCAACGCTCACGCACATCCTGAACGAAGCCAGGCAGGTGATTGCTGAGCAGCTCAATCATCGGGGTATCGAGGGGGTTGGCGGGAGAGGTTCTGTGAATGAGGAAGCTGCTACGACCCCCAGTAGTGCTGATGAACCTGAAACGGCAATGGCTAAAGTTGACGTGATAGGCGGGGCGGCTGCCACTATGCCGGTATCAGGTGAGGTCAACAGCCGTGAAGATGTGATTCGTCTACTGGATATGGCGTGCGATTATTATTCCCGCTGCGAGCCTTCCAGTCCGGTTCCGCTGTTGTTGCAACGGGCCAAGCGGCTGGTATCAAAGGATTTTATGGGAATCATGCGTGATCTTGCGCCCGCCGGCCTTACCCAGGTTGAGGAGATTGGCGGAGTTCCAACAGATGATGTTAAATAAAGGTGTGTGTATCAAGTTAGAAATGTCTGAAGTTAAGTGCTGAGATTAAATAACGGCAGATCTGTCGTGTACATATAAATAAGGAGGTGCCTTGTGGCAAAGGCGAGTAGTCAGAAGTTTATTGCAAGGAATCGGGCACC
>UOFU01000156.1_pt1 | contig 12389 bp, 12 predicted proteins | sample 1988841 | NCBI WGS metagenome assembly UOFU01 (sample SAMEA4712195, study PRJEB27164) | hydrothermal vent metagenome | biome: marine basaltic hydrothermal vent biome; feature: marine hydrothermal vent; material: mineral | place: Pacific Ocean | collected 2011-06-14/2011-07-23 | depth 1719 m
TGCTCCAGGCCGCCACCTGTAACAGCTTTACGATCTTGCGCCAGCGCCGATCAGAAACCGTGATATGCCGCTCGCGCAGGAAGGCGCGCAGGCCGCCCAACAGGTAATAGACATCCTCGGCCAGCGGTAACTGTTTTGCCATCATCTGCACCTCTGTCAGGTCATCGGCGCATAGCAGATCCGCATCATCCGGCACCGGCGCCGGCGCATCATCCAGTTGCAACAGTTGATGAAAACCCTCGTCACTTACCGGACCAATCTCGTAGCGCAGCAGGAAACGGTCGTAGAGGGCGTCCAGCTCATCACCTTCCGGCAGCTCGTTGCTGGCGCCGATCACCGCCGCTAACGGTGTCTTTACGCGTTGTGCACCATTGTCGAATTCACGCTCGTTGAGCAAGGTCAGCAGGGCATTCAGAATGGCGCTGTTGGCCTTGAAGATTTCGTCGATAAAGGCGATGGAGGCACTGGGCAGATAGGAACTGGTGAGGCGTTCGTAGCGATCCTCTTCCAGCGCCTTGATGGACAACGGGCCAAACAGCTCTTCCGGCACCGAGAACTTGGTCAACAAGCGCTCAAAATACTGCCCGCCACGAAACACCCGGCGTAGGCGTCGCGCCAGTTCACTCTTGGCTGTGCCTGGTGGACCGATAAGCAACAGGTGCTCACCGGAAAGCATGCCCAGTAAGGTCAGGCGGATCGGCGTATCGCGCTCGATAAGACCGTGTTGCAGGTGCTGCTGCAGACGCTTGAGGCGTGCTTTCATGGCTACTGTCTGTTTACAGAGGAAGAGAAAACGGGAGTGAAAAAAGTCATGGGAGCCACCACACAGGCTTGTGAAATGATAAGGAGCGATGTATCCCCGCGATACTTTTTAGTCGCAAAAAGCAGGGGCTTTAAATACCCGTGGGAGCGGCTTCAGCCACGAAGAAAAGCAGCCTCCACCACGACTGAAGCCGCTCCCACAATTCCCAGAACAATAGCCGCCGTGGCAAAAACAAAAACCACCGCAGGCAATGGCCCGCTCCTTGTATGCCCTGTCCCCAAGCTACCCTACAGTGTCTCATACTCAATACAGATAATAGAAAGCCAATAAACAGACCAATACCCGGCGCAGCCCACCGGAATCGATCACCGGACTCTGGCTATGACACTCCGTCAAGAAAGTCTACAGTCGGCGAGCCTGCGCTGCGGCGGCATGCCAGTCCATCCCCGCCCCACCATACCAGTAACCGTTGCAGACCTCACCGGTAGCCAGTGCCGCCACCCGGGCCTGTCCCGCCAACGGGTCGAGTGAACCATCGCGCACGGCAGCAAAGGTTTCTACAACCTGGGCCATGTGCCGTGACTGCGGTGACAGACGCACCACGTCCACGCCCAGCGCGGCCATGTCCGACAGGGCGTCAATGAGATTACTGGAGGCGGCCGAGAGGGTCTGGATACCATTCATGGCCAGAAACTGTCGCTTGTCCTGAGTTTTCAGCAGCATGCCATCGGGGTAGTCCGCACAACGAAATTGACAATCGTCCTTGGGCAGGTTGTGGCTACGGGCGGTGAAACAACGCGCGGAAAAGGCCAGCGGCAGACGGCCGAAAGCGAACACCTCGGTTTCCAGTCCGGCGGGACATTGGTCTTGCAGATTGGCTAGGGTGGTGCGTGGCAGTTCCACCGGTAGCACCCAGCGGGTAGCCCCCAGGCTGCAATGCAGAGTGAGAGTCTCGCCATTGTAGATATTCAGCTGAGGACCCGCCACATAGGATACGCGCCCGGCCGCCAGCTGCACCGCCGCCATGTCGTTGGCCTCCACCGCGTAGTGGCCGTTGTCAACGATTTGCCGCAGGGTCTTCAACTCGGAATCGGCCTCCAACAATACCAGACTGGAGAGCACGACCTCTTTACCCGCCACCGTTAGCTGCGCGGCCACTTCCAGCCAATCGTCCAGACGCATCAGGCGACGCTTGGAACACACCGTCTCGCCCAGGTAAACGATGTCCACCGGCCAGTCCGCGACTTGTCGGTAAAAATCCAACACCTCATCCTTGCGCCAGAAATAGAGAATAGGCCCTAGAGAAAGCTTCATAAATAAATTCTATACCACTGATATTTAAAAATAATTATACGGATATCCATAGGAGACCTCCCTCAGGCCGTGATGACAAAGCGGGGTAATCTATCGCGGTCTGAGGGGCTGCTCCTACAAAAAAGCTTACTGCCATTCACGCTCTAGAGCGCCCAGGGTATGGGTGGAGCCCTCGGATACCTTGTCGAGCTGGGCGACCCAGTCACTGCGCGGGACGTAGGTCGCCGGGCTGGCGCCGGCGGCATCCAGGGCCTGACGCAGTACCCGCGTCACCTGTGCCACATAGGCCGGGCTGCGCTGGCGTCCTTCCACCTTGATGGCCTTCACGCCGATGGCCTGCAGTTCGGGGAGGATGTCCAACACGCTCAGGCTGGTGGGTTCTTCAATGGCATAACCCACCTCACCGTTAACCTCGAAGCGCCCCTTGCAGATCACCGGATAGCCGGCATTCTCGCCCGGAGCATAACGGTCGATGAGCACCTGGTTGAGATGCACCTCGCGACCGCCTGCGGTCTCTTCCCAGCGCACCGCCTTGGCGGGTGAACAGGCACCGCAGGTGTTGGGTGATTCACCAGTGGCATAGGAGGAGAGATAACAGCGCCCTTCCACCATCACACACAGGGAACCGAAGGCAAAGGTCTCCACCTCCACGTCGGTGTTTTCCACCACCCGTCGTACCTGGGACAGGGACAGCACCCGTGGCAACACCACGCGCTGGATGTTGAAATTATCGCGATAGAAGGCAATAGCTTCGGGGCTGGTGGCCGAACCCTGCACCGAGAGATGCAGACGCAGCTCGGGATGCGTACGGCTGGCATAGCGCATCAGCCCGGCGTCGGCGAGGATCAGGGCATCGACCCCCAGTCGCGCAGCGCGATCCACCGCCGCGATCCAGATATCCCAGGTCTGCGGCTGGGGGTAAGTATTGAGCGCCAGCAACACCTTGCGGCCATGTTCGTGGGCGTAACGTATGCCTCGCTCTGCCGTGCGTTCATCGAAGTTCAGGCCAGGGAAATTGCGCGCGTTGGTGGCGTCGCGAAAGCCCATGTAAACATTGTCCGCACCGTTATCTACGGCAGCCTTGAGCGCCGGCAGGCTGCCGGCGGGACAGACCAGTTCCATTTTGCGCATCGCACCACCTCATTATCGTGACTGAAACCACTCTATTAAGTCTCTCCGACAAATTTTTAGTGAGGAAATTCAACCCGGGGGGATTACCTCTTCACCCTGACTCTCTCCCCCTAAACGGGGGAAAGAACGTCAGTCAAGCGGCCCGTCGTAGCCGTCAGGGCCGAACCCTGGCAACTGCTCCGCCGCCGCAGCTCCGCCTCGATCGCATTCAACACCCGCCACTTCCCGCTGCACCACTCGGGGGCCAACAGAATAGACGGTGAAGCGGTGCCGGTCAGACGGTGAAACACAACCTCTGGCGGCGTCAGTTCCAGCAGATTCGTCACCGTCTCGATGTATTGATCCATTTCCCACGGCTGGTATTCGCCGCGCCGCCACTCATTGGCTAGACGGGTGCCTTTGACCACATGCAGGGCATGGAACTTGAGTCCATCCACGCCCTCCGCCAGCACTCGCTCCAAAGTGGCGCGGGCATGCCCGGCATCCTCTCCCGGCAGACCGAGGATGAGATGGGTGCAAACCCGTAAGCCACGCTGACGGGCGGCATGCAGGGTGTCGTGGTATTCGGCGTAGCCGTGGCCACGGTTGACCCGTAACAGACTGTGGTCGAAGCTGGATTGCAGACCCAGTTCCAACCAGATTTCCTTACCCTGGGCCTGGTAGCCGGCTAGCAGATCCAGCACCGCCGGCGCCACACAATCGGGCCGCGTACCCACCGCCAGGCCGATCACGTCCGGTTCGGCCAAGGCCTGATCGTACTGGGCTTTAAGTCGCTCCAGTTCGCCATAGGTGTTGGTATAGGCCTGAAAATAGGCGAGAAACTTGCGTGCCCCCGTGCGCTCGGAAATCACTGTACGCCCGGCGGCAATCTGCTCGGTGATGGGTGCCGGCTGATGGCCGTTAGGGCTGAAGGAACTGTTATTGCAGAAGGTGCAGCCACCAAGCCCCTTGCTGCCATCGCGATTGGGGCAGGTGAAGCTGGCATCGATGGAAACCTTATGCACCCGCTCACCGTAGCGGGCCAACAGGGTCTGGCCGAGGGTGGTGACGTAATCCGACAGTGCCATGCGCGCTTAGCCCCTGTGTCCGACTTGGGCCACTGTGGCCCGAGGGCCCGCTCCTACGGGCTGCTGCACCGAATAAATCATCAGCCCACCCTATCCAGCACCCGGCGGCGGAAGCCGGCGCCGAGGCTGCTGGCAATCTGTTCGCAAGCAGCAATATCTACACCATTGAGACCGTCGATGGCGGTGAGCGTGACCGCCATGCCCTGCTCTCCGGCCCGCTGGGCGAAGTCCTGCATGGCCAGAAAGGCGCCGGCCTGCTTGGGCCGGCAGTGGCGCTCATAGGTCGCTTCATCCTGGGCATTCATGGAAATGGACACTGCATCCACCACTTCGGCCAGCTCAGGCGTTACGTCACGGCCATGTACCAAATTGGCCAGGCCATCGGTATTGAGACGGATACGCTTGCCCTGCACCTTCAACGCCCGCGCCACATTCAGCAGCACCGCCAGATTCAGCGTCGGCTCGCCCAGCCCGCAGAAGACAATCTCGTGATCGTTGTGAGAATCACCAATGGCCGCCAGCACCTCGTCGGCCTGTGGTTCACGGGTCAGCAGTAGATCGACATTCTGCACTTCCCAGCTGCCGTTGAATTTTGGGCAGAAGGCGCAACGCAGGGTGCAGTGATAAGTGATATTGAGATAACAGTTGCCGTGCAAACGGTAGGCGAGGTGTTCCTCGTGTTGCCGCTGGCGGCGAATGGAAACTGGCATAGGGTCAATTACCGGCAATCATCAAGCGCGAAGTGTAAGGGGCTCACGCCCCGGGTTATTTGATGTCGATCAAGGCCCGCCGTGCATGACTCTGACATCGCCCTATTTCAACGCCGCCATCGACACCCCACTCCGCCACCACCACACTCGTACGCCGAGCAGGATCGCCAGCACACCCGCATAAATGGCGGGCTGCAGATAATCGGCCTTCACCAACCACAGGTAGTGTAGCACCCCAAACGTAGCAATGAGATATGCCAGCCGATGTAGCTGTCCCCAACGACGACCAAGACGACGCATCATGGCCCGGGTCGAGGTGACCGCCAGAGGAATCAGCAGAATGAAAGCACTGAAGCCGATGGTGATATAAGGCCGCTTGGCAATATCCTTGACGATCTCACCCCAGTCGAAAAATTGATCCAGCACCAGGTAAGTGAGGAAATGCAGGCAGGCATAAAAAAAGGCGAACAGGCCCAGCATGCGCCGCAATCGCAACGCCCATACCCAGCCCAGCAGGCGGCGCGCAGGGGTTATCGCCAGGGTCAGCAACAAAAAACGCAGCGTCCAGTCACCCGTGCGGTGGGTGATGGTCTCGATGGGGTTGGCGCCCAGTGCGTCGTGGAAACCGTCCCAGACGAGCAGGGCCAGGGGCAGCAGACAGGCAAGGAAGAGGGCGGATTTGAGATATCGCATAGGCAATCAACACACGGGAGCGGCCCCTCCTACATAAATCGACCAGGGCCTCCTCAAAAATTCCGCCGCAAATCCATGCCCGTATACAACCCTGCCACCTCGTCAGCATAGCCGTTGAACATCGGTGTCTTGCGTTTAAGAAACTCACCGATGCGGCGTTCCTTGGCCTGGCTCCAGCGCGGATGATCCACCGCCGGGTTCACATTGGCGTAAAAACCATATTCTGAAGGCCCTGCCAGCGCCCAGCTCGTCTTTGGCATCGTCTCGGTAAAGCGAATTTTGACGATGGACTTGATACTCTTAAAGCCATATTTCCACGGCACCACAAGGCGGATTGGCGCACCATTTTGGTTCGGCAGAACTTCACCGTAGAGACCAACGGCCAGTATCGTCAACGGATGCATCGCCTCGTCCATGCGCAATCCCTCCACATAAGGCCAGTCCAGCACTGCACGCCGTTGCCCGGGCATCTGCCTGGGGTCATGCAGCGTGGTAAATTCCACATATTTTGCCCGAGACGTCGGCTTGAACCGCTTGATAAGATCCGCCAATGGAATCCCCACCCACGGTATCACCATCGACCAGGCCTCCACACAGCGCAGGCGGTAGATACGCTCTTCCAGCCGAGAGGACTTAATCAGATCTTCGAGGTGATAATCGGCCGGTTTTTCCACTTTCCCCTCCACACGCACCGTCCACGGCTCGGTTCGTAAGGTATGGGCGTTTTTGGCCGGATCCTCCTTACGGGTTCCAAACTCGTAGAAATTGTTATAGCGGGTGATGTCCTTGAGTGAATTCGGCGGATTATCGATGGAAAGCTGCGGATTCTTGCGATAGTCCAGTTTGCGCCCAGCAACTGCTTCGGCGGGCATGAGCAGACTCGAAGTCCCGGCGGCAAAGGCCAGCGCCGCACCGGATGTTACCTGCTGCAAAAAACGGCGTCGGTCGCGATAAAGCACGGGTTCGGTAATCTCATGGGATTTGATATCCGCAGGACGTTTGATCAACATTTCACACCTTTCATTTCCAACATCCCCTACAATAGACGCACATCCCGAAACGATCCTTCAGCTCGCGATAACATTGCCAACTATCCCATCGTAGTCCAACAAAGCCCCTCTACGGGACACAACGACAGACAATCATCAGCCAAAAATATCACAAGACTATCGCACCCCCGGAGACCTCAAGCTCATGCGACCCCACTTTCACCAGCTGTTAGCCGTATTCCTCTTCGCCCTACCCCTGAGTATCTTCGCCCAGCAACCGGCGCCCGGCTTTACTCTGCCAACCCTACCGGATGACGGTGAGATCAGCCTCACCGCCCTCAAAGGCCGGGTCGTCTATCTGGACTTTTGGGCCACCTGGTGCCCGCCGTGCAGAAAATCATTCCCATGGATGGATGAAATGCAGGCACAATACGGCGATGACGGACTCACTATCGTGGCCATCAGCATCGATCGTAATCGGCAACTGGCAGAAAGATTTATCCAGCAAATGAAGCCCGGCTTCATCATCGCCCACGATGCCAAAGGCAGTGTCGCAAAAAGCTACAAGGTCAGCGCCATGCCCACCAGCTATCTTATCGACCGTGACGGCAATATCGTCAGCACCCATTTAGGATTCCGCAAAAGCGACGAAGCCAAGCTGGAAAGAAGAATCGAGGATTTGCTTGATCAATAGCCAGCAACAAAACAAGCACGATGACACACATTATTGCCCTGGCAGCACAAGACATGCGCTAACACCAGAGTCCGTAACTTCAGATTACAAGATACACGTGAAAAACAGGCTTGATACAGTCGTTAAGGAACGTGCACATGCCTTACTCAGGTACGGCGCTTGTCCCAGAATTGCGCTGCCAGCATCTTCATTTCCTGAGCCTTGGCCGCCATGGCGGTACTGGCTTCTTCACTGGTTTGGATCCCTTCAACGCTCATTTCCGATGATTGCTGGATGTTGATGATATTCTGACTAACCTCTTGGGCAACGGCATTTTGCTCTTTTACCGCCGTGGCGATCTGTACACTCATGTCATTGATAGTGGCCACTGCATCGGTAATGGCATTCAGCGAACTCACGGCTTCCTCTCCACGCTCGACACTGCTGTCGGCCTGCTGCCGGCTCTTTTTCATGACGCCTACGGCACGACTGGCGCCGGCCTGCAGATGCTCGATCATTTCCTGAATCTCGCGTGTAGAATCGTGGGTACGATTGGCCAGTGTACGGACTTCATCGGCAACCACCGCAAAACCTCGGCCCTGCTCGCCTGCGCGCGCCGCCTCGATAGCGGCATTGAGAGCCAGCAGATTGGTCTGCTCGGCAATGCCGCTGATAACACTGACCACGCTACTAATCTTATCACTGTCTTCGTTGAGCTTGCGGATCACCTCGCTGGCCTGCTCCACATCATCCGCCAGGGTGTGAATGGCCTCCATGGTACGGTTCACCACCTGCTTGCTGTTGTTGACTTCGGTGTTGGCCCGAGTAGCCGATTCTGCCGTCAATTGTGCATTACTGGCGACTTCCTGAATGCTAGCGGACATCTCCGTCACCGCCGTGGCGACCAAGTCTGTCTCGATGTGCTGACTGTCGATGGTGGTCTTGTTCCGTTCGATGGAAGCCATCAACTTATCGGCAAACCCAGAAATGCCTAATGATGAATCCGCGATGCGCCCAACAATGCCATTGGCCTCTTTTTCCAGATACTTCAGCGCCAGCAATATCTGACCCGCCTCGTCCTGACGACCGGTAAATATGTGGCGGGCAACCGGATTGTTGCAGACCGAACGGGCCTTGGCGAAGGCGTTACACAGGGGGCGAACTTCAAGTACATGAAAGAGGCCCAGGATGACCAAGCCCGGCAACAAACTGATTAGCGCCGTCACCACATCAAGGCCCGCCATGGCAACGGGAATCGCCAGGGTAGCCATTTGTAATAGCAGAAAGGCAAAGATCAGTTTGTAACGAAAGGCTATCGGCGGGCGCTTTAGCCAACGGGGAAACTTACCGGTATTGATGTGCGCATAGAGTTGCTCAGCACGCTCGATTTCCTCCGCACTCGCCTTGCTGCGAATCGACTGATATTCAACGATCTTACCGTCTTTGATAATGGGCGTGACGTAGGCGCTGACCCAGTAGTGATCACCATTCTTGCAGCGATTCTTGACGACACCCATCCACGAATGGCCCGATTTGACCGTTTTCCACAAATCCTCGAAGGCCATCGGCGGCATGTCCGGGTGACGCACGGTATTGTGATTTTTGCCGATCAGTTCGCTTTCGTTGAAGCCACTGATCTCGATAAAATCCGGGTTGACGTGGGTGATCGCCCCCTTCAGGTCAGTGGTGGAAAGGATATTGGCGTCATCACCAAAGGTTTTTTCAACATGGGTAATAGGTAAATTTCTTTTCATCCTTCGACTCCTCGGTGCCCAGAGGCCTTCTCCATATTCGGCCAACACGGCTAGCGGGTGTTACTGTCCAAGCACCCTCCCAGCCCCATTAATAAAAGGAACGTGTACGTTCCTGCATCTTTTGATGCCGGGTTAAGAAAACATCGGCAGACTGGCGCAATACCTGAACAGCCTGCTAAAACACAGCGCTTTTCAACAACCCACCAGCCTTTATTCCTTTGACAATATTCCTCAGAACAATTCCACTTTTCCAGAATCGGCAGTCGCCGACGAATCGGTGACCCGATCACCCTCCGGCTGCCGTTCAGGATGCCTACCTTCCCTGGACCGCAGTGATTCATCCCAGCCATCCTTGCTGGTCTCAAAGCGTTCGATTTTTTTACGCAGAAACATGCCCAGTTTCTGCAAGTCGGTCTCCGATACCGCCTGTGTCTGATTGGCCGAAACCACGCTGGAATTCAAGTCCACCAGAGACTGCACATAACCATGAGCAATGTTCGATACCTGCTCCTGATGCACCATTGCCTCCATCATCTCATCCGACAAATTCTTAATCTTTTGTACGGCCAACAAAATTCGCTCAATCTCCGTGGACGTTTGCGACATCTGATCCAGGGTTGTCAGTGAGTCATCGTGCGTCTGGCGAATCTGTGTCACGGTACGTGTCGATTCATTACTGATGGAATCCGATAGTGAACGGATCTGCGTGGTGGCCTCTTGAGTCTGGGCAGACAAGCGCCGCACTTCATCGGCGACGACGGCAAATCCTCGCCCGTGCTCACCCGCCCGTGCCGCTTCAATGGCCGCATTCAGCGCCAGCAGATTGGTCGCCTCCGCCACCTCGGTAATGGCCTGGGTGATGCCAACAATCTCCTTATTAACGTTGGCCAGCACATCAATCTGGTTCGCCGCACGATCCGTCGACTCAGCCAACTTACGCATGCTCTGCTCGGTTCGACTGACAGATTCCTTGGACTGCGCAGCCCCCTCCACCGCCTCATCAACCGCTGTGCCAATATCCTGATTCTGGCAGTGAACGGCCTGGCGCAGACCTTCCAGCTCGGTCACAGACTCTGCCACCTGGTTGCCATACTGGTTTTGCATCTCGGATTTCTGTTTGATCAACATAAAGCTGTCAGCCAGTTCCCGGGAAATGGGTAACAATCGGCTGGCCGATGAGGCGATTTCGGTAATCTGTTCGTCACAGGTCGATAGCAGCGGATTCAGTTCCATCGCAAGCAGCTTGCTATCAGTGTAGCGTTGTGCGGTGTGAATCCGGTCACCGGCTAATAGCTGACTGACGACACCCCGCAAATTGCGCCTTACGACACGGTGCATAAAGACCAGATAGCCACCCACACCCAATGCAAGCAATAAACCCCACCCCGCCAAGCCCCAAGCCAGACGGCCCTCAAGCATACTCAGTGGCGGCAGCACAAGCGCTACGCCCAATAGCACAACCAGCAGCACATCCAGGTGACGGTGTTTCAAACAAGCTCTCCGCTCAAACGTTTCGACCAATAGACTTCCGGTACGCATAGCGGCAGGATTGTGGAAACTTTAAGTAAAATCTTCCTGTGACACGGGGACAACACGGCAAGATGGCAGTGCCGGGCTCAAGCGATTTCGCGGGGACGAATGATCCGCTGCAACTTGCCGCAGCGGGGGGCGAGTTGTTGCCAGTCATTCGGCAGATGTACCTGCGCCAATGTAGCCGTGGCCATCAATTTTCCCTTGCCCGACAACGGCAAACCGGGGCCGCAAAGATAGAGAAGTAGATCCTCAAGCCCCGGATTGTGACCAATCAGCATCACGGCCCCACCATCCCGAGGACACTGGACGATGCCCCCCAGCAGGGTAGTGACATTGGCCAGATAAAGACGGTCTAGGTACTTTATTTGTGTATCGGGAATCACAAGATGTTCACACAGACCCTGCAAGGTTTGCTTCGCCCGGTGTGCCGTGGAGCAGATAACCCATTGCGGCTGGAGATGATTCTCGTTCATCCAGCGGCCCATACACACGGCAGCCAGATTGCCACGCTGATTGAGCGGGCGGTCGAAATCCCTTAATCCTGGATGACCCCAATTAGATTTGGCATGACGAAACAGCAGTAGTGATTTCACGGCCCAGCTCCTTTTATCTCGCTGAGATAGGATACCGCGAAAGCTTGTGCTTGGCGGACTTACCTCGAATGCAAATGTATCTCCGATGGACAACACTGCGCGTGAGGCTCCACTCCGGGCCCGCACTCGTACCAGCCGCGTGTCCGGTTCACCACCACCGTCAGCTCGAAGAAGTTGCTGGTGCCAATCAGCGCCGAGGAACCGGCCACGCAGTGCGATGAGCATACTGCACGGTTGAGTCAATAGGCGGCACCCGCAGCGCCACTGGCAGGTTGATATTCGCCATCTCCAGCTGGCCTACGGTTTGAAATTGACCCGGGAACAATAACCCAGGCCGATGCCCACGACCATACACAGTAGCATCCAGAGGGTCAGATAACGCTCGAACAAGCCCATGCCGCCTCCGATCCCTCACTCATGTCTGCTGCTCCTGCTGGAGGTCATTGATCAGCGTCAGCACACGTTGACGGATAGCGTCACAACTGGCGTGAAACATCGCCATGATCTCCTCTTCGCTACCCGTCGCCCGTGCCGGATCGTCCAGCGGCCAATGCATCTTGCGCAGGCTCGCGGGCAATGCCGGACAGTGCTCATCGGCATGGCCGCACACCGTCACCAGCATATCCGCCGCCGCCAGCATTTCGTCCGTGACACGGGTGGATTCCTGGCTGCTGATATCCACGCCCGCCTCCGCCATCACGGCGATGGCTCGCGGATTCTTACCGTGCGCCTCGATACCCACCGACTGTACTTGCAGCCAGTCACCACCGAACCGGCGCCCCCAGCCCTCAGCCATTTGTGAACGGCAGGCATTGCCAGTGCAGAGAAATAACAAATTCATGGTGTTTCCTTCTTTAAATATAACTTTCGAGTCAGGCACAACAATCCACACTCGGGCGATTGGTCATAGCAGCCAGCACCACACGATCATTGACAAAGGGCAATTGCTCTCCCACCCCGGCCGCCGTGATATCGATCACCTCTCGCGCCCACACCAGCAGATCAGGGTGCAATTGGTAATAGACCCACTGCCCTTGGCGGCGACTGCTCACCACACCGGCATCCCGCAACGCCGCCAGATGACGGGAGATCTTCGGTTGGCTGAGATCTAGCGCATGGGTCAATTCGCAGACGCAAAGCTCACCTTCCGCCTGCATCAACAGCAGGCA
>UOFU01000392.1_pt1 | contig 12385 bp, 11 predicted proteins | sample 1988841 | NCBI WGS metagenome assembly UOFU01 (sample SAMEA4712195, study PRJEB27164) | hydrothermal vent metagenome | biome: marine basaltic hydrothermal vent biome; feature: marine hydrothermal vent; material: mineral | place: Pacific Ocean | collected 2011-06-14/2011-07-23 | depth 1719 m
CCGCTGCCTTTGCGGCCGACGCCATCCTCGAGGCCGAGGATGCGGGCATCAAGGTCATCGTCTGCATCACCGAGGGCATCCCGGTGCAGGACATGGTGAAGGTGAAGGCGGTGCTGACGCACAGCGAATCGCGCCTCATCGGCCCCAACTGCCCCGGCATTATCACCCCCGGCGCCTGCAAAATCGGCATCATGCCCGGCGTCATCCACCAGCCAGGCAGGATCGGCATCGTCTCCCGTTCCGGCACCTTGACTTACGAGGCGGTCTACCAGACCACGATCAACGGCCTGGGGCAGAGCACCTGCGTCGGCATCGGTGGCGACCCTATCCAGGGCATGAATTTCATCGACTGCCTAGCGCTGTTCGAACAGGATCCTCAAACCGAGGGCATGATTATGGTGGGCGAGATCGGCGGCACCGCCGAGGAAGAGGCGGCGGAATACATCCAGTCCCACGTCAGCAAGCCCGTGGTGGGTTATATCGCCGGTGTCACTGCGCCAGCCGGTAAACGCATGGGTCACGCCGGCGCCATCATTGCCGGTGGCAAGGGCACCGCTGCCGACAAGTTCGCTGCGTTGGAGACGGCCGGCGTTACCGTGGCGCATTCTCCGGCGGAGCTGGGGGCGCGGATGCTAGAGGCCTTGTCTGGCTGATTTTTCCGTTTACCACCGTCAGGTAGGGTGGACATTGCTCACCATTTATGTCCGCGTAAGGTAAGTCACCCTGGTGGGCAGTGCCCACCCTACGGGATCGTGGTGAACCAAACCCGTATTGTTTCAGGTTCGTAATTCATGCCTCATTCTCTTCGCATCGTTATGGCCCAGATCGACCTGCTGGTGGGCGATATCGACGGCAATGCCGGAAAGGTCATCGCCGCCGCCGCAACGGCGCGCGATGAATTAAAGGCGCAGGCCATCGTCTTTCCCGAGTTAACCTTGAGTGGCTACCCGCCGGAAGACCTCTTGCTGCGTCCTGGCTTCAATCGCCGTATCACCACGGCACTGGCCCATGTCACCGAGCAGGTACACGGTATCGACGTAATCATCGGCTATCCGCGGCAGACGGAGGCCGGTCTTTACAATGCCGCCAGCCTGTTGCGTGATGGTGCGGTCGCCGCCACCTGTGACAAGTTCGAGCTGCCCAATTACAGTGTGTTCGACGAGAAGCGCTATTTTGTCGCTGGCAACGAGCCCTGCGTGGTGGAGATCGCCGGAGTGCCGGTGGGTATTACTATTTGTGAGGATATTTGGTATCCCCAAGCGGCGCACGCGGCAAAGGTGGCGGGGGCGCGTCTGCTGGTTAATCTCAACGCCTCGCCATTTCACCTCGGCAAACGTGACGAGCGCATCGAGGCGCTGCACGCACGCACGCACGAAACCGGCTTGCCGGTGCTTTACGTTAATCTGGTGGGCGGGCAGGACGAATTGGTGTTTGATGGCGCTTCACTGGTGATGAATGCCGACGGCAGTCTGGCACAGCGTGCGCCGGCCTTTGTGGACGACCTCTATCCGGCCGATTTCACCGTTGCCGACGATGGTTGTGTGGACGCCGTGCAGGGTACCGTCTGCACGCCGGTCTGCGAGGAAGAGAGCATCTATAAGGCGCTGGTTCTCGGGGTGCGCGACTACATTGAAAAGAACGGTTTTCCCGGTGCCATCATCGGCCTCTCCGGCGGCATTGACTCGGCCCTAACCTTGGCGGTGGCAGTGGATGCCATAGGTGCGGAGCGGGTGGAGGCGGTGATGATGCCCTCGCGCTACACCCTGGACATCAGCCTGACCGATGCCCGGGCCGAAGCCGAGACGCTGGGTGTGGAGTATCATGTGCTGCCCATCGAACCGGCCTTCAACGTCTTTCTTGATATCCTCAAGGACGAGTTCGCCACTTGCGAGCCGGACACGACGGAGGAGAATATCCAGGCCCGCTGCCGCGCCGTGTTGCTGATGGCGATCTCCAACAAAAAACACAAAGTCGTGCTGAGCACGGGTAACAAGAGCGAGGTCTCGGTAGGTTATTCCACTCTCTATGGCGATATGGCGGGTGGTTTCGACGTGCTCAAGGACGTGCCCAAGACCCTGGTCTATCGCCTGAGTGAATACCGTAACCGTCTGTCGCGGGTGATTCCGCAGCGCGTCATCGAGCGTCCGCCGTCGGCGGAGCTGGCCCCGGATCAGAAGGACAGTGATAGCCTGCCTTCCTACGATGTGCTGGACGCGATTCTGGAAATGTATGTGGAACAGGATCGTTGTGCGGAAGAAATCGTTGCGGCGGGGTATGATACGGTCATCGTGGATCGGGTGATCCGGCTGGTGAACCGCAACGAATACAAACGCCGCCAAGCGGCGCCGGGGGTACGCATTACCCGGCGTGCCTTTGGACGTGACCGGCGTTATCCCATAACCTCGGGTTATGATCGGCGCTGATGCTGTATTTCGTGACGGTTTAACCAGTTGAAGTGATAGAGAACAACGACAGGAGTGAATGATGAAAAAGATTGAAGCAGTGATCAAGCCCTTCAAGCTGGACGACGTGCGTGAGGCTCTGTCCGAGATCGGCATCACTGGCATGACCGTGACCGAAGTCAAGGGTTTTGGCCGTCAGAAGGGCCACACCGAATTGTACCGCGGTGCAGAATACGTGGTGGACTTCCTGCCCAAGGTGAAGCTGGAGATCGTCGTCGCGACGGACCGTGTTGATGCCTCTATTGAAGCCATTACTAGCGCAGCGCGCACGGGTAAGATCGGCGACGGCAAGATCTTTGTCTCCTCGGTGGAGCGCGCGGTGCGCATCCGTACTGGCGAACAGGACAACGAGGCTCTCTGAGTTTGTCTGTATTTGTCTGTTCTGATCGCCTACCGGATTATAGGTAGAAAAAACAGGCGTTTCATGCCCTTGTGGGATATGCGCCAACCGCGTGGGCACAAAAAACGTGCCCACCCTACATGGCTGAATAGTCGGTGCGGCCGTTTGGGTAATCTGTTTGTAATCTCTCACTGATAATTTCTGAATTTCTGTGGATGGTATTCCCCGCAGCTCGCCTACCAAAAGTAGGTTCTTTAAGAAAAACGCCTACTTTTGGTGCTGCGATTATCGTCGTTCCGGCCTGTTTTTGGCCGGAATCCAGAGATTGCCGCCCGAGATCCGGTTTTCGCCGCAGCGAGTCAGTCATCTTGAGTGCTTGAAATTCCGTACATTCTGGATTCCCGCCTGCGCGGGAATGACGGTATTCCAAATGCCTCAAGACTCAGTCAGTACCCTTCAACACCCCGCTTTCGCAGGGCGAAAGTCGAGCGTAGCGAGATAGCTTGCTGCGGGGTAGTTTATTTGTTTCTGAGATGTTTTAGTCGCCGGTCACAGGCCAAAACCGATAGCGGATTGGGTGGTTTTCTGCGCCGAGGGATAGTTGAGTTCTTTTACCCGCCGTGCGTCTGCGGCTAGATCCTGCAGGTCCAGCGCCTCGTAGGCAGTGATGAGAATATCCAGTGCGGAGGGAATCGTGGGCGAGCGGGGATAGGTTCCCAGCACGAAAGTGGCGCGTTTGGCGGCCGCCACATAGGCGTGACGCTTGAGGTAGTAACGTGCCACATGGATCTCGTGCTCGGCGAGGTGCTCGCGCAGTATCTTCATATGGCGGATGGCGTCTTGTACATAACGGCTGTCTGGGAAGCGTTGCACCAATTGATTGAAGTAGTTGAAGGACTGCCGTGCCGAGCTGGGGTCGAGCAGGCTGGAGTCGATGGTGACGGCAAAATCCAGCGGATTGTCTTTCTTGCTGGCGCTGGCCAGGCCGCGCAGGTAATAGGCGTAATCCACGCTGGGGTGACGTGGATGCAGTTTGATGAAACGGTCGGCGGCGGCGATGGCGGAATCCGGTTCTTCGAATTTGTAATAGGCGTAGGCGGTGTCCAGCTGCGCCTGCTCGGCGTATTTACCAAAGGGATACTTGGCCTCCAGGGTCTCGAAGTGCTTGATGGCCGACTCGTAGTCGCTGGATCGAAGTGCGGCCTTGGCTTCGCTGTAGAGTAGTTCGGCCGACCATTTACTGCTGTCATCCAGCGTGGAGGCGCAGCCACCGAGCAATAGCGTGGTCAGCAACAGGGCGGGTAGTAGGCGGAGCAGTGTGTCTGTGGTGATATTCAGGGCCGTGGCCTCGGAAAAGGGACAGAAAGGGGCAATTGCCGCAAAGCGGGTTATTATAGCGGCCCGGCGGGGTAGAGAACACCGTCGTCATTTCCGTTAGAGATAATCCATGACCGAGTCCCACAGATTGACTGAGATCGTCCCCGAGAAGTTGGCCGGCCTGCGCCTGGATCAGGCCCTGGCGGCACTGTTCCCCAATTATTCCCGTGCTCGTCTGACGCGCTGGATCAAGGAGGGTCATGTGCGGGTGGATGGCCTGCGCCTGCGTCCCCGCGATGCGGTGAACGGTGGTGAGGAGGTGGTGCTGGAGGCGGAACAGGAGGTGGAAACCACTTGGCGCGCGCAGAATATTCCTCTGGATATCGTCTTTGAAGACGAGGCCGTGCTGCTTATCAATAAACCCGCCGGGCTGGTGGTGCACCCCGGTGCGGGCAATATGGACGGCACGCTCAGTAATGCCCTGCTGCACTACGACCCGGCGCTGGAACAGGTGCCGCGTGCCGGCGTGGTGCACCGTCTCGACAAGGGCACCAGTGGCCTGTTGGTGGTGGCGCGAACCCTGGTGGCGCGGAAATCGTTGGTGGAACAGCTACAGGCGCGCGACTTCGAGCGCGAATATCTGGCCCTCACCGTCGGTCTGATGACCGCCGGTGGTAGCGTGGAAGCACCCATCGGTCGGCACCCCGTCCATCGTCTACGCCAGGCCGTGGTGCCCGGTGGCCGCGAGGCCATCACCCATTACCGGGTCGAGGAGCGCTTTCGTGCCCACACCTTGCTGCGTGTGAAACTGGAGACCGGCCGTACTCACCAGATCCGTGTACACATGGCTTATCTGAAATATCCGTTGGTGGGTGACCCGGTCTACGGCGGCCGTCTGCGCATTCCTGCCGGCGCCACGCCGGGACTGGATACTGCCCTGCGTGTTTTCAAGCGTCAGGCCCTGCATGCCGAGCGACTGGGCTTTGAGCATCCCCTCAGCGGCGAGTTCGTGAGCTGGCAGGCGCCGCTGCCGGACGATATGGCGGCCCTGCTAGACGCCTGTCGCGAAGACAGCAAGGCGGTTTGACACCATGCCTGGACTGATTCCCGTGGACTGGCCGGCGCCGAAAAATGTGCGGGCAGCCACCACTTCGCGCATCGGTGGGGTCAGCCGTGCACCCTTCGACAGTTTCAATCTGGCTGATCATGTCGGCGATCATCCGGTGGCGGTGCTGGCTAATCGCGAGCTGCTGCTGGAAGAGCTGGCCCTGCCGGCGGAGCCCACATGGCTGAAACAGGTACACGGCAGCCGTGTCATTAGCCTTGATGGCTCGTCGATCAAACTGCCCGAGGCCGATGCCAGTGTCAGTACCGAACCCGGTCGGGTGTGCGCTGTGCTGACTGCCGACTGTTTGCCGGTGCTGTTCTGCGACCGTGCCGGTACGCGTGTCGCCGCCGCCCACGCCGGCTGGCGGGGATTGGCGACAGGGGTGCTGGAGGCGACGGTGGCGCAGATGGCTGTGGCCCCGGACGAGATCATGGCTTGGCTCGGCCCCGCCATCGGCCCGCCGGCCTTTGAAGTGGGTACGGATGTGCGCACGGCTTTCGTCGATGGCGATGCCACCAGCGCCACCGCCTTCGTTGCTCTGGGTGACGGGCGCTGGCTGGCTAACATCGACTCGTTGGCGCGCCAGCGACTGGCACGGGCCGGGGTCACTGCTGTGTACGGTGGTGACCGCTGCACCTATAGCGAGGCCGGCATGTTTTATTCCTATCGCCGTGACGGCGCTACCGGGCGCATGGCCAGTCTGGTGTGGTTGTCAAACGGCGAATAGATATATCTGATTATCCGCAATCCGCAGTTATCTCTCCTCTCAGCACAATAGTCACTAAAGTTTCAGGCGCTATTGCCCGCCTTGTTTATCTCGTGGAGGCGTTAAAATTTTTGGCAATAGTCTCTTCCATAAATAGGAGGCGGTGACTGGGTGATCCGGTCATTTGCGCTCTACAATGGATTGTTTTAGGCTGACGACTGGTGCCGGATGACCTTGGTGACCGGAAGGAGGTGTGTTTCCGATCATATTGCTGTAATTAAAGGAGAACAGCATGCACGTTGCAACCGCAGACTCAATTCTTGACTCTTCCAAAGAAGCCGCAGATCAACTTTGGGAGCAGCTCTCAACTCGACTAGGTGCCCCCCCTGACTGGATCGTTGTTGCGCCATCCGTCAGCTACGATATTTCTCAATTACAGCAAACGTTGATTAAGCACGGGGCCAAGCGTTTCCACGGAAGTACTTCTTGTCTCGGCGCAATGACCGAGCGTGGTGTGGTCAACGCCGAGGGACGGGGTATTGCCGCCTTCGGTATTGTCGATCCGGATGGACATTATGGTGTTGGTGAGGCAACGCTGGATGCGGCTGCATCGCCGGAAGCCGCCACTTGCCAAGCCCTGGATGCCGCACTTAATGACGCCGGACGGCCCGGTGAAGTCCCCGACCTGATATGGATCAGTGCCCCCCCTGGTTGTGAGGAAAGAGTGATTAGTGAGCTTGAGACCTCGCTCGGGGCGGGTGTGCCCATTGTCGGTGGTAGCTCTGCCGACAATGATGTGAGTGGCCAATGGGCTCAACTGACCCAAGCCGGAGTGTACCTCGATGCGATTATTGTCTCGGTGCTGTTTCCGTCGACAGAACTCCATTTTGCATTTCACAGCGGTTATGAGCCGACAGAAATAAAAGGTCATGTAACACGTGCCGATGGTCGTATTCTGTATGAAATTGATGGGCGTCCGGCGGCAGAGGTTTACAATGACTGGACGGGTGGCGTGCTTCAGGATGCGTTTGCGAGCGGTGAGCAGAACGTACTGCCGCTGACAACGTTATACCCGCTAGGCCGGGTGGTGGGCAGCGTCGGTGGTACAGCCTATCACCAGCTATCCCATCCGGATCATATTACACCGGAACGTGGCCTGAGCTTATTTGCAGATGTTGCGGTGGGCGACGAATTTTGGTTAATGAAAGGGACTCGTGACAGCCTGATCGAGCGGGCAGGCCGGGTGGCTCGGGCGGCGATGCAAACTGGTGATGTGGCGCCCGGTGATATCGCCGGTGGTTTGGTGATTTACTGTGCCGGCTGTATGTTAACCGTCCAGGATCAGATGGATAACGTGGTCGGGCATCTTAATGATGCTCTGGGAGGGCGTCCCTTTCTGGGCTCGTTCACCTTTGGCGAACAGGGTTGCTTTATCGGTGGTGAAAATCGCCACGGAAATCTGATGATTTCGGTACTGCTGCTAGGCAATACTCCCGTGTAACACATGAAGCAAGCGAATGAAGAACTCCGGGAGAGTTTAGTCGAGCTTCAGGTGCAGCTTGAGCACGAGCGTGCCTGGCGCAAGGAAGGTGATTTACTGCTTGCGGGGGTTGCCCTCCTGGCAACTGCACGAGACCCCGAAGCCGTTTATGCGGTACTTGTCGATGTATTGGGCCCATTGCTGCATTTTGATGTTGCCGCCCTGTTTTTGGTTGACGATAGTGTATTGGTATCAATGGCCGCAGAGGATCACCTTCTTTCTGGGGTTCAGTTACGTATCGACCCCGCGTTACAACGGGTGCTGTGCGGAAAATCTGTGACGGTCTTTGATACCTCGAAACAACCTGCCTGGGCGACGCAATCGCCCGCCTTGCTCAACCGCGTTCGTTCGGTGCTGCACATTCCTATTTTTGCCGGGGAGAGAGACGCCGTACTGATTTGTGGCCATACCGAAAAAGGTTTTTTTGCCGCCCGCCATACCCGTACTGCACAGCGTATTGTGCCGATGGTATCGGCCGCCTTGCTCTCTATCCAGGGTTTTCAGCTACGACTTGAAAGCGAGCAGCAAAACCAGGCGGCGACCGCGATTGCGGCTCACCGCGACCTTCTCGAACGTGCCTTGGGTAGTGTGGGGGCCGGTGTTGGTTATGTAGCATCGGCAGGTCTGCTTCCCCTCGGCTGCACGTTACCTAATATTCTTGTGGACTGGGAGACGCCAGACGCTTGGTGGTTACACTACCGAACCCGATTGGAACTCGGCAATACCGTGCGCATCAGTGATGTCAGTCCGGCGAGTAACCGTTTCACCCATGAAGTGACTTTGATGGAAACTGCAGGCGATGAGAGGCTATTAGTAATTGCCGATGTCACCCGCTGGGTGTTTGCCGAGCAGGCCTTGCAAGACATGAATGCCGAATTAGTGATTGCTCGTGATACGGCATTGTCAGAAAGTCGCGCCAAATCCAGTTTTCTCGCCAACATGAGTCATGAGCTACGCACCCCGTTGAATGCCATTATTGGCTACACCGAATTACTCTCCGAGGATGCGCAAGCGTATGAAAATATGGAGATGCTCGGTGATCTCAATCGTGTATTACTGGCGGCTACGCAACTACTATCTCTCATCGATGATGTCCTTGATTTGTCCAAAATTGAGGCTGAACGCATTGATATGAATATGACCTGGGTTGATTTGGATAGCCTGCTGGAAGAGGTCTGTGTGACAATTACGCCCGCCGTTAAGCAGCGTGGCAATACCTTACGTGTGACACGCAAGATATCCCAGGATAAGGTGTGGGCCGATAGAGAGCGCTTACACCAAGTGCTACTGAATCTCGTCTCGAATGCTTCCAAGTTTACGACTTCCGGCGTTATTGATATTCATGTTGTTTTACGTCACACCGATGAGGACGGGGATCAATTTGCATTCGAGGTTCGGGATACCGGAATTGGTATTCCTGCTAATCGTCTGGAGCATATTTTTCAGCCTTTTTCCCAAGCGGATACCAGTACCACCCGGCGTTATGGGGGCACCGGTCTTGGCTTGACGATCAGCCGCAGTTATTGTGAATTAATGGGTGGTCGCCTGATGGCCGCGTCGACGGTGGATGTCGGGTCGACATTCACGGTACTGTTACCCGTGGACTGCCCATTGCTTGACAGTTAAGGGACGCGCACATTGAAAATAGTATCGACCGATAGCGCATAAAAAACAGGAGAACGTGCCATGCATACAACGCTGGTCAAGGTCAACGTCAACGCCGAGCACATTGATGATTTTATTGCAGCAACACGCTTGAATCATGAAGCCTCTGTGCAGGAGTCCGGAAATTTGCGCTTTGATGTATTACAAATGGCGGATGCCCCCGGCCAGTTCATCCTTTACGAAGCCTATCGTGATGCCGATGCCGCCGCGGCGCACAAAAAGACCGCGCACTACCTGGCATGGCGGGAGACTGTTGCCGATTGGATGGCATCGCCGCGCCAGGGGGTACACTATATCGGCCTGTATCCAGAGTACTGAGTCGATGGAGATACCCGCATTTTCCACCGTCCGTCTGCCACGGATTATTTTTGCTGAAAACAGCCACACGCAACTGCCATCCCTGGTGGCCACCTATGGCCGGCAGATGTTATTGGTGACCGGTACCTCCTCTTTTCGTGCAACGCCCTACTGGCCACCGCTTCGGGATGCACTGACGGCGGCAGGATTGCAGTGGAGCGATGTGATCATTGATGGAGAGCCATCGCCACAGCAGGTGGATCGGATTGTGGCGGAGTTTCACCAAAAAGGTATTGACTGTGTCCTGGGGATTGGTGGTGGTAGTGTATTGGATGCGGCCAAGGCCATCGCCGGACTCTTGCCAAAAGGGAATTCGGTCATGGATTATCTGGAAGGTGTTGGTCAGGGTCTTAGTTATACAGGTTCCGCCGTACCTTTTATTGCGGTACCTACAACCGCCGGTACTGGCAGTGAAGCCACCATGAATGCGGTGCTCAGTGAGCAAGGGCGTGATGGTTTTAAAAAATCGTTTCGCCACCCCGACCTGGTAGCCGAAATTGCCGTTGTCGACCCGCTGTTGCTGACCTCCTGTCCGCCCGCGCTGATCGCCGCCAACGGCATGGATGCCTTCACTCAGTTGTTGGAATCGTATCTGTCGTGTCGCGCAAACCCGCTAACGGATGCCTTGGCATGGAGTGGTCTGCAATCGATGAGCCAGCATTTTTTGGCAGCCTGGGAAGGTGGTGATGGTGCGGCGGCCAGGCAAGGCCGTGCCGGCATAGCTTATGGTGCGCTAATCTCCGGCATTACTCTGGCACAAGTGGGCTTGGGGTCTGTACATGGTTTGGCGTCACCACTCGGCGCCTATTTCCCTATTCCTCATGGCGTTGTATGTGGCACCTTGGTCGCAGCCGCCACTGAGGGTAATATCCGCAGCCTGCGTCAACGTCAGTCAGACAGTCCGGCACTGGAAAAATATGCACAGCTTGGTCGTTTGTTGAATCCGGGTACAGCGTTAACCGACCCTCAGGCATGGGAGGCGTTGATCACGAGACTTCATGAATGGACCCAACGACTGGCGCTTCCACGCTTGGGTCACTATGGTGTCCTGGCGTCGGACGTGGACAGCATCGTTGCCGGTTGTCGCGGTGGTAGTATGCGCACCAATCCTATCGTGTTAACCGACGATGAGATACGTGAAATTATTGAATCACGCCGTTAGCCCGAGGCGATGATGAGCACTAAGCTGGAAATAGGGCAATGGGATGGAAAGTCCATCAATGATATTGGTGATATTTACGACCGCCACTGTCATGATTCTGCATTTATCTCAGAAATGATCACTCTTGTTAGTGATGTTTCGCTACAGAAGGGTGCGACTTGGCTGATTAAACGATATCTCGAAAATGAAAATCAGATAAAGAAATCTGAAATTATTTCTATTTTTCAAAAGCTGGAGCTTATCGAGCAGTGGGAGTCCAAGCTACATATACTCCAAATTCTTTCTTATATGCCTATAGGCATACCCCAAAAAAAGTTGGTCGAGGTGTTTCTGCGAGACTGTTTGGCAGAAAATAACAAATTTGTAAGGGCGTGGGCATACAATGGGTTTTATGAGTTAGCGATACAGTATCCTGAGCATGAGAAAGAGACCCGGCAGTTTTTTGAAATGGCAATGAGAGATGAAGCGCCATCGGTGAAGTCGAGGATTAGAAATATTATAAAAAAAGGTTTTTGACGCGCAAATTTTCGCCCTAATAAAGGAGAGATTTGTCAATGCCATTAAGTTAACAGAATTATGACTATTGTAGGTCGGTGGTGAACTTGTGAACCCCAACGAAACCAATAATGTTGAGGTTCCTGCATTACCACCAACCTATAATATTAGCCTGGCAACAATATATGTCGTGTTCAGCCGCTGTGTGCCCGCCTGCGGCGAGGCATCGAAATTTTTCTGCCGGTTTTCTTGAGGGTTCACCACATTCTGCGGATTCTTGATTTTTCCCGGTCAATTTTTCTCCCTACCAAACTTTCCCATAAATTGATGCCGGCTAATTTTTCAACCAATGTTGTTGGCACTAAAAACGTATCCAGTGCCTGGCTGGATTTTTCATTCGCCAGTATAAATGACCACATATTCAGGGTTCCTCTGTTATTTTCAGTTAAGACAGACTTAAAGTAGGCATGGGGCACTGGAATTTTTACCTTATTGGCGTCGCTGGCTCCTATGCATTCGATTGACTTGTCAAAATAGAAAATAGGGCCGCAAATGACATACGTCTCCAGTATTTTTGGTTTTGCATCCAGACTTCTGATTTCGGCTTCCAATTTGCCCCATATATTTCTATTGAATTGGGGGCTCTGTGGCGATGTATTGGATAAAAGGAATGTTTCACTATTTTGTAATTCTGTTTCTCTTTGGTTGGCGCTTGCCACGAGATGGCCGCGGTCATAACCAGAGCCGGAATAATCAACGAGGTCAGCCCGAAAATCCTCGGGTATTCGGTAATCTGGTCGAAAGTTATCTGCGCGATCCAAGCGAATATTGTCAGGATCTACGATTTCCAAGGCCCATTTTGCTTGACGAAAATAGTATGAATAACCCAGTACGTAATGCCTATTAAACATTACTTGATCTGCGGCGGGCATTCCGTATCTGATTTCACGCCTTAAATTTGGCAATTCCACGCGTTTTCTCCGGTTAGGGTTTTTTGGATAAACGAAGTAACTATTAATCGTCGCATAAGTAATGGCAGTATATTTCAAGGGGCCATAGTTTTCAGAATATATTTCGTATCCTTCATCTTGAAAAAACTTTTCATCAATGCCATCTGTTTTTGCATAGAGCGCATAATGGAAAGTGTGCTCTTTTTCATATCTTCTTTGTTGAAAATAGAGAGCTTTCCAAGTCTCAATTTCAAATGATTCCAGACTTGCTCATCTGGATTTA
>UOFU01000230.1_pt1 | contig 12154 bp, 10 predicted proteins | sample 1988841 | NCBI WGS metagenome assembly UOFU01 (sample SAMEA4712195, study PRJEB27164) | hydrothermal vent metagenome | biome: marine basaltic hydrothermal vent biome; feature: marine hydrothermal vent; material: mineral | place: Pacific Ocean | collected 2011-06-14/2011-07-23 | depth 1719 m
CTCTCAGCAGCTGTGGGTAGTCGGGGTCATGCCGTGTCAGGATGGCGTGAGATTCAGCTTCCGCCCAGCGCAGGTCGGACTCGATCTTGTCCCAACCGGGTGCGGCGAGAAAGGCACGACCGGCGGGTGGCAAAGGTAGTGCGCAACGCCGTTCGGACGCGGGCAGCGCAAAAAATTCACGGGGAGAGGAAAACCGATCCAGCAGACGCTGGAAGGTTATCGCACCCAGGCCGGGTGTACGGTGCAGCGCCAGCCAGTAGCGTAGATCATCCGGGGGCACAGCCCCACTGTTCGGCCCTTCCATTGCCGACGCCTCCATGAAGCCCGGACATCCCGCCCGGGCAGATCGAAATCAGGGATTACGCACGCTGTCGTAGAGGCGCATGGCCTTTTCAGACTCCATGACCAGCGCATAACTCACGCGGTCAAAGGTGCGAAAGACCAGCACAATACCTGCCCGGACATCTGGCAGGGTAACCTTTTCGCCCCGCTTTTCAGCAAAATTGTCACGAATCACCGCGCCGCTCTGATACACCGCCAGCACATGGCCTGTTTCCAGGCCATCCTGCTCACCCTTGTTCAGCACGACGGTCTGGAACTGCCCGATGCGCGAGACACCATCCACCACAGAAATAATCTTGCCCTCGATAGGCATCTTCGGTGGGTGCGGCAGAAAGGCCTGATCGACACTATCCACCTCCTTCGGCACCAGCTTGTCACCCACCAGGGCTTCGCGATTGGAATGAACAATGTGCAGGGTGCTGGGATCACCAAACTCATCGACAATGGCATCGGCGACATGTAAGGCCTCATAGCCCAGGATATCATCACGGGCGGCCCCCGGGTTGCGATAAGGCTGCCCTATACGCAATACGCTATAACGTGATTGTGGATCCTGTCCCGGCACCAGGCCGCGGCCATAGACCGTATCGCCGGCGCCGGAGATCAGGCGTTGGTCACTACCGGAAACGATATAGGCGGAATCTTCCACTTCACGCTCACTGAGCACCCGGGGTTGGCCGAGGAATTGGCTGATGGCATCCAGTGGAATGGTGGCAATGGGGGTGTCCACACGCTCAGCGCGTACCTTGGGTGACAGCTTTACCGTCGGTGCGCCACGCTGGACACGCAGAATCGGTCGGCCTTCGGCATCATAGTCCAGATAGACCTCGTCGCCCGGGTAAATCAGATGCGGATTCTTGATCTGTGGATTGAAGCTCCATACTTCGGGCCAGCGCCAGGGGCTTTCCAGAAAACGCGCGGAAATATCCCACAGGGTATCGCCCTTGACGACCACATAGCGGTCAGGGTGATCGGATTTCAATTTGATCGTGTCGGCCAGCACCACGCCCATGCTGAGATACAGCAACAGGCCCAGAAGCATTCTTTTCGACATCGTTATCCCTCTGTTCATCGATTTGCCCGAGTGTAGACGAATCATCCCTTGGACTCCAGTGACGTCAGCGCTATACGCCGCATTATTAATAAAAGAAAATGAAAGAGATAGCGGCAGAATTTCACTTGGGTTGAGCTTGCTTTCTACCGGATTGCCAGCTACCTGCGTATAATCATCGGCCCTCAAGAACATATCTTTGATGAAATTACAGGCTTTAGGGCGCTTTAATTGATGGACTTCACATGTCAGTACTGAACATTCTGCATTTTCCCGACCCGCTTTTGCGCCAAAAGGCCGAACCTGTCACTACGGTGGATGCCGGCATCCACCGTATCGTCGATGACATGTTTGAAACCATGTACAAGGCCCCCGGTATCGGTCTCGCTGCGGTGCAGGTCAACATCCTAAAGCGCATCATTGTCATTGATATTTCGGAAGACAAGGATCAGCCCCTGTGTTTCATCAACCCGGAGATTATCGAGGCCACGGGCAGTGAAAAGAGCGAAGAGGGCTGCCTGTCCGTGCCGGGTATCTATGAGCCGGTTCGCCGTGCCGAGCACATCCGCGTACGCGCCCTGGATCGCGACGGCAAGGCCATCGAGCTGGAGATCGATGACCTGCTGGCCGTCTGCATCCAGCACGAAATCGACCACCTCGACGGCAAGCTGTTCGTCGACCACCTTTCCGCCCTCAAGCGCAATCGCATCCGCAAGAAGCTGGAAAAGCAGCGCCTGCATGCCATGTGAGTCCGGCCTGCGCCACCCTCCTATTGAGAAGGAACACCCTGTGCCCGAAGGCCTGAACGTCATCTTTGCCGGCACGCCGGAATTTGCTGGCAGCAGTCTACAAGCCCTGCTGGATTCGCCGCACCACGTACGCGCCGCCTATACCCAGCCCGACCGCCCTGCGGGTCGTGGCCGCAAACTCAAGGCCAGCGCAGTGAAAGAGTTGGCCTTGGCTCATGAAATCCCGGTGCTGCAGCCCAAGACCCTGCGCAATGTCGAAGCACAGACCGAGCTGGCCGGCTTTGACGCCGACGTGATGATTGTCGTCGCCTATGGCCTGATCCTGCCCGCCGCTGTGCTCGCTACCCCGGGCATGGGCTGTCTCAATGTGCATGCTTCCCTGCTACCGCGCTGGCGTGGCGCCGCCCCCATTCAGCGCGCCATCCTTGCCGGCGATGCTGAGACCGGCGTCACCCTCATGCAAATGGACGAGGGCCTGGACACCGGCGACATGCTGCTCAAGGCCCGCACACCCATCGGCCCCAACGATACCGCACAGACCCTGCACGACCGTCTCGCCACCCTCGGCGCGCAGGCCCTGCTCGACACCCTGCACGGCCTGCAGGCCAACACCCTCCGGCCCGAACCGCAGGACGACACGCAATCCACCTACGCCGCCAAGCTGGACAAGGCCGAGGCGCGGATCGACTGGCAACAGCCCGCCGCTGAGTTGGCCCGCTTGGTGCGTGCTTTCAATTCCTGGCCCGTCGCCCACACGCCCTACCAGGGACAGAACCTGCGCATCTGGCTGGCCGACGCCATCGGTGGCGGCAGCGATACCCTCCCCGGTACAGTGGTGGCCGAAGGCCGCGATGGCATCGACGTGGCTTGCGGCGACGGCCTGCTGCGTATCACTCGCCTGCAGCTGCCCGGCGGGCGACCCATCGATGTGGCCGACTACCTCAACGCCCACAGCCTGCTGGGCAAGCGGTTAGGCACCGCGTGAAAAACACGGATCCCCGCGCCCTCGCTGCCAAAACTCTCGCCCGCGTCGTCAATGGCGCCTCGCTCACCGCCGTCCTCGACGACAACCTACCCCGCGCCCGCGACAATGACCGCGCCCTGATTCAGGAACTCTGCTACGGCACTCTGCGCGCCTGGCCGCGCCTCGAACACATCGCCGGTGCCCTGCTGCGCAAGCCGTTGGGCAAAAAAGATCGTGACGTGCAGGCCCTGATCCTGCTTGGCCTGCACCAGCTCACCGCCATGCGCATTCCTGCCCACGCCGCCGTGGCCGAGACCGTTGGTGCCGTCAGCGCCCTGGGCAAAGGCTGGGCGCGCGGCCTGCTCAATGCCGTGCTACGTAACTTCCAGCGCCAGCGAGAAACGCTGCTGGCCCAGGCCGACGACAGCGAACCCGGACGTTGGGCGCATCCCCAGTGGCTGATCGACACCCTGCGCCAAGCCTGGCCAGACGATTGGCAGCAGATCCTTGCTGCCAATAATGAACGTGCGCCCATGACCCTGCGCGTCAACACACGCAGACAGTCACGCAGTGACTATTTGTCAAGCCTCGAACAGGCCGGCATTGGCGCCGAAGTAACCACTGCCAGTGACTGCGGCATCCGCCTGCGACAGGCCGTTGATGTCAGCCTGCTGCCAGGTTTCGCCGGGGGTACGGTCTCGGTACAGGACGAGGCCGCGCAGCTGGCCGTCGCGCTGCTGGATGCCCAGCCCGGTGAACGGGTGCTGGATGTTTGTGCCGCCCCCGGCGGCAAGACCGCGCACATTCTCGAACACAATGACAACATCGAGCTGCTGGCCGTGGACATCGAGGCCAAACGCCTGCAACGGGTGACGGATAACCTGCAGCGCCTCGGTCTGACCGCAGTCACCTGTCGCGGCGACGCGCGCCAGCCGCAAGACTGGTGGGATGGCCACCCCTTTGACCGTATCCTGCTCGATGCTCCCTGTTCCGCCACCGGCGTTATCCGTCGTCACCCTGACATCAAGCTGCTGCGCCGCCCGGGAGATATCGAAACTCTGCTAGAGTTGCAGGGAGAGATCCTGCACGCCATCTGGCCTCTGCTGCGCACGGGCGGTATCCTGCTGTACGCCACCTGCTCCGTGCTGCCGCAGGAAAACGAACGGCGCATCAGCACCTTCATCGCCGAACGGCCCGATGCCGAGCACCGGGACATCAACGCAGACTGGGGCCGTACCACGGGCATTGGGCGCCAGATTCTGCCCGGCGGTACGGCCCAAATGGACGGTTTTTACTACGCATGCTTACACAAACGCGCCACAGCCTGCCGCTGACGCGCCAGCCCCGACGGTACAGCCACCATCTGCTGGGCTGGCTGTGCGCGCTGCTGATCTGTACCGGCCCGTTGCTGGCGGCGCAGCCTTTCAGTGTGCAGGGAGCAAAAACCACCCTGACAGACGGTGTCTACCGCCTCGACGCCCTCCTTACCTTCGCGCTGCCAAAAAAGGTGCTGGAGGCCCTGGATAATGGTATTCCCCTGACCTTTGCCCTGGATATCGACGTCCGCCGGCCGCGCCGCTACCTGTGGGACGAGCACATCGCCAGCCTCGAACAGCGCACCACTATCCAGCATTTTGCCCTCACCGAGCAATACCTGCTGCGCAACCTCAACAGCGGACACGAAGCTAGCTACTCAACGTTAACCAGCGTATTGCGCGCCCTCGGTGATATCCGCGACCTGCCCATCATCGATGCCAAACTCCTCGACTCTGATGAGCACTATATGGTCAGCATCCGCTCTTATCTGGACTTTGAAAGCCTGCCGGTTCCCCTACGCATGCGTGCCTATCTGTCACGGAATTGGTGGCTGACCAGCGGCTGGTACAGCTGGGATTTGGGGATGGAGCAATGAACACCTTCATCGCCTGGTTGCGGCGCATATCGACCAGCTTCATCCCGGTTGCTCTGATGGGCATCTTCATGCTGGGCTCGCTGTGGCTGCTATCCGCCGCCACAGAAAACTCTGCCCAGTTCGGCCGTCTGCATATCGTGCTGGTGGCCATCAACATCCTCGGCCTGATTGTGCTCACCGGCCTGATCGGTGTCAGCCTGCTGCGCCTGATTCATCAATACCGCCGTTCGGCCACCGGCTCACGCCTCACTGCCCGGCTGGTACTGATCTTTGTCGTCATGGCCGTGACGCCCGTCTCTATCGTCTTCTACTTCTCGTTAGGTTTCATGCAGCAGGGTATCGACAGCTGGTTTGATGTCCGCATCGACCGCGCCATGACCGAAGCACTGGAGTTAAGCAAATCCGCACTCGACATGCGTATGCGTGAGAAGCTCAAGGAAACCCGCAGCCTTGCCCGGCAACTGCAACAGACCAATGACGGTGCACTGCTTTTCCGGCTCAATGAATTGCGCGAAAAATCCAGTGCCAGCGAACTGTTGATCGCCCAATCCAACGGTCGGGTGATCGCTTCCTCCAGTGCGGATCCCAGCACCATTATTCCCAACCTGCCCGATGAGGCCGTGCTGCAACAAGTCAGGAATAACACGTTCTACATCGGTCTGTCGCCCATCCGCAATCAAGGCCTGCACACTCGAGTTGCCATCGCCCTTAAGCAGACAGCCACCGCCCGCAAGGCAAGGGTCTTGATTGCCTTGTATCCGGTCAGTGAACGCATCGGCCAGATGGCAGAGAACGTGCAATCGGCGTACACCAAATACAAGGAACTGATGTATCTGCGTGAACCTCTTAAGCAGACCTTTGCTTTCACCCTATTTCTGATTCTGCTGGTCACCCTGCTGTCGGCGGTATGGGCGGCGTTCTTTTTCGCCCAGCGCCTGGTCTCGCCGATTCGCATCCTGGCCATCGGTACACGCGCCGTGGCGGCCGGTAACTATCACAAGAAACTACCCGCCACCAGCAACGATGAACTGGGCTCGTTGGTGCAGTCATTCAGTGAAATGACCCAGCGCATCGCCGAAGCCCAGGATCAGGCCATGCGCAGCCAGCGTCAAGCCGACCGCGAACGCGCCTATCTACGCGCCGTGCTGGGACGCCTGTCATCAGGCGTAATGACCTTGGATCGCGATCTCACCGTACGCGCCGTAAACGCCGCTGCCAGCCACATCCTCGGCGTTAACCTTGACTACAGTGCCAGACACAAACTCACAAAACTTGAAATAGATTACCCGGAGGTGGCCCCGTTTGTGCAGACCCTGCTACCACACCTCAATGAAACGGAAACCGACTGGCGCGAAGAAGTCTCATTGTATGGCAGTGGTGGACACAAGATCATTACCTGCCACGGCACCCGGCTACCCGGTATGGAAGGTATCCCCGCTGGCTACGTGGTGGTGTTGGAGGATGTTACTGAGCTGGTACAGGCCCAACGCGATGCCGCCTGGGGTGAAGTGGCGCGGCGACTGGCGCACGAGATCAAGAATCCGCTGACCCCCATCCAGCTTTCCGCCGAGCGTCTGCGGCACAAATATCTCGACAGTATGGATCCAAAAGATGCCGAGGTGCTCGATCGCTCCACGCACACCATCGTGCAGCAAGTGCAAGCGCTGAAGGAAATGGTGCAGGCCTTTTCAGAATACGCCAAGACTCCCCAAATCCAGTTGCGCCCGCTGTCCCTTGGTGAACTTATTCGTGAAGTGCTTGACCTGTATCGTGGCTACGGCACCCAGGTTTCCTTTCACTTCGAAGAACAGCAAAACCTACCGCCGGTGGAGGCCGATCCCGGACGCCTGCGACAACTGCTGCACAACCTGGTTCGCAATGCCATCGACGCACTTTCCGGACAGGATGATGCACAAATCCGTATTACCCTGGCCAGCCGCAAGGAGGCCTCGAAGACCGTTGTCGAACTGGCCATCGAAGATAATGGCCAGGGCATCCCCGACGACATGCTCGACAAACTCTTCGAGCCCTACGCCACCACCAAGCCCCGCGGCACCGGGCTGGGACTGGCGGTGGTCAAGCGTATCGTCGAAGAACACATGGGCAACCTGTTTGCCGAAAACACCCGTGCCGGCGCCCGTGTAGTGGTGCGCCTGCCGGCCCTGAAACAGCCTGTCGACAATGTGACGCAATTACATCCGGACAGAGTGAAAACCCGTTAATCCGGGCTATTGATTCAAGGAACATAGATCCATCATGAAAGCCACCATTCTGGTTGTGGACGACGAGCCGGATATCTGCAGCTCGGTCAAGGACATTCTCGAAGATGAAGGTTATACCGTTATCACCGCCGAAAATGGCAATGCCGCCCGGCAGATCATGCGCCGCCAGCAAGCAGACATGATCCTGCTCGATATCTGGATGCCGGATATCGACGGCATTAGCCTGCTGAAAGAATTCTCTACCGACATGGGTCTGCACGTTCCGGTGGTGATGATGTCCGGCCACGGCACCGTAGAGACCGCCGTCGAGGCCACGCGGCTGGGAGCCAAGGACTACATCGAAAAACCGCTGTCACTGGCCAAACTGTTGCACACAGTAGAAAAAACCCTCGCCGCAGCGCCATCCACAGCACTGAAAAACCAACCCCGCTACAGCGCGCCACTGGGTAAGAGCACACAGATGCAGCACCTGCGTGAACGCCTCGAACACGCCGCTGCCTTCGACACGACGGTACTACTGATCGGCGAACTCGGCAGTGGCAAGACCTTCTGCGCCCAGTATCTGCACGGTTGCGGCAAGCGCCGCAATGGTCCCTTCATGGACATCCACAGCTGCAGTTTCCGTGACGGCAACGGTGCCGCCCTGCTGCTCGGTAGCGAGAGTGTCGACGGCATTACCCCGGGTCTGCTGGAACAATGCCGTGGTGGCACCCTGTATCTCGATGACGTCGCTGAGCTGGATGCTGACCTGCAGGAAAACCTCAGTGCGGCATTGACCACTCGACAATGGGTGCGCATCAACGGCAGTGAAGTGCAGAACCTTGATGTGCGCATTATCGCCGGCACCCGTTACCGCCTGGAGCAGGAGGTACATGCCGGACGTTTCCGCGAGGATCTCTACCATTTGCTGGACGTAGCGCCGATCCGCATCCCGCCGCTGCACGAACACGCCGAGGACGTCACCGAGCTGCTGCAGTATTATGTTAACCTTCTCGGCGACAGGGAGGGCCTGCCCTACCGCAGTTTTTCCGTGGCGGCACAAAATCGCTTGCGTTACTACCACTGGCCGGGCAATATCCGCCAGCTGGAAAATCTGGTGCGGCGTATGCTGGTGGGAGGGCTGGAATCACAGATCGAACTGGATGAGGTTGAGATCATCCTCAGCAACCAACAGGAAACCAGCGAGCCCGCTGCCGCCAATTTTAATCTTCCCCTGCGGCAGGCGCGCGAACAGTTCGAAAAGGTCTATCTGGAATACCACCTGCGCCAGGCAGACTGGAGCGTGGGTAAGGTGGCAAAGCAGGTGGGCATGGAACGCACCCACCTGTACAGAAAATTGAAATCACTGGGAATAGATACCCGGCGTGACAAACACAATTAGCCACAAAACAAAAAACAGACCCTAAAAACACGATGAAAATCATCATCCTCGGCGCCGGCCAGGTCGGTACATCGGTCGCAGAAGTCCTCGCCAGCGAGGCTAGCGACATTACCGTTGTCGATGTCGACAGCGAAAAGCTCGATGCCCTGCGTGACCGTCTCGACATCGGCACCGTGCAGGGCGAGGCTGCCCACCCAGAGGTGCTGGCCAGCGCCGGCGCTGAAGATGCCGACATGATCCTCGCCGTCACCAACAGCGACGAGATCAATATGATCGCCTGCCAAGTCGCCTACACCCTGTTCCACACCCCCACCAAGATCGCCCGTGTGCGCAGCGTCGGCTACCTCTCGCATCCACAATTGTTTACCCAGGAAGCACTGCCGGTGGATGTGCTGATCAGCCCCGAGCAGCTGGTTACCGATTATGTGCAACGTCTCATTGAACACCCGGGCGCCCTGCAGGTACTCGATTTTGCTGGCGGCAAGGTACAGCTGGTGGCAGTAAAAGCCTATTACGGTGGCCCGCTGGTGGGCCATGAGCTGAGGGCCCTGCGCGAACACATGCCTGGCATCGAGACCCGTGTCGCCGCCATCTACCGCCGCGGCCAGGCCATCGTACCCGAGGGCAATACGGTCATCGAGGCCGACGACGAGGTGTTTTTCATTGCCGCCAAGCGCCATATTCGCGTCGTCATGAAGGAGTTGCGGCGCCTCGACAAGCCGGTCAAGCGTATCATCCTCGCTGGCGGTGGCAATATCGGTATCCGCTTGGCAAAGACCCTGGAAGACAAGTATCAGGTCAAGCTCATCGACCACAATCCGGCGCGTTCAAAAAAGATCTCTGAGGAACTGGAAAAGACCCTGGTGCTGCTCGGCGATGCCGCTGATGAGGAATTGTTACTGGACGAACACATCAACCACACCGATGTGTTCTGTGCCGTCACTAACGATGACGAGGCCAACATCCTCTCCGCGATGCTCGCCAAACGCCTCGGCGCCAAGAAGGTGATGGCGCTAATCAACCGTGCGGCCTACGTCGACCTGGTGCAGAGCGGCATTATCGACATCGCTATTTCACCGCAGCAGGCCACCATTGGCAGCCTGCTCACCCATGTGCGCCGTGGCGATGTCACTGCCGTGCATTCACTGCGCCGCGGCGCCGCCGAGGCCATTGAGGCAGTGGCACATGGTGACAAGTCGTCTTCACGCGTGGTTGATCGTGCCATCGAGGACATCGACCTGCCGCCGGGGGCCAGCATCGGCGCCGTCGTGCGCGGAGACGAAGTCATTATCGCCCACCGTGACACAGTGATTCAGGCCGAAGACCACGTCATCCTGTTCGTTGTGGACAAAGAGCGTATCCCAGACGTGGAGCGCCTGTTCCAGGTCAGCGCCACCTTCCTGTAACGCAGTATGCAACGCGACACCATACAACGCATCGTCGGCCTGCTGATGATGGTCTTCAGCCTCAGCATGCTGCCACCGGTAGCCGTCGGCCTGTGGTACGGCGACGGTGCCATCGTCCCCTTTCTGACCGCCTTTTCCGCCATCCTCAGCCTGGGCACGGTGCTGTGGCTGCCGGTACGCAACGCCAACATGGAGGTACGCCTGCGCGGTGGTTTTATCATCGTGGTGGTGTTCTGGCTGGTGCTGGGCTTGTCCGGCTCGGTGCCCTTTATACTCTCGGACTATCCACAAATGTCGTTGACGGATTCCGTCTTCGAGTCCATCTCCGCACTGACCACCACCGGCGCCACGGTGATCACCGGCATCGATGATTTGCCACACTCAATCCTGTTCTATCGTCAGCAATTACAGTGGATGGGTGGCATGGGCATCATTGTGCTGGCGGTAGCCATCATGCCCATGCTGGGTATCGGTGGCATGTCCCTGTATCGCGCTGAGACGCCGGGCCCCATGAAGGACGCGAAGCTCACGCCGCGTATCACCGAGACCGCCAAAGCCCTGTGGTACATTTATCTGGGCCTCACCGTGGCCTGCGCCGTCGCCTACTGGCTGGCAGGCATGACGCCCTTCGACGCCATCGCCCACAGCTTTTCCACCATCGCCATCGGCGGCTTTTCCACCCACGACGCCAGCATCGGCTATTTCAACAGCACCGCCATCGAGTCTGTGGCAGTGGTCTTTATGCTCCTGGCCGGGATTAATTTCGCCATTCACTTTGTCGCCTGGCGCGGTAACAGCCCACGCCCCTACCTGCGGGATCCAGAGGTACGCACCTACGCTGCCGTACTCGCGACCAGTGCGACCATTTCCAGTCTCTACCTGTACTTCACTGGCACCTTCGATGGCTTCGCCACTTCCTTGCATCACGGCATATTCCAGGCCGTCTCCATCGGCACCACCACCGGCTTCACGACAGTCGATTACTACGCCTGGCCCGGTTTTCTACCGGTACTGTTGCTGTTCACCAGCTTTATCGGCGGCTGTGCCGGCTCCACCGGCGGTGGCATCAAGGTGATCCGCTTCCTGTTGCTTATCAAACAGGGTATGCGTGAGGTATTTCGCCTCATCCATCCCAATGCCCAGCGTCCGGTCAAGATCGGCAACAAACCCGTGCCGGAACACGTCATCAATGCGGTATGGGGATTCTTTGCACTCTATGTCGGCTCCTTCGCTGTCATCATGCTGGTCATCATGGCCACCGGAATGGATCAGGTTTCCGCCTTTTCCGCCGTCGCCGCGACCATGAACAATCTCGGCCCGGGTCTCGGCGAAGTGGGCGCCAACTACAGCTCCATCAATAATGTCGCCAAATGGATGTTGTGCTTCGCCATGCTGCTGGGGCGGCTGGAAATCTTTACCCTGCTGGTATTGCTCAGTCCCGCCTTCTGGCGCAAATAACGTCCACGGGAGAGGCATGCAAATACTGTTAGCCGATGACCACCCGCTGTTTCTCAGTGGTATGTGTCACATCCTCTCGCAACAGGATGACACGGTGCAGGTTCATTGCGCCGAGACTGGCGAAGCGGCCCTGCAACTGCTGCGCGGGGAGATCGAATTCGATCTGTTGTTGCTCGATCTGGGGCTACCCGATACCGATGGACTGGGCCTGCTGCATATCCTGCGCGAAGAGGCCATCATGGTGCCGGTGATCGTGGTCTCCGCCAGTGAAAACCTGCACCAGATTCACGCCGCTCTTGCTGCTGGTGCCCTAGGCTTCATCCCCAAGTCACATCACGCCGGGCAAATGTTGGAGGCCATCCGCCAGGTACTCGATGCGGGCGAGATCTATCTGCCGGACGGCATCCGCTCGCATATCGATCGACTCGTAGCCAACGACGAGATTCCCGCCAGTCAGGACATCACCTCACGCCAGCGCCAGGTGCTGACCTTGCTGGCTCAGGGCCTTGCCAACAAGCAGATCGCACAACGACTGAACCTCACCGAACACACGGTCAAGGCCCATCTTGGTGCACTGTTTCAGGTGCTCAAGGTCAGAAACCGCACCGAGTGTGCGCAGAAGGCTCGGCGCCTCGGCCTGCTGGCAGGCAATCTCCAGTCATAGTGTTA
>UOFU01000362.1_pt1 | contig 12018 bp, 12 predicted proteins | sample 1988841 | NCBI WGS metagenome assembly UOFU01 (sample SAMEA4712195, study PRJEB27164) | hydrothermal vent metagenome | biome: marine basaltic hydrothermal vent biome; feature: marine hydrothermal vent; material: mineral | place: Pacific Ocean | collected 2011-06-14/2011-07-23 | depth 1719 m
CCGTGATGATGCCGATGACGATCGTGATGATGCCGATGACGACCGTGATGATGCCGATGACGACCGTGATGATGCCGATGACGACCGTGATGATGCCGATGACGATCGTGATGATGCCGATGACGACCGTGATGACGCCGATGACGACCGTGATGATGCCGATGACGATCGTGATGACACCGATGATGATCATCATCATGATAGTGACAAGAAATCCTGACTGATGGAGTTTTTCGGTAGCCGGGGTTTAGGGACGTGCACGTCCCTTTAAGCTGTTGTTAAGTTGTCCTTGGTAAAAAAACAATCCTCCCCGGTATGCCGGGGAGGATTGTTTGTTTTATGATCTCGGTGGTTTGGCGTATCCGCCAATCACGCGTCTGTTGAGGTTTATTATGTGGCTACCTGCAATTTCTTTTGCCTTTTCTCTGATTCTGTCCGCGCCTCTTGCAGCACTTGCCGGCGAAGCCAGTGATAGCTTCTCTCGGGGCGTGAAGGTCGCCAATACCGACGATTATAAAAATGCCCTGAAGCATTTTTTGCAAGCCAGGAAACAGGGCCTGGAAAAACCGGCTCTGGATTATAATCTGGGTGTCGCCTATTACCGCCTCGGTAGGTACGGTGAGGCACATGAGGCCTTCACCCGCTTGGTGAAAGCACCGAAATTCACTCATCTGGCCTACTTCAATCTGGGCTTGATTGCCAATAAGACGGGTAATACGCGCTCTGCTAACAACTGGTTTTTGCGAACCTATCACAACACCACAGATCGCAATCTCAAAGCCTTGTCTGCCAAGGCCTTGAAGCGTCTTGGAATTGATGTGAAGGAAATCCCGACAATGAAAAAATGGAGTGGTTTTGTCACTGCCAATGCGGGCTATGATTCCAATGTGAAACAGGCCAATGAAGATTTAGTGGGCGTGGTTGGTGAAAGCGATAACAGTTTTGAAATCATGGGCGTGGGCAATTATTGGCTGCGTGGTGGGCGTGAGGAAGGCGTGCGTCTTTCCTTTAGTGCTGATGTGCAGAAATACCAGACCCTGAATAACGATGATTTCAGCCAATTCCACTTGGGTTTGTCTCGTTTCGGCAGGCTGGGGAACTGGCGTATGCGCTTTACTGGCTCCTGGCATGAGAGCTATTTGGGTGGCAACAATTATCAGCGTATTTTTAGCGGTGAGGCGCGCGGGCGGCATGGGCTTGGTGATAATAAATACCTGCATCTGCGTTATCGGCTTAATTATATTACAGCAACGGATACGGTTTTTGAGGCCTTGGATGGTTGGCGTCATCAGTTACGTGCTGGCATACAGGTCAGTCAGGAGAGACACCGCTTTAGGGGCTATTACCAGTTAGAGTTGAATGACCGTAATGACAGGGATAGTGGCGTCCGGTTCACCAGCTTTTCGCCGACGCGGCACGCCGTGCGCGGCATCGCCAGTCTGCGTTTGAGTACCCGTTGGCAGGCGCGTCTGGATGCACGCTATCGCTACAGTGCCTATAACGATCCCAGTGATATTAGCGGCGTCGGCATTATTTCCCGTGTTGACAAGCAGATTCGCCTTGGTGCGCGCCTGGGGCGCAGTTTTACCAGGCAGTGGGAGATAGAAGGACGGTACAATTATTACGACAATCGTTCCAATATTGATGCCTACAGTTACAAACGTTCCGTCATTTTCCTGGGCATCAACCGTTTCTTTTGATCCCTGATCTTCTGAGGGTTCCAGGCTGTTCGTGTAGGTCGTCACTCATTCCATAACTTGTAACGGCACCTTTTTCCGCTACTCTTAACCTTACAAATAGCCATGTAGGGTGGGCACGTTTTTTGTGCCCACGCGGTTGGCGTATATTCCACGTGGGCATGAAAAGCCTGCCCACCCTACCCGGTTTTTGTGGGGAGTCCTCAGAGATTAAAGTAACAAAATATGACGACCCCATGGGTGGGGGAAGTAGGGCGACTCAGGAGACAAAGCCAAGCGCCATATCAGGATGTTATTTCATGCACGTTCCTGAGATGTATTAACTTGCAAGCAATTGTTTCAGAAGGTTTTATCCTGGAGCAATTCTTGGCAAATACATAAAGTCTAAGTCAATCGCGATTGGGCTCCGTTTATCTTGTGTTTTACTTTATATCGGGTATCGAATGTCCGGGTACCTCTTGCCAGAACGGGGTCGCGCATGTTTCGATGTGCGCTGCCCCGAATTCTGGAACCTGAAATTTATGCCACAACGCTTGGCACTGCTGAAAACCTGGTTGGCCGATGTGCTGGAGACGACCGCTTTCACTCTTGCGCCAGCCTCCAGTGATGCCAGTTTCCGCCGTTATTTCCGTCTCCGTTACGACGGCCGCTCGCTGATCGTCATGGATGCACCACCAACGCAGGAAGATACCGCAGCCTTTCTCCGTATTGCCGAGCTGCTGAACACAGAAGGCCTGAATGCACCACGCATTCTGGCAAAGGATATCCGTCAGGGTTTTCTATTGCTCACCGACCTGGGCGACACGCCCTATTTGCAAGTATTGACCGAGACGACCGCTGACAGGCTCTATGGTGATGCCTTGTCCGCGCTACTGCACATGCAGCAAATACACAGAAACCGGCTCGACGCTATTCCTCCTTATGACCGTGTCCTGCTAATACAGGAAATGAATCTGTTTCGTGACTGGTATTTGAAAAGGCAGCGGCAGCGGGTCGTTTCGCCGCTACAGGAACAGTCGCTCGATGAGGTTTTTGAGCGGCTGGCAAGCTCGGCGCTGGATCAGCCGGTGGTGTTCGTGCATCGCGATTACCACTCACGCAATTTGATGTTCACAGAAGAGACCAATCCGGGGATTATTGATTTTCAAGACGCTGTGCAAGGGCCGGTGACTTACGACCTCGTCTCCCTGTTGCGCGACTGCTACATTCGCTGGCCACGCGCGCGGGTCGAGGGTTGGGCTCTGAATTATCTGCGTGACGCGCGGCAGGCCGGTATCGTCGGGATGGCGGGTGATGCCATCGATGACGAGGCTTGGCTGCGCTGGTTCGACTGGATGGGTGTGCAACGTCACCTCAAGGCCGCTGGTATCTTTGCTCGCCTCAATCTGCGTGATGGAAAACCCGGCTATCTTGGCGATATCCCGCGCACCCTGGGCTATGTGCGCGAGGTGGCGGGGCGCTACAGGGAGTTGCAAGCGTTGCTGGATTTCCTGCCTGCCGGAGAGCCGATATTATGAAAGCCATGATCCTTGCCGCCGGACGTGGCGAACGCCTGCGCCCGTTCACCGATCATACCCCCAAACCGTTGCTGCCGGTGGCCGGCAAGCCGCTCATTGTCTGGCACATCGAGGCCCTGGTGGCAGTGGGCATCCATGATATCGTCATTAACCATGCCTGGTTGGGTGGGCAGATCGAGGCAGCGCTGGGTGGGGGCGAGGCTTGGGGGGCACACATTGTTTACTCGCCGGAAGGCGAGCAGGCGCTGGAGACTGGTGGCGGCATCTATCGTGCGTTGCCGTTGCTGGGTGATGCGCCGTTTTTAGTGGTTAACGGTGATGTGTGGACGGACTATGACTTTTCCTGCCTGCCTTTGCGGCTCGATGGGTTGGCGCATCTGCTGTTGGTGACGAATCCCAGCCACCATGCGACGGGTGATTTTTTTCTCGTCGACGACTGCGTCATGGATGATAGCCCGGATGCCCGTGAGGCAAGGCTGACGTTCAGTGGCATTGGCGTCTATTCCCCCCGCTTGTTCGCGAACTGTGAGGGGGGGCGTTTCCCGCTGGCTCCTCTGTTGCGCCGGGCCATGGCCCGGAGGCTGGTGAGTGGCGAATGCTATACCGGACACTGGGTGGATGTAGGCACGCCGGAACGCCGTGATGAGGCCGAACGCTTTTTGTGGCAGTATAGTTGACGTTGCAGGTAAGGGACTACTTACAGCTCGTCCTGGATACTGACAACCTGAACCACAGGTTCAGGTTAAAGTAGATCGAAATGGAATGGCTTCAGGCAAATATGCTTACACAGTTGGCGGGATTTTGGGGAGGGATTTTATGATCAAAGTCATGGTGGTGGATGACCATGAATTAGTGAGGACGGGGATAACCCGTATCCTCAATGATGCGCCGGGAATTCGTGTGGTCGCCGAGGCTGCCAGTGGCGAGGAAGCCATTCTGGTCGCCAGCACAAAAAATCCCCATGTGGTGCTGATGGATGTCAGCATGCCCGGCATCGGTGGCCTGGAGGCCACTCGCAAGCTGGTGCAGTTGCTGCCGAAGCTGAAGGTTCTTGTCGTCTCGGTGCATGCCGACGAGCCCTTTCCCAGTCGCATGCTGAAGGCTGGCGCCAGCGGCTATCTCACCAAGGGCTGCGCGGTGGAGGAGATCATCACCGCGATCAAAGTCGTTGCCGGTGGTGAACGCTATATCGGCGCCGATATCGCCCAGACCCTGGCGTTGAAGCGTACCCCCGGTGGCGCCAGTACTCCCTTCGACAACCTATCGCCACGCGAAATGCAGGTGATGCTGATGCTGACCCAGGGGCAGAAAACGCAGGTGATCTCCGACAAACTCTGTCTCAGCCCCAAGACCATCAGCACCTACCGTCACCGCCTGTACGAAAAGCTGGGTGTGGCCAGCGATGTGGAACTGGCGCGTCTGGCGATGAATTACGGCATTATCGAGACCATCGGTGGCGCCACGACGCTCTGAGTCGCCATCGGTTTAACCTCTCACGGCTTTCGCGCTAAGATGTCTTCCTGACTTCTCGGTATGGGGTATTGGCCCGTGTCGCCCAGTGACTGCCGGTCATTCACGGAAATGAGTTTCAACATGCAACGTTTTCTCCTCGTGGCCTGCCTGGGCCTGGTTATCGTCATCAGTAGTACGGCCGTGGCCGAGCCGGTAGATTTTGAATTGGAAGATATTCATGGCGTCAAACACCGCCTGTCCGACTACCGCGGCAAGTGGGTGGTGGTGAACTACTGGGCCACCTGGTGCCCGCCCTGTCTGGATGAAATTCCCGAGCTGGTGGATTTTCACGAAGAGCACAAGGACAAGGATGCCGTGGTGCTGGGGGTCAGTTTTGAAGAGGTCGGCATCAAGAAACTGCGTCAGTTCACGGAAGAATATTCCATTAATTACCCCATCCTGCGTAGTCAACCCGGGCCGGGCGGTGAGCTGGGCGAGATTCCGGGCCTGCCCACCACCTATCTGATATCACCTGATGGTGAGATCGCAGCCCGTCAGGTGGGGTCAGTAACTGCGAAGCTGATCGCTGACTTCATTGCCGCACAGGCTAGCACCACACCTCGGGCAGATGATATGCTGCAGACAGACAATACTACATCGCAGACCGGCAATGAAGCTGGCCAGTAAACGGGACGGGAAGCCATGCTGTTGCAAATCCGGGTCGTTGTTTCCTTTCTTTTCCCCGTATTGTTGTTGACGCTTTCACCGCTCCTTGCGGCTGAGACGCGCGATCCTAGCAGTCACTTCTTTGACGAAACCTGGGGTGACCTGGCGGAAGAGTTGGAGACGGCCCGTGCCGAGGCTAAAAAAGGCATTCTGATCTTTTTCGAGCTGGACGAGTGTCCCTTCTGTCACCGCATGAAGCGCTCGGTATTGAATCAGCCCGAGGTACAGGAATACTTCCGCGAGCATTTTCGTATTTTCATTATCGATATCGAAGGTGATGTGGAAATGGTGGATTTCCAAGGTAATGCTACCACGCAGAAAGATTTCGCCTTTAAGGACAATCGCGTGCGTGCGACGCCGGTCATGGTTTTTTATGACCTCGATGGCAAGGAGGTCATGCGTTACACCGGCGCCACCTCCGGCGTGGAAGAGTTCCTCTGGCTGGGTGAATTCATCGCCGAGGCCCATTACAAGACGCTGCGCTTCACCAAGTACAAGCGCCAGAAGGCCCGTGCCGTCCGGCAGACGCAATGAGACGGAGTGGGGGACTCACGCTAGCGGTCTTACTGAGTCTGATCCTGTTGCCGTTAATTGTGCTGGCCGATGAGCCGGTGCAGGACTGGCCGGAACCCCTGACCCTCGACTTCGTTCTTGCACGTGTCGATCAGAGCCACCCCGACTTGCAGTTGGCCGAGGCCGCCGTTGCCCAGGCCCGCGCCGTGCAGCTGCAAGCGGAAAGCAACTACGGCCTGCGCAGTTCTCTGTTGGCGCGCCTGCACTGGATCGAACCCTCTTCCCTTGCCCACGATCCATCACGCCAGGATCATCGCCTGCGCCTGCAGGTGAGCAAGCGCCTGTACGACTTTGGCCGCACGGCGGCGTTGGAGGCCGCCGCCGGGGCTGACCTGGCGGCCCGGCAGCAGCGTTACCGCGATACCCTCAATCAATACCGGCTGGCCGTCATGGCGGCCTATTTCGATGTGCTGCTGGTGGATCTCGAAGTCATTCGTGATAACGAGGCCATGTCCATCGGCTATGTCAATTTTGACCGCGCCCAGTCGCGTAACGAACTGGGCCAGCTGTCGAATATCGAACTACTGCGCTTCGAGAGCGTCTACCAACTCACCCGCGCCCGCCAATACGCCAGCAGTTCCCGCCAGCGTACCGCGCGCCAGCGATTGGCCAACCTCATCAACCGCAGTGACAGGCTGCCTGCCGAGCTGGCAGCCCCGATATTGCCGGACGTGCAACGCGATATTCCCGATGTGGCGGCCTGGTTTGCCGGCGCCGAGGCGGCCAATCCGGAGCTGATCGCCTTGCAGGCCGCAGTGCGGGGTGCGCGTGAACGCCTCCGTGCCGCGCAGGCGGGCAATCGTCCCGTGCTCAACGGCCAGGCGGAAGTGTCTGCTTATAGCCGTGACAGCGGTAGCGATGACCCTTGGCGTGTGGGCATCAACCTCGACGTGCCGCTTACCACGGGAGGTGAAACCCGGGCGCAGACCACCCAGCGGCGTGCCGAACTGCAGGCTGCCCGCGCCCGCCTGGAGAGCCGCCGGCGCGAGATCCGCGAGGCCGTGTTGGACAGCTGGAGCGTGTTGCACAGCCTGCGTGCGCGGCGTCAGGAACTGGTCGTGCAGGCCGAGTACCGCGATCTGTACCTGGATCGCAGCCGTGCCCTATACGAACTGGAAATGAAGAGCGACCTCGGCGATGCCATGACGCAGACCTCGGATGTGCGTCTACAACAGGCCCGGGTCGACTACGAAATTACCCTGGCCTGGGGGCGTGTGCACGCCCTGCTGGGGCAGGACGTGACATTCAACCTGGATTAATCCAGGTTGAACGAGGAGAGACAAGCATGGACATACGCATGGAGATAAGCTTGCTGGCCCTGTGGCTGCTGAGCGCTGCGGCAACTGCCGAGACCTTGGATGCCCGCCTGCAATGGCAACAGTGGGTAGCGCTGGGCACGCCGGTATCCGGCGTGATCACCGAGGTCAATGCCGTACCGGGCCAGCGTGTGCAAAAAGATGAGGTGTTGTTACGGTTGGATACCCGCCCCCAGCAAGCCCGTATCGCCGGGCTGGAGGCCGAACGTATTGCCAGGGTGTACGATCACGATGAGGCCCGCCGTGAACTGGAACGTACCCAGGAACTCTACGCGCGTACCCTGCTAGCAGATCGTGACCTGGCTCTGGCGAAGATCGCTCTGGCGGATGCCGAAGCTACGCTCAAGAACACAGAGGCACAGCTGGCGCAGGCGCAATGGGAGTTGGAATACAGCCAGATCCGGACTCCCTTCGAAGCCTGGGTGGTGCGGCGAAATGCCGAGCCGGGACAAACCGTGATCAGCAATCTACAGGCCGAGCCGCTGATGGTGGTGGCACGCGCCGGAGTGATGCTGGCGCGTGCAATGATCGATGGCGAGCGTGTTGCAGAGCTGAAGCCGGGACAGACGATTATCGTGAGCGTGGCGGGTAAGTCGTATCAGGGTAGCCTGCTGCGTGTTGGCCTGGAGCCCAGCAGCGACGGCCGGTATTCCGTTGATGTGCAGTTCGATAGCGGCGATCAGTTGCTGCGCGCGGGCCTGCCGGCACGCATCAAACTGTGGTGATCCTGCGAGAATCCGCCGTTGATCGTTCCATACTGAGATTCAGTGACTGTTACGCAAGTGATTTGCCACGATGACCCTGTTCACCGGCGAGGTGAGCCATGCTGCCCCATTCAAGAGTGGATTTCAGGATGACAGGATGATCTGCCGGCGTTGTTGGGTCAGTGGGTGGGTGCAAGGTGTGTGGTACCGTGGCTCCACCCGGCGCGAGGCGGAAAACCGGGGAGTTACCGGTTACGCCCGTAATTTGCCCGACGGCCGCGTCGAAGTACTGGCTTGTGGCCCGCAGGCGGCCGTCGATGCCCTCTGTGACTGGCTGTGGCAGGGGCCAGCTCACGCCGAGGTCAGCGACGTACAGTGCGAGTTCGTTACCTTGCCGCCACCGGCGGATTTTACCACCGGGTGAGTTGTGCATAACTGGGAAAGGCAAGCTGCCAGCGATGCCAGCCTTTGCGCCTATCAACTGCGCATCTCTGCGTTGGCAAAACTCAAAATGGAACCCCCATTCCAGCGTTTTGCCGCCTTGATCTGCGCTTTCTCACTGTGCTCCTTAGTTGCAGAACTTCCCGCATGGATCCTGGTTTCGGCGCCAGTGATTGCCGCGCGTACTGCGGCAGTTATCTCAAGTGGCTGGATGACTAATCAGGATTTTCTTTGGCATTGACTCGAAATAGGCCCATGAACAAGACATGTTACGACGATATCCCGTCCTACATTACCCGTGATGGCTCTGTCATCCGCGAACTGATGCACCCTGCCGCACATGTTGCGCTGTACGGAAATACCCGGCAGAGCCTTGCCGAGGCGACGGTTGCCCCTGGTGAGACCACCGTCTTGCACCGGCATCGGGAGAGCGAAGAGCTGTATCACATCACTGCGGGGCGAGGCCGGATGCACTTGGGAGATGAGCGATTTGAGGTGGGAGTAGGGGACACCGTGTGTATCCCACCGGGCATGCCACACTGTATTAGCAATATTGGTGACATGGATCTCAAACTATTGTGCTGTTGTTCGCCAGCCTATACACACACTGATACAGAATTGTTGTGCGAGCCCTTACAGTCGTAGGCTGGGGTGAATGTTTTTTATGAACCCCAGCGGCCGGGGTAATAATTTGCCGCTACTTCCCAGCCACCACGCCTCCAGTCGAGCCCTGCCATGGATGCCCATCCTGCGTATCGTCGGTGGGCGGGATGTCGCCGTTAGCGATCGAATTTCTCGACGATCTCGTTCCCGTCGGTTGCTGGTCTTGGCGGATCATCCGGTTTCGTTGAGAAACGGATAGTCGGTGTAACCTTTTTCATTACCGCCGTAAAAGGTGTCGGGGTCGGCGTTGTTGAGTGGGGCATCGAGATGAAAACGTGCCACCAGATCCGGATTGGCGATAAAGGGCACGCCGAAGGACACGGCGTCGGTGCGACCATCGGCAATGGCCGTGTTGGCGCGTGCCTTGTCGTAGCCGCCGTTGGCGATATAGGTTCCGGCGAAGCGGTCGAGGATCTGCCGCATGTCACACGCGGCGCTGGATTCACCGGCCATGTTGACTTCCACCACGTGCAAATAGGCAAGATTCAGTGGACTGAGGCTGGTGGCGACGTGATTGAAGGTCGTCTGAGGATCGCTGTCGCGCATATCGTTGAATTCGTTGACGGGCGAGATGCGCACGCCCACTTTATCGCTGCCGATGGTCTTGCAGACCGCCGTCGCCACCTCCAGCAACAGTCGGCTACGATTCTCCATCGAGCCACCGTAGTCGTCATCACGCCGGTTGCTGCCGTCACGCAGAAACTGGTCGAGTAGATAACCATTGGCGGCATGGATCTCCACTCCATCGAAACCCGCCTGCATGGCATTGAGGGCCGCCTGCTGGTATAGCGCCACGATACCCGGCAACTCATTGCGGGCCAAGGCACGAGGGGTGACGAAGGGTTTCAATCCCTCGTAGGTGAAGGCCTGCCCGGCTGGGGCGATGGCCGAAGGGGCGACGGGCAACTCACCATGGTGAAAATCCGGGTGGGAGACGCGGCCCACATGCCACAACTGGATATAGATTCTTCCGCCAGCACCATGCACCGCAGAGGTAGTCTTACGCCACCCCTCGACCTGTGCCTCACTGTGAATACCCGGAGTGGCTGGGTAACCGACGCCCTGCGGCGAAATCTGCGCGCCCTCGGTGATGATCAGGCCCGCCGAGGCACGTTGTTGATAATAGCTGGCCAGCAAATCGGTGGCCACCGTATCCGGGGCGCGATTGCGTGTTAGGGGCGCCATCACGACGCGATTAGGGAGGGTGAGATTGCCTACATTGAGAGGGGAAAATAAATCGGTCATTGTTCAGCTCCTGTTGAAAGTCCTGACAACGTCTACTGCGGCTTGGTGATTGTCAGATTAAAAATACCGTGCCAGCTCCAACTGTAGATAGTCGTCATCACGCATGCCGTAGAGCAGGCTGCCTTGCGGGGCATTGGCGAAGGTGCGAGCCTCGATGCTGAGTTTCCAGCGTTGGCCAATGCGGCGGCTACCTTCGATGCTGAGCATTCGGCTCTGGTCGTTGTTGTCGATGACGAGGCCGAGCAGCAGTTCCGAGGAATCGGCGTCGTTGAGGGTGAAGCGGGCGCCGATCATGGTGTCATTGTCGAATAACGTGGGTGCGTTCCTGCCGCGTTCGTCCCAAAGGACTTCAGTAATCAGGCCGAGGTCATAGCTGCTGTCGAAGATGCCCACCAGGGTGTATTCGAAACCACCGGTGGCGGCGGCATAGTTGCGGTTACCCTGGCCGCTACGGTGGATGGTCTCCAGTTTCCACAGCCAGTCACCGAGGGTGGCTTGCAGGTCGAGGCTGAACTGGTCGATGATTTCATAGTGCGGGATGAGGACGGTTTCGCCGTTTGCATTCGTGGTCGGCAGCAGAGTGGGGTCGCGGCTGGTGCCATGGAAATAGCTGAGGCCGAAATCCCAGTCGCCAAGGTAGTGTGACCAGCGTGCAGCGTAGTCGATATTGCGCTGCTTGCGTGAGGATTCGTATTGGGTCTGGCTGGTGTCGACACGTGGCTGAAAGCGCGGTCGGCCGTCGGCGCCAGCAAAGGTGCGTTCGCGGAAGCCGGGCAGCACAAACAGATCCACGGTTCCCCAGTCGCGGATCAGGGCTAGTTGGATCATGGGCTGGCCGAGCTTGTCTTCGCCGTCGAGGTTTTCCACGAAATCGGTTTGGTTGATGATGTCCACCAGATGTTGCGATTCGGTGACGCCCCAGTAGACCTTGCCGATGCCGATACGCAGTTCCCAGTTGTCGCTGGCCTTGAGCCAGTTGAGTTCACGGATATCTGCATGGCTTCGTTTGTTGTCGCCCTGGTTCCAACGGGCGAAGGGAACGACGGTGATGCTCTGCCGGCCGTTGTCCCATTCATGGTAATACTCGGGCTGGGCGCTGAGGCTGAGGTTGTTGCCGTGCTGGCGTGGGTCGTTGGGCGCGCCGGGGAAGTAGCGGTATTCACCGCTGACATAGCCGGACCATTCGCCAGCGAGGGCGACGCTACCCGGCCAGAGCAGGGCGGTGAGGCAGAGGGTGGTGAGCCACTTCATGGCGTTGTCGTAGGAGCGGGCCATGCCCGCGATGGAATCATGTCGCCCACGGAGTCACAAAGTGTGTGGAGAAAAATGAATACTTTTTCCCCTGTGTTTTCCGTGGCTCTGTGGCAAAGGCTTCTTCGCGGGCATGGCCCGCTCCTACGGGAGTTGGCGGCATGTCGATCCATCAGCGCGCCCGCTTGAGACTGTTGCGGTCGAAGTCACGAGCGGTCAGGCCGGTCTTGAAATGGTAGTTGCTCCAGAATAGATCGGTGCTCTTCTTAGTCTGGTGGTTGACCATACTCATTTTCCCCGGGCGCCAGAATTTCCCCTGGTACTGTTTGTAGTCGCTGGAGATAAGAGTCTTCAGCAGGGATTTCTTGCGGTCGTAGAATTCCACCTTTAAGGGTTGATACATCTCCTTGTCCATCCAAGTGACGAGTCGCGT